>Ga0182741_1001557_pt1 | contig 29460 bp, 26 predicted proteins | sample eDN5th37CBELigOP_FD_128874 | JGI IMG/M metagenome (GOLD analysis project Ga0182741, IMG submission 128874) | Enriched Organic Plus compost microbial communities from Emeryville, California, USA - eDNA 5th pass 37_C BE-Lig OP (version 2) (version 2) ... | reverse complement strand
CTCCGCACGCGGCGGGGAGGCACTGGATCAGGTGAAGGCACGGCGCGGAACAATCGCGCTGAGCCATCAGGTGATCGACCTAGTGACCAAACACGGGCGTGGGCCCTCGCCGGAAGCGACGTTCGTGCTGATCGAGGAGTTCTTCGAGGCTGGGGACGCTACGCCGCAGCCATCGCCCGATGGGAACGCATCACCGGCAGGGCGGCGCCCGCTCCCGCGATCCTGAACGAAGGTACAGGGCCTCGCCCAGCGCCCGCATTCGTGGAGTGGCTCATGGGTCTGACCGAGGGCTGGGTCACTGATTCCGCACTCGGCCTCACCCACGCTCAACAACTCACCGCGCTCGGTAATGGAGTCCTGCCAAAACAAGCGGCGGCGGCTGTGCGTCGCCTTGGCGGCGGCACGCTTTCAGAGGGCGGACCGGCCGGCTTCTAAAGTGCCGACTGTGTGCGGTGTGGTCGATGGCTTGAGGTCTCAGTGGTGGTGACGGCGCGCAACACGGCTGGCGGGGAAGCTGGGCTCGCGCGTGGGGTCGTCCAGCTTGGTGAGTCCCCAGCTAACGATGCGGTCAGGGTGGACACGGATGATCGTGCGCCCGCCGGTGGTGGGGTCTGTGTCGGGCAATGTGTCGGCGCGTCCGCGGATTTCGATGCCACGTGGTGCTCCTTCGACGGGCATGTCATCGACCACGAGCGCGACGTTTCGGTTGCTGACCACATTGCGGTACTTCCGGCTAGCGGCCAGATTCCATCCGATGACGTCGATGGTGTCAGTGGCGGGGTTGTAGTGCAGCCCGACGGGCGAGTTTTGCGGCAGGCCGTGGGAGTCGACCGTCGCCAGCCGAGCCAGTCGTTGCGTGCTCATGTACGCGAGTTCGGCGGTGGTAAACACGCTGTCCCGGTGGTAGCGGTCAGGTTGTGGATTAGTCATGGCTAGTCGCCCGCGGGGGGCCGATTGGCCGGGTTGGCGGTCACGTAGGTGAGCGAGGAGGGCACGCAACTGTTCGGCGTAGTGGTTCTCGAAGTCTGGGCCCTTGGGGTCGAGGTCAAAGATCGCCCGGATCACCTGCGGGAGGGCGACGGCAGCGGTGACGGCGCCGATCATGACAAGCAGTACGACCGCGGGGTCGAGATCGTCGGGTATCTCTCCGCGCTGCTGGCGGGCGATCATGCTGGTCAGGTCGAGGCTGGCCGGAGGGAGAGTCGCCGGGTGGTCTGGGTCTTCGGACAAGCCGGCCCACAATAGAAGCCGAGTAAGGCGCGGGTCGGCCAGGGCGTGTCGGACGTAGCGGGCCGCGTTGTCCTCCAATGGCAGGTTCGGGTCGCTGACGGCCGCGTCGCGGGCGAATTGGGTGTGCAGCACCTCCTGGTAGAGGCCATCCTTGCCGTCGAAGTAGTAGCTGATGAGCTGCTTGTCCACGCCGGTGCGGGCAGCGATGTCCTGTACCCGAGCTCCGGCGTATCCACGGGCGGCGAACTCATCGAACGCGGCTTGAACCAACTCGCCGCGAGTGCGGTCGGCGTCACGTCTGCGTTCTTCGGGCCGCCGCCGGCGCGTGGGTCCCTCGGTCGTTTGCGCACTGGTCGGTTCGTCCGGGGAAGCCGCTGAGCGGCGAGCTGCGGTCACGAATCCAGGGTAGCGCAATCCCCCAACAAGTGGATACTATCCACCGTATGGAGAATTATCTGAAGGTGGCCGCATGACGAACAGCGAGAACACGCCGAATCCGCAACCGACCGTCGCAGCGTCAGAGGCTGGGGTGCCGCGCGAAGTCTGGGTGGTCGCCGCTGCAGTCGTCGTCGGGCTGGGCATGGCCCTGCTGGACACCACGATCGTCAACGTCGCCCTGGACGCGATCGCTCGTGAACTGCATGCCCCACTGGCCACGATCCAGTGGGTGTCCACCGCCTACCTGCTCACCCTGGCGGTGGTGATCCCGCTCGCCGGGTGGTCAACGGAGCGATTCGGCGCCCGCCGGGTCTGGCTGGGCGTGGTGTTCGTGTTCGTACTCGGTTCGGCGTTGTGCGGCGCATCGTGGTCGATCGGCGCCTTGATCGCGTTCCGCGTGTTGCAAGGCATCGGCGGCGGGCTCATCATGCCCGTCGGGATCGGCCTGATTGCGAGCACCGCGGGTCCTGCGCGAATGGGACGGGTGATGTCAGTCGTCGGCGTGCCGATGCTGCTCGTCCCGGTGCTTGGGCCGGTCATCGGCGGGGTGTTGGTCGATGAGACCTCGTGGCGCTGGATCTTCTACATCAACGTCGTGCTCGGTGCCGTCGCGCTGTTGCTGGCCGTCCGCCTCCTGCCCAGTAATCCGACTGAGGCCACAAAGCCGAGCCTGGACTGGCTCGGGCTAGCCATGCTGGCACCGGGACTGGCTGGCATCGTGTTCGGACTATCCGAGGTCCAGTCGCATGGCGGACTTGGTGCTCCGGTTGCTTGGGCGCCTATCGCCGCCGGCATCGTCCTGGTGATCGGATTCGCCACCCACGCCCGACGAGCACGACAGCCGCTCGTTGATGTCCGCCTGTTCGGCCGACCACCGTTCGCCGCCGCCGCGGCGACGCTCTTCTTCACTGGCGCTGCGCTTTACGGCGGGCTGTTTGTCATGCCGCTCTACTATCAGCTTGCGCGTGGAGCCTCACCACTTGTCGCCGGTCTGCTTGTCGCTCCGCAAGGTCTCGGCGCCGCGCTGGCAATGCCGTTGGCGGGCCGACTCACCGATCGTCATGGCGGCGGCATCGTTGCCGTCACCGGGCTGACCCTGGTCACCGTCGCCACTATCCCGTTGATGTTTGTGACCGAGGGCACCAACTATGGCTGGCTGGCCGTCGTGCTTCTGATTCGCGGCTTGGGCATCGGAGCCTCGTTAACACCAGCCACCGCCGCTGCCTACAGCACCCTAGACCGCGCCGAGATACCCCGCGCGACCGGCGTCGTCAGCGTCCTGCAACAACTCGGCGGCTCAATCGGCGTCACGACCCTCGCTGTCGTCCTGCAAGCGCACGTCCAAGGAGCGGGCTTGAACCTAGCGGACGCCTACGCCAGCACATTCACCTGGGCGGCCGTACTGGGCGCCGTCGCCCTCGCCGCAGCCATCATGCTCGCGATCACTGCACATCGATCACGGCGGGCCAGTCAAGATCAACCGGCGGTCTCCCCGACGAAGCCATGACGACACCGACATCACGCAACGCGCCGTGGCGCGCGCCGTGGACACGCTATCCAACCGTCGATTCGCCGACCGCCGGGGGGTCCGCCGCGGCCTGTCCGCCGGTAGGCGGCTATAGGCAACCGCCCTTGCGCTTCTGCATTGCCGGGCGACGAGCCCGCGCGACGCACTGAACTTGTAGCGGATACACGGTCATACAGAGCGACAGCGATCGGGATGTCGAGTACGGATCGGCGCTCCGTTGCTCCGGAGCCGTATGTTCCGATTGTTGCTCGGAGCCGCACGTTTGACCGGCCGGTCACCCCTGTCGCCTACGACTGTGTGACGGTGGCCGTGGTCCGATCAGGTTCCGCGATCGTGTTCAGTGAATTCGGCGCGCGGCCCGTGGCTCTTGGCGATGTCATCACCCTCAACTCTCACACGTTGTGCGGGTACGAACCCGAGGGATGGACCACGCTGACGACCCTCTACTTAGATCGCGACTACCTCGTCGACCAGGTGTTCTGGCAGCACGCCGCGCTGCTGGCCGACCGGCTGGACGCCGACGACTTCCTGGATCAGGTCTACAGCGTGCCAGCACAGGTTCTTCGTCTTGGCGATGACCGTGCGAGTCTGTTGATGCCGTGGCTGGACGAGCTCACTGCGCTGAGCCTCGACGGCCCTGGCCCAGACCGGTTCTACCGTATGCAATCACTGGTCTTCGCCGTCCTCGATGTCCTGATCCCGTTCGTCCAGACGACGCCTCCTCCTATACGGACATCAGAGAGTCAACGCGCCCGGATCATCCCGGCCGCGCCGCGCCTGCGACAGTTTCTACCGCTGCGCGTCGAGGCGGCTCAGGCACGGGACCTGCTGCGGGAGTCGCCGGGCGCGCCGTGGACTCTCGGCACGCTGGCGGAACAGGTTCACCTTTCACAAAAGCAACTCTCGCGCGTGTTCGTGGAGGCATACGGCAAGACGCCGCTCGCGTACTTGACCATGCTGCGGGTGGAGCGGATGGCCGAACTGCTGCGCGATGGGGAGCTAAGCGTCGGGGCGGCCGGGCGTGCGGTTGGTTGGTCGAGCCGAAGCCGTGCCGCAGAGGCATTTCGTCAGTGCGTCGGAGTTACACCGCAGCAGTACCGAGCCCAAGTCCGGGTCACCACACGAAGCTGACCGGGATCGGGACATTCCTGTAGTCGATAAGGACACCATCGCCGCAGTGTCCACCCGCGGTCGCCAGCAGGCTGATAGTCCGGTAGGGACTCGTTGGGTTCATCGGAGAACCTGACGGCCGCCACCTCCGTTCCGTCCGTCTCGTCCTCCTGATCCTCCCGGCGCACCTCATGGTCGCAAGGGCCACCGCCTCATGCGGAGCCCTGTCGGGAGGAGGTCAGCGATGGCGATGGACGAGGGGGCGCAAGCGGCGCGTGATGCGAAGCTCGACTCCCTGCACGAACGCCTGACCAGTGCGGTCGATCAGCTTGTCTCCGGGGATGACTGGCGGCGTGCGCTCGAGTTTGGGGCGCGGTTCCGGTCGCGGTCGTTCGGGAACACGCTGCTGATCTGGTCGCAGCACCTCAACGCCTTCGAGCAAGGCCGCGTCCCGGACCCGGAGCCGACCTACGTCGCTGGCTACAAGCAATGGCAGACGCTCGGTCGGCAGGTCTCCAAGGGTCAGCCGGGGTATCAGATCATGGCGCCGGTCACCGGCCGGTTCGCCACTACGACACCGCAGGATGCGGAATCCTGGCGGCGCCTGGGCCGGTTCGAGAAGCCGAAGCCGGGCGAAGTCGTGCGCTCCCGCATGGTTGGTGCGAAGCCGGCCTACGTCTGGGATGTCTCGCAGACCGATGGAGTCCCGGTGCCGGAACGTCCGCGCCCGGCGCTGCTGGAAGGTGAGGCTCCGGCCGGGCTGTGGGACGGGCTGACTGCGCTGGTCGAGGCCGAGGGCTACCGGGTTCTGCGCGTCGAGCACGAGGGCCTGATCCAGGGCGCGAACGGTCTGACGTACTACGCGGCGCGCACGGTCGCGGTGCGCATGAACATGGACGACGCGGCGCAGGTGAAGACCCTCGCCCATGAGTTGGCGCATGTGAGGCTGCACGGCCCGGACAACCCGGACGCCGTGAAGCATCGCGGGATCGGCGAGGTCGAGGCCGAGTCGGTCGCGCTGATGATCGGCGCCGCACACGGCATGGACACCGCTGCTTACACGATCCCCTACGTCTCCGGCTGGGCCGGCACCGTGAAGGACAAGGAACCGGCCGAGGTCGTGCAGGCCACTGGCGAGCGGGTGCGCAGGGCGGCAGTGACGATCCTCGATGCGCTGGACACGGTGCAGCTCGGGGCCGGCGACCCGCCTGGACTGGATCGCGACGCCGAGCGGACGGTGCGCCCTGAGCGGGCTCCCTCGGTCGCGGCGGACCTCCCGCATCCGACGCGCGTGCACGAGCCGGCGGTCAGGAGTCTGTGATGGGCGCCGCCGAACTGTTCGCCGCCGTCGCCGGCCTGTCGTTGCCGGAGGCTGCGGCCCGATTCGCGGCCGCCGGGGTGCCGGTGTTCCCGTGCGTGCCAGGCGGCAAGCGCCCGCTGGTCGAGCACGGCTTCCACGACGCGACCGCGGATGCCCGGCTGGTCGCCGGGTGGTGGCGGCGCTGGCCGGGAGCCAACATCGGCGTGCCGACCGGGGCCGCCTCCGGGGTCGAGGTCGTCGATGTCGACCGGAAGGCCACCGGCTCCGGGTTCGCGGCGTTCGACCGCGCCCGCCGCGCCGGACTCGTGACCGGGTGGCTGGCGCTGGTGCGCACGCCTTCGGGCGGGCTGCACGCCTACTTCCCCGCGGACGTGGCCCAGCCGCAGCCGTCGTGGCAGGCCGCCCGCCCCCATGTGGACTTCCGAGGGGCCGGCGGCTACGTCGTCGTGCCGCCCTCGACGGTCGACGTCGCCGCCGATCTGCGCGGCTGGTACGAGCTGATCGGGCGGGCGCAGCCGCACCCGGCCCCGGTGGACGCGGCGGCGCTGCGGAGCTTCCTCGATCCGCGTCCTGCGCCGTCCTTCCGCCTCACCGAGGCGACCCGAGCGGAGGACGCCGAACGGCTGGCCGGCTGGGTCGCCGCGCTCGGCGAGGGAGAGCGCAACCGGGGCCTGTTCTGGGCCGCCTGCCGTCTCGCGGAGGCCGGGGTCACTCCCTCAGTCACGCTCGACGCCTTGGGGCCGGCCGCCGAGCAGATTGGCCTGCCGCCGCGCGAGGTGGTCACCACGATCCGCTCGGCCTACCGTGCGACGACCGCCGTTTCGGCGCGGCCGTCCGCGGGCGCAGCGGAGCACGGTGAAGCGCCACGCCGGTTGACGCGGGTCGAAAGCCAGGTGCTCTCGTGATCCCCGCGCGCCTGCCGAACGGCCGGCTCGCGGTCAGCACCGCGATCGTCGGCACGGTGCTGATCGCCGCCGCCGCGTTCTGGCTGTCCTTCACTGCACTGACCGATCTGGCCCACCGCTCCGGGGTCGCAGAGGAGCAGGCGTGGGCGTGGCCGCTGATCGTGGACGGGCTGATCGTGGTCGCCACAGTCGCGGTCGTCGCCCTCGACGGTCAGCAAGCGTCGTGGTATCCGTGGCTGCTGCTGATGGTCGGAACCGCCGTCTCGGTGACAGCGAATGCCCTGCACGCGACCGTCGCTGCCGATGCGGACGTGCCCGCTCCTCTGGCCGGGTGCGTGGCCGCAGTCCCACCGCTGGTGCTGCTCGCCAGCACCCACCTGATGGTCGTCCTCGTGCGCTCCCACCGAACCACGCCAACCGATGCCGAGCCGCTGGCGGAAGCAGAGGTGGAGGCAGACGAGCCTGCGGTTCTCACTGTTACCCAGGTCGCCGCGTCGGGTCCGGCCGGCCGTCGGGAGCTCGCCGCCGGGCTGCGGACCGAGGGCTGGTCGAACAAGCGGATCGCCAGGCACCTCGGCGTCGCGCCCTCCACCGTGGGCCGCTGGTTCAAGGAGCCCGAGGAGCTGGACGCACCTGATCGGCAAGACATCCCGAAGGAGCTGACCGCATGAACGACACCACGCAGGAACGCCAGGACACCACCGTGGGTCCGAGCTCGCATGATACCGAAGGCCATGCACCCCGACGCACCGACGCCGGTGAGGTGCCGGAGCTGGCCCGGCACGGCGACACCTCGCAAGCGAGCAGGAAGGCGCCGGAGAAGACCGCTAGGCAGGCCGCCGAGGAGGCGACCGCGCAGAAGCGCGGAGTCGTGTGGATGCGCCCTTCCGAGCTGATGGGTCACGCCACGGCGCGGGTCGCCGGGCGGGGCATCGACTTTCATGCCGAGCTCGCCCGACGTGCCCGCCGGCCGGCGGTGCAGGCGGTGGCCGCGTCTCGTCGTGCGATCAGCGAGCGCGCCCGCCGGTTGCCGCCGGTGACCGCGTTCGGCCGCCGCGGGCATTCGCCTGCGGGCGCGACTCGTTCGGGGATCGGGCTGAGCTGAGATGTCCAGCCCCAGCAACACGTCGACGTGGGTTGCTGGGGAGCGCACGCGCACCTGCCGTTCAGGAGGTGCCGTCGTGCGCGAGCAGAACACCAGGTCGGGACAGTCCGGCCAGCCCCGGCAGGGGTTCGAGGATTCCGAAGGGCTGCGCGCCCTGCTGAACCGGCTGCACAGCACGGGTCGCGGTGCGTGGCGGGACGACCCGGAGGCGGCCGCGCTGATGCGGCACGCCGCGCAGAAGTACGCCGCTTTGGCGAAGAAGCACGGACTGGACCCGTGGGAGGCCGCGACCGCCGCGTTCGATGCGATGCGCAACCCCTCGGTGCGTGAGGCGGCGGACCCGTGGGCGATGGTCACCCACGCGGTGCGGATCACCTGCGTCAGCGAGGAACGCGGCCAAGGGCTGCTGTGCTCGACCAGCCGTGCGCGGCGCCCCAACTACTCGGTGTTCCACGACGCCGAACGGTTCTCCGACCGGGAGAACCTGCTGACCGACTACCACCCCGCCTTCCAGACCCCGCCACCCGACGCCGCCTACGACGACGAGCCGGAAGCCGAACCGGGGCCGTCCAGCACAGGCGAGGAAACCACGAGCATCGCCTCCGCGGTCGAGGACACGATCGCCCTGTTCACTCTGCTGGGCTGGCCGGCCTCCACCGCACGGGCAGGGATCGAGTACGTCTGCACCCGCCTGGCCGAATCCTCCTCCCGTTCCTCGGCGTTCGAGGCACTGCGCCGCGATTACCACGCTCGCGTCCTGCTGGGAATCACCGGCCCGTCCTGGCTGGCGCTGCTGCGCACGGTCCTCGGCCATCCCGACCCCGACCTGACGCACACGAGCGCCGGCCGCGGTGTCCTGCTGCGGCTGCTGATCGGCGAACCGCTGCGCGTCCTGCTGTCCGACGACGCCCTGCTGGCGGAGGTGGTTCTCTCCGCCCCCGGTCACACCGGGAGACGCCGTGACTAACGGGCCGGGATACATCCAGCTCCAACGCGCCCTCGACACCGTGCACGTCGGACGGCGGCACCGCACCGAGCTCGGAGACATCGACGCGCTCGCCGCGTCGATAGACGACAACGGCCTGTTCCAGATCATCACCATCGACCCGGACGGCAACCTCGTCTGCGGCCTGCGCCGCCTGGCGGCGATGCGCCGGCTCGGTTGGAAGACCGCCGACGTATGGGTGCGCCCCGGCATCAGCGACCGACTCGGACAACTCCTGGCCGAGCAGGACGACAACGCCCTGCACAAGCCGCTGACCCTGACCGAACAGGCCACCCTCTACCGCGAGCTGAAGACGCTGATGGCCGAGGACGCCGCCCGCCGCCAGGAAGCCTCCCGATTCCAAGCCGGCGCGGGAAACCCGAGGTCTGACGGTCCCGCCACGGTGGCGGCACCGTCAGACGACGCATCTTTTGGCGGTGAGGCGCGGGCGCAGGCGGCACTCATGGTCACCGGCCGCAACTCCTACACGAGCCTGGAACGCATCGGCGAGCTGCAACGCCTCGCCGCCGACGAGACCCAGCCGGCCGCGGTCCGGGAGCGGGCCGCCGCGGAGCTTGTGGGGATCGAGGCGGGCGGGTCGATCACCGCCGCCCATCAGCGGACCCGCGTCGAGGTGTCGCTGGCCGAGCTCGACCAGCTCGCCGCCGACTCCTCGGCACCCGAGCACGTCCGCGCCCAGGCGGCGCGGGACGCGACCGAGCTGCGGGCCGTCGAGGCCCAGACCCGGGCGGCGGAACTGGAACGTCTCGCTGCTGATGCTCTGGCCCGTGTGCGTGGCGACAAGAAGCGCGGCAAGCGCCCCCGCCCGACCACGACGCCTGCCGCGCCCGCCGGGGTGATGACGGTGCGGGCGTTCGTGCTGACCTGGGACGAGCTCGCGCTGTGGTGGGAACGCGCCGACCCCGCCGTGGTCGGCCCGGCGCTGACCGAGGAGCAATGGCACCGCTTCGAACAGACCGTGGCCGGCACCGTCGCGTTCGCCGAGGCCGCCGACCAGGCCCGCCGCGAGACCGAGCTGCGCACCGCCTGACCCGCCGAGACAGGCAGACGAGGGCAGAGCGCGTGCACCTTCCCGGCACACCGCCGTCATGGAAGGACCCCGCATGGACGAGCCCGCACCCCCGCCTGCGTCCCGGTCAGGGCGCCGACCCCGCCGCACTCTGGTCGTCGTCATCGTCGCCCTCGTCATCGCCGCCGCGCTCATCGGCGTCGGCCTCTACGGCCTCATCCACGGCCCCGGCACCACCCAGGCCACCCAGCCCGGCACGGCCGGCGGTACTGGTCCTAGCGTGACGGCCCCCGCCAGCGTCGAGGCATCGCCGTCACCGATCCCCGCGACCAGCGACCCGGAGGAGTTCGCCCGCCGGGTCGCGGTCGCGGTGTTCACCTGGGACACCGCCGCCGGGTACGGCCCTTCGGACCACATCCAGCAGGTGGTCGATGTCGGGGACCCGTCCGGCAACGAGACACCGGGCCTTGCCGCCGACCTGGCCGACTACCTGCCGAACACGGCGGCCTGGGCGCAGCTCCGCACGTATGAGACCCGCCAATGGCTCACCATCGACACCGCCGCGGTGCCGTCCACGTGGGCGCAGGCGCTCCAGCAAGGACAGGCGACGCTGCTGCCGGGCACGACCGCCTACACGATCACCGGCACCCGCCACCGGGCCGGCGTGTGGGACGGCAAGCCCGTCACCACCGTCGGGCAGGTGTCGTTCACCGTCTTCGAGACCTGCCAGCCGACCTATCCGACGTGCCGGCTGCTGCGGCTTTCCCAGCTCGGCAACCCCCTGCCGTGAGAGCCGGGGTGTCGTCGTGATGAAGAAGCTCGCCGCCGGTCTTGCCGCCCTGGTCTTCGTGGGACCGGCCGCGCTGCTGGTGCTGGTGGGTGTGCTGGTGAACCCGTCCGCGGTCGCGGCCTGCACCACCGGCACGCTGAGCGTCGGCCCGGTGCCGGACTCGCTGACCGCGACCACCAAGGACGGCGCGACCGTGACGCTGGATAAGACCCAGCTCACGCACGCGGCGACGATCATCACGGTCGCCGGTCAGGTCAACGGGGTTGGACGCCAGGGTGCGCTCATCGCGATCATGGCCGCGCTCACCGAGTCCTCGCTGCGGATGCTGGCGAACACCTCGGCCTACCCCGACTCCGCGAACTACCCGAACGACGGCAACGGGTCCGACCACGACAGTCTCGGGCTGTTCCAGATGCGCCCGCAGTCGGGGTGGGGCACGGTCGCGCAGTTGATGGACCCGGTGTATCAGGCCAAGGCGTTCTTCGGCGGACCCACCGGACCCAACTACCCCAGCCCGCGGGGCCTGCTCGACATCCCCGGCTGGCAGGGCATGGACCCCGGCCAAGCCGCCCAATCCGTCGAAGTGTCGGCGTACCCGGACCGCTACCAGAACTACCAGCCCGTCGCCGAAGCCATCCTCGCCGCACTCACCCGCGCCAGCAGCACCGGAGGCGGTGGTGCCTCAGCGCCGTCCGATCTGCCGGAGGCGACGCAGATCGTGTTCCCGCTCCCCGAGGGGACGTGGGTGAAGACCAGCCCGTTCGGGCCGCGGGTCGACCCGATCACCGGCGTGCAGGGCTTCCACACCGGCACCGACTACGGCGCCCCGCTCGGCACCCCGATCCTGGCGATCGCCGCAGGCCGGGTCACCGTCGCCGGCCCCGCCTCCGGCTACGGGAACCTCATCGTGATCGAGCACAACATCGGCGGCCAGATCGTCGCCTCCGCCTATGGGCACGAGGAACGCCTCTACGTGAAGGTCGGGGACCTGGTGACCGCCGGGCAGCACATCGCCGATGTTGGCACCGAGGGCCACTCCACCGGCCCGCACCTGCACTTCGAGATACGCCCCGGCGGCACCAACGCCACCGCCGTCGACTCCGACGCCTGGCTGAAAGCCCACGACGCACAAGGCATCAGCGGCGCCGACGCCACCCCCGCCCTGTGCAGCGCCGGCACGACCGGCAGCAGCGAAGGGAGCTCGTGATGACCCGCCCGATCCTCCTGTCGGCGGTCGTGCCGATGGCGTCGGTGTTCCCGAACTTCGGGGCGCTGGACGGTGCCGGGCAGCTCAAGGCGGTCATCGGCGCCCTGCTGACCTTCGTGCTCATCATCGCCGTGCTCATGCTCATCGTCTGCGCGGTCACCTGGGCAGTCTCCTCCGCCCACGGCAACTACCAGGCCGCGACTAAGGCCCGCACCGGCCTGTTCGTTGCCCTCGGCGCCGCGGCCCTGGCCGGAGCCGGGGTGGCCTGGCTGAACTTTCTCCTCGGCGTCGGCGCCAGCCTGTAGCACCCGGCCTCACCTCGACAACCGGGACCCGAACGACGCGGCCCGGCGGGACACCTCGCCGGGCCGCTCGCACGTATCGAGCGCGACGGCGCAGGCGGCCATGGGGCGCGGCAGGGGCAGGCGGGGCGCACCTGTCAGGCGAGTCCGTCCCTGTCGCCTGAAGGAGCCCACGCCCATGTTGTCCGTCCTCTCGCCCATCTCATCCGTGCTGAGCCTGGCCGTCGCTGCCGTGCCCGCCGTCGTCCCGATGGACATCAACGTCCCCCCGAACAGCAACGGCCTGCCCGGCATCGACCAGTTGCGCACCATCGTCGGCGCCGTCATGACGATCGGCCTGATCCTGTCCGTCCTCGCCCTGATCGTCTCGGCGGTGGTGTGGGGTTTCGGCGCCAACAGCAGCAACCCACACCTGGCCAGCCGCGGCAAGTTCGGCGTCCTCGTCTCCTGCGGTGCCGCGATCATCTGCGGCGCGAGCGTCACCCTCATCAACTTCTTCTGGAACGTCGGCCAGTCCGTCTGACCCCGCCCGGACTACTCGAACCAGAGGAAGGAGCCCGGGATGGGCGTATGCGATGTGCCGGTCATCTCCACCGTCTGCAACGTCGCCGGAGACGCGGCCGCCTCACTGGTGACCGCCCCGTTCGACTGGCTCGCCCAAGCGATGGGCGGCGCCGCCTCGTGGCTGTTCCAGGAAGTCTGGACCGTCTTCGACTCCACCACCGCCGTCGACGTCACCCAGCCCGGATACGTCGGCGTCTACAACATCCTGTTCGGCATCGCGGTCTTCGTGATGCTGCTGTTCTTCTGCCTCCAACTCATCACCGGCCTGATACACCGCGACCCCTCCGCCCTGAGCAGAGCCGCGTTGGGGCTGGCGAAATCCGTGCTCGGCTCCTTCGTCCTGCTGACCCTGACAGGGCTGCTCTTGGAGATCACCGACGAGCTGTGCGTGGGGATCGTGCAGGCCACCGGCAACACCATGTCCGGCATGGGCGACCGGATCGCCCTCCTCGCCGCCGGGTTCGCCGCCATCAACCTCTCCGCGCCCGGAGCCGGGGCGATCCTGACCATATTCCTCGCCGGCCTGGCGATCACGGCCGCCTGCATCGTCTGGTTCTCCCTGCTCATCCGCAAGGCACTGCTACTGGTCGCGATCGTGTTCGGTCCGGTCGCACTGGCCGGGTCGAGTTGGGATGCCACCCGCGGGTGGCTGTCGAAGTGGGCCTCGTTCGTGATCGCCCTGATCGTCTCCAAGCTCGTCCTCGTCGTGATCTTCCTCGTCGCGATCACCCAGGTCTCGGCTCCGATCAACGCGGACCTGACCTCGGTCAGTCAGCCCATCGCCGGCGTCGCGCTGATGTTCATCGCCGCGTTCGCCCCGTACATCAGCTACAAGTTCCTGCACTTCGCCGGCTTCGACATGTACCACGTCATGTCCGCCGAGCAGGAAGCCAAGCAGTCCCTCAACCGGCCTGTCCCGATCCCGTCCCGGCCAGGCGGGGCAGACAGCGCAAAGAAAGTCCTCGACGGCGGCTCCTCGGGTGGCTCCGGCCCGGCCGCGCCCCCAGGCGGCGGAGGCGGTGGTGGGGCAGGTGCCCCGGCTGCCGGAGGAAGCGCCGGCACCGCGGCAGGAGCGTCCGAAGGCGCAGCAGCAGGTGGTGGAGGTGCCGCTGCGGGTGGTGGCGCGGCGGCGGGCGCTGCCGCTGGACCCATCGGCGCGGCCGCGGTCGCGGGCGCCGCCGTGGTCAAGTCCGCTGCGACCGCAGGACCGAAGGCCGGCGCCACGGTCGGCGGTGCCGCCGAAGGTCACGCCTCGGCCGCCAACGAGCAATCCGCGCCACCGCCTCCCGGCACACCCGCCCCAAGCGCCCCGGCCTCGAGTGCGCCGGCTGCACCCTCCGCTCCGCCGCCGGCGGCATCGAGCAGGCGGACCCCGCCGCCGCAACCACCCGCCCCGCCGAGCACGCCGAAGGAGTGAACCCGCTATGACCAGAGCCGACACCGACTCCAACTACTCGGCCTACCCGCTGCGTCCTGTGCAGTTCTCCCGCCTGACCAAGCGGGGCATCATGCTCGGCCTGTCCCTGCCGCAAGTGATCGTCCTCGGCACGTCGATTCTCTTGGTGGTCGCCGGCCTCTACCTGGCCGGCGGCAAGGGCCTGCTGTTCACCGCGCCCGTGTGGGCACCGTGCGCTCTGCTGGCCGCGATCCCCGCCGGCGGCCGCAAGCTCATCGAGTGGGTGCCCGTCGTCGCCCGCTGGGTGTGGCGGTCCTACCTCGGGCAGCTCATCGCCCGCCGCCGGATCATCAAGCCCCGTCCCGCCGGGACCCTGGCCCTGCCCGGCGACGCGGCGGCGCTGCGGCAATGGGAGGACCCCGAGACCGGGGCCGCGATGATCCACGACCCCCACGCCCAGACCCTCACCGCGATCCTCGGCCTCTCCCACCCCGCCTTCGTGCTCCTGGACCCCGGCGAGCAGCAGCGCCGCGTCGCAGGGTGGGGCCGCGTCCTCGCCTCGGCCTGCCGGTCGGGGCGGATCGCCCGCATCCAGGTCTCCGAGCGCACCCTGCCCGACTCGGGCACCGGACTGGCGGAGTGGTGGCGCACCCACGGCACCGACGACGGCTCCTGGGCCGCGACCACCTACAAGGAGCTCATCGACCGCGCCGGCCCCGCCGGCGAACGCCACGCCACCACCATCTCGCTTGCCTTGGACATGAAGGCCGCCGCTCGGCAGATCAGGACCTCCGGCGGCGGGATGCGCGGGGCCGCCGCGGTGCTGCGCCAGGAGATGACCACCCTCACCACGGCGCTGCGGGCCGCGGAGCTGACCTCGACCGGGTGGCTGACGCCCGGCGAGGTCGCCGTGATCCTGCGCTCCGCCTACGACCCGGCCGCCGCGCCCGCGCTGGAACGACACGGGACCCTCGGGCGCGACCTCGCCACCGCCGGTCCGGTCGCGGTCACCGAGACCTGGGAGCGGCTGCGCTCCGACAGCGCCCTCCACGCGGTCCTGTGGGTGTCGGAGTGGCCGCGTTCGCAGGTCTACCCCGGCTTCCTCGCCCCGCTCGTGCTCTCCAACGGCATCCTGCGCACCCTCGCCCTGCACTACACCCCCGTCCGGGCCGACCAGGCCGCCAGGGACCTGCGGAAGAAGAAGACCGAGCTCATCTCCGACGCCGCCCAGCGCCGCAAGATCGGCCAGGTCGAGGACGCGAGCGCGACCGCGGAGTACGAGGACGTATTGCAGCAGGAGGCCGACCTGACCGCCGGGCACGGCGTCCTGCGCGTCTCCGGCCTCATCTCCGTCTCGGCTCCGACCGTCGAGGAGCTGGATGCCGCGGTGGCCGCGATCGAGCAGGCCGCCATCCAAGCGAGCTGCGAGACCCGGCGGCTCGTCGGCCAGCAGGCCCAGGCGTTCACCGCCGCCGCCCTGCCGCTGTGCCGCACCGTCTGAGCGGCCACAGCCCAAGGGGTGAGGGCGGGCGCACCTGTCAGGCACCCCGGATGCGCCGGGGCAGCCCGAATGGTGAGGAGCCCGATCATGCCGACCTTCGATGACCCCCGCGCAGACGCCGCCGAAACCCAGGCGGCGCTGCGGGGCCTGGCCCACGCCACCCGCGCCTTCTCCGACCCGGCTGATACCTACCCGGTGATCGGCGACCTGCTCGCCGGGGTGCGGTCGCTGCGGCAGGTGCTCGACCAGCTCGCCAGCGCCCACATCGCCCACCGCGCCCGCGCACACGACGACAACGGCAACCAGCTCGCCGGCGCCAGCTCCGCACTGGCCGCAGCCGACGAGCTGCACCAGGCCGCCACCCTCCTGGACACCGTGGAATGGCGGCTGGACGCCGCCTCCCAGCACTCCGGCCGCATCGCCTGGCACCCCGCCGCCGCTCGCCGGGACGCGGCCGCGATGGACCGGCTCGCCGCCCGCCTCGGCACACCAGCCGCGTCCGGTGCCGACCCGTTCCGGGACGACCCGTTCTCCCGCGATCCGCACCGCCCGCCGAACCGCCGGCCGCCGTCGCTCTGACCGAGCACGGGCCGGGATGGCGCACCTGCCCGGCATGGACACCACCGCAGACACCATCCCCGACGATGCCGGTCCCGTGCGCACGAGTGCGCGGGCCGGCTCACTCACGCTGACGGTCTGGCCCGACGAGCCGCTGGGCGAGCACCAGCGTTACGCCTACCGCATCCACGACGCCACCTCCGGGCAGACCATCTCGGGGCGGGACCTGTTCACCGGCGCCGGCGCCCCGGTCGAGCCCGGCCGGGCGATCCGCGAGCTCGCCGGGTTCCTCTCCGCCGCCGGCGAGGCCCGGCAGTACGCCCTCGACCACCCCGGCGTCACGCCCGAGAACACGGCCCTGTTCCCCGACGATGTGGCCGAGGCCGCACGGGTGAACCTCGACGCTCTCACTCTCCTGGCCGAGCACGGCCCCGACCTCGCACCCGAGCAGGAGCCGGTGCGGCGGTGGGTCAGCGTCGTGTTCCTCCAGGGCGCCGAGGCCGACGAGGTGCTGGATCTGCTCGACCGCGACGGCGCGGACGCGGCGATCGAGCACCTGGCCGGCTACGACGATGGCGAGGACACGGTGCAGGCCGCGCTCGAGAACGGGTACGTCTACGACGCCCCGCCGACCGGGATGCTCGACCGCACCGCCACCCGCGATGTCTACACGCTGGTCTACAGCCCGTTCCTGGGCCACCTGAACCTGCTGCGCGAGTACGACGCCGTGCCCGACCCAGCCCTGCTCGGCATCGACAACCCCACCCCGACAACCGAGGCGCACAGCCGCGGGCACGCTCGGGCACCGCGGCAGGAGACAGCGGACTGGTTCTCCGGCCCGACCCGCTCCCCACAGCACGGCGGGGGGCTGTCGCTGTGACCGGCAGCGAGGAGGGGCGGCTGCACACGGCGGTGCTGGTCGGCCCCGAGGGCGAGCGACGCAAGCACCGCAAGGCCCGCCGGCAGGCCGCGGCCCGCGTCGAGGCCGACGCGCGGCAGGCCAAGCGCGACCAGGCGAAGGCGCGGTGGGAGGCCGAGCAGGCCGAACGCCGGGCCACGACCTACCTCCCCGCCGCGGGCGAGCCGGGTCCGGCGGCGCTACGCACTCCCGGCCGGTTCCGGCTCCCCAAGCACCAGGACACGTCCGCGACGCTCGCCGGCCAGTACCCGTTCCTGGCCGAAGGCGGCCTCGGCTCGTCCGGGGTGTTCGTCGGGCAGGACCTCTACTCGGGCGGCTCGTTCGTCTACGACCCCTGGGTGCTGTACCAGCGCGGGGTCATCACCGCGCCGAACATCGTCCTGGCCGGCATCGTCGGGTCCGGCAAGTCCTCCCTCGCCAAGAGTCTCTACACCCGCTCCCTGCCGTTCGGCCGCCGGGTCTACGTCCCCGGCGACCCGAAGGGCGAGCACACGCCCGTCGCGCAGGCGGTCGGCGGGAAGGCGATCATCCTCGGCCACGGCCTGTCCAACCGGCTCAACCCCCTCGACGCCGGCTACCGGCCCGGCAGCGTGTCGGACGCCGAGTGGGTCACCCAGGTCGCCTCCCGCCGCCGGGACCTGATCGGTGCGCTCGCGGAGACGGTGCTGGACCGGCCGCTGTCCCCGTTGGAGCACACGGCCGTCGACCTCGCACTGACCGACGCCGTGCGCAGCTCAGAGGTGCCGATCCTGCCGATGGTCGTCGACCGCATCCTCGCCCCCAACCGAACTGATGACGTGGATGGGCGGCTGGCCGAGGACGGCCGCCTCGTCGGCCACGCCCTGCGTCGACTCGTCGCCGGGGACTTGCAGGGCCTGTTCGATGGCCCCTCGACGGTGCGGTTCGACCCGTCGCTGCCGATGGTCTCCCTCGACCTGTCCCGCGTCGCCGAGAACAGCACTCTGATTTCGGTGCTGATGACGTGCTCCTCGGCGTGGATGGAATCGGCCCTGTCCGACCCGGACGGCGGCCAGCGGTGGGTGATCTACGACGAGGCGTGGCGGCTGATGGCCTACCCGAGCCTCTTGCGGCGGATGGACGCGCAATGGCGACTGAGCCGCCACTACGGCATCGCCAACATGCTCGTGTTCCACAAGCTGTCCGACCTGGACAACGTGGGCGACCAGGGCTCCGCCATGCGCGCGCTCGCCTCATCGCTGCTGGCGAACGCCGAGACCAGGGTGGTCTACCGGCAAGAACCCGACCAGCTCGGCTCCACCGCGCTCGCGCTCGGGCTGACCGGCACCGAGCAGAAGCTCCTGCCCGGTCTCGGCACCGGGCAAGGTCTCTGGCGGATCAAGGACCGCTCCTTCATCGTCCAGCACCAGCTCCACCCCAACGAGCTCGCCACCTTCGACACCACCGGCCGCATGACCGGCGAAACCCGCAAGTTCAGCGGGAGCGAAGAACCGTCAGCGTCGCTGACCGCCGGCGGTGAGGCGTGATGGGCCGGCCGCGGTACAAGCGCACTCCCGCCGAGCCAGCGCACCGAGATCAGCGAGAAGCCGCAGAGATGCCGGTCGTGCTGCCGCACGTGGTCATGGACATCACCATCGAGGGGCAGATGACCGTCACGGTCGACGGTGCCCCGCACGACCCGGAGCCGTTCGCGCCGCCGTGGCGACGCGAGGACTTCGCGGCGATTCTCGACCAGCTCACCGATCAGCACCGATCGCCGGTGCGGGTCGAGGTCCGCGAAGCAGACGGCACCGCGTTCACCGACATCATCACGCCGGGCAAGCGCCGCCGCCCCGACCCCGAACCGGAGACACCGGCCCCGCGCGTCGCCGGATTGCTGGCGCTGCACGGCGAAGGGTTCGTACCTGGCGAGGATGTCGCGGTCGCCGTGGTTCTCGCCCACTCTGAGGCCGCCCCGGACGGCACCGCCCGTGCCCTGCTGGCCCCTGACCTGCTCGTCGGCAGTCCGACCCGCGAGGTGATCCTGCTCGGACGAGTGTCCGGCGCCCTCACGGTCGGGCACCCCGCATGAGCACTCCGCGACCAACCGGGCCGCTCGGAGACGAGCTGACCAACCTCGGCATCGGCCTCCTCATCGCCGCAGCCGTCCTGGCCGGCATCCTGCGCGGCGCCGGCTCCCTCGCCGCGTGGATCACCGGCACCGGCCAGCCCGCCAGCGGCATCGAGTCAGGGCTGAGCGTCCTCCTGCATCCCGGCGACCCCGCCGTACCCCTCGGCGCGCCGGGGCTCAGTGCGGTCGCGTACTGGATCACCGCGGCCGTCCTCATCCTCGCCGCCGCGGTCCTGGCGGTGTGCGTATGGCAGTTCATCCGCGAGCACGGCCGACAGCTCCAAGCCGACCCGTACCGGATCGCCGGGATCGCCACCCGGACCGAGGTCGCCCGCGCCGCCTCAGAGAAGGCGCTGCTGCACCGTGCCGGACACCTGCGGCCCTCCCTCGACAAGCCCAAGCCCGAGGCGGTCGGGTATCGGATCGGCGCCTCACGCGGCAAGGAGGTGTGGGCGTCGGTAGAAGACTCGATCCTGCTCATCGGGCCGCCACGTTCGGGCAAGGGCGCGCATGTCGTCATCAACATGATCTTGGACGCGCCCGGCGCGGTCGTCACCACCTCGACGCGGCCCGACAACCTCACCGCGACGCTGCGAGCACGGGAGAAGATCGGGCCGGTCGCGGTGTTCGACCCGCAACACCTGGCCGAAGGTGTCCCTGCGGGGCTGCGCTGGTCGCCCATCCGAGGATGCGAGGACCCGCTGACCGCGATGATCCGCGCGACCGGCCTCGCCGCCGGCACGGGCTTGTCGGCCGGCGGGGTGGAGGGCGGCGGGTTCTGGGAGGGCAAGACCAGGACGGCCCTCCAAGCCCTGCTCCACGCCGCCGCCCTGGATCGTCGCCCGCCGGGCGAGCTGTTCCGTTGGACCCTCGACCCGGCCGCAGCCGCCGACGCGGTGGCGATCCTCACCGCGAGCCCGCGCGCCGCAGTTGGATGGGCCGACTCCTTGCAGGCCATGATCGACTCCGACCCCCGCACCCGCGACTCCATCTGGCAGGGCGTCTCCCTCGCCCTCGCCGCGCTCGCGGACCCGCGCGTGCTCGACGCGGTGAACCCACGCGACGGCGAGGACTTCGACCCCGAAGCGTTCCTCCGCGCCAAAGGCACCCTCTATCTGTTGGCGACCGGGGCCGGCGCCAACAACTCCGCCGCACTCGTGGCGGCGTTCGTGGAAGACCTCGTGGAAGCCGCCCGCCGCATCGCCGCCCGCAGCCCCGGTGCGCGCCTGGACCCGCCGCTGTTGCTCGCTCTCGATGAGGTCGGCAACCTCGCCCCCTTGCCGTCGCTGCCGACCCTGATGGCCGAAGGCGGCGGCACCGGCATCACGACCATGCCTGTCTTGCAGTCACTCGCCCAGGCCAGGGAGAAGTGGTCGGAGAACGCGGCGGGCGCGATCTGGGACGCGAGCATCGTCAAGATCATCCTCGGCGGAGCCTCCAACAGCCGCGACCTGCACGACCTCACCACCCTCATCGGCGAACGCGACGAGCTCACCGACTCCACCACCATCGGAGACCACGGCACCCGCTCCGCGCAACGCTCCATCCGCCGGGTGCCGATCATGCCGCCCGACACCATCCGCACCCTCCCATTCGGAACCGCGCTCGTGCTGCTGCGCGCCGCCCCGCCCATCGTCACCAGGATGCGGACCTGGACCACCCGCCCAGATGCTCGCCAGCTCACCGCCGCCCGCGCCGGGATCGAGGCGCTGCTGCAACACCGTTCGTAGGAACGGGCCGGCGCACCTGCCTGGCAGAGCGACCCCAGCCGGGGCCGCCGCCACTGTCAGGAAGGCAGTCCGATGGCTATGCACACGCAGGAATCCGTCTCGGGATTCATCGCCTCCGACCCGCAGCTCACCTACACCGAGCGGGGTGATGCCCGTTTCTACGCGAAGATCGGGCAGGAGCACTACCGCAAGGAACCTGACGGGTCGTTCACGCAGACCGAGACGACCTTCCACGACCTCGTGGCGTTCAGGAAGACCGCCGAGCGCGCTCACCTCCAGTTCGCCAAGGGCGACAAGTTCATCGCCGAGGGCTACGTCCGCCAGTACGACCGGACCGACCCTGACGGCCAGCAGGTCAAGGCCGAGGAGTTCGTGGCGAAGAAGCTCGGCCACGACCTCGCCCGCACCAGCTACGACGTGGACCGTACCCGCCGGTCCCAGGCCGCCCCGACCCAAGAGGCCGCCGAACAGGCCCCGGTCGGCTTCGCCGCTCACCGGGACGCGCCGAGCGCCGCGCCGGCCCTCGGGCTGTGAGCGGAGGCGATGGTCATGGCTGAGTACGACGACATCCCCGAAGCCGAGGAGCCCGAACCCGACGAGGAGACCGAGGCGCCTGCCGCCCCGCTGCTCGCGGAACCGCCGCATCCGATCAACTGGAACCTGCTGACCGCCGCCGAGGCCGAAGCCGAGTGGCTGGAGCTCAACAAGTGGGTCGACTGGCTCCGCCACACCTACGGCCTCCCCGCATCCGTCGTGCCGCCGTTCTGGCACCACCACCCAGAGCTCCTGTGGGAACTGTCCGCGCTGCACCTGCACTGGCTGTGCGCCTACGACCCCGAGCAGAACGGCTCCGCTCCGCTGGGCTGGCACCGCGACTTCGCCGACGCCCGCCAACGGCTCCGCGATTGGGTCGCCGCCTCCGGCACCCGCCTGGACCGCGACCGGACCACCCGGCAAACCGCCTGGCCCGGAGAAGACCCCGCCGAGCCCGTCGAGGACCACATCATCGAGAACCGCGACCACGACTTCGTGCAATTCGTCCTCGATGACGTCGCCGCCCGCCGACAGGCCGAGGACGAGTTCTACGCCGGCCTTGACCGTGAGACCGGGGAGCTGCGCGGCTGATGGGCGCCTACGCCAAGAAGACCGGCCAGCGTCGTTACGACGAGCGATCGTTCTCCGTCCGGCCCGTGCACCGCGACCCGCCCGATCTGCACAAGCTCGCGGAGGTGCTGATCCGTCTGACGTTGCAGGAGACCGGCCGCTCGCGCGCCGAGCGACGCGCCGCGGAGCTTCCCGAGACCTACCGACCATCCGAGGGGCACGCGATCCGTGTCATGTCAGAGGCTGCCGGGTAGAATCAGTCGCAAGCAAGCCTCGCGTCGCCGAGGTGTTGTGGTCCCAAACCCCGTCATCAGGCGGGCGAACCTACGTGGCCGATCCGGCCTAGTCCAAGAGCCTCCGGGCTTCTCTCACGATCAGCACCCCTCGGGCGTTCAGCCCGAGCACGAGGGCCGATTCCCGTGAGAGAAGGCCACAAGTGACTTCCGCGTTCGTGCGCACCGCCGATCCGGTGCGCAGTCTCATCGACCCGCCCCAGGGCACCGCGCTCGCGGTGTCCTACCTGCGCGTCTCTACCAAGGAGCAGGCCGAGAAAGGCGGCACCGAGGAAGGGTTCTCGATCCCGGCCCAGCGCGAGGCCAACCGCCGCAAGGCCGAACAGCTCGGCGCGGTCATCGTGGAGGAGTTCGTCGACGCCGGAGAATCTGCCCGCAAGGCCGACCGTCCCGAGCTGATGCGGATGATCCAGTACGTCAAGCGCAACCGCGTCGCGTACTGCATCGTCCACAAGGTCGACCGGCTTGCCCGCAACCGCGCCGACGACGTGACCATTCACCTCGCGCTCCAAGAGGCCGGGGTCATGCTCGTCTCGGCCACGGAGAACATTGACGAGACGCCTTCCGGGATGTTGCTGCACGGCATCATGTCGACCATCGCGGAGTTCTACTCCCGCAACCTCGCCACCGAGGTCGTCAAGGGCATGACGCAGAAGGCCGCGACCGGCGGCACCCCGTCGAAGGCGCCCATCGGATACCTCAACGTGCGGTTGCGCGACGAGCTGGGTCGCGAGGTCCGCACCGTGCAGCTCGACCCCGACCGGGCGCCGCTGATCGAGTGGGCCTACAAGGCATACGCCTCCGGCGACTGGACCGTCAGCCAGCTTCACGACGAGCTCACCTCGCGCGGCCTGCTGAGCCTGCCGACGCCCAAGCACCCGTCCAAGCCGCTCGCCGTCTCCTCCGTGCACCGTCTCCTGACGAACCCGTACTACAAGGGCGACGTGATCTACCGGGGCGTGGCCTACAAGGGGGCGCACAAGCCGCTCGTCCCGGCCGAGGTTTGGTACCAGGTCCAGTCCGTCCTCACCGCGCACAAGAGCGCCGCCGAGGCGACCCAGGTTCACGACCACTACCTGAAAGGCACCGTCTACTGCGGCGCGTGCGGGTCGCGACTGATCGTGAACAACGCGAAGAACAACCAGGGCAATGTCTACCCCTACTTCGTGTGCTCCGGCCGGCACTCCAAGCGAACCGACTGCACCCGCCAGGCCATCCTCATCGAAGACGTGGAGCATCTGATCGAGGACTACTACCAGCGCGTGCAGATCACACCGGCCCGCCGCGAGGCGCTGTCCGGGATGCTGCACCACGAGTTCGACCGGCTCATGTCCGCCGAGGCCGACGAGCTCGCCCAGCTCACCGCCAACCGCGACCGGCTGGAGCACGAGCAGGACCGCCTCATGCAAGCCCACTATGCCGACGCCATCCCGCTCGCCGTCCTCAAACGCGAGCAGGACCGGATCAGCGGCGAGCTCGACCTGGTGAACCGCCGCCTCGACGCACACCACGGCGAATACACCGACGCCCGCGCCCACCTGGACGACGCGCTCGGCCTCCTGTCGAACTGTGCCGACATCTATGCCCGCTGCGACGACGCCAACCGGCGCCTGTGCAACCAGGCGTTCTTCACCAAGGTCTACGTCGAGGAGGACAACGAGCTCCGCGTCGACAGTGCGCGACCGTTCGAGATGCTGCTGGACCCGGCCGTCAACGCCGACGCCCTCACCTGGGCCGCAGATACAGACAAGGCCCGAACCCCGGCCATTGATTCTTCGGGCCAAAGTTCGAGCCTTGTGCGTTGGGTGCCCCCGGCAGGACTCGAACCTGCAACCGTCGGATTAGAAGGCCGATGCTCTATCCATTGAGCTACGGAGGCAACGACGGATGAGTCTATCGTCCGTCTTCGCCGGATACGCATACGTGTGACACGTGGGGAAACCGGACCCGTGTCCGGCGGACGCAGACTAGCGTGGACGCTGCACTTGGCTGCCGGGTGAGGGGAGAGGGACCACGCTATGAGCTACGTGCCGGAGCGGGACGCGGCCGGATTGCCCGAAGAGCTGAGTGCAGTCGATCAGCTGCTGCACCGCGGGGAGGCGAACCCGCGCACACGCTCGGGAATCATGGGCGTCGAACTGCTCGACACCACCCCGGACTGGGAGCGGTTCCGCACCCGCTTCGACCATGCGTCGCGCAAGGTGGTGCGGCTGCGGCAGAAGGTCGTGATGCCCACACTTCCGACCGCGGCGCCGCGCTGGGTGGTTGACCCCGACTTCAACCTCGACTACCACGTGCGACGTGTGCGGGTGCCCGGGCCGGGAACCCTGCGGCAGGTGCTCGACCTGGCCGAGGTTGCCATGCAGTCACCGATGGACATCACCCGTCCGCTGTGGAGCGCCACGCTGGTCGAGGGACTGGCCGACGGGCGCGCCGCGACGATCCTGCACCTGAGCCACGCGGTCAGCGACGCCGTCGGCGGTGTGGAGATGTTCGCCAGCATCTATGACCTCGAACGCGATCCCGAACCGGACACGCCACCGCCGCTGCCCATCCCGCAGGATCTCTCACCCGGCGAACTGATGCGCGAGGGCATCAACCGGTTGCCCGGCTCGATCGCCGGCGGCGTGCTCGGCGCCCTCGGCGGCGCGGCGCGTGCGGTCACCAAGGTGGTGCGCGACCCGATCTCGGCGGTCAGCGGTGTCGTGGACTACGCAATGTCGGGCACCCGGGTGATGGCCCCGGCCGCCGAGCCCTCGCCGCTGCTGCGCCGACGCAGCCTGGCGTCGCGCAGCGAGGCCATCGACATCCCGTTCGGCGACTTCCACCGCGCGGCCAAGGCCGCGGGCGGTTCGATCAACGACGCCTATCTCGCCGGGGTGTGCGGCGCGCTGCGGCTCTACCACGACGCCAAGGGCGTGCCGATCGACTCGCTGCCGATGGCGGTGCCGGTGAACCTGCGCGCCGAGGACGACCCGGCCGGCGGCAACCGCTTCGCGGGGGTCAACCTGTCGGCGCCGATCGGCATCGAGGACGCCGAGCAGCGCATCAAGTCCGTCAGGAGCCAGATGACCAGCCTGCGCGAGGAACGGGCGATCGATGTCGTCGGTGCCATCGCGCCGGTGTTGAGCCTGCTGCCCGACACGATCCTGGAATCGGTGGCCGGTTCGGTGGTGAACTCCGACGTGCAGGCCTCGAACGTGCCGATCTATCCGGGCGACACCTTCCTCGCCGGGGCCAAGATCCTGCGGCACTACGGGCTGGGACCGCTGCCCGGCGTGGCGATGATGGTGGTGCTGATCTCGCGGGGCGGCTACATCACCGTCACCGTCCGCTACGACCGCGCGGCGATCACCGACGGCGCGCTGTTCGCGCGGTGCCTGCAGCAGGGCTTCGACGAGGTGCTCGCCCTCGGTGGCGAGGTGCGCTGCACCCCGGCGTCGTTTGACCCCGAACCCGGCACGAACATTGGTGGTGCGCAGTGACATCCGTGGGTTCGGCCGGTAGGCCCATGCGGCTTCCCGGGACACTCGCCGAGATCGAGGCGAGCCCGGAAGGTCCGGAGATCGGTGCGTTCTTCGACCTCGACGGCACCCTGGTGGCGGGTTTCACCGGGGTGCTCATGACCCAGGACCGGCTGCGGCGACGCCAGATGAGCGTCGGCGAGTTCATCGGCATGGTGCAGGCCGGTCTCAACCACCGCCTCGGCCGCTCGGAGTTCGAGGACCTCATCGGCAAGGGCGCGCGGATGCTGCGCGGCAATTCGCTCAGTGATCTCGACGAACTCGGGGAGCGCCTGTTCGTGCAGTACGTGCAGGGCCGCATCTATCCCGAGATGCGGGCGATGGTCCGTGCCCACATGGCCCGCGGGCACACCGTGGTGCTCAGTTCGTCGGCGCTGACCGTGCAGGTGGAGCCCGTGGCCCGCTTCCTGGGCATCGACAACGTGCTGAGCAACAAGTTCGAGACCGACGAGGACGGTCTGATCACCGGTGAGGTGAGGACGCCGATCATCTGGGGTCCCGGGAAGGCCCGCGCCGTACAGGAATTCGCGGCCGCCAACGGTGTCGACCTGTCGAAGAGCTACTTCTACGCCGACGGCGACGAGGACGTCGCGCTGATGTACCTGGTCGGCAACCCGCGGCCGACCAACCCCGAGGGCAAGCTCGCCGCTGTCGCCGCCAAACGCGGGTGGCCCATCCTGCGGTTCACCAGCCGCAGCGGCAGCAGCCCCATGGCGCAACTGCGCACCGTGGCCGGCGTGGCGTCGCTGATGCCGGTGGCGGGGGCGGCGATCGGCTGGGGCCTGCTCAACCGCAACCGCCGTCGCGGCGTCAACTTCTTCACCTCCACGTGGAGCCGGGTGCTGCTGGCGACCACCGGCGTCAACCTCAACGTGCTGGGGGAGGAGAACCTGACCGCGCAGCGGCCGGCGGTGTTCATCTTCAACCACCGCAACCAGGTCGACCCGATCATCGCGGGAACCCTGGTGCGTGACAACTTCACCGGTGTCGGCAAGAAAGAGCTCGCCAACGATCCGCTGGTCGGCACCCTCGGGCGCGTCATGGACGCCGCGTTCATCGACCGCGACGACCCGGTGAAGGCCGTCGAAGGCCTGCACAAGGTGGAAGAGCTTGCCCGCGAAGGCATCTCGATCCTGATCGCGCCGGAGGGCACCCGGCTGGACACCACCGCGGTGGGCCCGTTCAAGAAGGGGGCGTTCCGCATCGCGATGGCCGCGGGAATTCCCGTGGTGCCCATCGTGATCCGCAACGCCGAGGTGATCGCCGCACGCGATTCCAGCACGTTCAACCCGGGCACCGTCGACGTCGCGGTGTACCCGCCGATCCCGGTCGACGACTGGACCGTCGAGAACCTGCCCGAACGCATCGAGCAGGTCCGCCAGATCTACCTCGACACGCTCGCGTCGTGGCCGCACGACCGGCTGCCGGAGTTCGACATCTATTCGCCACGCAAAGCCGCGAAGAAGACGGCCCGCAAAGCGGCGAAGAAGGCGCCTGCGAAAGGACGTCCGTGACCGCGCCCCCGACCGACTACTTCGCGAGCTTCACCACCAACGACGACGCGCTGGTGCTGGCGTCGGTGTCGTCGGACGCCGAACTGGAACTGCTCAACGTCTGGCTGCGCACCCACCGCCGAGAACACCCCGATTCCAAGGTCGACGTGCTCCAGTTGCCTGCCACCGACGAACCGGCGCCGGGGGATCTCGCACGTCTGGTCGAGGAACTCGAAGCCGACGAGAACCGTCTCGTGGTTCCCGTGCGGGTGTTCTGGGTTCCCGGGGGGCTGCCCACGCGGCTGAAGGTGGTCGCCCTGATGTCGGGCCGCGACACCTACCGGCCACCGGAGATCCTGCAGCGCCGCATCCTGCGCAAGGACCCGTCGCGCGCCCGCGTGGTCGCGGGCGAACCGGCCAAGGTGTCAGAGCTGCGCAAGCAGTGGAGTGAGACGACCGTCGGCGAAAACCCGCGCGACTTCGCGCATTTCGTGCTGCGCCGCGCCGTGCTGGCCATCGAGCGGGTCGAGTTGCGGCTCTTGGGGCCGGAGTACAAGTCGCCGCGGCTGGTCAAACCGGAGATGATGGCGTCGGCGCGGTTCCGGGAGGGCCTCGCCCAGATCCCGGGTGCCACGCCGGAGAAGGCCGGCGAGATGCTCGACGAGCTCTCGACCGGGTGGAGCCGTTTCTCGGTGGACCTCATCCCGTCACTGGGCCGGGCCATCTTCAGCCGTGGTTTCGACCCGCGAATCGACTACGACCGCATCGAGATCGAGCAGATGCGCCACGCGCTTGAGCAGCATCCCGCCGTGCTGCTGTTCTCGCACCGCTCTTATCTCGACGGTGTCATCGTGCCGGTCGCGATGCAGGAGAACCGACTTCCGCCGGTGCACACCTTCGCCGGGATCAACCTGTCGTTCGGCGTCATGGGTCCGATCTTCCGGCATTCGGGTGTGATCTTCCTGCGCCGCAAGCTCGACGACCCGCTGTACAAATACGTGCTGCGCCAGTACGTCGGCTACCTCGTCGAGAAGCGGTTCAACCTGAACTGGTCCATCGAGGGCACGCGGTCGCGCACCGGGAAGATGCTGCCGCCCAAGCTCGGACTGCTGGCGTACGTGGCCGACGCCTACCTGGACGGCCGCAGCGACGACATCCTGCTGCAACCGGTGTCGATCAGCTTCGACCAGTTGCACGAGACCGCCGAGTACGCCGAGTACGCACGCGGCGGGGAGAAGCGGCCCGAAGGGCTGAGCTGGCTGTACAACTTCGTCAAGGCCCAGGGCGAACGCAACTACGGCAAAATCTATGTCCGCTTCCCCGAGGCGGTTTCGATGCGCCAGTACCTCGGTGAGCCGCACGGCCCGCTCGTCGAGGACGAGGCGGCCAAGCGGCTGGCCATGCAGAAGATGGCGTTCGAGGTGGCCTGGCGCATCCTGCGCGTCACGCCCGTCAACGCGACCAACCTCGTCTCGGCGCTGCTGCTCACCGCGCGCGGCGTCGCGCTCACCCTCGAGCAACTCCATCAGGCACTGCAGGATTCGCTCGACTACCTCGAGCAGAAGAAAACCCCGGTGACCAACAGCGCGATGCGGTTGCGCACCCTCGAGGGCGTGCGTGCGGCCGTCGACGCGTTGTCGGGCGGTCATCCCGTCACGTGCATCGACACCGGTCGCGAACCGGTCTGGCGCATCGCCCCCGAGAACGAACTCGAGGCCGCGTTCTACCGCAACTCGCTGATCCACGCGTTCCTGGAGACCTCACTGGTCGAGCTTGCGCTCGCCTACGCCGCGCGCACCGCCGACGCCGAAGGTGATCCGCTGCAGGCCTTCTGGACCCAGGTGGTGCGACTGCGTGACCTGCTGAAGTTCGACTTCTACTTCGCCGACTCCGCGGCGTTCCACCAGAACGTCGCGGAAGAGATGTCGTGGCATGCCGATTGGGAGCAGCAGGTGCGGGCGGGCCGCGACGGCATCGAGACGCTGATGCGGGCGAAGCGCCCACTGCTCGCCGACGCCATGCTGCGCCCGTACTTCGAGGCCTACACGATCGTCGCCGATGTGCTGCGCGACGCACCCGCCGAGATCGCCGAGAAGGATCTGACCAAGTTGGCGCTCGGGGTAGGGCGGCAGTACGTCGCGCAGGGCCGCGTCCGCAACAACGAGTCGGTGTCGGCGCTGCTGTTCGCCACGGCCCGTCACGTCAACGACGACAAGGGACTGCTGCAACACGCCCCAGAGCTGATGTCGAACCGCCGCGCGTTCCGCGACGAACTGCGCGGCATCCTGCGCGACCTCGACACTGTCGACCGGTACGCGCGCGAACTGTTCGCCGCGCG
>Ga0182741_1001555_pt1 | contig 29475 bp, 25 predicted proteins | sample eDN5th37CBELigOP_FD_128874 | JGI IMG/M metagenome (GOLD analysis project Ga0182741, IMG submission 128874) | Enriched Organic Plus compost microbial communities from Emeryville, California, USA - eDNA 5th pass 37_C BE-Lig OP (version 2) (version 2) ... | reverse complement strand
TCGGCGGCGTCGACCGCGGCCTGGATCGTCTCGTAGTCGGTGGGGACGCGCAGCGTGCGCCAGTCGCCGTCGCCCTCGCCGCTGCCGCCGTCGTCGGCAGCCTCCGTGGTGGGGCTGGCGTCGCCGCCGTCGTCGTCGCCGCAGGCCCCGGCCAGCAGGCCGAGGGCGAGGAGCGCCGCGAGCACGCGGCGAGGCGATCGGATCCGGGTCATCGGGTCCCTCCTGGTCGGGATCATCCGGTCACCACGACGGTGCCCACCATGCCCTTGGTGGTCGTGCCGTGGAGCGAGCAGTAGTAGGGGTAGGTGCCGGGCTCGGTGAAGCGGTGGCGGTACTCGTCGCCGGGCGCGAAGCCGTCGGCCTCGACGCCCCAGTCGTCGCCCTCCACCGGCAGCACGTTGTGGGCGTTGCGGCCGTCGTTGGTCCACACCACCTCGGTGCCGGCGGCCACCTCGATCGTCTCGGGGCGGAAGGTGTTGTCGATCGCCGACACCTCCACCTCCACGCCCTCGACCAGCTCGACCGCGGCCTCGTCGTCGTCGCCGCAGGCGCCGAGCGCGAGGGCGGCGACGCCGGCGAGCGCGGCGACCAGCGCAGCACGAGGGCGCCTGCGCCGACCTGGGGCCTCCGAGCGGATCGGGACGCTCGCACCGGTCCGGCGCGATGGCGCCGTCGCGACCTCGTTGCCCGCCGTGCGGAAGCGCATCGCCCCAGCATGCCCCAGCACGGGTGCCTCCCGTCACATCCGCGGGCCCAGGGGATGCGCGCACCGGCGGCGAACCTGCACGGATGCTGCGAGATCCGGCCGGTCGTGGTGGTGTCCGAGCCCGGCGCCGGAGGCGGCGCGCGACGGCGGTGGTGGTCGCGGCGCTGCTCGCGCTGGTCGCCATCCCCGGCACGCCCGCGCCGGGTGCCGCCCAGCCGGCACCGCCCCCACCAGCGGGCTGCGCCGGTGGGCTGCCGCCGTACGCCCCGGCGCCGGTGGCCGGCGTCGGCGCCACCGTCGAGCACGAGATCACGATGTCCGACGGCGTGGTGCTGCGGGCCGACGTCACGCTCCCCACCGGCGTCGATGGGCCGGTGCCCGCCGTCGTCACGATCACCGGGTACAACAAGGCTGCGGGCGCCCAGGCGTTCGGGTCGGCCGGCGGCGCCCTCGTGCCCCACGGCTACGCCGCGGTCGTGGTCGACGACCGGGGCACCGGCGGCTCCGGCGGGTCGTGGGACTCCTGGGGCGAGCGGACCGTCGCCGACTACCCGGAGGTCCTCGACTGGATCGTCGCCCAGGACTGGAGCGACGGAACGGTGGCGCTGCTCGGGGCCTCCTACATGGGCATCACGTCGCTGTTCGCGGCGGCCAGCGGGCACCCAGCGGTCGAGGCGGTGTTCGACATCGTGCCGATGGCCGACGCCTACCGGGACATCGTGTTCGCCGGGGGCGAGGTCAACACCGCCTTCATCCCGCTGTGGATGGGGCTCGTCACCGGCCTGTCGCTCGTCCCCGGTGCCGACCCGTCCACGATCGTCGAGCACCTGCTCGCCGTGCCCGACTTCCAGCTCGACACGATCGCCGACGCGCTGCTGGCCGGCAGCACCGCCTACGACGGCCCGTTCTGGCGGCAGCGCTCCCCGATCGAGGTGGTGGACCGGATCGACGCCCCCACGTTCATCGTGGGCGGCCACGACGACCTGTTCCAGCGGGGCGAGCCGCTCCTCTTCGAGGCCCTCGCCGCGGCGGGCAACGACGCTCGCCTCCTCATGGGGCCGTGGAACCACCTCACCACCGGCCAGGGCCTGCCCGCCGACGGCGTGCCCAGCCTCGAGGACCTCACGCTGCGGTGGTTCGACGCCCACGTGCGCGGCCGCGACACCGGCGTCGACTGCCTCGCCCCGGTGACCCAGCACCTGCTCGGCACCGGTCGGTGGGAGTCGGCGCCCACCTGGCCGATCCCGGACCTGCACGCCGAGCGCTGGCACCTCCGCGGCGGCGGTCGGCTGAGCCCCGAGCCGCCGCCCGCCCCGGAGCCCGCCGGCCAGTACCTGCAGCTGCCGCTCACCGGGGTGTGCACCCGCAGCGCCAACCAGTGGCTCATCGGGCTGCTCGGCGCCACCCCCTGCGCCACCGACAACCGCCTCGACGAGGCGCTGGCGCTCACCTTCACGACCGATCCGTTCGCCGAGCCCGTGCGGGTGGACGGCCCGATCCAGGCCGACCTGTGGGTGGAGGCCCCGCTCGGCGGCGAGGTGCTGGCGTCGGTCGCCGTCTCCGCGGTGGCCCCCGACGGCACCTCCACCGGCATCACCAACGGGCTGCTGCGGGCCAGCCACCGCGCCGTCGACCCGGACCGCATCCGCTGGCTCGACGGCCAGTCGATCCAGCCGTGGCACCCGTTCACGGAGGCGGCCGCCCAGCCGGTGCCGCCCGGTGAGCCGGTGCTGCTGCCCATCGAGGTCTTCCCCTCCTCCTTCGTCGTCCCGGCCGGCCACCGCCTGCGGGTCACCGTCGCCGCCTACGACGTGCCCCACGCCCTCCCGCCGCTGCCCGCCGCGCTGGAGACCCTGACCGGCCCGGTCAGCGTCCTCGCCTCGCCCGAGCACCCGAGCTCGGTGGTCCTCCCCGTCGCCGGGCCCCGCTCGGTCCTGGCACCGTCGGACCCGTCCGATCCCTCGGATCCCCCCGGCTCGCCGGGCCCGTCCGGCCCCGACGTCCGAGCTGAGGCGCCCGAGCCCTCCGCAGCGGCGGTCGACGCGCTCGCTGCGGCACCGGCCGGCACGGATCGCCTCCCCGTCACCGGTGCGCCCGTTCCGCTCGTCCTCGCCGCCCTCGCCACCGCCGCCGCGCTCGCCGCCCGGCGCCTCACCATCCGCTGACGACCGGGCCGGGCGGCGCGCCCGGCGGCCCGGTCAGGGGGTGACGAGGATCTTGCAGTGCGCCTCGGGGTTGCGCAGGGCCTCGAAGGCGGCGGGGACTTCGTCGAGGCCGACCTCGCCGGTGATCATCGGGGACACGTCGATGTCGCCCTCGGCGATGGCCCGCAGGCACTCGGCGAACTCCATCGGGTCGTAGGCGAGGGCGAACTGGATGTTCAGCTCCTTGCTGATCCCGAAGAACGGGTTGATCGTGTCGTGCTCCATGCACACGCCGACGACGAGCAGGCGGGTGCCGACGGGCGCGTCGCGCAGCACGGTGTCGATGATCCCGGGCACGCCGATGGCCTCGAACACGACGAGCTGCCGGCCCCGGCCGGCCCGCTGCCACGCGTCGAACGCGTCCTCCTGTGCCGGGTCGACCACCTCGGTGGCGCCCATCTGGGCGGCGATGGCCCGGCGGGCGGGGGAGAAGTCGGCGGCGACGATCGTGTCGATGCCCTTCAGGCGGAGGGCGGCGATGCAGGCCAGCCCCACCGGCCCGCAGCCGAGCACGAGCGCGCCCTCGCCCGGCGCCACCCGCGCCTTGTTGACGGCGTGGAGGCCGACGGCCATCGGCTCGGTGAGCGCGGCGTGGCGGGCGTCGAGCCCGTTGGGCACCGGCATGAGCAGCCCCGCCGACAGCAGCATCCGCTCCCCGTAGCCGCCGTGGACCTCGTTGCTGTACACGATCGGGGCGATGCCCCGCGCGGTCATCAGCACGGGGAGCGAGGTGACGAGCGTGCCCGGCGGCGGCGCGTCGGTGTCGGGGCCGGCCTCGAGCACCTCGGCGGAGAACTCGTGGCCCATGAAGATGTCGCGGTCGAAGTCGAGCTCGGGGGCCGGCTCCGCGTCGGGGTCGGCGCCGAGGCCGGCGAGGTCGGGCATGCCCTTCATCTGCTTGCCCAGGTCGATCATCTGGGGCCCGTGGTCCACGAAGTGCAGGTCCGACCCGCAGATCCCGCAGGCCTTCACCTGGACGAGGACCTGCCCGAAGCCGGGCTGCGGCTCGGGCACGTCGTCGTTCACGTAGATCTTCCCGGACTTCAGTGCTGCGGCTCGCATCTGCGCTCGCTCCCCCCGCCGGCCACCCGGCGCTCGTCGTCGGTCATCGTGGCACCGCGCCCGTCGCGGCGCCGGCCCGTCGGTGGGTCAGGCCTCCCCGGCGGGCTCGGCGGCGGCCGGGGTCCGGTCCTGCTCCACCTCGGGCGCCTCGGCGGCGGCCGCCTTGGCGTCGGCCTCCTTCTCCTCCACGTGCGTGGTGATCGCGTTGAGGATCGCCTGGCCAGCCCGGCCGAAGAGCCGCCCCCGGTTCTCCACCGCCCACTCGTGGCTGCGACGCTGGGCCGACAGCTGGCCCGTGAAGTGCGGGATCACCCGCTCGGCGATGAGGCGGTAGCTCTCGAGCGTGGCCTGCGGGTGGGCCCAGTCGTGGCCGAGCATCAGGAAGGTGCCGAAGCCGCCGGACTGCTCGAGCAGGCCCTCGATGTACTCGATGGCGTCGTCGGGCGTGCCGATCACCACCCCGCCGCTCTCGGCGTAGGCCCGCACGAAGCCCTCCGGGTCCTCGTCGGCGTCGACCTGGTTGGCGAGCGGCACGAAGCCGGCGCCGCCGCCGAAGTAGTCGGCGAACTTGCGCAGCCCGTAGGTGCAGTCCCGGATCGCCTGCTCGCGGGTCTCGGCCACGTGCAGGTTGCCGAGCACCCGCCAGGTGGAGCGGTCGGGCTCGGGCTGGCCGGCCTTGGCCGCCTGCTCGGTGACGACGTCCCACGCCTGGCCGATGGCGGCGAAGCCCTCGGCCACCGACATCGACAGCGACAGGAGCGACACCCCGTACCGTCCGGCGAGCCGGGGACCCGACGGCGACACCATGGCCGCCACCGCCACCTCCGGGTGCGGGTGCTGGAACGGCCGCAGGTGCAGCTGGCCGTCGCGGATCGTGAACCAGTCCGTCTCGCGGTCGATCGGCTCGTCGCTCGTGAACAGGGCGAGGATCGCCTCGAGGCTCTCCTCCATCATCCGGCGCTGCTCCACCGGGTCGATGCCCATGATGTGGGCGTCGGTCGGGAGCGCCCCGGGCCCGGTCCCGACGATGAGCCGGCCCTTCGTGAGGTGGTCGAGCAGGGCGAGGCGGTCGGCGACGAGGAACGGGTGGTGGTACGGCAGCGAGATGACGCCGGTGCCGAGCCTGATGCGCTGGGTGCGCTGGGCGGCGGCGGCGATGAAGATCTCCGGGCTGCCGATGAGCTCGTAGCCGCCGGAGTGGTGCTCGCCGAACCACACCTCGTCGTAGCCGAGCCGGTCGAGCGCCTCCGCCCGCTGGAGGTCGTACTCGAGGGCCAGCGTGGGGTTCTGGCCGACGGGGTGGAACGGGGCGAAGAAGGCGCCGAAGCGCAGCGGCTGGTCGGTCATGGCGTGCTCCAGTGCTCGGTGGACGGTGATCAGTCGGTGACGGCGGACAGCAGCTCGAGGATGGCGGCGTTGACCTCGTCGGGCTTCTCCTGCTGGACCCAGTGCCCGGCGCCGTCGACGACGCGGGTGAAGCGCAGGTCCCGCACGTAGCCGTCCATGAGGCCGGCGGGGCTCATGAGGTTCACCGGGTCGAGCGCGCCGGTGAGGAACGCGGCGGGCATCTCGAGCACCCGCCCGTCGAGCTGCGGGGTGGTCTCCCAGTTGCGGTGCAGGTTCCGGTACCAGCTGATGCCGCCGGTGAAGCCGGTGCGGGTGAACTCGGCGATGTACACGTCGAGCTCCTCCTGGCTCAGCCAGTCGGGCAGGCCCTCCGCCTTGGGGAGGCGGTCGACGAAGCCGGTGCCCTCCGGGGCGGACAGGCCGGAGGCGTCGAGCTCGCCGCCCTCGGGCACGGTGAGCCCGGCCAGCATCCGGGTCATCGTCTCGGCCGGGTCCCGCCCGAGGTCGGCGTCGGCCACGCCGGGCTCCTGGAAGTAGAGCATGTAGAAGAACGAGTCCCCGAAGGCCATCTTGAACAGCTCGATCGGGGAGATCGGGCCGCGGGGCAGCAGCGGCACGCTCATCGCCATCACCGCCGCGCAGCGGTCGGGGTGCAGGGCGGCGACGCCGTTGACGACCATCGCGCCCCAGTCGTGCCCGACGAACGCGGCGCGCTCGTGGCCGGCCTCGTCGAGCAGGGCGATCAGGTCGCCGGTGAGGTGGTGGATGTCGTACGCCTCGACCGCCTCGGGCCGCGAGCTGCGCCCGTAGCCGCGCTGGTCGGGGCAGATCACCCGGTAGCCGGCCTCGGCGAGGGCCGGGACCTGGTGGCGCCACGAGTACCCCAGCTCGGGGAACCCGTGGCTCAGGACGACGGGGAACCCGTCGGCGGGGCCGGCCTCGACGACGTGCAGCTCGACGCCGTTGACGGCGACGGTGCGCTCGACGGTGGAGGGGTGCGGGGTGGGTGCGGTCATGGCTCCTCGGCGGTCAGGTCCTCGGCGGGCGGGCGGTGCGTCGAGCGGTCACGGCAGCGGTGGGGTCAGGCGACGAGCGCGCCGTCGGGGTCGCCCTCCGGCTCGGGGTCGCCGTCGGGCACGCCGAGGCGGGCCAGCAGCTCGCGCCGGCCGGGCGCCTCGGGGCGCTGGATCGGATACCGGTCGGGCTCGGCGGCCACCTCGGCGATGCGGGCCATGAGCTCGGCGTCGGCCATGAGCTGGGCCGGCGTCTGCAGCAGGTGCATGAACCGGGCGATCCCGCGGCCGATCACCGGGTCGGTGGCGGCGGCCGCGAACACCGCGGCGATGCCCCGGGCGGCCTCCGAGCCGGCGCCGTCGCCCTCGCCGTCGCGGCTGCCGCCGAGCAGCCCGCGGCCCGCCGGGTCGGCGCCGAAGCGGTCCATCGTCACCGCGTTGTCGAACCAGGGCTCCACCTCGGCGCGGTTGAACGCCTCGTAGGCCCGGGCTCGCGCCACGGGGTCGCCGGGGTGCGCGGCCATCGCATCGGCCAGCGCCACCGCTTGCACGGCGGCGAGCGAGCAGCCCCGCCCGTAGAGCGGGTTGGTGACGGTGTGGGCGTCGCCGACGGCGTGGAAGCCGACGACGAGCGGCTCGTCGTCGTCGTCCGCGAAGCGGCGGCGCCGGTTGAGCAGCCCGGCCATGGGGCGCACCGGGCCGATCCCCTCGAGGCGGGGGGCGTCGTCGTTGAAGAACAGGTCGGGGCCGGGGAGCAGGTGGCAGGCCTGCTCGAAGCGCTCCGGGTCCGAGAGCGCGGCGCGCAGCGGGCCGTCGGTGGTGCGCACGGCGAGGGTGACCGACAGCGTGTCGCCGTCGCCGGGGACGGCGAGGTACTTCACGTAGCCGAGGTCGCCGCCGAGGCGCGGATCGGGCGGCAGCTCCTCGGCGGGCCGGTGGTACCAGCGGGTGAGGTACATGAGCCCGCTCTCGCGGACCTTCTCGGGGACCTCCACGCCGAGCGGCGCCAGCCAGCCCGGCACGTCGCCGCGGCGGCCGGTGGCGGCGATGACCACGTCGGCCCGCAGCTCCTCCCCGTCGGCCAGGCGCACCCCGCTGACGACAGGCCGGCCGTCCACCTCGGCGCCGTCGCTCAGCAGCCCCGCGACGGCGGCGCCGGTGCGGATCGTCACCCCGTCCTGGGCCACGGCGGCCTTGCGCAGCACCCACTCGAGCGTGGAGCGCCGCACCACGATCACCTTGAGGTCCTCGTCGCCGGGGCGGGGGTCGCCCAGGTTGGCCGTCATCGGCATCGTGATCCCGCCGGCGTCGAGCACGTCCTGCATGACGTCGGGGAACCGGTCGCGCAGCAGCACCTGGATGCGGGCGAGGAAGGCGTGCGTCTGGTGGACCTGCGGGGCGCCGGTCCGCTCGGTGGCGAACGCCTCGGCGGCCGACGCGAGCGGCCGGAGCTCGTCGCGCTCGACGAGCGTGACCTCGTGCCCGGCTCGGCCGAGGGCCAGGGCGGCGACGAGGCCACCCACGCCGCCTCCAACGATCAGCACCCGCTCAGGCATCGGCAACCCCCCGGACTCCCGCCATGGCAACGAGCGTTGCCACGATCGTAGGCTATGGTAACGCGCGTTGCCAACTTCCACGCCGCCCCGCAGGCCGACCCGGTGGGTCGGGCTCACCCCCGACGACCGCCGGGCTGAGCGCCGCGCCCTGCTGCTCGACGCGGCCTTCGACCTGCTGGGCACCGAGGGCTGGGCCGGCACCACCGTCCGCGGCGTGTGCCAGCAGGCCCGGCTCAACCCACGCTACTTCTACGAGTCCTTCGAGGACCTCGACGCCCTCCTCCTCGCGCTCTACGACCGGCTCGTGGCCGAGCTCGGCGAGGTGGTGCTGCAGGCCGTCGCCGAGGCGGGGGAGGACCCGCGCGCGCAGATGCGGGCGGCGGTCGGGTCGATCCTCGAGTTCGTCGACGACGACCCTCGCCGCGGTCGGGTCCTCTACGTGGAGGCGCTCGGCAACGAGGCGCTGAACCGACGTCGGATCGAGACCGGCCACGCCCTCGTGGCGATGGTGGAGGAGGCCGGCGCCCGGCGCCACGGCCGGCCCCGCAAGGGCGAGCAGATCGGCCGCGTCACCGCGGCGATCATCGTCGGCGGCCTGGCCGAGCTCGTGGCCGCGTGGCTGGACGGGCGCCTCGAGGGCCCTCGGGACCGGATCGTGGAGGACGCCGCGGACCTGCTCCTGGCCCTCGGTGACACCGCGGCGACGATCGCCTCGGGTCGGGCCCGGCGCCGGCGCTGACCGGACGCCCGAGGCGCGGCCTCGCCGCCGGCGACGCTCAGTCGGCGACCTGGTAGACCTCGACGACCTGCCAGCCGTCGGTGGGGCTGAACCGCATCCGGTAGTGGGTGGCGCCCCCCTCGTAGGTGAACGCGCAGTCCACGTGCGGCTCGGGCTCGTCCTGCTCGACGCAGCCCTGGAAGACGTCGGTGGCGTCGGCCCCGGGGCGGGCGAAGAGCTGGTCGAAGGCCTCGTCGGTCATCAGCTCGCGCGCACAGGCCACGTCGCCGCGGGTCCAGGCGATGAACACGGCCTGGGCGGCCGGGTCGGGGTTGCCGGGGTCGGCGCCGGCCTCGCGGCACTGGGCCGGGTCCGCGGTGACCGGCGGGGCGCCGGTCGTCGTCGTGGTGGTCTCGGTCGTGGTGGTGGACGACGAGGTCGTCGTCGACTCGGAGGTGGTGGTCTCCTCGAGCGTCGTGGACGTCTCGGAGGTGGTGGTGGTGGTCGAGCCGTCGTCGTCGCTGCCGTCGTCGCGCAGCAGGAGCAGCAGGAGCAGCACGAGGACGATGGCGGCGAGCAGCGCCACGAGGATCCAGGGACGCCGGTCCCGCGGCGGCGGGCCCCACGGCGGCGGGGAGCCGGGTGGCGGGCCGTCGCCGCCGCCGAGGCCGGCCTCGGTCTCGGGTCCGATCGGTGCCACCCCGACCACCGTGGGGTCGTTCGCACCCCCGATGGCCTCGGTGTCGACGCGGGTCGGCTGGTCCCCCGGATCCGTCATGGCACGACGGTACCGCTGCACCGGGCGCCGGGCTCGGAGGGTCGCAGCCCGCGGGTCCGGGACCTCGGCGCGCCTGATGCGGTAGCGTCCGCGTCCCGGCGGCGGCGGGCTGCTCTGGCGTCGGCGGCAACCGAGACCTGACGACGACCGACGACAGGAGACACCGATGTCCACGACCGCGATCCGCCGCGGCGCCCTCCTCGTGAGCGTCGCCTTGCTCCTCGGCGCGTGCGAGTGGGGCCTCACCTTCACCCCCGGCGTCGCCCATCGGGGCGAGACGGTGACGGTGACCAACGACGGGCACGTGCCGTGCCTCGTCGAGGTGGGTGAGGAGGAGCCCGAGCTCGTCCCCGGCGAGACCGACGTCGTCGTGTTCGTGGTCACCTCCGTCGTCGACACGGCGAACGCCTTCGCGGCCGCCGCGTCCGGTGGCGGCCTCGACGCCCTCGACGACGTGATCTACGCGGTGACCACCTCCGACGAGGACGGCGTCTTCTCCGTCGAGATCCCGGCCCCGTCGATCCCCGGGGAGCACCTCGTGGTGGCGTTCTGCGGCGGGTCGCTGGAGGACCTGGACGCAGCGCCGGCGGCGCAGGAGGCGCTGCTCGCCGTCCAGGCCACCCTCGAGGACGTCGACCTCGAGGCCCTCGAGCTGCTCCTGTTCACCCTGCTGGCGGACGAGTCCCGCGTCGACCTCCTGCCCGTCGAGCAGGCGGGCATCTCGCTCACCGTCGATCGCAGCACGGTGACCGTCGGCGAGTCGGTGGTGGCCACGATCGACTGGTGCCAGGCCGAGAACGACTTCGACGTCCCGGCGCTCGTGCAGGCGCAGGCGCGGGAGTACGAGGAGGAGGAGGGCGAGCTCTCCGACGAGGACCTGGCGCTCCTCCAGACCTTCGAGGAGCTGGCCGGCGACCACCCCGACCTCGAGGTCTACGTCGACGGCGAGCTGGTCGAGACCGTCACCGCCGACGAGCGGTACCCCACCGGGGAGGTCCAGGTGACCCTGCCGCTCCACGAGGTCGGCACCCATGAGATCAAGGGCGTGTGCCGGTACCAGACCTTCGACCTCGAGGCCGAGATGATCCTCAGCCCGGTCGTCGACTACCCGTTCCCGCCCGAGGATGCGGAGGTCGTCCCGTCGCCGGGCACCTGGGACGAGGCCGAGCTCGTGGCCACCGCCTCGGTGGAGGTCGTGGCCGCCGCCACCGGCACCCCGGCCGCCCAGCCGGTCGTGGCCGCGCCCGCCTACACGGGCTGACCCCGGTCGGGCAGCCAGCCCGCCCCACGAGCCGATGATCCGCCGGCCCGGCCCTCGCGGTCGGGCCGGCTCGCGCTCGGCCCCGTCGGTGACGCCCCCGCGGCGGCTGGCGGGGCGTCGGGCTAGGGTCCGGCGCATGTCGGTGCGACCTCCGGTCGCGGTGCCGGTGGCGGCGCCAGCTCGGGGAGGCGAGGCCTGATGCCCCGGTTCGAGCCCCACCCGCCGGTGCGGGCCGCGGTCGTCACCGGGGCGTCGTCGGGGATCGGGCGAGCCACCGCCGAGGCGCTGGCCGCGGCGGGCCACCCGGTGGTGCTGGGCGCTCGCCGCCTGGACCGGCTGCAGGAGGTGGCGGAGGGCATCACCGACGCCGGCGGCGCCGCCGTCGCCCTGCCCCTCGACCTGGCCGACGACCGCTCGATCGACCAGTTCGCGGCGGAGGCCGAGGAGGAGGTGGGCCCGATCGAGGTCCTCGTCTCCAGCGCCGGCGACGTCTACCCGGCCACCGCCCTCGCCGTGGAGCCGGCCGAGTTCGCCCGCCAGGTGCAGGTCAACGTGATCGGCGCCCACCGGCTCGTCCGCCGCCTCGGCCCGCCGATGGTCGAGCGGGCCCGCGGCGACATCGTGTTCGTCACCTCCGACGTGGTCCGGGTCCCCCGGACCCACCTGGCCGCCTACGTCACCGCCAAGCACGCGCTCGAGGGCCTCGCCCGGGCGATGCAGATGGAGCTCGAGGGCACCGGGGTGCGGGTGGGGATCGTGCGGCCCGGCCCCGCCGCCACCGAGCAGCAGGCCACCTGGCCGGCGGAGGTGCTCGACGAGGTCCTCGCCGAGTGGACGCGCTGGGGGATCGTGCGCCACCCGGGCTACCTCCGGCCGAAGGACGTCGCCCGGGCCGTGCACACCGTCGTGTCCATGCCCCGCGGCACCCACCTCACGCTCCTCGAGGTGGAGCCGGAGGCCCCCCGTGGAGGAGCAGGCCTGACGCGTCGGGGCTGACTACAGCGATGCGAGCCAGCGCTCGGCCTGGTCGGCGCGGCGGCGGAGCTGCTCGAGGGTGGCGTCGGTGACGCGCTCCACGCCGGCGAGGCGGTTGAGGCGGCCGTTGACCTCGCGGTGGCTCATGCCGGTGAAGCGCACGAGGTCGACGACGAGCGCGGCGTTGGCCTCCCGCAGCTCCCGCTTGACCTCGGTGAGCGGCCGGCCGCCGAGGTCGGCGGGCAGCGGCGCGGCGAAGCGGCCGCCGCCGGGCGGGGGCGGGGGCGGCAGCTCCACGTCGACGCTCGTGTCGGCGTCCTCCTCGTCGTCGGCGAGGTCGTCGTCGGTCTCGAAGACCGAGCGCTGGTCCTCCACGTCGAGGACCTGGGCGGAGAGCACCTCGAAGAGCGAGAGCTGCTCCTGCGCCTCCTCGGGCACCTCGTCGAGGGCGGCCTCGTCCTCGGCCAGCGGGGCGTCGTCCTCCTCGCGTCGGTTGCGGGCGAGGCAGTGGCGCCGCTGCTCGGCGATCGACGCCGCCCAGGTGCGAAGGCGGGGGTCGTCGGGGATGAACAGCCACGCCCGCTCGTCGGCGGCACGGCCTCCGGTGTGGCGCACGAAGCGGCCGACGGCCTGGCGGAAGAACAGCTCGGTGGTCGTGGTGGTGGCGTAGACGCCGAGGCGCAGGCGGGGGATGTCGACGCCCTCGGACACCATGCGCACGGCGACGATCCACGGGTCGGTGCTCTCGGCGAAGCGGGCGATGCGGGCGGACGCGGACGGGTCGTCGGAGGTGGCGACGACGGCGTGCACCCGGTGCCGCTGGTGGAGGATCCGGGCGATGCCCTTGGCGTGCTCCTGGTCGGCGGCGATGACGAGGCCGGCGGCGGCCGGCTGCGTGCGACGCAGCTCCACGAGGCGCCGGTGGGCCTGGTCGAGCACGGTGGGCAGCCACTCGCCCTCCAGCGACAGGGCGGTGCGGAGCCGCTGGGCCGAGCGCTGCCGGTCGAGGTCGTCGTCGAACGACGCGGCGTTGAGCGACCCGTCCGGCGCGGTCCACTCCATGAACCCGTTGACCCGCGGGAACCACACCGGTCGCACGACCCGCCGGTCGGCCAGCGCCCGGTCGTAGCCGTACTCGTAGCTCGGCAGCGCCTCGTCGAGGTGGTACTCGACGAAGGGGATGCTGTGGGTGTCGCTGCGGAACGGGGTGCCGCTGAGGGACAGGCGCCGCGGCGCCAGCTCGAAGGCGTGGCGGACGGCGTCGCCCCACGCCCGCTCGTCGCCGGCATGGTGGATCTCGTCGAGCACCACCATGCACCGCTCGGCGTGCTTGCGCAGCGCCCCCGGGTTGGTGGCCACCTGCTGGTAGGTGACGACGATGCCGTGCATGTCGGCCGGGAGCCGCCCGGTGGCCGACATCCACTGGGGCTCGAGGTGGAGGCCGAAGCGGGCGGCGGCGTGGGCCCACTGCAGCTTCAGGTGGCTCGTGGGGGCGACGACGATGAGCCGGTGCGCGGGCTCGCTGGCGAGGTGCCGGAGGGCGGCGGTGAGGGCGAAGGTGGTCTTGCCGGCCCCGGGGGTGGCCACGGCCAGGAAGTCCGGTCCGGGGTGCTCGTCGAGCCGGTCGAGCGCCTCCTTCTGCCACCTCCTGAGCCGCATCTTCCTCGCCATGGGACCGACGAGTCTGCCATCGCGGGTGGGGGCTCCCACCACCTCGGCGGAGGCGGTCAACCGGCTGGGGCGCGGGCGGCGAGGTCCAGGCCGTAGTAGGCCGCGAGCACCTCGTAGAGGGCGGGCCGGTCGGCCGCCAGGTCGGCCGGTCGCTCGAAGAACGCCTCGGTGGCGACGGCGAAGAACTCGCTCGGCGACTCGGCCGCATAGGCCCGCAGCACGCCCTCGCCGGGCCCCTCCCGGCGCAGCCGCCGGTACTCGGCGGTGCACACCCGCACCCACTCGGCCCGCTCGGTGCGGTCGGTGAGCTCGGGGGTGCCGTCGAAGAGCCCGTCGGCGGCGTCGAGCTTGTGGGCCAGCTCGTGGAGGATCACGTTGCGCCCGTCGCGCTGGCGCAGGTCCCGCTCCACCGCCGCCCAGGAGAGGACGACCGGTCCCCGGCCGCCGACCGCGTGGCCGAGCACCCGGCGGGGCCCGTCGGTCACCACGCCGCGGATCGAGGTGGCCCACACGCCGCGCCGGGTGATCGTGCGGGGGTGGACGACCACGGCGCGGACCTCGCGCAGGTGGTGGCGGTCGAGGCCGAGCAGCAGCAGCCCGGCGTGGGCGGCCACGGCGATCACCATGTCCTGGGTGAGGGTGAAGCCGCGGGCGGCCTCCCAGTGCTTGGTCCGCACCATCCACTCGACGTGGTCGCCGAGGCGGGCTCGCGCGGCGTCGTCGAGCCAGGCCCACTGGCGGAGCCGCTCGGCGGCGACGGCCTCCCAGCCGTCGAGCCAGGCCGCTCGCTGTCGCCGCCGAGCGATCACCACGGGGACCGTACCGGCCGAGGTGCCGCTCGCGGCCGGCGGCCAGGCGGGCGCCGGGTCAGCGGGCGAGCCCGGTGCGGGTCAGACCGCAGCGGTCGAGGAGCCGAGGAGGCGGGCGACGCGCTGCTCGGTGGTGGGGTGGGTGCGGAACAGGTTGGCGAAGCTGACCTGGCGCCCGGTGAGCGGGTTGACGATGAAGTGGCTGGCCTGCGCGGGCTGCACGTCCATCGGGACCTGCCGGGCGTAGGCCTCGAGGCGGCGCAGCGCGGAGGCCAGCGGCACGCCGGTGCCGATGAGCTCGGCGCCGGTGCGGTCGGCCTCGAACTCCCGGGACCGGCTCACGGCCATCTGCAGGAGCCCGGCCGCCATCGGGGCGAGCAGGGCGGTGGCCAAGAGCGCCACCGGGTTGCCGCCCTCGCGGTCGTCGCGGTGGCCGCCGAGCATGGCGCCCCACATCGCCATGTTGGCGAGGAACGAGATGCCGGTGGCGACGGCGGCGGCCACCGAGCCGATGAGGATGTCGCGGTTCTTCACGTGGGCCAGCTCGTGGGCCAGCACCGCCCGAACCTCCTCCGGCGGGCACACCGCCAGCAGGCCCTGGGTGACGGCGACCGCGGCGTGCTTCGGGTTGCGGCCCGTGGCGAACGCGTTGGGCTGCTGCTCGGGGCTGATGTAGAGGCGGGGCATCGGGATGCCGGCCCGCTGGCTCAGCTCGGCGACGATCTGGTGGTACTGCGGGTACCGGGCCGGATCGGCCGGCACGGCCCGGGCCGCCCGGATGGCGAGCTTGTCGGAGCCCCAGTAGGCGGCACCGACGGTGACGAGGCCGAGGACCAGGCCGATCACGGCCCCGCCTCGCCCGAAGATGGCGCCCACGGCGACCATGAGGCCGCCGAGGGCGGCGAGGAAGACGGTCGTCTTCAGGGTGTTGCGTAGCATCGTCTCTCTGTCGTCGAGGGGCGACGGCGGCCTTCGCCGTCCCTGCCCCAGAGGCTAGAGGCGCGCGGGGCGGCTGCGGCGGTCGGGCCCCGGGCCGCCCGGGCCCGCCGATCGCGGCCGTCGCGGCAGGAGAACCCCAGGTCAGCGCCCATTTACCCTGCGTCCGGCGGGGCCTACGCTGCTCGGAACTGCAGGGGGTCAGCGGGACGCCTTGCACGAAATGAAAGCAAGGCAATGGCCACTGGCACCGTGAAGTTCTTCAACAACGACAAGGGCTACGGGTTCATCACCCAGGAGAGCGGCCCTGACGTCTTCGTCCACTTCTCCAACATCGAGGGCGAGGGCTACAAGACGCTCGAGGAGGGTCAGCGGGTCGAGTTCGAGATCGCCCCCGGCCGCAAGGGCGACGAGGCCACCGGCGTCCGCGTCATCGGCTGATCCACCTCCCAGATCGTCCCACCGCCCCCGGCTCCGGTCGGGGGCGGTGGCGCGTCTGGGCGCAGGGTGCGGCCGGCGCTCAGCGGTAGAGGGCCTCGATCTCCTCGGCGTACTTCTCGGCGATGCCGCGGCGCTTCAGCTTCGAGGTGGGGGTGAGCTCGACCGAGTCGGGCACCCACTCCTCGGCGAGGATCGTCACCTTCTTCACCCGCTCGGCGTTGTTGAACGGGGCCATGACCTCCTCGACGCCGCGCTCCACCTCGGCGATCACCTCGGGGTGGCGGGCGAGGTCGGCCAGCGACTCGAACTCGATGCCCCGCTCCCGGGCCCACACCGGGGCCACCTCGGGGTCGAGCACGACGAGGGCGGACACGAACGGCCGCCCGTCGCCGATCGCGGCGGCCTGCGACACGAGCGGGATCAGCTTGAGCGCCGCCTCGAGGTTGGCCGGGCTCACGTTCTTGCCGCCGGCGGTGATGATCAGCTCCTTCTTGCGGTCCACGATGCGCAGGTAGCCCTCGTCGTCGAGCTCGCCGATGTCGCCGGTGTGCAGGGTGCCGTCGTCGTCGAGCGCCTCGGCGGTCTTGGCCGGGTCGTCGAGGTAGCCGCGGAACACCTGCCCGCCCCGGACGCAGACCTCGCCGTCGTCGGCGATGAACAGGTCCGAGCCCGGGAACGCCCGGCCCACGGTCCCGGCCTTCACCCGGTACGGCTCCCAGGCGATGAGCCCCGTCGACTCCGACATGCCGTACACCTCCGACAGCGGCACGCCGATGGCCCGGAACCAGGCGACGAGCTCGGCGGGGATCGGCGCCGCGCTGCTCACCGCCACCTGCACCTGGTCGAGGCCGACGAGCTCGCGCACCTTCGAGAAGGCGACCTCGTCGAGGAACGCCCAGGTGGCCTCGTCCTCCTCGGAGGCGGTGCCCAGGGCCCTGCGCTCGGCGATGGGGATGGCGGCGGCGACCGCCTCGTCGAAGCGCTGCTTGCGGTCGGGGTCGGCGGCGAGGGCTGCCTGGACGCCGGCGTAGAGCTTCTCCCACACGCGGGGCACCCCGAAGAAGATCTGGGGACGGACCTCGGTGGCGTAGGCGGCCACCTGGCCGGGGTCAGGGCAGGTGGTGACCGTGTAGCCGCCCATCACGCCGAGGTAGTGGGTGACGAGCCGCTCGGCGATGTGGGCCATCGGCAGGTAGGAGACGGCCCGGAACCCGACCGGGTCGAGGCCGAGGAGGTGGAGGATCCCCTCGCCGGTCCACAGGACGTTGCGGTGGTCGATCATCACGCCCTTCGGGGGACCGGTGGTGCCCGACGTGTAGATGACCGTGGCCAGCGTGTCGGGCCCGCACGAGGAGCACGACGTGGCCAGGTCGAGCCCGACGGAGCCGAGCACGGCGTCGCGCACACCCGGGTGCGCGAGCACGACGACCTCGCGCAGCGCGGGCAGCTCGGCGCGCACCGCCTCGAACCGCTCGGCGAACCCGTCGTCCTCGACGATGGCGAGCACCGCCTTGCTGTGGCCGACCAGGTAGGCGATCTGATCCGGCGACGAGGAGTTGTAGATCGAGATCGGCGTGGCGCCGAGGAACACCGCGGCGAGGTCGATGACGTGGAACTCGGGGATGTTCCGCATCATGAGGACGATCCGGTCGCCGGGCCCCACGCCGCGGTCGCGCAGCCAGGCGGCGGCCGAGGCCACCCGGTCGGCGTACTCGCGGAACGTCCACTGCTCGACGTCCCCGCGCTCGCCCTTCCACCGCAGCGCCGGGACGTCGCCGTGCGCGGCCACGGTGTCGAGGAACCGACTGGCGATGGTCTGGCCCTCGACCTTGGCGTCGAGCTGGTCTCTCGTCATCTCGCCCATTGGTCCTCCGGGGTCGACGGATGCCCCATTGTGGCGGCGAACCCGGCAATCGGCTCGCGGCGGGCGAACGAGGACGACCGGCGCACCTCGGTCCGCACGGTGCAGGCGAGCGGCGGCCGAGGGTCAGCGGTCCGGGAGCGAGATCGTGACCACGGCGCCGGGTCCGGGCCGGGCGTCGCCGAGCGCGATCGTGCCGTCGAGCACCTCGACGATCGTGCGGGCGATGGCCAGCCCCGCACCGAGCCCCGGCACCATCGACGCCTGCTGCGAGCGGGCGAACATCTCGAACGCGGTGCCCCGGACGTCGTCGCCGAAGCCCGGGCCGCGGTCGCGGACCTCGGCAACCCAGCGGCCGTCGTCGCGGCGAGCCGACAGCTCGGCGACGCCGCCGTACTTGATGGCGTTGTCGACGACGAGCCCGAGCGCCTGCACGAGCAGGGACCGGTCGGTGGTGAGCCGGCCCTGCACCCCGCCGAGGATCAGCACCTGCTCGGGCTCGCTGGCGGTGAGGCGCACCTCCTCGAAGGCGTCGGCCAGGTCCACCGCGCTCGGTCGGGGGGTGAGCACGCCACCCTCGATCCGGCTGAGGATGAGCAGCTCCTCGATGAGGTGCCCGAGCCGACCCGCGGCCACCCGCGACCGCTCCAGCATGTGGCGGCGCCGCTCCGGCTCGAGCGCCTCGTCGTGGGCGAGCATCGTCTCGAGGAACCCGTTGATGATCGTGATCGGGGTGCGCAGCTCGTGGGAGACCCGGGCGATGAAGTCGACCTTCATGCGCTCGAGCTCCATGACCTCCCGGAACAGGTCGAGCCGCTCGAGCGCCCCGCCCACGAGCGACGCGGCCAGCGCCAGCAGGGCCTCGTCCTCGGCGTCGAGCACCGCCCCTGGCTCGGGCTCCACGACGAGGTGCCCGAGCAGATGGCCCCGGCTCTCCACGGCGTAGGCGAACGGGGTGGCGGCCGTGGGCGGCGAGGGCTCGACCTCCACCCCGGGTGAGGGGGCGGGCTCGGTCGCGCCCGCCACCGGGTGGCTGGCCAGCAGGCGGGGCCCGTCGGGCCGGGCCCGCCACAGGTGGGCCCCGGCGATCGGCACCTCGGCGGCGAGCACCGCGGTGGTGCGGGCCAGCACCGACGCCGGATCGACGGCGCTCGCGGCGGCGCGCGACAGGGCGGCGGTGATCGCCGCCACGCTCTCCAGTCGCCTCGCGCCCACCACCCCTCCAGGTTTGCGCCCTGGGGACATCCTGGGCACACTTGACCATCCGGTCAAGTGCCGTGTCCCGGTCGGGCCCGGCAAGCACCCCGAGGAGACCCGCCCATGACCACTGCCGTCATCGTCGACGCCGTCCGCACCGCCGGCGGCAAGCGCAACGGAAAGCTCTCCGGCTGGCACGCCGCCGACCTGGCCGGGGAGGTCCTGAAGGCGCTCGTCGAGCGCAACGACCTCGATCCCGCCCTCGTGGAGGACGTGATCATGGGCTGCGTCATGCAGGTCGGCAACCAGGGCCTCAACGTCGGCCGCAACGCCGTCCTCGCCGCCGGGTTCCCCGAGACCGTGCCCGCCACCTCCGTGGACCGCCAGTGCGGCTCGTCGCAGCAGGCCGCCCACTTCGCCGCCCAGGGCGTCATCGCCGGCGCCTACGACATCGTCATCGCCGCCGGCGTCGAGGTCATGACCACCACCCCGATGGGCGCCTCCATCACCCCGGGCTCGTTCCCGTTCGGCCCGAAGGTCACGGCTCGCTACCCGAACCTCGTGCCCCAGGGCATCTCGGCCGAGATGATCGCCGAGAAGTGGGGCCTCACCCGTGAGGACCTCGACGCCTTCGGCGCCCGCTCCCAGCAGCTGGCCGAGCGGGCCACCAACGAGGGCCGCTTCGAGAACGAGATCGTCGGCGTCCCCGAGAAGCGGCTCGACAAGGAGACCGGCAACATCATCGAGAGCGACGAGCTGGTCCTGAAGGACGAGGGCATCCGCCCCGGCACCACCGTCGAGACCCTCGCCAACCTGAAGCCGGCGTTCAAGCCGGACGGCATCGTCACCGCCGGCAACTCCAGCCAGATCAGCGACGGCGCGTCCGCCGCGCTCATCATGAGCGAGGAGAAGGCCAACGAGCTCGGCCTCACCCCGCGGGCCCGCTTCCACAGCTTCGCCCTCGCCGGCGTGGACCCGGTCACGATGCTCACCGGGCCCATCCCCGCCACCGAGAAGGTCCTGGCCAAGGCCGGCCTCACGATCGACGACATCGACCTCTTCGAGGTCAACGAGGCCTTCGCCTCCGTGGTCCTGGCGTGGGAGAAGGAGCTCCACCCAGACATGGACAGGGTGAACGTCAACGGCGGCGCCATCGCCCTCGGCCACCCGCTCGGCTGCTCCGGCACCAAGCTGCTCGCCACCCTACTCAACGAGCTCGAGCGCACCGGCGGCCGCTACGGCCTCCAGACGATGTGCGAGGGCGGCGGCATGGCCAACGCCACGATCATCGAGCGCCTGGGCTGATCCGGCGCCCCCGCTCGCCCGGGCGAGCGCACGCGACGCACTGAGGTGGACGGCCGCCCCCCGGGGCGGCCGTTCGCCGTCTGCGGGGGCCCACCCCTAGCCTGCTGGTGTGCGGCGTCCGGTGATCTCCCGTGCAGCCCTGATCTGGCTCGGCGTGTTCGTCGTCGTCGCCTGGGTGCTGACCAAGGCGTCGCTCGTCGCCCTGCTCGTGGCCGCGGCGGCGGTGTGGGTGATGATGAAGATCGGGTTCGCGATGCTCGGCGGCCTGGCCCAGCCCGTGCCCGAGCCGCCGCCGCCCGGCGAGCTGCGCAAGGTGAAGCTCATGTACCGGTGCAGCATCTGCGGCACCGAGGTGCGCATGACCGTCGCCAACGACGAGATGCCCGAGCCCCCGCGGCACTGCCTCGAGGACATGGACCTCGTCACCCCGGTGGACGACCTCTGAGTCGACGCGTCGACCGGCGCGCCGGGATCCACAGCCTGTGGACAACCCTGGGGAGGGTCACACAGGTGTAACTTGCCCGCCGCCCGGGCGTCACCTCCGCCGGCGGGTCGTCAGCGGTACTGGGTGGCGGTGATGATCCCGCCGAGGATGCTGGCCAGGCCGAGCAGCAGGTAGGTGTTCTTCGTGCCGCCGGGCAGCACGCCCAGGTAGTTGCAGAAGATGATGACGAGGCCCAGGCCGAGCAGCGTGAACATCAGGATCGGCACCCAGCGGGGGCTGACCTTGTACTCCCGCGGCACCGGCGGCGTGTAGCGACCGGACGCGTCGGGGCGACGGGGGTGCTGCGGGCCGCCCTTGGGGGTGACGCGTCCGCCCTGGACCTTGCGCTTCGGGGGCTTGCTCGCCATGGCGGCCGACACTACCGCCTGTCCCGTGGGCCCCGGGAACCGCCGTGCCCGTCCGCGGCGGCCCGGCAGCGGCGACACTGGAGGGGTGAGCGACGCCCCTGCGGCACTGGCCGCCGTCGACATCGGCACCAGCTCGATCCACGGTGTGGTGGCCCGCATCGTCGACGCGGCCGACGGGCCCCGCTTCGAGGTGCTCGAGCGCGAGAAGGCGGTCGTGCGCCTCGGCGCCGTGGCCGGCGACATCCGCGAGCTCGCCCCCGACGCCATCGACCGAGCCGTCGAGGCGCTCGTCCGCTTCGTGCCCCTCGCCCGCCGCCACGGCGCGCCGATCACCGCGGTGGCCACCTCCGCCGTGCGGGAGGCCGAGAACCGCCAGGTCCTCCTCGACCGGGCCCGCGAGGAGGCGGGCGTGCACATCGAGGTGGTGTCCGGCACCGAGGAGGCCCGGCTCATCCACCTCGGCGTCCTCCAGGCCCTGCCCGTCTACGAGCGGCGGATCGCGCTCTGCGACATCGGCGGCGGCAGCACCGAGCTGCTCGTGGGGGAGCGCGGCGAGGTGCTCGCGGCGCGGTCGCTCAAGCTCGGCCACCTGCGGATGACCCACCGGTTCTTCGCGGACGAGCCGGTGACGACCGCCGCGGTCGAGGCGTGCCGTCGCCACGTGCGCGCCGCGCTCGCGCCCTTCGCCCGGGAGGTGCGCGACCTCCGGCCCGAGGTGCTCGTGGGCTCCAGCGGCACGATCCAGGCGCTGGCCGAGCTGGCAGCGCTGCGCCGCACCGGCAGCCGCCCCCGCACCGTGCGCAACCTCCCGCTGCGGGCCGAGGAGCTCGACGCCATCGTCGCCGACCTGATCGCCGCCCCCACCGCCGCGGCGCGCGCCGAGCTGCCCGGCCTCGACCCGGGCCGGGCCGACGTGATCCTCGGCGGTGCGCTCGTGCTCGAGCAGGTCATGCGCGAGCTCGCCGTCGACGAGCTCGTCGTGTCCGACCACGCGCTGCGGGAGGGCGTGCTCCTCGACGCCTGGCAGCGCAGCCGCGGCGGCACCCTCCACCACCTCTCCGCCCTGCGGCGCCGCAGCGTCGAGGCGCTCGCCGCGGCGATGGACGAGGACCCGGCCCACTCCCGGCAGGTGGCCCGCCTCGCCCTGCGGCTCTTCGACGAGACCCGGGCGCAGCACGGCCTCGACGACGAGGCCCGCGAGCTGCTGGAGGCCGCCGCGCTGCTCTGCAACGTGGGCCTGTTCCTGTCCCACGCCGGGCACCACAAGCACAGCTACTACGTGATCCGCCACACCGACCGGCTGCCCGGCTTCACCGACCACGAGGTCGAGGTGATCGCGCTCGTCGCCCGGTACCACCGCAAGTCCGAGCCGAAGGCCAAGCACGAGGAGTTCGCGCACCTCGACGACGCCGACCAGCGGCTCGTCATGGTCCTCGCCGGCCTCCTGCGGGTGGCGATCGGCCTCGACCGCAGCCACCGCGGCAACGTGGCCGACGTCGAGGTCGCCGCCGACGGGGACGGCCTCACCGTCACCGCCCACCCGGCCGGGGACGTCGACCTCAGCCTCGAACGCTACGCGGCCGAGTCCCGCCGCCACCTCCTCGAGCGGGCGCTGAACCTGCCGGTGGCGATCGCCACCGCCTGAGCCGCGCTCGTCAGAGGGCCACGGACACGAGCTCGCCCCGCTCGACGGCGTCGGCGAGCGCGGCGTCGGCGGCCATGTAGACGGCGTCGGCGTCGTCGCCGTGGGTGGGGTGGGTGGCGATGCCCACGTGGAACCCGACCGGGACGTCGGCGCCGCCGGGCAGCTGCACCGCGGCGATCGGCTCGAGGTGGGAGGTCAGGAGCGCCCGGGCCTTCGAGGCGCTGAACCCGGGCAGCACGACGGCGAGCTCGTCGTGGCGGGTCAGGCCCAGCGCGGCGCCGGGCGGCAGCGCGCCGCGTGCGCCGTCGACCAGCTCGGCGACCACGTAGTCCACACCGCCCGCGCCGGCGACGGCCTCGATCTCCGGCAGGGTGCGGAGCCGCACGAGGGCGAAGCTCGTGCGGGTGCCCCGGCCGGCCACGTTGATCTCGTCGAGGAGGCGGGCCTCCACGTACTCCTGGCCCCGCAGCCCGGTGGGCTCGTGGACGCGGGTCTTCTCGGCGAGCCGCCGAGCAGAGGTGATCCGCTCCTCCACCAGCTCGGCGAGGACGTCGGTGTGGAACGGCTTGCCCATGAACGCGTCGATGCCGCCGCGGGCGGGCACCAGCTGCTGGGCGTCGGGCCGGGCGCTCACGACCACGAGCGGCAGGAACGCGTGCTGCGGGTCGCTGCGCAGCAGCCGGTACGCGTCGGCGCCGTTGAAGCCCCGCAGGTTGAGGTCGAGCAGCACGATGTCGGGCCGGTGCTCGACAACGGCGTCGACCACCTCCTGCGCCGAGCCGGGGTCGACGTGGATGAGGTCGTAGCCGACGGCCCGGAAGTAGGCCCGCAGGAAGTCGGCGATGTCCTGCTCGTCCTCGACGACGAGGATGCGCTGCGTCGCGGCGAGCCGTCGTGCCACGCTCCCCAGCCGACGCTCGTCCACTCCCACCACCTGCTCTCTCCGCCCCCCGGTCGACCGCCATCTTGGCAAAGCGGCCGCGCCCGTGGGCGCCGAACCGCTTGTCGGTGCGGGCGGAGGCGGCAGTACCCTCCGGGCGTGGCCGCCCGGGTGCTCGTCATCGACAACTACGACAGCTTCGTCTACAACCTCGTCCAGTACCTGGGTGAGCTGGGGGCGGAGCCGGTCGTCCTGCGCAACGACGAGCGGACCGCCGCCGAGCTCGAGGACCTGCGTCCCGACGCCGTGCTCATCTCGCCCGGGCCGGGCACGCCCGACGACGCCGGCGTGTCGCTCGCCGCGATCGAGGCCTTCGCCGGGCGGGTGCCGGTGCTCGGCGTGTGCCTCGGCCACCAGTGCATCGGCCAGCGCTACGGCGGCCGGGTGGTGCGGGCCCCGCAGGTGATGCACGGCAAGACCTCCGTGGTCCACCACACCGGCACCGGGGTGTTCGCCGGGCTCCCCGAGCCGTTCGAGGCCACCCGCTACCACAGCCTGATCGTCGAGCGCGAGAGCCTCCCCGACGTCCTCGAGGTGACCGCCTGGACCGACGACGGCACGATCATGGGGCTGCGCCACCGCGAGAACGGGGTGGAGGGCGTGCAGTTCCACCCCGAGTCGATCCTCACCGCCGGCGGCCACGACCTCCTGCGGAACTTCCTCGCCGGCGTCGCCGCCCCCGCCTAGCGGTCACCGCGGCCCGGCCGCGCGGGCGGAGGGCGCGCGCCGCTCAGCGCGGCCGGTGCGATGGGCGCGGGAGCGGCGTCACTCGCCGTCGGTGCCGCCGTCGCCGCCGTCGGAGGCCGGGGCGGCCTGGCAGATCCGGGCGGTGACCGTGGTCCGCAGCTGCACCTTGGTGCCCGGGCTCGGGCTCTGGCCCACGACGCGGCCGTTGCGGGCCGGGTCGCAGTCGGTCGTGACCTCGGGCCGGAACACGAGGTTGAGGTTCTGGACCGCGCTCTGGGCCCCGCTCTCGGTGAGGTTGTCGAGGTCGGGCACGGAGACGGTGGGGGGACCGGTGGACACGATCAGGGTGACCTTGGCGCCCTTGGGCAGGGGCGTGCCCGCCGGGGGCTCGGTGCGGATGACCCGGCCGGCCTCGATCGTCTCGGACGGCTCGCCCCGCTCGTCGACGGTGAAGCCGTTCTGGCCGAGCAGGCTCGACGCCGCGGACACGGTGCTGCCGGGCTGGATCTCCGGGACCGGGCGCTCCTCGGGGCCGCTCGACACCTGCAGCACCACCACCGAGCCCCGCGGCGCCAGCTCCCCGCCGGGCGGATCCTGGGAGACGACCTCGCCCACCGGCACGTCCTCGGACGGGATCGGCTCCTCCTCCACCCGGAACCCCTCGCCCTCGAGGAGCCGCCGGGCGTCGTCAATCTGGGAGCCGACCACGTCGGGCACCGGGATCTGCTCGGCCCCGCTGCTCACCTTGAGCCTGACCGTGGACCCCTCCTCGGCCTTGAAGCCGCCGACGGGGTCCTGGTCGAACACGATGCCGGCCTCGAAGTCCTCGTTGGGCTCCTCGACGGCGTCGACGTCGAAGCCCTCGCGCTCGAGGATCTCGGTGGCCTCCTCCACGGGCAGGCCGATGACGCGGGGCACCTCGACGGTGCGGACGGCGGGCTCGTCCTCCTCTCCGAGCCCGAGGGCTCGGGCCAGGAGGAAGAGCATCCCGGCCAGGAGGGCGAGCAGGACGATGAGCGCGGCCAGGAACAGCCCGGAGCGGCGCGGCTCCTCGTCCTCCTCCTCGTCGTAGTACGGCTCGGCCGCCGCGACGGTGGCGGTGGCGCCGACCGCCTGGGTGGCGGGCAGCACGCCGGTGGCGCCGGGGTCGACCGGTGGGGGCATGACCGGCTCGGCGAGGATCCGGTTGCCCTCCCGGAAGCGGCGCAGGTCAGCGCGGAGGTCCTCGGCCGACGGGTACCGGTTGGCCGGGTTCTTGGCCAGCGTCTTCAGGATGATCGCCTCGAGGGCCACCGGCAGCGACGGGTCGACCTGCCGGGGCGGCACCGGAGCCTCGTGGACGTGCTTGTAGGCGATCGCCACCGGCGAGTCCCCGGTGAACGGCGGCCGGCCGGTGGCGAGCTCGTAGAGGACGACGCCGAGCGAGTAGATGTCCGAGCGGGGGTCGACGTTCTCGCCCCGGGCCTGCTCCGGCGAGAAGTAGGCGGCGGTGCCCATCACCTGACCGACCTGGGTGAGGTCGTCCTCGGTGGTGGCGGTGATCGCCCGGGCGATGCCGAAGTCCGCCACCTTCACGAGCCCGCTGCTGGTGACGATCACGTTGCCGGGCTTCACGTCGCGGTGGACGACGCCGTTGCGGTGCGCGAACCCGAGCGCGGCGGCGACGTCGGCGCCGATGTCGGCCACCCGGTCGGGGTGCAGCGGCCCCTCGGTGCGGAGGATCTCGGCCAGGGTCCGCCCGTCCACGTACTCCATGACGATGAAGTACGTGCTGTCCGCCTCGCCCCAGTCGTAGACGCCGACGATGTTCGGGTGGTTGAGGTTGGCCGCGGCGGTGGCCTCCCGACGGAACCGCTCGACGAAGGCCGGGTCCGTGGCGAACTCGGGGAACAGGACCTTCACGGCCACGGGCCGGTCGAGCAGCTGATCCCGGGCGAGGTAGACCTCGGCCATGCCGCCGCGCCCGAGGCGGCGGTGCAGCTCGTAGCGGCCGTTGAAGACGGTGGGACCGGCGTCAGACATGTCCCGGCCAGACTAGGGGACGGCCACCGGCGCCACGGGGCTACGGGTTGGCCAGGTACGCCTGGAGGATGGCCTGCGCGATCGGGGCGGCCACCCGACCGCCGGTCTGCTCGCTGGCGCCGTCCTGGCCCTCGATGATCACCGCCACGGCGATCGACGGCACCTCGCCGGGCGGCCCGGCGAAGCCGATGATCCACGCGTGGGAGCGGGGCGGGTCGGTGCCGAGCTGGGCGGTGCCGGTCTTGCCGCCGACGACGAAGCCGGGCACGGCGAGGCGGCTGGCCGTGCCCCGCTCGACCACGCCGATCATCGCCTCCCGCAGCAGCGCCGCCGTGCCCGGGTCCATCGCCCGGGTCCACTCCTTCGGCTCGTAGGTGTCCACGACGTTGCCGTCGCTGTCGCGGACCTGGTCGAGCACGTGGGGGGTCATGACCCGACCGTCGTTGGCGACGGCGGCGGCGACGAGCGCCATCTGCAGCGGCGTGGCGGCCACGTCGTTCTGGCCGATCGCCGACTGGGCGAGCGCGGGGAGGTTCCGCTCGAAGTCGGTGGGGAAGTTCGACCGGGCCGGGTTGGTGAGATCGATCGGGACGTCCTGGTTGAACCCGAAGGCCTCGGCGGTGGCGATCATCGCCTCGGGCCCGGTCTCCACCCCCATCTGCGCGAAGGCCGTGTTGCACGACACCCGCAGCACCTCGAACAGCGCGCCCCCGCAGGTGCTGCCCCCGAAGTTCCGCAGCGGCCGGCTGGTGCCCGGGGCCACGTAGCCGTTGCTGGCCGGGTAGACGGGCTCGTCCCGGGTGACCGTGCCGCTGCTCACCGCGGCCGCCGCGGTCACCACCTTGAACGTGGACCCGGGGAAGAAGCGCTCCTGGTAGGCCCGGAACAGGCGGGGCTTCTCCGGGTCGGCGTCGAGGGCGGCGGCGTACTCGGCCGCGGCGTCGGTGTCGTGGAGGGCCAGGTAGTTCGGGTCGTAGGTGGGGAACGACACCATCGCCAGGATCCCGCCGGTGCGGGGATCGATCGCCACGACCGACCCCTCCCGCTGGCCGAGCTGCTCGGCGGCGATGCGCTGCAGGTCGTCGCGCACGGTGAGGATCAGGTTGCCGACCCGCTCCTTGTCGACGAACAGGTCGCCGATGCTCTGCAGCGAGATGTCGAGGGTCCGGCCGGCCAGCTCGTCGTTGTAGACCTTCTCGACCCCGGCGCTGCCGAGCGTGAACGAGTAGTAGCCGGTGATCCCGGCGAAGAGGGAGCCGTGCGGGTACTGGCGCTGGTAGTCGAAGCGACCCTCGGAGGGGACCGACTCGGCGATCACCACGCCGTCGGCGGTGCTCACCGTGCCTCGGGGGCGGTTGAAGTCCCGCAGGATCTCCCGGGTGTTGTTCGGGTTGGCGTTGAGCTCGGCGGCCTGGAACACCGTGATGCGGTTGAGCTGCACGAACAGCACCACGAAGCAGGCCATGAGCCCGATGCCGAGCAGGCGGATCTGGCGGGTCACGGGCGCCCCTCCGCCTCGCGCTGGCGCTCCCGCTGGATCGTGTCGTCGGAGATGCGCAGCAGGAGCGCGATGAGCACGTAGTTGGCGATGAGCGAGGAGCCGCCGTAGGACACGAACGGGAGCGTGACGCCGGTGAGGGGGAGCACGCGGATCACCCCCGCCATGATGATGAACGACTGCACGCCGATGAGCACCGTCAGCCCGGTGGCGAGGAGCCGCTCGAACGGGACGGTGGTGCGCAGCGCGATGCGCAGCCCCGCGCCGACGATGAGCAGGAAGGCGAGCAGGACGGCGGTGGCGCCCACGAGCCCGAGCTCCTCGCCGATGGCGGCGAAGATGAAGTCCGTCTCCGCGTAGGGGATCCGGGTGGGGGCGCCGAGGTTGAGGCCGGTGCCGGTGACGCCGCCGGACGAGAACGCGAACGCGGCTTCGACGATCTGGTAGCCGTCGTCCTTCGGGTCCTGCCACGGGTCGAGCCAGATGTCGACCCGCTCCTGGACGTGGGTGAACTGGCTGTGCGCGAACAGGGCCCCGCCGGCGAAGAGGGCGAGGCCGACGACGAGGTAGGTGGCCCGCTCGGTCGCCACCCACAGCAGCGCGACGAACAGCGCGAAGAACAGCAGCGAGGAGCCGAGGTCCTTCTCGGCCACCATCACGACGAGCGACACGCCCCAGGCGAGCAGCACCGGGCCGAGGTGCTTGAGGTCCGGCAGCGGGATCGGGCCGAGCCGGTGGGAGCTGACCGCCAGCAGCTCGCGCTTCTCCACCAGGTACGAGGCGAAGAAGACGGCGAGGAGGATCTTGGCGAACTCGCCCGGCTGGAAGCTCACCGGCCCGATGCCCACCCAGATCTTGGCGCCGTTGATCGTCTTGCCGACGCCGGGCACGAGCGGCAGCAGCAGGAGGGCCACGCCGCCGAAGCCGATCGTCCAGCGGTACCGCTCGAGGTCGCGGACCCGGCGGACGAGGAGCAGGGTGAGCACGAACGCCACCACCCCGACGGCCACCCACCCGGACTGCAGGCCGGCCAGGTTCTTCGGGTTGGCCTTCGCCTCGTCGATGCGGACGATGAACACGTACCCGATGCCGTTCAGCAGCGCGGCGATCGGCAGGAGCGTGCCGTCGGCGTCGGGGGCGAGGCGCCGCACCGCCAGGTGGGCGGCGAGCACGAGGCCGAGGACGATGCCGAGGAACGGGCCGATGTTCGCCGGGATCTCGGCCTCGCGGGCCAGGCTGGCCAGCAGGTAGGCGCCGACGGTGACGAGGGCGCCGAGGACGAGCAGCCCCAGCTCGGTGTTGCGGCGGACGGCGCGCAGCATCTACCCGCCTGCGCCGGCCGTGGTCGTGGTGGTGGGCCGGGTGGTGCTCGTCGTCGTGGTGGTCTCGTCGGCGGCCTCTCGGGCCTCGCGCTGGCGCCGCTGGGCGATGTCGCGCTCGATGTTCGACACGAAGCGCTGGGCCTGGGCCAGCGAGCCGTGCTCGTGGCCGGCCTCGAGGGAGGCGAGGTAGGTGGCCGGCACCTCGTCGCGCATGATCCCGGTCTCCTGCTCGAGCTTCGGCTCGATCCACAGGAGCCCGCCGGGGCGGCCCTGGAAGATCGCCACCTCGTCGCCCTCGAAGCCGACGAACCACGCGTTCGTGCCGTACCACTGGATCGTGGCGAAGGCGCCGCCGAGGACGGCGGCGAGGAGGACGAGGAAGGCGAGGACCCGCCAGGTGATCCGGGTGCGGGTCCGTCGCTCGGCCCGTCGGGCGGCCCGGCGCTCGGCCCGCCGCTCCCGGCGGGAGGCGGGCGGCGCCGGGGGCTCGTCGTCGACGACGGCGGTGGTGAAGCCGGCCAGGTCGGGCTCGCTGTCGAGCCGGGAGGGCTGGCCCACCAGGGCGGCGGACGCGGCCTCGGCGGCGCCGCCGTCGTCGAGCACGTCGACGACGATGACGGTGATGTTGTCGCGCCCGCCGCTCTCGTTGGCGAGGCGCACGAGCTCCTC
>Ga0182741_1001550_pt1 | contig 29559 bp, 20 predicted proteins | sample eDN5th37CBELigOP_FD_128874 | JGI IMG/M metagenome (GOLD analysis project Ga0182741, IMG submission 128874) | Enriched Organic Plus compost microbial communities from Emeryville, California, USA - eDNA 5th pass 37_C BE-Lig OP (version 2) (version 2) ... | reverse complement strand
CTCCAGCGTCTCGCGGTTGTAGCGCTTGCCGTGGCAGACGTCGCAGGGCACGTACACGTCCGGCAGGAAGTGCATCTCCACCTTGATCAGGCCGTCGCCCTGGCAGGCCTCGCAGCGGCCGCCACGCACGTTGAAGCTGAAGCGGCCCGGCGCGTAGCCGCGCGCGCGCGCTTCCGGCACCTGCGCGTACAACTCGCGCAGCGGCGTGAACAGGCCGGTGTAGGTGGCCGGGTTCGAGCGCGGGGTGCGGCCGATCGGCGACTGGTCGATGTCCACCACCTTGTCGAACAGGTCCAGGCCCTCGACTTCCCGGTACGGCGCGACCGGGTGCGAGGCGCCGTTGATCTCGTTGGCGGCCAGCGAGAACAGGGTGTCGTTGATCAGCGTCGACTTGCCCGAGCCGGACACGCCGGTGACGCAGGTCAGCAGGCCGGCCGGGATGTCCAGGTCCACGTCCTTGAGGTTGTTGCCGCTGGCGCCGCGCAGGTGCAGCGTCATCTTCGGGTTCGGCTTGTGCCGGCGCGCCGGGATCTCGATGGCGCGCTTGCCCGACAGGTACTGGCCGGTCAGCGAACGCGGCGCCTCCAGGATGTCCTGCAGGCTGCCCTGGCCGACGATCTCGCCGCCGTGCACGCCCGCGCCGGGGCCGATGTCCAGCACGTAGTCGGCCAGGCGGATCGCGTCCTCGTCGTGTTCCACCACGATCACCGTATTGCCGAGGTCGCGCAGGCGGGTGAGGGTGCCGAGCAGGCGCTCGTTGTCGCGCTGGTGCAGGCCGATGGACGGCTCGTCGAGCACGTACATCACCCCGACCAGGCCGGCGCCGATCTGCGAGGCCAGGCGGATGCGCTGCGCCTCGCCGCCGGACAGCGTGTCGGCCTTGCGCTCCAGGGTGAGGTAGTCCAGGCCGACGTCGACCAGGAAGCCCAGCCGCTCGCTGATCTCCTTGACGATCTTGGTGGCGATCTCGCCGCGCCAGCCGGGCAGGCTCAGTTCGCCGAAGAAGCGCTTGGCCTCGTCGATCGGCAGCACCGCCAGTTCCGGCAGCGGCCGGTCGGCGACGAACACGTTGCGCGCGGCCTTGTTCAGGCGTGCGCCGTTGCATTCGGGGCAGGGCCGCTCGCTGATGAACTTGGCCAGCTCCTCGCGCACCGCCGGCGATTCGGTCTCGCGGTAGCGGCGCTCGAGGTTGGGGATGATGCCCTCGAAGCGGTGCTTGCGCTGGCTGCGGCCGCCGTTCTCGGTGAAGTAGGTGAAGGTGATCTGCTCCTCGCCGCTGCCGTACAGCACGGCCTGGCGCACGTCCTGCGGCAGCGACTGCCACGGCGCGTCCACGTCGAAGCGGTAGTGCTTGGCCAGCGAGGCGATCAGCTGGAAGTAGTAGGCATTGCGGCGGTCCCAGCCGCGCACCGCGCCGGCGGCCAGCGACAGCTCGGGGTGCACGACCACGCGGCCGGGGTCGAAGAACTCGGCCATGCCCAGGCCATCGCAGCCCGGGCAGGCGCCGACCGGCGAATTGAACGAGAACAGGCGCGGCTCCAGTTCCGGCAGCGCGTAGTCGCAGACCGGGCAGGAGTACTTGGACGAGAACAGCTGCGGCACCGCCTGCGCGTCGTCCAGCGACTGCACCGTGGCCATGCCGTCGCCCAGCTTGAGCGCCGTCTCGAAGCTCTCGGCCAGCCGCTGCTTGAGGTCCTCGCGCGGGCGGAAGCGGTCGATCACCGCCTCGATGGTGTGCTTCTGGCGCAGCGCCAGCGGCGGCACCGCGTCGATCTCGTACAGCTCGCCGTCCACGCGCACGCGCACGAAGCCCTGCGCGCGCAGCTGGTCGAACACCTGCGCGTGCTCGCCCTTGCGCTCGCGGATCACCGGCGCCAGCAGCATCCAGCGCTGCTCGCCGTCGAGCGCCAGCACCTGGTCCACCATCTGGCTGACGGTCTGCGCTTCCAGCGGGTAGCCGTGGTCCGGGCAGCGCGGGCTGCCGACGCGGGCGTAGAGCAGGCGCAGGTAGTCGTAGATCTCGGTGATGGTGCCCACGGTCGAGCGCGGGTTGTGGCTGGTGGACTTCTGCTCGATCGAGATCGCCGGCGACAGGCCCTCGATGTGGTCCAGGTCCGGCTTCTCCATCACGCTCAGGAACTGGCGCGCGTAGGCCGACAGCGATTCGACGTAGCGGCGCTGGCCTTCGGCATAGATGGTGTCGAACGCCAGCGAGGACTTGCCCGAGCCGGACAGCCCGGTGATCACGATCAGCTTGTCGCGCGGCAGGTCGAGGTCGATGTTCTTGAGGTTGTGCGTCCGCGCGCCGCGGATGCGGATGAAATCCATCGCCATGGGTGGTCCGTTCTTGGCCGCGGCCAGCGGGGAGCGGGCGCGGAGGGGGCAGGGGATGCAGCTGACGGCAGTCGATCAGCCTAGCGAGCTTGCGATTTGGGGGCAATTGCCGGAATTGCCAGCGTGCATCCGCAGGCTGCGGGCGCGGCGCAGCCCGCTGTTCATGTCGCACATCCGTGCGCGCCCCTTTCGGGCGGCTTCACCGTGGAAAAGGGCGCTCCCGCCGCTTTCCGGGCATGGTTTCCCGGCCTGGGGGTGGCTGGCTTGACCCGGGGAGCCGCCTGCCGGTAAAATCCCGCTTCTGACCGCCCTCGATGGTGGGCAGATCCCAAGAATAACTACAGAAGAGACATCCCATGTATGCAGTCCTGGTAACTGGCGGCAAGCAGTACCGCGTCGCGCAGGGTGAAACCCTCCGCGTTGAGAAGCTCGAAGCCGAAGCCGGCAGCGAGATCAAGTTCGATACCGTCCTGATGCTCGGCGACGCCGACGGCATCAAGATCGGCGATGCCCTCAAGGGCGCTTCGGTGACCGCCAAGGTCGTGGCCCACGGCCGCGCCGACAAGGTGAAGATCATCAAGTTCCGCCGGCGCAAGCACCACATGAAGCGCCAGGGCCACCGCCAGTACTACACCGAAATCGAAATCACCGGCATCGCCGGCTAATCCAAGGAGAATCCGTCATGGCACATAAAAAGGGCGTAGGCTCCTCGCGCAACGGCCGCGACTCCAACCCGAAGTACCTGGGCGTCAAGATCTTCGGTGGCCAGGCCATCGAAGCCGGCAACATCATCGTGCGTCAGCGCGGCACCCAGTTCCACCCGGGCGCCGGCGTCGGTCTGGGCCGTGACCACACGCTGTTCGCGCTGGTCGACGGCAAGGTCGAGTTCTCGGTGAAGGGCCCGAACAAGCGCCGCACCGTCAGCGTCGTCGCGGAAGTCTGATCTCCCGCACGCGCAGGCGCCCAGGCCACGGCGTGGGCGCCGCCGACGAAAGCCCCGCTTCGGCGGGGCTTGTCGTTTCCAGATGATGCGCCGGTTGGCGCGCGGGCAGGAGTCAGGGAAGGTGATCCGTTATTGGGCTGCGGCCCTGCTGGCCGGCCTGCTGGCCTGCGCCGGATGCGCGGCCGATGTTCCCAGCGACCGCGCCACCCTGGCGGTGAGCGGTCCGCTGGCATCGTTGCAGGCCGATACCCTGACGCTGCCGCCAGGTTCGCCGCAGTTGCCGGCCCTGCTGGCCGACCCGCAGGGCTGGCAGCCGCCGCCCGCCGCCGCAGGCGTCGAACGCAGCAGTGTCCGTGGCGATTTCGATGCCGGGGGCTGGCTGCGCACCACGATTTTCAGCTGGGACGGCAGCCAGGGTTGGGAAGTCCACATGGCCTATGGCGAAGGCGGGCAGTCGCCGCCGGCCGCGGTGCGGATCTGGCTGCGGGCGCCGCCCGGCAGCGGGCAGCCGGACTGGCCGATGGGCGAGGGCAAGGTCCGCTATGCTGGCGCCACGCGCACCCTGAGCTATGAAGGCCGGCGGCCGGGCATCGAAGGCCGCGAGGACTTTGAAAGAAGCTTGACCCTTGGCCCATCCGGCTGGGTCGAGCTGGAAGAATCCACCAGCGTCGCGCCCGATGGCGCCACCGTCCGCAAGCGCCGCCAGGTCGTGGCGCGCGATGCGCAGGGGCGTCCGCTGGACGACGCGGAACTGCTGGAGGGCGTGGAATACCGCGTCTCCAACCAGTATTTCCTGCCCGACGGGCAGGGCAACCCCCGCCGCATCGTGCGCCTGTACCGCGCCGCCGGCGCGGCGCAGGACGCGCCGGTGCTGCGGGCCGAAGTAATTCTGAGAACCTTGCGATACCAAGATGAAACTCGTTGATGAAGCCGAAATCTCTGTAATCGCCGGCAACGGCGGCAATGGCTGCGTCGGTTTCCGCCGCGAGAAGTTCATTCCGCTCGGCGGTCCGGACGGCGGCGACGGCGGCGACGGCGGCAGCGTCTGGCTGCGCGCCGACGAAAACCTGAACACCCTGGTCGACTTCCGCCACGAGCGCATCTTCAAGGCGCAGCGCGGCGAGAACGGCATGGGCCGGCAGGCCTATGGCAAGGGCGGCGAGGACCTGGTCATCACCGTGCCGGTCGGCACCGTGGTCATCAACGTCGACACCGACGAGGTGATCGGCGACATGACCCGCCATGGCGACCGCCTGCTGGTGGCCAAGGGCGGCAAGGGCGGCCTGGGCAACATGCACTTCAAGAGCTCGACCAACCGCGCGCCGCGCCAGGCCCTGCCGGGCGAGGAGGGCGAGCAGCGTCTGCTCAAGCTGGAGCTGAAGCTGCTGGCCGACGTCGGCCTGCTGGGCTTCCCCAATGCCGGCAAGAGCACCCTGATCCGTGCCGTCTCGGCAGCGACGCCGAAAGTGGCCGACTACCCGTTCACCACCCTGTACCCGAACCTGGGCGTGGTGAAGGTGGAGAACTACCGCAGCTTCGTGATCGCCGACATTCCCGGCCTGATCGAGGGTGCGGCCGATGGCGCCGGCCTGGGCGCGCAGTTCCTGCGCCACCTGCAGCGCACCCGCCTGCTGCTGCACCTGGTGGACATCTCGCCGATGGAGGGGGGCGTCGAGGGCGTTTCCCCGGTCGAGCAGGTGCGCGCCATCGAGCGCGAGCTGGGCAAGCACGACCCGGAGCTGCTGGAGAAGCCGCGCTGGCTGGTGCTGAACAAGGCCGACCTGATGTTCGAGGACGAGGCGCGGGCCGCGGCCGAGCAGGTGGTCAAGGAGCTGGGCTGGACCGGGCCGTGGTACCTGGTCTCGGCGCTGGGCCGCGAGGGCACCTGGCCGATCATGAAGGACGTCATGGCCTTCTTCGACCAGCAGAAGCTGCTCGAGGCCGAGGAGCGCGAGGCGCAGGGCTGAGGCCGGCCCGCTGCCCCGCAATCCAGGAAAACCCGGCCAAGGCCGGGTTTTTCGTTCCCGTCGGCGCCATGGCATGTCGGCCGCAGGAACGGCTTCAGTCGCGATGGCGCTTTCCCGGGGAGGTCCCGGCGCGGCGGAGGCCGCTGCTGCCAAGGGGCAGGGCGCATCCGGCAACAAAAAACCCGGCCGGGGCCGGGTTTTTCGCGGCGGAAGCCTTGCGGCCTCCGTTGATCGCACGGATCAGGCGGCCTTGAGGGCCTTGATGCGGGCGGTCAGGCGGCTCTTGTGACGGGCGGCCTTGTTCTTGTGGATCAGGCCACGGGCGCTGAAACGGTCGAGAATCGGCTGGGCGACAGCAAAGGCAGCCTCGGCGCCGGCGGCGTCATTGGCGTCCAGAGCCTTGATCACCTTCTTGACGGCGGTGCGCAGCATCGAACGCTGAGCCGTGTTACGCGCGTTGCGCACGACGGTCTGCTTGGCGCGCTTCTTGGCGGACTTGATATTGGCCACGGTGGTGGTTTCCTGAAAATCGGTATGGTGGGAACAGCAAGCACGCAAGTATGATGGTTGGCCGAATGAACGTCAAGTCAAGTTGTCAAGGGGGCCGTGGGTGAGTTCACCGCGCATGTTGCGGGGGCTGCTGTCGTTCAGCAGCATGACGATGGTCTCGCGGGTGCTGGGGCTGGTGCGGGACCAGGCCATCTCCATCACCTTCGGCGCCAATGCCACCACCGACGCGTTCTGGGTGGCGTTCCGCGTCCCCAATTTCCTGCGCCGCCTGTTCGCCGAGGGTTCGTTCGCCACGGCCTTCGTGCCGGTGTTCACCGAGGTGAAGGAAACCCGGCCGCATGCCGACCTGCGCGAGCTGATGGCGCGGGTGTCCGGCACCCTGGGCGGGGTGCTGCTGGTGCTGACCGCGCTGGGCCTGATCTTCACCCCGCAGATCGCCTGGCTGTTCGCCGACGCCGACGCGGCCGACCCGGTCAAGTACGGCCTGCTGGTGGACCTGCTGCGGCTGACCTTCCCCTTCCTGCTGTTCGTGTCGCTGACCGCGCTGGCCGGCGGGGCGCTGAACAGCTTCCAGCGCTTCGCCATGCCGGCGCTGACGCCGGTGATCCTCAACCTGTGCATGATCGCCGGCGCGCTGTGGCTGGCGCCGCGGCTGGAAGTGCCGATCCTGGCGCTGGGCTGGGCGGTGCTGGCCGCCGGCGTGCTGCAGCTGCTGTTCCAGCTGCCGTCGCTGAAGGGCATCAACCTGCTGACCCTGCCGCGTTGGGGCTGGAACCACCCCGATGTGCGCAAGGTGCTGACCCTGATGGTGCCGACCCTGTTCGGCTCGTCGGTGGCGCAGATCAACCTGATGCTGGACACGGTGATCGCGGCCCGGCTCAGCGACGGCTCGCAGTCCTGGCTGTCGCTGGCCGACCGCTTCCTGGAACTGCCGCTGGGGGTGTTCGGCGTGGCACTGGGAACGGTGATCCTGCCGACACTGGCCCGGCACCACGTCAGGACCGATGGCGAAGGCTTCTCCAACGCGCTGGACTGGGGCCTGCGCATGACCCTGCTGATCGCGGTGCCGGCCATGCTCGGCCTGCTGCTGCTGGCCCAGCCGCTGATCGCCACCCTGTTCCAGTACCGCCAGTTCACCGATTTCGACACGCGCATGACCGCGCTGTCGGTCTACGGCCTGAGCTTCGGCCTGCCGGCGTTCGCCCTGCTGAAGGTGGTGCTGCCGGCGTTCTATTCGCGCCAGGACACCCGCACGCCGGTGCGCGCCGGCGTGGCGGCGCTGGTCGCCAACATGGTGTTCAACTTCGCCCTGCTGGCGCTGCTGTACCAGGTGATGGTGCCGGAGGCGCTGAAGGCGCAGGGCGTGATGGCCGCGCTGGCGGCGCAGCCGGGCCTGCACCTGGCGCTGGGCATCGCCAGCGCGCTGTCCAGCTACCTGAACCTCGGGCTGCTCTGGTACTGGCTGGGCAGGACCGGGGTCTACCGGCGCCGTCCGGGCTGGGGCGGCTACGTCCTGCGGCTGGTGCTGGCCTGCGCGGCGATGAGCGCGGTGCTGCTGGCGCTGCTGCACTGGTTGCCGGGCTTCACCGGCATGGACAAGTGGCAGCGCATCGGCGCCTTGGCCCTGCTGGTCGGCGGCGGCGGGCTGACCTATCTGCTGGCGATGGTGGCCATGGGTTTCCGCCCGCGCGACCTGCGCGGGCAGTGAGGCGGGCATGCCCGCGCCGCCGCTATACTTCCCGGCTACACATGACGAAGCGCCGGCCTGCGAGGGCCGGATCCGGGTTTGAATGAGCAGGCTGTTTAGAGACGTCGAAGGCGGGGTGCTGTTCCCGCAGGGAAGCGTGGTCTGCATCGGCGCCTTCGATGGCCTGCACAGGGGCCACCGGGCGCTGGTGCGCCACGCGGTCGAGCGCGCGCGCGCGCTGGGCGTGCCGGCGGTGGCGCTGGCGTTCGAGCCGCTGCCGCGCGAGTTCTTTGCCCGCGACAACCCGCCGCCGCGGCTGATGCTGGCCCGCGACAAGGTGGCCACGCTGCGCGCGCTGGGCATCGACAGCGTCGGCCTGCTGCGCTTCGACGCGAAGATGGCGGCCATCACCGCCGAGGACTTCGTGCGCGACATGCTGGTGCGTCGGCTGGGCGCGCGCGAGGTGTGGATCGGCCCCGGTTTCCATTTCGGCAACCGCCGCGGCGGCGACCTGGCCCTGTTGCAGGCCATGGGCGCCGAGTTGGGCTTCGCTGCCGGCGAGATCGCGCCGGTGCACCTGGACGGCGAGCGCATTTCCAGCACCCGCATCCGCGAACTGCTGGTGGCCGGCAAATTCGCCCATGCCGCCGACCTGCTGGGCCGGCCGTATACGATCGGCGGCCGGGTGGTGCGTGGCCGGCAGCTCGGGCGCACGCTGGGCTTCCCGACCGCCAACTTGCGTTTTCCGCGCACGCCCGCACTTTCAGGTATCTACGCCACCTGGGTGCACGGCGTCTCCGGCGATTCTGGCAGGAGCGGGCCCTGGCCGTCGGTGTCGAGCTTCGGCACGCGCCCGACCGTGCAGGGCGTGGAGCCGCTGCTGGAAGCCCACCTGTTCGATTTCAAGGGCGACCTGTACGGGCGCCACATCGAAGTCGAGTTCGTCGCCAAGCTGCGCGACGAAGAGAAGTTCGACGACCTGCCGGCGTTGACCGCGCAGATGCACCGCGACGCCGAGCAGGCGCGCACCCTCCTCAGCGAACATGCGAGTTCCTTGCAACAGCCCGCACATCCATGTGCGGACGCCGGAAATGCGAGTCCCTCGCAACAGCCCGCACATCCATGTGCGGACTCTTCAATAACAGCCGTGCAAGGGTAAGTACCCGTGACCCAAGACTACAAAGCCACCCTCCACCTGCCGGCGACGGAATTCCCGATGCGCGGCGACCTGCCCAAGCGCGAGCCGGGCATCCTGGCGCGTTGGGAAGAGCAGGGCATCTACGCGCAGCTGCGCGAAAACGCCAAGGGCCGGCCGCTGTTCGTGCTGCACGACGGCCCGCCCTACGCCAACGGCCAGATCCACCTGGGCCACGCGGTCAACAAGATCCTCAAGGACATCATCGTCAAGTCGCGCTACCTGGACGGCTTCGACGCGCCCTACGTGCCGGGTTGGGACTGCCACGGCCTGCCGATCGAGATCGCGGTCGAGAAGAAGTGGGGCAAGGTCGGCACCAAGCTCGACGCCGAGCAGTTCCGGCAGAAGTGCCGCGAGTACGCCGAGGAGCAGATCAACCTGCAGCGCGCCGACTTCAAGCGCCTGGGCGTGATCGGCGACTGGGACAATCCGTACAAGACGCTGAGCTTCGATTTCGAGGCCAACGAGATCCGCGCGCTGGCCAAGATCGTCGCCAACGGCCACCTGGTGCGCGGCGCCAAGCCGGTGCACTGGTGCTTCGACTGCGGCTCGGCGCTGGCCGAGGCCGAGATCGAGTACCAGGACAAGACTTCGCCGGCCATCGACGTGGCCTATGCCGCGCGCGATGCGAAGAAGCTGGCCGCCAGCTTCGGCGTCGCGCTGCCCGAAGGCGTGGAAGTGGCGGTGCCGATCTGGACCACCACGCCGTGGACGCTGCCGGCGTCGCTGGCGGTGTCGCTGGGCGCGGACATCGACTATGTGCTGGTCGAAGGCCCGGCCCACGGCGGCCGCCCGCGCTGGCTGGTGCTGGCTGCGGCGCTGGCCGAGCGCGCGCTGGCGCGCTACGGCGTGGCCGAGGCGGTGGTGCACGGCCATGCCAGGGGTTCGGCGCTGGAAAACCAGCTGCTGGCGCACCCGTTCTACGCCGAACGCGACATTCCGCTGCTCAACGGCGAGCACGTCTCCGATGCCGACGGTACCGGTGCGGTGCATACCGCGCCCGGCCACGGCCAGGAGGACTACGTGGTCAGCCAGGCTTACGGCCTGCTGGAGCACTACAACGCCGGCCAGATCAACCCGATCGATGGCGCAGGCGTGTACCTGCCGTCGACGCCGCCGGCCGGTACGCAGGAACTGGCCGGGCTGCACATCTGGAAGGCGCAGCCGCTGATCGTCGAGGTGCTGCGCCAGAGCGGCGCGCTGCTGGCGTTCGTCGAGATCCAGCACAGCTACCCGCACTGCTGGCGCCACAAGAAGACGCCGCTGGTGTTCCGTGCCACGCCGCAGTGGTTCATCTCGATGGACAAGGCGGGCCTGCGCGCGGATGCGATGAAGGCCATCGACACCGTGGGCTGGTTCCCGGCCTGGGGCAAGGCGCGCATCGCCAGCATGGTGGAGGGGCGTCCGGACTGGACGATCTCGCGCCAGCGCACCTGGGGCGTGCCGATCGCGCTGTTCATGCATCGCGAGACCGGGCAGCCGCACCCGCGCACCGTCGAGCTGATGCAGCAGGTGGCCGACCGGGTGCAGGCCGAGGGCATCGACGCGTGGTATTCGCTGGACCCGGCCGAACTGCTGGGCGATGAAGCCGCGCAGTACGAGAAGGTCACCGACATCCTCGATGTCTGGTTCGATTCGGGCGTCACCCACGAAGGCGTGCTGCTGGCGCGCGGTTTCGGCAAGCCGGCCGACCTGTACCTGGAAGGTTCGGACCAGCACCGCGGCTGGTTCCAGTCCTCGCTGCTGACCGGCGTGGCCATCGACAGGCAGGCGCCGTACAAGCAGTGCCTCACCCACGGTTTCACCGTGGACGAGCACGGCCGCAAGATGTCCAAGTCGCTGGGCAACGGCATCGAGCCGCAGGAAATCATGCGTACCCTGGGCGCGGACATCCTGCGCCTGTGGATCGCTTCTGCCGACTACAGCAACGAGATGTCGCTGTCGCAGGAAATCCTCAAGCGCAACGCCGACGCCTACCGCCGCCTGCGCAACACCGCGCGCTTCCTGCTCGGCAACCTGGACGGCTTCGATCCCGAGCAGCACCTGCGTCCGCTGGACGACATGGTCGCGCTGGACCGCTGGATCGTGCACCGCGCGTTCGAGCTGCAGGAGAAGATCAAGGCCGCCTACGCCAGCTACAACATGGCCGAGATCGTGCAGCTGCTGCTGAACTTCTGCAGCGTCGACCTGGGCTCGCTGTACCTGGACGTGACCAAGGACCGCCTGTACACGATGCCGGCCGATTCGCGCGGCCGCCGCTCGGCGCAGAGCGCGATGTACCGCATCGCCGAGGCGTTCGTGCGCTGGGTCGCGCCGATCCTGACCTTCACCGCCGAGGAGCTGTGGGGCTACCTGCCGGGCAAGCGCGCCGGGAACGTGCTGTTCACCACCTGGTACGACGGCCTGGCGCCGCTGCCGGCCGATGCGCAGCTGTCGGCCGCCGACTTCGAGCAGTTGCTGGCGCTGCGCGAGCAGGTGGCCAAGGTGCTGGAACCGATGCGCGCCAACGGCGCCATCGGCGCCGCGCTGGAAGCGGAAATCACCGTGGCCGCGAACGAGGAGCAGGCCGCGCACTGGCAGCCGCTGGCCGATGAACTGCGTTTCCTGTTCATCAGCGGCGACGTGAGCGTGCGCCCGGCGACCACCGACGAGGTGTTCGTCAGCGCCCAGCCCACCGGCAAGGCCAAGTGCGTGCGCTGCTGGCACCATCGCGCCGACGTCGGCCACCATGCCGGCCATCCGGAACTGTGCGGCCGCTGCGTCAGCAATATCGAAGGCCCCGGCGAGGACCGCCGCTGGTTCTGATGCGCAGACCGGAGGCCAGGGTCCGGGGGCCGGGAAGGCGCTCGGACCGGGCCCCGCGCCGTGTCATTGCTTTTCACCGACCCCTGGCCTCTGGCCCCTGGACCCCGACATGAAAGATTCCCCCAAGCCCAACGCCCTGATCTGGCTCCTGCTCTCGGCGGCCGTCATCGGCCTGGACCAGTGGAGCAAGGCCTGGGTGCTGGCCAGCCTGCCCGAGTTCACGCCGGTGCCGGTGATCGACGGCTTCTGGAACTGGTACCGCACCTACAACACCGGCGCGGCGTTCAGCTTCCTCAGCGATGCCGGCGGCTGGCAGCTGTGGTTCTTCACCGCGCTGGCGGTGGCCATCAGCGGGCTGATGGCGTTCTGGCTGTCGCGCACCGCGCGCGGCAACTGGCGCAGCGCGCTGCCGTATGCGCTGGTGATCGGCGGCGCCATCGGCAACGTCATCGACCGGCAGATCCACGGCCACGTGGTGGATTTCATCCAGTGGTACGTCGGCGACCACTACTGGCCGTCGTTCAACATCGCCGATTCGGCGATCGTGGCCGGCGCCATCGGCATCGCGCTGTCGGGACTGTTCGATGGGAAGAAGCGGGAACAGGGAGCAGCGAACAGGGAATGACGCAGCACGATTTCATTCCCGTTTCCCTTCTTCCCCGTTCCCGCCCTTAGAATCCCCGCATGGACGTACTGCTTGCCAACCCCCGCGGCTTCTGCGCCGGCGTCGACCGCGCCATCGAGATCGTCAAGCGCGCGATCGAGACGCTGGGCGCGCCGATCTACGTGCGCCACGAAGTGGTGCACAACCGCTTCGTGGTCGACGACCTGAAGCAGCGCGGCGCGATCTTCGTCGAGGAGCTGGACGAAGTGCCCGACGGCAACACGGTGATCTTCAGCGCGCACGGCGTGTCGCAGGCGGTGCGCGACGAGGCCGGGCGGCGCGGGCTCAAGGTGTTCGACGCGACCTGCCCGCTGGTGACCAAGGTGCATTTCGAGGTCGCGCGCCATTGCCGCGCCGGCCGCGACGTGGTGCTGATCGGCCACGAAGGCCACCCCGAGGTCGAGGGCACGATGGGGCAGTGGCGCAGCGAAGCCGGTGGCGGTTCGATCTACCTGGTCGAGGACGAGGAAGACGTCGCCGCACTGGCCGTCGGCCAGCCCGACAACCTGGCCTACACCACCCAGACCACGCTGTCGGTGGACGACACCCGCAGCGTGATCGCCGCGCTCCGGGCCAAGTTCCCCGCCATCCAGGGGCCGAAGAACGACGACATCTGCTACGCCACGCAGAACCGCCAGGACGCGGTGCGCGAACTGGCGCAGCAGTGCGACCTGGTGCTGGTGGTCGGTTCGCCGAACAGTTCCAATTCCAACCGCCTGGCCGAACTGGCCCGCCGCGAAGGCGTGGAGTCGTACCTGATCGACGGCGCGCACGAGATCGACCCGCAGTGGGTGGCCGGCAAGCGCCGCGTGGGCCTGACCGCCGGCGCCTCCGCGCCGCAGGTACTGGTCGACGGCGTGATCGAGCGCCTGCGCGAACTCGGCGCCGGCAGCATCGCCGAACTGGCCGGCGAACCGGAGTCGATGGTGTTCGCGCTGCCCAAGGAACTGCGCCTGCGCCTGGTCGATTGACCGTCCGGGCGGCGAGCCTCTAGAATTCGCGGCTCCGCCGGAATAGCTCAGTTGGTAGAGCGGCGCATTCGTAATGCGTAGGTCGCAGGTTCGACTCCTGTTTCCGGCACCAGCATCGAAGAAAGGCCAGACCTCCGCGTCTGGCCTTTTCTTTTGTTGCCGCCCGCCGTGGCGGCAACCCTCCGGGCCATCGGCGGGCGATGTCAAAAACCGCTTCCGGCGGTTATCGCCGCGCCGCCGGCGCCTGCCTCAGTGGAACTGCAGGGTGAACTGGAAATAGCGCCCCAGTGGATCGTCCAGCCCGGTGGACAGGCCGCCATTGCCGGGCAGGTAGTTCACCGGTTTGGTGTCCAGCAGGTTGAGGATGTCCAGCGCGGCGGTGAACCGCGCGCCGATCCGGCGGTCCAGGTGCAGGTTCCAGCGCAGCTGCGCCGGGTTGCTGCAATGGCGGCGGCCGCGCTGCAGGGCAGGGCAGGCGCCATCGGCCGGCCAGGCGCGGGTGCTGCCGGCGTAGCGCGCGTGCAGGGTGGTTCCCCAGCGTGCGCCCTGCCATTGCAGCGACGCGGTGGCGGCGGTGCCGGGCGTGGCATGGCCGCGCAGGTCGATCCAGCGGCCGCTGGCGCGTTCCCGGCGGCGCAGCGTCTGCTGGTGGATGGCATCGAGCGAGAGCCGCCATTGGCCGCCGGATGCGGCGCGCAGGTAATCGCCGTGCAGTACCCAGTTGCGCGAAACCGTGCGCCCGATGTTGTCGAAGTACAGGCGCAGCGACTGCAGCCGGCCGCGTTCGTCCAGCAGCCAGGTATCCGGGTTCCAGGCGGCATCGGCCGGGCGCAGGGCCAGGATCTCGTTGCGCAGTTCGACGCGATTGTGGGTGAGCGACAGGGTGAACTCGGGGCGTGGATTCCAGATTGCGCCCAGGCTCTGGTTGCGCGAGGTCTCGGCGCGCACGCCGTCGTTCTCGACGACCTGCACGTCCACCAGGCAGGCGCCGTCCGCGGCATGCGCGCAGGGCGGAAGGCCGGGCGACCACGGCACGGTCTCGGCGGCGAAATAGCCGGGCGGCCGCCTGCGTTCGAACAGGCTGGGGGCGCGGTAACCGCGGCCGCCGGACAGCAGCAGCGACCACGCGGCCGACGGGTTCCAGCGCAGGCCGGCGCGGGGCGAGAACGAGACCTCGCCCACGTCGTGGTCCAGGCGCGCGGCCAGGTCCACGCGCAGCGGTTCGGCCAGTGGCAGGCCCAGTTCGACATAGCCGGCGTTGCTCTGGCGGGAAAGGCGGCGGCGCCCGGTGGGCAGGCCCAGCGCCAGTTCGCCGTCCTCGAGCAGGCGGTCCGGGCGCGAGGTCCAGGTTTCATGGCGCAGGTCGATGCCGCCGGCCAGTTGCGCCGCGCCGCCGGCAAGCTGGCCGAGGTCGCGGCGCAGTCCCCACCACGCCAGCCACTGGTCGGTGCGGCCGCGGTTGCGGGTACGCGGGAACAGTTGTTCGCGCAGTGCCGGGTCCAGCGGCGTGAACCCCGGGAAATAGCCGTCCGCCACGGCCTCGAACAGGCGCGTGCTGCGCACCGCGCCCTCGGTCGACAAGGTGGTCTGGCTGCGTTGCCGGCTCAGCCCGGCGTCCCAGCCGCGGTCGCCGTCGTCGCGGCCGAGGCCGGCGGCCATGTCCAGTTCGAGGCTGCGGATCGTGGGCCGCACGCTGCCGCCTTCTTCGAACACGTGGTTGATCAGGTCGCCGCCGGCCAGGCGCAGGGCCGCCGCGGTCGGGCCCAGTTCGTAACGCTGGCGGGCCTGGCTGGCGCGCAGTTCGGCATGGGCATGCAGGCCGTTGCCCGCGTCGTGCCGCCAGTGCGTGTACAGCGAGGCGGTGGACGAGGCCGGCTGCAGCGAGCGCGGGCGCGAGCTGTCGTACCAGCAGCCGCTGTCCTCGCGCATGCCCGACGGGCACAGGAACGCCGGCAGGTAATAGCCGTCGCGGGTCAGCAGGCCGATCGGATAGCGCTGCCGCTCGCGGTGCCAGTCGCGGCGGTCGCCGGCGACGTGGTCGGCCCGCTGCAGGTCGATGCCGAGGAACCAGTCGTCGCCCTCGCCGCCGCGGCCGGTGGCGGCCTGGACCCGGTACTGGGCGCCGTCGCCCTGGTTGCTGGTGCCGGTCTGCAGCATGGCCTCGGGACCGTCGGCCTGGTCGCGCAGCACGATGTTGACCACGCCGGCCATGGCGTCGGCGCCGTAGATGGCCGACGCGCCGCCGCGGACCAGCTCGATGCGTTCGACGAAGCTCAAGGGAATGCCGCCCAGGTCGGTAAGCGCGCCCTGCTGCAGCGACACCATGGGGTAGCGCGGCAGGCGCCGGCCGTTGACCAGGAACAGGGTGGCGCGCGGCCCCATTCCGTCCAGGCTGGTGGCCGCGGCGGCGCCACCGGGCAGGTAGGGCGAGTCGCCGTCGCGCGAGGCGTCCACCGGCGGCCGCCCGTTCATTCCGGGCAGGTGGCGCAGCAGGTCGAACAGCGAGCCGTAGCCGCTGCGGCGGATGTCGTCGCGTTCCAGTACATCCACCACCATGGTGGCCTGCAGCGAGGTGCGGGGCAGGCGGCTGCCGGTGACATGCACCGGGGCGAGTTCGACCTGCGGCGGCGTCGCCGGCTCCGGCGCGCGCGGGGCGGCGGCGGTGCGTGGCGGCGGCCGTGGCGCCTGCACGCGTCGCACCGTGTATATCCCCGCCGGCGAGCGCGCGAGCCGCACCGGCAGCCCGTGCAGCAGTTTTTCCAGGGCGGCCCGGGGCGGCAGGGTGCCGCTGAGCCCGGCGCTGTCCAGCCCGTCCAGCTCGCGTGCGTCGAACAGCAGCGCGGTGTCGCCCTGCCGCGACCATTCGCGCAGGGCCTGCGCCAGCGGTCCGCGCGCGACCTGGTAGTGCACGGCGGTGTCCGCGTCGGCGGCCATGGCCGGTGTCGCGGCCACCAAGGCCAGGCACAGCGCGGTCCGGCGCAGGCGGCGGAGCAGTGCGTCCATCGCGGCGTTCAGCGCGTGCCGCGCAGTTCGAGCGCCCCATCGGCCCGCGCGTGGGCGCTGACCGACCAGCCCAGCTCCAGCGCCGACAGCAGCGCGGCCTGGTCGCCGGCGGCGAACGTGCCGCTGACGGCCAGCGGCGCCAGCGCCGGATCGCCGATGACCAGCGGCGTGGCGGTATAGCGGTTCATGCGCGCGATGGCGACCGGCAGCGGCGTGGCATCGAAGCGCAGCCGGCCCTGCGGCCAGGCCTCGGCCTGGGGCGCCAGCGCCTGCGCCGGTTCGATCCGGCCCGAGGGCAGCACCTGCAGCTGTTGCCCTGGTTGCAGCGGGCGGTGCATGCCCTGCGCGCCGCGGCTGGCGATCTCCAGCGCGCCGTCGAGCAGGGCGATGTCGACCCGCCCGTCGTCCAGCAGCTCGACCTGGAAGGTGGTGCCGATGTCGCGCAGCGTGCTGTTGCCTGCTTCCACCCGCATCGCCTTGCGCGACGGGGCCACCTGCAGCTGCATCCGGCCCTGCTGCAGTTCGATGTCGCGCCGGCGCCAGCCGAACCGCGCGGTCAGGGTGGTGCGCGCATCCAGCACCGCGACGCTGCCGTCCTCGAGTACCTGGCGCTGGGGCGCCAGGCCGCTGTTGACATAGGTGTGCGGTGCGGGCCGGCCATCGGTGACCAGCGCCCAGCCGGTTCCCACCGCCAGGCACAGCATCGCGGCGGCGGCCAGTCCGAACAGCGGCCGCCGGTACAGCGGGCGCCGGACCACATGGCGCGCGCCGGCGCGCAGCCAGGGGTCGTCGCGCAATGCCGCCGCGCGCGCATGCAGCCGTTCGGCCTCGGCCCAGGCGCGCACGCGGGCAGGGTCGGCGGCGAGCCAGTCTTCGAAGGCCTCGCGTTCGGCGCGCGTGCAGTCGGCCGCATCCAGCCGCGCCACCCAGGCCGCGGCCCGGGCGAACAGCGCATCGCGGGGCGTTGCGTCGCGTTCCATCAGTCCTCCCCGCCCGTGCCGAAGGCATCGGCGCCCAGTTCCTGGCGCAGCCCCTGCAGGGCGCGCGCGACCTGCTTCTCCACGGTCTTGGCGGTGACGCCGCGATGCCGGGCGATCTGGCTGTAGCTCATGCCGGTGATGCGGTTGAGCAGGTAGACCTCGCGGCAGCGCCCGGGAAGTTTCAGCAGCGCCTGGCGCAGGGCGTTGAGCATCTGTCCCGATTCGGCCTGGCGCAGCGGCCCGGGCGTGGAGAACGGCGCCTCGCTGGGCAGGTCGTGCTCGGCCAGGGGCAGGTGCGGCGCGGCCTGCGCGGAGCGGCCGCGGTCGGCCAGGCGGTTGCGGGCGATCCGGTACAGCAACAGCTTCAATTCGTCGTGCGGATGTTCCCGGTACCGGATCAGCCGTTCCATGCAGTCCTGCACGATGTCCTCGGCGTCGTCCTCGCCGGCGCCGCGCGCGCGCAGGAAGGCGCGCAGCGGTCCGCGCTGTTCGCGCAGGAACAGCGCGAAGGCATCGCCGACGGGGGGCGTCGTGCCGTCGGCCGGGGCGGGATGAGCGGACAGTCGGGCAATCCGGTTGCGAAGGATGCCCGAGAGTGTACGCAGCGCGGCGCCGGCGGGAAGCGCCCTCGGGGAATGCGGATGCCGGGATGAATGTGTTCATTTTCATGCGGCGCGGGGACTGGGGGAGATGGGCGCCCCCGCGCGTTCTGCTGTGGTCCCGCAGGTGCGGGAGGGGCGGGGGGCTCCCGCTGCAACCATGGAGAGAGAAGTGCGAATGAAACGATCGGTATTGAGTACGGCGCTGTCCGGCCTGCTGGCCACCGCCGCGTTCGGCATGGCCGCGGATGCGAACGCGATGTCGGTGCACGTCAACGGCGACCGCATCTTCCTGAGCGGCGATGTCACCCTGGCCGACATCGTGGCGCTGCCGGCCATGCTGGCCAAGGCGCAGGCCGAGGGCCGGCCGTTCCGCGAGGTGGTGCTGCGCACCTCCAACGGCGGCGCGCTGATCAGCGGCGAATGGCTGCAGGCGGTGATCCGTACCGCCGGGCTGAACACCATCGTTTCCGGCCACTGCATCTCCTCCTGCTCGATCATGCAGTCCGGCGGCGTGGAGCGTTACATGGCCGGCGACCTGCCGACCGAGGTCGACTCGGTGCAGATCCACGCCGCCAGTTCCGGCGGCCGCGTGACCTACGGGCCGTCGCCGCGCATGTTCGGCATCTACACCGGCAACTACGGCGGCGGCATGGACGAGGAGCTGCTGTACAAGGCGCTGTTCCAGGTCACCCAGCCCAACGGCCTGCTGGTGTTCTCGGATCCGGCGCGTACCCGCGGCGACTCGGTCAGTTTCGACCCGGACGGCAGCGGCCGCATGGAAGAGACCTTCCCCGGCCAGGACATGTTCAACAACAACATCATGACCTCGGCCGACTACAACAACCCGGGGGATACCCTGCAGGTGACGGCCGACGTGACCGGCGACATCAACCCCGGCTACCTGCGCAGCGGCCGGATGCTGCAGGCGCTGGTGGACGACGACTTCGCGCGCTGGAACGACGACGAGTTCAACACCACCTACATCAACCTGGCCGTCACCATCTACAACCTGGCGCAGGACGGCCCCAACGGCATCGGCCAGTTCTCGATCCAGGACTACCTGGGCGACCCGGGCATCCAGGCATTGCTGCGCTCCAAGCTGCGCCTGGACGAGCTGGATGTCTCGGCCCTGGCCGATTCGGCGGGCGTGATCAGCATCGGCAACGGCGCGGTATGGCGGACCGCGGCGACCACCGGCGCCGACCTGATGCGCGTGGACAGCGGCGCCATCGCCCTGGAGGGCGGCGCCCTGCGCACCACCGAACTGCGCGTGCAGCGCGACGGCGCGCTGATCGGCCACGGCGACATCGCCTCGGCGACCATGGATGCGGACGCGCTGCTCGGCGCCACGGGCCCATCGTGGCGCGAGGACGGCTTCAGCCGCGTGGTCGTCAACGGCCTGCTGATGCCGCGCGGCGGCGACCTCACCACCCATGGCTACGTCAACATCCAGCCGGGCTCGCTGGTGGCCTTCGACGTGACCGAAGCCGGCGGCGCGGCGGCCGGCCGCCTGCGCGTGGGCGGTTTCTACGACGGCGGCATGAACGAAGGCGCGCTGGTCGTGGCCCCGGGCGCGCAGCTGGCGCTGAACGTTGCCGAGGGCTTCTACGGCACCGACTACACCCGCGAACTGATCGACGGACCGATCTACATGGCTGGCCCCTACCAGGGCTTCGAGCAGGTCGCGCGCCTGGGCGACGCCGGCTACAGCGCCAGCATCGCCGACGGCGAGGTGTTCCGCCCGCGCCACAACTCGCTGCTCAGCTTCAACGTGCACCAGACCGCCGACGGCCTGTGGCTGACCGCCAACACCGGCTTCGAGCAGACCGGGCTGTTCGCCGGCACGCAGGCCGGCGATGGCCTGGGCCGAGCGCTGGCCGCTGCCGCCAACGGCGGCCACGCCGGCATGAAGCCGCTGCTGGGCGCGCTGCAGTTCGCCGATCGCGACGTGATCCGGCAGCAGGCCGGGGCACTGCGCGGCGACGCGCATGCCACCCTGCAGCTGGCCGATGCCGCGCTGGTCGGCAGCATCGGCAGCGTGATCCAGCACCACCAGTTCGACCTGCGCAGCAACGGCGGCGACGCCGATGGCCTGGCCGCGCAGGCGGCGCAGGCGGCCTCGGCGCAGCCGGGCATGGGCAATGGCAGCCTGTTCAGCCAGTTGGCCATGCACCTGGTCGAGCCGGCCGCCAGCGGCGAAGGCGAGGGCGGCATGCAGGGCGGCGACAGCCGCCGCGGCGTCGGCATCTGGGGGCGCGGCTTCGGCAGCCAGGGACGGATCAAGGCGCAGGGCGACGTCGCCGGCATGAACCAGAACATCGGCGGCATCGTGGTCGGCGCCGACACCCGCGTGGCCGACGACCGGGTGGCCCTGGGCGTGAGCGTGGCCGCGGCCGACATGTCGGCCAGGACGCGCGATGGCGTGGATTTCCACGGCGATGTGCGCGCGCTGGACATCGGCGGTTACCTGGACGCGGCCTATGCCAAGGGCTACGTGGCCGCCTCGGTGCGCTACACCGACCTGCGCCACGAGACCCGTCGCGGCATCGCCGGCATCGAAGGGCTGGAAGGCCCGCTGCGCGCCAGGTACGACAGCAACGCGCTGTCGGCGCGGCTGGAGCACGGGCTGTCGTTCACCACCGCCGGTGGCGCCGTGGTGCAGCCGCTGCTGCCGGTGGTCGACTACACCCGCCTGTCCGATGCCCGCTTCAACGAAGGCCAGGGCGCCGGTGCGCTGGCCGGCCGCAGTGGCAGCCTGGAGAGCCTGCGCGTCGGCGCCGGCCTGCAGCTGTTCAAGACCTTCGACGGCAGCAACGGCGAGCGCATCACCCCGCACGCGCGGGTGCTGTGGCAGAAGGAACTGCGTGACACCCAGGCGCGCTTCACCTCGGCCTTCGCCGCGGCGCCGGATCTGACCTTCGGTGCGGCCAGCCAGACGCTGGGCGAGCAGCTGCTGTCGTGGAACCTGGGCGTCAGCAGCCGCGCCAGCGAGCGCCTGTCGGTAATGCTGGACTACGTGGGCGAGCGCCGCGACGGCCAGACCGTGAATGGGGTCATGCTCGGCCTGGGCTACCGCTTCTGATCCACCGCGCCCTCCCGGTGGCCGGCGCCGGCCACCGGGAGGCGGCGCAGAAATGCCGCACCGCGCGCGGGTGCGACAACATGTCGCATGCTGAACCGGGCTCCCGCTGCGCCGGATCATTGTCAATGCCTTTCTAAAGTGGTGTGCGGAGCCTAGAATTGCCGGGCTGAATCCGGCAGTCCCGTATACGTTTTCCCCGATGGGCAACCCCGCGGGTGGTCGTTTCGCGCAAGCGTGCAAGGGAGTGCCGGACAAGGCCCCCCCTCGCAATTGGATCGACCGATGATTCCGTTGAAATCACTTGGACGCAGCCTGCGTCCGGGCCTGCTGCTTGCCTTGTCCGCGCTGTTGGCGGGCTGCGACGCGGCCATCCTCAACCCCAAGGGCCAGATCGGCCACGACGAGAAGACCCTGCTGATCACCGCCACGGTGCTGATGCTGCTGGTCGTCGTGCCGGTGATCGTGATGACCCTGGCGTTCGCGTGGAAGTACCGCGCGTCCAACACCAAGGCCCGCTACGAGCCGAAGTGGTCGCATTCCACCGCCATCGAGGTGGTGGTGTGGTCGATCCCGTGCATGATCGTGCTGGTGCTGGCGGTGCTGACCTGGCGCTCCTCGCACGCGCTGGATCCCTACCGGCCGATCGAATCCGAGCACACGCCGGTCGTGGTCGAGGCGATCTCGATGGACTGGAAGTGGCTGTTCGTCTACCCGGAAGAGAACGTGGCCGTGGTCAACGAGCTGACCTTCCCGGTCGACGCGCCGCTGAACCTGAAGATCACTTCCGACACGGTGATGAGCGCGTTCTTCATCCCGCGCCTGGGCAGCATGATCTATTCGATGGCGGGCATGGAGACCAAGCTGCACCTGGTCGCCAACGAGGCCGGCGAGTTCGAGGGCATGGCCTCGCATTACAGCGGCGCCGGCTTCAACAAGATGCACTTCACCGCGCACGCGGTGAGCGAGGAGCAGTATCGCGCCTGGCTGGACAAGGTCCGCGCCGGCGCCAAGGTACTGGACAAGGCCGCCTTCACCGAACTGGGCGCCGAGAAGAACCACGACTGGTACCCGGTGACCTACTACGGGCGCACCGAAGCCGGACTGTTCGACTGGGTGCTGGCCCGCCACATGGGCGACAACCACCACTTCGGCATGAAGAAGCACGACCACGCGGCCGCGCCGCAGGATGCCGCCGCGCACGAGGGCCATGAAGGCCACGACGCCGGCGACAGCCAGCCGGACGCTGCCGGCGACGCCGGACACAACGCTGACGAGCACGCCGCCCATGCCGGGCACGGCGCCTCGGGAGAATGACAATGCTGGGCAAACTGACTATCGAAGCGGTCCCGTACCACGAGCCGATCATCATGATCACGCTCGGCGCGGCCGGGCTGATCGGCCTGCTGGTGCTGGGCCTGATCACCCGCGCCAGGCTGTGGGGCTACCTGTGGAACGAATGGTTCACCTCGGTGGACCACAAGAAGATCGGCGCGATGTACCTGATCGTCGCCTTCATCATGATGCTGCGCGGCTTCGCCGACGCGATCATGATGCGCCTGCAGCAGGCGGTCGCCGCCGGCGGCGCCGAGGGCTACCTGCCGCCCCATCACTACGACCAGATCTTCACCGCCCACGGCGTGATCATGATCTTCTTCGTGGCGATGCCGCTGATCACCGGCCTGATGAACCTGGTCGTGCCGCTGCAGATCGGCGCGCGCGACGTGGCCTTCCCGTTCCTCAACTCGCTCAGCTTCTGGCTGTTCGTGGCCGGCGCGGGCCTGGTGATGATCTCGCTGGGCGTGGGTGAGTTCGCGCAGACCGGCTGGCTGGCGTTCCCGCCCCTGTCGGGCAAGGAATACAGTCCCGGCGTCGGCGTGGATTACTACATCTGGGGCCTGCAGGTCTCGGGTCTGGGCACCACGCTGAGCGGCATCAACTTCTTCATCACCATCCTCAAGATGCGCACCCCGGGCATGAAGCTGATGCACATGCCGGTGTTCAGCTGGACGGCGCTGGTGACCAACGTGCTGATCATCGCCGCCTTCCCGGTGCTGACCGTCACCCTGGTGCTGCTGACCCTGGACCGCTACCTGGGCATGCACTTCTTCACCAACGACGGCGGCGGCAACGCCATGCTGTACATCAACCTGATCTGGATCTGGGGCCACCCCGAGGTCTACATCCTGGTGCTGCCGGCGTTCGGCGTGTTCTCCGAGGTCATCGCCACCTTCTCGCGCAAGACCCTGTTCGGCTACAAGGGCATGGTGTACGCGACGGCCTGCATCGGCGTGCTGTCCTTCATCGTGTGGCTGCACCACTTCTTCACCATGGGCTCGGGCGCCAACGTCAATGCCTTCTTCGGCATCACGACGATGATCATCTCGATCCCCACCGGCGTGAAGATCTTCAACTGGCTGTTCACGATGTACCGCGGCCGCGTGCACTTCACCTCGCCGGTGCTGTGGACCATCGGCTTCATGGTCACCTTCGTCATCGGCGGCATGACCGGCGTGATGCTGGCGATCCCGGCCATCGACTTCGTGCTGCACAACTCGCTGTTCCTGATCGCGCACTTCCACAACGTCATCATCGGCGGCGTGGTGTTCGGCATGTTCGCCGGCATCACCTACTGGTTCCCGAAGATGTTCGGCTTCAAGCTGGACGAAACCTGGGGCAAGCGCGCGTTCTGGTGCTGGTTCATCGGCTTCTACGTGGCCTTCATGCCGCTGTACGTGCTGGGCTTCATGGGCGTCACCCGCCGCCTGCAGAGCTACCCGAACGCGGACTACCAGCCGTACTTCGTCGTGGCCATGATCGGTGCCTTCATCATCGGCGCCGGCATCCTGTGCCAGATCATCCAGATCGTCGTGTCCATCCGCGACCGCAAGAAGAACGTGGACCTGACCGGCGACCCGTGGGACGCGCGCACCCTGGAGTGGGAAACCGCCTCGCCGGTGCAGTTCTACAACTTCGCCACCCTGCCCAAGGGCGAGGAACTGGACGATTTCTGGGAGCGCAAGCAGCGCGGTGAAGCCTGGCCGAAGCCGGCCCGGTACAGCGACATCCACATGCCGCGCAACACCGGCACCGGCGTGGTGATCGGCGCCTTCAGCCTGGTGTTCGGCTTCGCGATGATCTGGCACATCTGGTGGCTGGCGATCATCGGCCTGGTCGGCATGATCGGCACCTTCATCTACCGCACCTTCGACAAGGACGTGGACTACTGGGTGCCGGCCGCCGAAGTGGAACGCATCGAAAACGAACATCGCCGCCACCTGGAAGCCCAGGGGCTGGTGAAGACCGAGGTGAAGGCATGAGCACGACCGCCCACACGCTGAACCATGGCCACGCCGCGCACGCGGCGGACCATGGCCACGACCACGAGCACCACCACGACGCCGGCGAGAACACCGTCTTCGGCTTCTGGGTGTACCTGATGAGCGACCTGCTCATCTTCGCCTCGCTGTTCGTCACCTACGTGGTGCTGTCCGGCGGCACCAACGGCGGCCCCGGCGCCAAGGAACTGTTCGACCTGAAGTTCGTGGCCGGCGAAACCGCGCTGCTGCTGGTGTCCTCGCTGACCTTCGGCCTGGGCATGATCGCCATGCACCAGAAGAAGGTCGGCCTGATGTTCGCCTGGCTGGTGGTGACCTGGCTGCTGGGCGCGGGCTTCATGGTCATGGAAATCTGGGAGTTCCAGCACCTGGTGCACGAGGGCTACGGCCCTGACCACAGCGCCTTCCTGTCGGCGTTCTTCGCCCTGGTCGGCACCCACGGCCTGCACGTGAGCGCCGGCCTGCTGTGGCTGCTGGTGATGTTCATCCAGCTCAAGCAGAACGGCCTGACCCAGACCAACAAGACCCGCATGGCGTGCCTGAGCCTGTTCTGGCACTTCCTGGACCTGGTCTGGATCGGCGTGTTCTCTGTCGTCTACCTGTCGGGAGCCCTCTGATGTCCGCACATGACAACCACGCCCACGGTGCCGGCGGCGAGAGCCACGGCAGCGTCAAGTCCTACCTGATCGGCTTCGTGCTGGCCGCCATCCTGACCATCATCCCGTTCTGGGTGGTGATGAGCGGCGGCCTGTCCTCGACCTTCGCCACCGCCATGGTGATCCTGGTCGCCGGCGTGCTGCAGCTGCTGGTCCACCTGGTGTTCTTCCTGCACCTGGACCGTTCCTCGGCGGCCCGCTGGAACGTCAATGCCGGCCTGTTCACCGTGGTGGTGATCGGTATCATCGTCGCCGGCACGCTGTGGGTCATGTGGAACATGAACTACCACATGATGCACTGACGTCGGACGACGCCGTGACCGCAAAAGACCGCCCTTCGGGGCGGTTTTTTTTGCGGCTGCGCTCCTCGGGTGAGCTCGGGACTGGCGGCGGGCGATGCCGGAGGTCGGCCCCGGCGAGGTCCGGCCGGGGATGTCGGCGGGTGTGGTCCGAGCTGCATGCAGGCGGGGTGCTGCCGCGCCGTGGCACTTCGCCGGGAAGGCCCCGGCGCGGCGTTGCCTGTTCTACGTGCAGCGATTCCCGCACGATCTCCGGCGGTTGGCGGGCAAGCCCCGGTGCCGTGCGGAGGGAGCCGGGCAGGGCGCTGGAGGGCGCGCGGCAGGCGCGCGCCGCCGTCGCTCAGCCCGCCTGGCTCAGGAATGTTTCCGGGTCCATCGGCTTGCCGAGGTGGTAGCCCTGCAGCAGGTCGCAGCCCAGCTGGTCGAGGAAATCGCGCTGGGCCTCACTCTCCACGCCCTCGGCCACGACCTGCAGCTGCAGCGAGCGGCCGAGCGCGACGATCGAGGAGACGATGGCCGCATCCTCGGTATTGCTCTCCAGGTCGCGCACGAAGGCGCGGTCGATCTTCAGTTCCGAGGCCGGCATGCGCTTGAGGTAGAGCAGGCTGGAGTAGCCGGTGCCGAAATCGTCGATGGCGATCTTCACCCCCATCGCGGTCAGCGCATTGAGCAGCTGCAGGCTGTTCTCCACGTTCTTCATCGCCGTGGTCTCGGTGATTTCCAGCGTCAGGTGCGCCGGGTCGAGCGCGTGGCGCTGCAGCGTGTCGCGCACCGTGTCCAGCAGCGAGGGCGAGGTGAACTGCAGCGGCGACAGGTTCACCGCCATCGTCCAGTCCGGGTGGCCGGCGTCGTGCCAGGCGCGCAGCTGGGCGCAGGCGCGGTCCAGCACCCAGTCGCCGATGGACAGGATCAGGCCGCTGCGCTCGGCGATGGGGATGAAGCTGTCCGGGCCCAGCAGGCCGAGTTCGGGGTGCTGCCAGCGCAGCAGCGCCTCGGCGCCGATCACCGGGTGGCCGCTGGCCGGGAACTTGGGCTGGTAGTGCAGCAGCAGTTCGTCGCGGGCGATCGCGCGGCGCAGGTCCTGCAGCAGGCGCAGGCGGCGGCTGGCGCTGGCCTGCATCGCCGGGGTGAAGAAGGTATAGCCGTTCCGGCCCGACTGCTTGGTGTGGTACATCGCCGCGTCGGCGTGGGCCATCAGCTCGCGCTCGCTGGTGGCGTCGTCCGGGTACAGGGCGATGCCGAGGCTGGCGCTGAGCTGCAGCTCGGCCGCGTCGATCACGAACGGCTCGGCCACCGCCGCGGTGATGCGCTCGGCCACCACCACCGCGTCGTCGGTGGATTCCACGCCCAGCACCACCACGAACTCGTCGCCGCCGAGGCGGGCGAGGGTGTCCTGCGGCCGCAGCAGCTCACGCACCCGCTCGGCCATCTGCATCAGCAGGCGGTCGCCGAACTGGTGGCCGTAGACGTCGTTGACCAGCTTGAAGCCGTCCAGGTCGCAGAACATCACCGCCACCGAGGTGCCGCGCCGGCGCGCCTTTTCCAGGGCCTGCTCGATGCGGTCCTGCAGCAGCATGCGGTTCGGCAGGCGGGTGAGCGGGTCGTGCAGCGCGGCCTCCACCAGTTCCCGGTTGGCGCGGGCCAGCGAACTGGCCAGGCGGTCGGTGCGGTTGTGCAGGCGCTTGTCGAACAGCGAGGCGATCAGGGTGATGCCGATGATGCCCAGGGTGGTGACGATCACCAGCACCGCCAGCCAGCGGGTTTCCAGCCCGCCGTCGACCGCCGCGCCGCAGATGCTGTCGGGCGCAAAGCGCGCGGCGGCCATGCCGGTGTAGTGCATGCCGACGATGGCCAGGCCCATCACCAGCGAGGCGGCCAGGCGCAGCAGCCGCGTGTGGCGGCCCTCGCGGCGCAGGCGCAGGGCGATCCACAGCGCCGCGCCGGAGGCGCCGATGGCGACCAGGATCGAGGCGGCGAACCAGAGCGGGTCGTAGTCGATGCCCGGCTGCATGCGCATCGCCGCCATGCCCAGGTAGTGCATGGTGGCGATGCCGCTGCCCATCAGCACCGCGCCGGCCAGCAGCCGCGGCAGCGGCAGCTGCGGCCGCGATACCAGCCACAGCGCGTAGGCCGAAGCGCCGACCGAGGCCGCCAGCGAGTACAGGGTGATGGCCAGGTCGTAGCCGACCGGGATCGGCAGGTGGAAGGCCAGCATGGCGATGAAGTGCATCGACCAGATGCCCAGGCCCATCGCCAGCGCGCCACCGGCCATCCAGCCGTACACGCCGCGGCCGCTGGCCGTCGCCAGCCGCCCGGCCATGTCCAGGGCGGTATACGAGGCGAGGATGGCAACCAACAGGGAAAAAACGACCAGGGTCGGGTTGTAGGTGCCAACCATGCGGGGGACGTCCGACGTTTCGTGGGTGGAAGAGTGCATCAACTGCTGGCCGGCCGCCATGCACCATTTAGTCGGGAGGGTCGCATCGGCTGCGACGGCCGGCGGGTATCCTGTTCGCGCATCCACCCAAGGAACCCCCATGGCGAAGAACCGCACCGCCTATGTCTGCAGCGAATGCGGCGCCGAGTACAGCAAGTGGCAGGGCCAGTGCACCGAATGCGGGGTCTGGAACGTGCTCGGCGAGGTCGTGCTGGAAAGCGCGGCGGCGGTCAAGGCGCCAGCGGCGCGGCGCGGCGGCTGGGCCGGCAAGGTCGAGTCGCCGAAGATCACCGCGCTCAAGGACGTGCGGCAGAGCGAGCATGCGCGCGTGTCCACCGGCATCGGCGAGTTCGACCGGGTGCTGGGCGGCGGCCTGGTCGAGGGCGCGGTGGTGCTGGTCGGCGGCGACCCGGGCATCGGCAAGTCGACCCTGCTGCTGCAGGCCCTGGCGCGCATGGCCGGCACCCTGCCGGTGCTCTACGTCACCGGCGAGGAATCGCTGGCGCAGGTGGCCGGCCGCGCGGTGCGCCTGGACCTGCCGCTGGACGGCTTGAACGCGCTGGCCGAGACCGGCATCGAACTGATCCTGCAGCACGCCGCCGCGGCGCGGCCGAAGCTGATCGTCGCCGACTCGGTGCAGACGCTGTGGACCGAGACCCTCACCGCCGCGCCCGGTTCGGTCAGCCAGGTGCGCGAGAGCGCGGCGCGGCTGGTGCGCTTCGCCAAGGAGACCGGCACCGCGGTGTTCCTGGTCGGCCACGTCACCAAGGAGGGCGGCATCGCCGGCCCGCGCGTGCTTGAGCACATGGTCGACGCGGTGCTGTATTTCGAGGGCGAGAGCGGCAGCCGCTTCCGCGTGCTGCGCGCGTTCAAGAACCGCTTCGGCGCGGTCAACGAGCTGGGCGTGTTCGCGATGGGCGAGAAGGGGCTGAAGGAAGTGCCCAACCCCTCGGCCATCTTCCTGTCCGGCGGCAGCACGCGCCAGCCCGGCAGCTGCGTGATGGTCACCCGCGAGGGCACCCGGCCGCTGCTGGTGGAGGTGCAGGCGCTGGTCGATTCCTCGCCGTTGTCCAACCCGCGCCGGGTCGCGGTGGGGCTGGAGCAGAACCGGCTGGCGATGCTGCTGGCGGTGCTGCACCGCCATGGCGGGGTGATGGTCGGCGACCAGGACGTGTTCATCAACGTGGTCGGCGGCATCCGCGTGCAGGAAACCGCGGTCGACCTGCCGGTGCTGCTGGCGGTGCTGTCCTCGCTGCGCGACCAGCCGCTGGCGGAGAAGACGATCGCCTTCGGCGAGGTCGGCCTGTCCGGCGAGATCCGCCCGGTGCCCAACGGCGAGGAGCGCCTGCGCGAGGCGGCCACGCATGGCTTCAGGCGCGCCATCGTGCCCAGGGCCAACGCGCCCAAGGCCGGGTCGGTAAAGGGCATGGAGGTGATCGCGGTCGAGCGGCTGGCCGAGGCGATCGAAGCCGCCTGAGCCTTGCGCCCGCGGCTGGTCGCCCGGCCTGCCTGGCGCGCATCGCAGGGATCGGGCCGGAGTGCCGCCAGCACGACGACTGCCGGCGGGTCGATGATCTGCTCACCTGCGGCGGGTCCAGGCACGCGTTCCCGGAGCGGCCGCCCGCCTGATGGCAGCGGCCCGGCTTGGTCAGCGCGCGTGGCCGAACACCAGCTCGATCACGAACTGGCTGCCGAAGAAGGCCAGCAACAGCAGCACCATCGCGCTCAGGGTCCAGTGCACGGCCTTCACCCCGCGCCAGCCATGGCGGCGCCGGCCGATCAGCAGCGTGCCGAACACCAGCCACGACAGCACGCTGAGCACGGTCTTGTGCACCAGCTTCTGGGCCAGCAGGTCGTCCACGAACAGCACGCCGGTGACCAGGGTCAGGGTCAGCAGGCAGAAGCCGACCGTGATGGTGCGGAACAGCAGCATTTCCAGGTCGGCCAGCGGCGGCAGGGCGCGCAGCCAAGGCCGGAAATCGCGGCGGCGCAGCGCGCGTTCCTGCAGCCACAGCATGATCGCCAGCAGCGCGGCGATGCTCAGCGTGGCGTAGGCCAGCAGCGCCAGCCAGGCATGGGTGGCCAGCTG
>Ga0182741_1001546_pt1 | contig 29568 bp, 17 predicted proteins | sample eDN5th37CBELigOP_FD_128874 | JGI IMG/M metagenome (GOLD analysis project Ga0182741, IMG submission 128874) | Enriched Organic Plus compost microbial communities from Emeryville, California, USA - eDNA 5th pass 37_C BE-Lig OP (version 2) (version 2) ... | reverse complement strand
TTCCGCAATGTACGTGGTGTGCGGGTTGGTCAGGAGACTAATTTTGAAATCACGAAAAGCGACGCGGTGGCACAGATCCTGTTTGACAGTTTGATGTATGTGCGGTGGGGAGCCATTATCATCGCCTTGATTACACTTCTTGGTGCCTCCATTGGCCTGATGAACATCATGCTGGTATCGGTTACGGAGCGCACCCGGGAAATCGGCATACGCAAAGCCATCGGCGCTACACCCCGTGTTATCCGCAGGCAGTTTCTCACCGAAGCGGTGGTCATTTGCCTGATGGGAGGTTTTGCGGGCATCTTTCTTGGAATATTGATCGGTAATCTTTTGGCGGTGTTGATGGGAGCAAGTTTCATCATCCCCTGGCACTGGATTATACTGGGTGTTGCTGTGTGTGTGGGAGTGGGTATGGTATCGGGTTATTACCCCGCCTCAAAAGCCTCCCGGCTTGATCCGGTAGAGGCATTGAGGTATGAGTAAGTTAGGATCTGCCGGGATCAGCGGTTTTTGATTTCCTTTATCTTTATGTTCCTGAAGGCCACGGGTGTACCTTCGTTCTGAAAAAGCAGATGCCCCTCTTTGGCTTTGCCAAAATGCTTGAGATCCTTATACTTACTGGCCTGGATCAATGTGGCAAATGAGTCTGCGTTCCGGTCGTATTCTACCACCTTATCGCCATTCAGCCAATGGGTAATCAGGTTATCCTGTACGGTAATTTTGGCCGTGTTCCATTGGCCAAAGCCCTTTACGGTTTTCCCCGGATCGGCGGCTATCAGATCGTAGAGAGAAGCGACCGAACGTAAATTTCCCCGTTCAGGATACCGGTAATTGATATCGTCCAAGATTTGGTATTCCAACCCCAAGTACGCTCCCTTTTGACTTTCATAGTTATTAGTTACCAGGTATTTGACACCGCTGTTGGTATTTTCTGAAAGCGCAAATTCAAAGGTCAGTTCAAAATTCCCGAATTGCTTCTCCGTAATCATATCCATCTGCCTGCCATGGGGAATGGGGGTTGCAAGCAGCACCCCGTCTTTAACTTCCCATCCCCCTTCTGCAAGTTTTTTCAAACCGTGAAAGCTTTTGCCATCAAAGAGTAGTTGCCATCCTTCGGCTTTTTCGGAATCTGTCAAGACGTTTGGCTCCTGGGCTGCCGTGCTGAAAACCTGAAAGATCATCAAAAGCCCTATCATCGTTACGGGTTTCATCTGTTTATTTATTGCTTGTTTATTTTCGAAGGTACACATGCTACCTTCGGCGGTTTCGTTCTCCGTACTTGTTCGCTTATATTTTGGGTTCCCATCCGGGTTCATATGTTCGGCTCCAGAGTTTTTCGGCTTCCGGATCGCCAATGATGTGGCCGTTTTTGGGATCTAACCTCAGGTCGCGGCCTACGCGCCAAGCGATGTTACTAAGTAGCATTGCGACCGTGCTTTTGTAGCCGAGCTCAATGTCGCAATTGGGGCGGCGGTCATTACGGATTGCATCCAGAAAATCGGCGGCATGCATGCTGTCCATACCTAGGCTGGGACTCGCAAGATTCCGTCCCTGCAGGGCATTTTCATCGGCCGCGGCTTTTTCTTCTTTGATCAATTTGCCCTGTAGGTCGTATATTCGGTAGGCATCTTCCCCGGTATCGAGGCTTCCATTTTCCCCGTAGAAGATGATGCCCCGATCTTTTTCTTCTACGTTTCGCCCGTTACAACTTCTGCTTTCCCAAACGAGGGTAGCTCCCGGATATTCAAGGGTAACGACCTGTGTGTCCGGTGTTTCCCAGTCATCCTGAAAGTGGTAACGCCCGCCGATGGAGCTGACTCTCGTGGGGAAATCCACACCGAGGCCCCATCGGGCCACATCCACTTCATGGGTACCGTTATTGAGTGCTTCCCCGGTGCCCCAATGCCAGAACCAATGCCAATTGTAATGGATCAGTCCGTCTTGATAGGCTACGCGCGGCGCGGGGCCTTGCCACAAGTCATAATCCAGCCAAGAAGGAACGCTGCCCGGTTTCAGAAACGTTTCTTTCCGGGTATTCGTGTACCAGGTTTTGGCCATGTATACCTTGCCAATGATGCCGTTATGCAGCAGTTCAATGCCTTTGGTGAGGATGGGAGCGGAACGGCGCTGTGCGCCCATCTGTACAACCCGGTTATATTTCCGGGCGGTGGCAACCGCCATTTCGCCCTCTGCCGGGTTATGGGCCATGGGTTTTTCGACGTACACGTGCTTTCCCGCTTGGCAGCCCATAATGGTAAGCGGAGCGTGCCAATGATCGGGGGTAGCCGTGTAGATTGCATCGATGTCTTTATCTTCCAAAACTTTGCGAAGGTCTTTTTCCGATTTTGGTGTGCTGGTTTGACCAGCTGATATTACCCGTTTGATAGCTTTTGGAATTGCGCGTTCATCCACATCACATACACACGCCACTTCCGTATTTTTTTGATGTGCGAACGTGCCGCTCATACTGGCGCCTCTGCTGTTAACGCCGATGGTGGCGATGCGGATCCGATCATTTGCGCCGATGATGTTGCGGTAACTTTTGGCCGAAAAGGCCATGGCGGAGTGGTTGAACAGGCTATTTCCCAGGGAAACCGCGGCAGTTCCAACACCTAGCTTTTTAATGAAATCTCTTCTCGAATTTGAGTTCATGACTTTTTAGTTGGTTTATAACGACTTTATTTTGATGTTTTTAAAGAAAACCACATCGCCGTGGTCTTGCAGCAGGATATGTCCTTCGTTGACCGACCCGAAGTTTGGTTTGACGTCTTTGAATTTGCTTGCCGCGCGGGCCCGTTCAAACTCGGGGCTTTTCCGGTCAAATGTCAGCACTTCCTGACCGTTTAGGTAATGGGTCACTTTCGAACCCTTGGCCACGATGCGCGCCTGGTTCCATTCCCCGACCCGGATCTCCACTTTGTTTGTCACCGGAAGGAGGTCATACAGGGCACTGAGTTGGCGATTTCCCTGTATGCCCAGTTTGGCATCGGGATGGTTTAGGTTATCGATGATCTGATATTCGGGGCCGAGCCAGCCGCCCTCCTCGTAGTTGGTAAAGAAATACTTGATACCGCTGTTGGCCCCTTCGGTGATTTTGAAATCGACCCGCAGGTCGAAGTCGCGGTACTGCTTCTCGGAAATGATATCCCGATGGTTCTTATTTTCGGGGCGGATTGACAATACACCGTCTACTACCTGCCAATCGGCATCCGGTGAGTCATCACGGGTTGTTTTCCACCCGTTAAGATCATTCCCGTTGAAAAGAAGTTGCCAACCGTCGGCTTTTTCCCGGGCGGTGAGCACGTTATTGTGGGTTTGGCCACGTACCCCAACCGCTAGAAGGAGTACGGATACAGATAAAATGAGTTTGTTCATTCCTTAAAGTTAACATTACATTTGCGTATATCCATTGTTTTGAATGATTTGTTGCGGATTGGACTGCATGACGGTCATTGGGATGGGATATGCCAATGCATCATCGCTCCATGTGAAGGGATTGAAGCCATCGGCTTTCTGTTCAGCAACCATCACCTCTTCGGCTCGGCCGGTACGCACGAGGTCAAACCAGCGGTGATTTTCAAAAGCCAGTTCGACACGCCTTTCCTGTTCAATGGCGAGAAGAAGTTGTTGGTCGTTGCTGAAATCGGATAGCTTATAATCGGCCAAAAGTCCCGCCGGCCGTTCGATATCCGGGTCGCCCGGAGTATTCCGTGCACGTTCTCTGATCTTATTTACATAGGTCAGAGCAGTTGCCTTGTCTCCTCCGGTCCGCACCAGGGCCTCGGCGTATAGCAAGTAGAGGTCTGCTAAACGCAATTCGATCCAGTTATTTCCGTTGTCGGACCCGCTGGTAGCTACGTCGTAATACTTCCGGACATATTTATCCCGCTCAAATACACCGGTCTGTGCATTTATCCATCCATCCCGCATGGATACGTATTTTCGGGGATCGCCCGTTTCGTACGCGTTTGACATGTCTTGGGTGGGTGCATTTTGACCACTCTTATCGCCCACGAGCACCACCTCTTTGTTGGAAAAGCGGGGCGCAAAATTGTTATTCCAAGGGCTACCCGTGTCGCCTTTGGGAGAACCTTTCATGTACTGGATTTCAAACAGTGATTCCACGCTGTTTTTGTTATCCACATGAAATAAGTTATCGTAGCGTGAGACAAGTTCATAACTGCTATTTTCAATGACCTGCTTAAACTTTTCAATGGCCAGGTTGTAGTATTCGTTACCCTTATTCAACGGATAGCCTGCCATGGTCATGTATACTTTTCCCAGTAATGCGGTAGCGGCACCTTTGGTGGCACGTCCCTTGTCGCTTCCGGAATATGACGTGGGAAGATTGGATTCTGCAAACTGGAGGTCGGCCACAATCAAATCATAAATTTCTTCCAGCGGTGCGCGTCCGAGCTGATACGACTCTTGGGGAGAGATTTCCTTATCTACCTTGATGACGCCAAGCAGTTGGCCGTTTTGGGCCTGACCCCCAAATACGCGGTTTAACCAGAAGTAGGTCAATGCGCGGACAAAGCTGGCTTCCGCTTTGTACTGCGCACGTAAATGCTCGGAGCCGCTTGTGAACGTAGCGGCATCGCTGCGCCCCAGTACCAGATTGCATCGCAATACGGTGTGGTAACTGTCATCCCAGCAATCCTGCAGAAACGTATTTTCGGGGAGCAAGGGAGAGGCAAATTCGTCAATCCCTTTTTCGTTGGCCGGATTTCCAGCCAGCCAGGAATACGTGGTATTATCCGAACGGATTTCGCCCAGGCGGTAAAAGGATCCGTTATAGAGCGTACGGAGGCTTGCATAGGCGGATAGAGTTGCCTGATTGATGTCCTGCTGGGTCTTATAAAAAGTGTTTGAATTCAAATTGGAGGGTGGTGTCAACTCGATGAAATCGTTGGAACAAGCCCCCAGCATGAGTGTTATGACGAGTGATAAAATAATCTTTTTCATAAACGTATGATTAATAAACATTACAACGTTAAGTTGATCCCAAAAATAAAGGACCGGGCGGTCGGGTAGCCGAGGTAATCCCCTCCTTTGGTTAGCCCCGCGCCCTGATCGTTGCCCGTTCCTTCGCTGCTTGTCTCGGGATCGTAACCCGTGTATTTCGTAAGGGTAAACAGGTTACTACCCGTCAGGTACAAGCGCAACGCAGTGAGATTCAACCGGTCCAACATGTTTTGTGGGACGTTATACGCAAGATTTACATTCCGCAGGCGCAAATAGGAAGCGTCCTGTACCCAAGCGGATGACGGATCCCGCTGCCAGCCCGTGGGATTGCGGGTTGCGCGGAAGTGGATGCCATCTCCGGGGTCCTGCGGAGACCGCCAGCGGTCTACCTGTTCAATCATCCCGTTACGATCGCCGTGATAGATTCCCACCATGCGTTTGAAAAAGCTGAAGACTTCCGCGCCGTATGAGGCAGTAAACTGCACACCCAGGGAGAAGTTCCGGTAGGAAAAGTTGTTGGTCATACCGGCAATGAAATCAGGGTGATTGCTCCCTAAAAAGGTTTTATCATTTTGGTCCAATATGCCATCCCCGTTAATGTCGGCGTACCGGCCATCCCCTATTTTATCGGCGGCAAGATGCGGGTATCGGTCCAATTCTTCCTGAGACGTGAAGACTCCCTCATATTGGTATCCGAAGAATGTGGCAATGGGGTATCCGATGGTCGTGACAAAAGCGTTGTTGGCGTTCGGTGCACTTCCGAAAATAGGTCGTTGATCGGCACCGACTTCCAACACTTTGTTCCGGTTGATGGAAATGTTGAAGTTGGTGTTCCACTTGAATTGATTGACCAGGTTGCGGGTTGTGAGGGCAAGTTCGATCCCCTTGTTCTGTACTTTTCCAATGTTTTGGAGCTGGTTGTCGTAACCGGTAATGGTCGGAACGGGTACATTCAGCAACAGGTCGATGGATTGGCTATTGTAGAAATCGCCTTCCGCGCGTATGCGGTCATTGAACAGACCAAGCTCGAGCCCCAGGTTGATCTGGCGTGTTTTTTCCCATCCCAGGTTTTCGTTGGGCATCGACTCGGGATCCACGGTATTTTGCAGGGTTCCGCCGCCGGGATAGTACCCTGGGCTTAGGAGTCCAATAGAAGAATAATTGCCAATGCGATTGTTTCCGGAAATTCCGAAACCGGCCCGGATCTTCAGGTCACTGATGGCGTCTATCTGTTGCATAAATTGCTCTTGGGATATACGCCAGCCAATGGAAGCAGACGGAAATGTTCCCCATTTCCGGCTTTGACCAAACCGCGACGAGCCGTCACTGCGAAGTGCAGCTGTAACTAAGTAACGGTCGTCGTAAATGTAATTGACCCGGCTCAGGTATGAAATCAGGGAGTATTCTGACGCCGTGCTGGATAGCTCATACATGTTGCCCGCATTCAGTGTTTCTATTTCGTCATTCGCAAAGCCGCGTGCTTCGCCGATCATGTCATTGCGGGTGTGTTTTTGTGTGGTATAGCCCGCTAACGCGGTAAATTGATGTTTATCACCGAAATTCTTAGCGTAGTTAAGGGTGTTTTCAATGACCCAATCGTAGTCGGTTTCCCGTTCTTCTCTGGATTTTGCGGGGCGGGGTGCCCGGGAAGCATCCAAATCTACGGTAGAGGGTTCGAATCGTTTAAATTGGCTGTTCTCGATACCTCCATTTATGCTGACACGGTATTTCAGACCTTCGATAATTTCCCAGTCTGCCGAGAGTGTACCCAGCCAGCCATGCCGTCTTCTGTTAAGTTTGACCAGCTCGGCAACACCCATGGGACTGGAGACGTCCCCTCCGAGAATATCGGGATTCCGGACCATGGAGCCGAAGGTGCCGTCTTCGTTCCTCACGGGATAAATCGGCGGTAACTGCAAAGCATACATCACGGCTGAGTACTTACCTTGGTCCTGTTCGCGCCCTTTCGCCGAGTACGCCATGAGGTTTATTCCCAGCTCAATGGATTTGGTTACTTTCGAGGTGATGGCCGACCGGAAATTGAACCGCTCATAGTCCGTATTGATCACGATTCCATCCTGTTTGGTATAGCTTCCCGAAAAGTTATATTGGGTATTCTCGGAACCGCCGTTTACCGACAGCTCATTCTGTTGGGTCAGTGCATTCCGATAAAGCAGGTCCTGCCAGTTATTGTCGGGCATCTGGGCAACCGAAGCGGGATCAAGGAAGTTATATAGATAGCCTCCTGTTCCATCGGGGATGATATATTGTCCGGTCGCACTTGGGTAGAGGCTCCGGCGGGAGTTCGGGTCGTTGATGGTATGTGGGCTTTGGTCGGGGTCACTGGGAATAACGGCCGCGTCTAGCCATGCCTGGTTTCTGCCATCGATTAGCCATTCCACAAATTGATCCCGATTCATCATATCAACTTCCTTGCCCCGTTGCTGGAAGCCGGCAAAAGAATTGATGGTGATTTTGGGAGGGCCAACCCGTCCTTTTTTGGTGCTGATAACGACAACGCCGTTAGCCCCGCGCGAGCCGTAGATAGCTGTCGATGAGGCATCTTTCAGTACCTGGATACTTTCGATATCGGAGGGGTTGATCAGTCGGAATGCATTGCCCTCCATGGGATATCCGTCAACGACGTATAAGGGGTCGCTGGATTGCGTAATGGAACCTGTACCCCTCACCCGGATGGTTAACCCCTCACCGCCCGGAGCACCGTTGGTTTGTTGCACCTGAACACCGGCCATTTGACCGGCAATTGCTTCTCCAAAGTTCTGGACAGGGCGGTTTTGGATGTTTTCTGCCGATACGGACGCGACGGCCGTGGTGACATCGGCCCTTCGTTGGGTACCATAACCGACCACAACGACTTCATCCAGGTCGCTGACGGATTCGCTCAGTGCCGTGTTGATGGTTGAAGAACTGCCAATGGGGATTTCACGGGGTTCATAGCCGACGATGGTAAAAACGAGGGCTTTTTCCTCCGGCGATACCAAAATGCGGTAGTTGCCATCTGCGTTGGTTGTTGTGATGGCGGATGTATTTTTGGCGGATACCGTAACTCCCTCCAACGGTTCGCCTTTTTCGTTGGTAATCCGTCCCGCAATTTCGCGTTGCTGTACAGGAGTCACCACTTTTGTCCCTTTTTCAAACACCTTTTTCATCGAGGGCGTGACGAGAATGGTTTTTTCATTGATCGTATATTTGAGGGATTGTTGGCTCAATATCGCATCCAGCAAATCGATCAGGGGCATTTTGGTCGCCTTGAAAGTAACGGGGGCGGCGGATCGTATAACCCGGGAATTATACATGATATAGTATCCGGTTTGTGATTCGATTTCTTTAAATACATGCTTGAGCGGTTGCCGCTTTGCGTCCAAACTGATGGTTTGGGATAGCGAAGTGGCGCTGAGTTGCATGCAGCCCAATAGCAATAGAAGTGTCGTAATGTTTACATGCATGATAATTTTCTGGAATCCCCGGCGCTTAACATGGTGTAGCTGGTTTCTTTCCACAGGCATTTGCATGTCCCATGGACACAATAAGTTATTTTTCATTAACTTTGGTTGTTTTGGATCGTTTATAACTCATTTATAATTGGCCATTTGATGGCACATCCGAACAGTTGCAGGGGAGTGCTGGAATCACTTCCCTGTTTTGTTTTCTTCGTTTATATTGGTTTCATAAGCATACTTTTTAGTGTGTTCTTCTCTTCATTGTGGATTACTTTTCTATGATCAGTTGGCGTCCCTTGATATGGGAGTGGATGCCCGAATCTTTCAGGAAATCAACAAATACCTGCAGATTGACATTTTTACTCATTTTGCCGGAGAAACGTTCCGTGGGGGCAGCGCCCTGGTAATGAACTTCAATATCGTACCAACGGTCTATTTGCTTCATCATCTGTTCGAAAGGAGTGTCTTCGAAATAGAAAATTCCATTTTTCCATGCAATTACCGTTTCGGTATTCACATTACGGATTTCAGTTTGGGCATCGCGGATGATACTTTGTTCGCCCGGCTTTAATTGATCAGCCCGATTGGTTTTTAAGTTAAAGACCTGGACTGCGCCTTCTACAAGTGTGGTTTTGGTTTCCGGCTCGTCGACATAGGCGGTGATACAGAAGTGCGTTCCAAGGACTTCTACGGTCTGCTCTTTGGTTTTTACACGAAAGGGCCGCGGCTTACCATCTGCGGGTACTACTTCGAAGTAGGCTTCGCCTTCCAATTCGACAATGCGTTCGGAATCGTCAAACCGGGATGGATAACGCAGTGTACTGGCGGAATTGAGCCATACGTTGGTTCCATCCGGCAAGGTAATTTGATAAGTACCTCCTTTGGGGGTAGACAGGGAAAGCAGTGTTGACGCGTCCAGTGTTTGATGTTCGTTGCTTAGCACAGCACTGCCGTCGGCATAGGTAATCTGGTTACCGATGATCACTCCCGTTTGTTCGGTACTTAAATGGATGGTTTGACCATCCGCTAAAGTAAGGGTGGCCTTATTACCTCCCGGTTCGATATCCTGTGCAAGCGTGGTTTCCGGCGGGGATGATTTGCCGGTTGTTGACGCATAATAGTAAAGGGCACCTACGCCTGACAGCAGTAATAATGCGGCAACGTAGGGTAACCAGCGGCGGAGGGGCCGGTGTGTCGGCATTTCCGCAAGCGGTTCCTTTTGCAGTTGATCCAGTATGCGACTGCGCAGCGCTTCCAGTTGGTCGGGCGTCCAACGTGAAGGTTCGGTATTGCCGATTGAGTCGAACCATTGATCCAGCAGGGCCCGCTGTTCGCCGGTGAGCTCGCCGCTTTGGTACTTCTCAATGAGCCGTTTGAATTTTTCGGTATTCATATGGTCAGCGCGCAGCTTGTGGGGCCGCTTTAATAGGAAGTCGCCTAACTCCCACGATACACACAGGCTAATTTGATTTTTTAAAAAAAATATCGGAAAAAGTTGCGATCACATCAAAAACACCTAAGTTTGATCCGGTAGTAACCAATTGCCATGACCCAGAATACCGATAATACGCAGTTGCTGGAAGCCTTACGAAGTGGAGACGCAAACGCTTTTGAACGGATTTATTTGCAGATGGGCGAGCAATTGCTTCACTATGTGCACAGTAGAATCCAAAATCGGGCGGTCAGTGAAGAAATCATTCAGGAGATATTTATTTCTTTATGGATGCGCAGGCACGACCTTAGCATCAGGACGGCGTTGGAACCTTATTTATTCAGTGCAGCGAAGCATAAAATTTTGAGCCATATCCGATCGGAGAAGGTACGCCGACGGTATGCCGAACATTTTGCCTTGTTCGTTGCCCAGCATCATGCGAATATGACTGCGGATTTGCTGGATGTAGCGGATTTGGAAGCCGTCATCGAGGAGCGGATAGCAACTTTGCCTCCCAAATGCCAGCAGGCTTTCCGCATGAGCCGGTTTGCGCACAAGTCGATTGCAGAAATTGCCGAAGAAATGGATATCTCTGCCCGTACGGTCGAAAACTACATCACGAAGGCACTGAAATATTTACGGGAGGCTTTATCCAGGGGACAGTGGACGTTCGTGTTAATCGGCCTCTTTTTATCCTGTTTTTAATTATCCATCAACGGACTATCGGTTTGATCCTTCGATCCAACGTATCCTTCAGCGCATGCACCTCTTGTGGGTAAGCAGCGCTCAGGTCTCGCGATTCAGTTGGATCGTTGTCGAGATTGTACAGCGCCCAAGCAGGCTCTTCCTTGTCTTTCACGAGTTTCCAGTCGCCTCTACGGATAGCGATGTTCCCTTCGTGCTCCCAATATAGCGTCCGGTTGTGGAGGCTACCGATGTCGTTCCGCTTCAGTAAGGATACCAGGCTGATGCCGGGTAAGTGGCCATCGGCGGCCACTCCGGATAACTCCCGCAGGGTGGGCATCAAATCGATAATATGACCTACACCGTCGGTGAATTCCCCCGGTTGTTTGATTCCCTGCGGCCAGTACCAGATCGACGGCGTTGCAATGCCGCCTTCGTGCATGTATTTCTTGTATTTTTTGAAAGGCGTATTCGATGCGTACGCCCAGGGTGCTTCATAAGCGGTGTAGGAACCGCGTTCACCGACGCGCTTGGTTGCGTCGTTGAGGCCTCTCCGTTCAACGCTTTCGGCACAGGCACCGTTGTCCGAAAGGAACACGATGAGCGTATTCTCCAACACCCCTTTTTCTTCGAGTTGATGGACCAATCTTCCGATGTTCTTATCCATAATTTCGATCATCGCTGCATAAACAGCCATTTTTCTGGCCCATTGCTTTTTATCAGGAATCGAATTCCACGCCGGAATGTCTTCGGGCCGGACGCCGGGTGTGTAACGGTCGTCTATCACTCCGCTTGCCTTCATCTGCTCAAATCGCGATGCGCGTATCGCATCCCAGCCGCGTAAATAACGCGCTTCATACTTCGCCACGATGGAATCGGGCGCATGCAGCGGCCAGTGTGGCGCTGTGTAGGCAAGGTAAAGCAGAAAGGGCCGCTTTGCTGTACGATTGTCGGCATAATGCTCGTTAACGAACGTGAGCGCAGTGTCTGTAAACGCATCGGTCATGTAAAACCCCGTTGCTGGGGGATTCCAAATGGCATCGTCCCGTACCATCACCCGCTTGCGCTTTTCGTCTACCAGCTCGTAGTAGCTACTGGCGCCCGAGATGAGCCCGAAATACCGGTCGAAGCCCTGTTTCCGGGGCCAGTGTTGCGGTCGCTCGCCCACATGCCATTTTCCGGCCATGTAGGTGCTGTATCCCGCTTCGCGCAGCACCTCGGCAATTGTCGGCCGGTCGGTACGGAGAAATCCCTGGTACGGTCCGGGCGTGATGGGTTCATCGGCGTAACTGACCATATGGCCCATGCCGGCATCGTGCGGATACTGGCCCGTCAGTAACGAGGCGCGCGTGGGGCAGCACCTTCCGGCATTGTAAAAGCTCCGGAACCGCATTCCTCCTTCCGCAAGCTTATCGATGTTCGGCGTATGTATTTCGCCGCCGTAACAGCCGATATCGGAATAACCCATGTCGTCAGCTAGGATGACCACGATGTTGGGGCGATCTGCTGTGCCCTGTTGGGCGAAACTTGGGTTGTAGCAACTGGCAAATAGCAGTATCACAAGCGGGAAAATGGTCGTCTTCATCGGTTTAATGTGTTTTGTGCATTCCTTTTATTTCGTCGAGTAACGCATGTAACTCCTTTACCTTATCCGGAAACTGTTGATAGCGGTTTGTGGTTTCCTGCGGATCCTTTTCAAGGTTGTACAGCTGCCCGGCAGGTCCGCCGGGAACGGGTTCTTCGCGTTGAGGTTCGGAAAAGCCGCCGGATCCGAGACCGTCTATCAGTTTCCACGGACCTTTGCGGATGGCGAGATAACCGTTTGAGGCCTGATGGACCACGGCGTGTTGACCGGGAATGTCGTCTGTCTCCCCCTTCAATACGGGCAAGATACTGTAACTGTCGGGCGCGGCATCTGTCGGCATTCTGGTCTGCAGGATGGCGGCACAGGTAGCCGAAAGGTTGGCCAATGTTGTCAGGGCATCACTCGTTGTACCCGGCTGTACGGCAGCGGGCCACCGCACGATAAAGGGGATGCGATGGCCGCCTTCCCAGGCATCGCCCTTCATTCCGCGATAGGGACCGGTTGCACGGTGATGGAAACGTTCGGCAAATTGCGGCCGCCAGTAGGGACCGTTGTCGCTGGTAAAGACGACCAGTGTGTTTTTTGCAATGCCGAGGCTGTCGATCGCCCGTAATACGCGACCCACGGCATCGTCTACCATTTGTACATAATCACCATAGTCTCCGGCATTGGAGGCCCCGCGCTGGTCACCGCTAGGTAACCACGGTGTATGGGGTGCGGGAAGGGGAAGGTACAGAAAAAACGGCTGCGGCTGCTTTGCTTGCTGTTCAATGTACTGCACGGCTTTGTCGGTAAACGTCGGCAATACGCGGTCAAATTCAAAAGAAGGGGCCATTTTCCCCGCGCGCCAGAAGGCACCGGTGTATCCGGTATTCAGGTCGTTGCCCGGTGTGTGGGCGGTGGGAAGCTCAATCAGCGTATCCCGCTCAAGGTAACAGTACGGCTCCATGTCGAGCGAAGCCGGGAGTATAAAAGAATAATCGAATCCAAGGCTCAACGGCCCTCCGGCCGGCGGTTTGGTAAAGTCGATGTATTCGGGATTCATGTCTTTCAATAGCCCAAACTCGTTCATTTGCGGATTGCTGGGATCAAGCACGTCACGATGTGCCTCCTTGACCGCCCAATCCAGTCCCAGGTGCCATTTGCCGATGACGGCGGTGCGGTAGCCCTGTTGTTGGAGTAAGATGCCTACCGTAAAACTGCCCTGTGGGATGATAGCGCGGCCATATCCCCGGAGTACGCCGACAGGTAAACGGCTTCGCCAGGCGTAAGTACCCGTCATAATCGCATAGCGGGTGGGCGTACACACCGACGTTGGGGCATGGGCATCCGTAAACCGCATTCCTTGCTTAGCTAGGGCGTCGATGTGGGGCGTGTTGATCCGGCCGTCAGGATTGTAGATGCTTACATCACCGTAACCCAAATCGTCAGCAAGAATGTACACAATATTGGGTTGGGCTTGCTGTGCCCTGATGGGTTGGACAACGGATCCAAGCCCGATTAAGCATAGCAGGGTGTTCTTGAAAAGGAAGCTATTCATAAGAGCTGTTTGTAATTAATTCAAACGATTGTAATGGCTTATAAATTGTGCGTACACATTTTCCGGAATCGAGAGGTGGTCATCCGTCCGTTCCATATGTGCCCGGAGGCACGTCAGCAGTTGGAGCACCCTGCGTTCGTTTTCCCGTTGGAAGGCGAGATTAACTTTTTCCAGGGGGTCTTTCGTTATATGGTACAATTCGAGAAATATTTCATCGCCAAAAATATCAGCAATCAGCTTATAACCATCCTTCACCACTGCCCGCTGGAAATTACCCAGGGAACCGTTGCCGTCGTATTGCAGGAATATCGGTCGCGCCTTGTCCGGCTGCTCGTTACGCACTAACGGGAGCAGCGACTGGCCATCAAGGTCATCCGGAACGGGCACACCTGTATAATCCAATAAGGTGGGCAATACGTCTACCAGGCTCACCGGCTCATCAATGGCTGTACGGCCAACCGGAAAACCACTCGGAAACCGGATATACAACGGTACGCGCACGGACTCTTCATACATACAGTTTTTTTGCCAGAGAGAATGGCTGCCGAGCATCTCGCCATGGTCGGCGGTGAAAACAATGATGGCTTGTTCATACAGGCCTTCTTCTTTCAATGCTTGGACGATCCGGCCTACCTCATCGTCCAGCAGTTTGACCAATCCGAGGTATTTTGCCCAGGTATCCCGCCATTCATCGCGGGTGTACCGGGTGCCCAAAAATCCGGTGATGTTATACAATTGCAGGGGAGACTGACCGGGATACCACTGGCCGACATTGTCCGGCAAATCCACCTGTTGGCTGGAGATGGCAGAGAAATAAGGTTCGGGGATATGAAACGGTGGATGCGGAGCCAGAAACATGCAGTTGAGGAGCAACGGCTTGGTTTTGTCGCGCTGCCGGATGGCCCGCTGTGCTTCGTTGCTGAAATACCGGTCCGTAAAGTATCCGACGCCCGGCTTATAAGGTGCTGCAAATGGGGTTGAATAATACCGGGCACCGGTATGGTGTCCAGATACCTGTTCCGGAACCAATGCCTTGAAAATGCGTCCTCCGGGTTTGTCCACACCTTCCGATTTCATCCACTGCGCATACGTCTGCTGGGTAATCCATTTGGTTTGAGTTTCCGGATCCTTTTCAAGCGGGTCTTCGGTAAAAAGGTGTTGCTTGCCCACATGCCAGCTGTCCCAACTATCCTCCATGAGGGTATACAAGTTGGGGATGCCCGCACTTACGTACCCGAAATGGGCATCTTGCGGCGCCCACGGATTGATCAGCGAATGTGTGCGGTTGGGATACAGTCCGGTGAAGAAAGAGGCCCTCGAAGGCGCACAGAGCGGTGAAGCAGCATACGTGGTAGTAAACGTAACACCTTCTTGCACAAGTGCCGAAATATTCGGTGTCATTTCGCCGATGACATCGGCCCGCAACTGGTCGGCCATGATGACAATAATCGGCGGGGGAGCTTTCTGCTGTCCGGCTGACCGGGCAGCGAAAAACAACAGGTACCCCATGAGCAGAAGAGATAAAGAACCGTACTTCATGGTTTTGCTATTGGTAACGCGTTAATAATTCGGGATTCACTTTTTGGAAATAGGCCGTCATTTCGGCGGCTAATTCCTTGACCTTTCCGGGGTTTTCACCGGCAATGTTGTGGGTTTCACCCCGGTCTTCCTTGAGGTTGTACAATTCCACCTTGCCGGATTTCCAGAATTTCAACAGTTTGTAGTCGCCATCGATCACCGCCGAATGGGGATACCCGTTGTTATAGCGGTGGAAAACGAGTGCGTTGTATGTGCGCGCAACGGGTTTGCCCGTTTCGCCCGAGAGCAGGCTCACGAAGCTGCCGCCATCGGTGTCTAGGCTACCGGAAGCCGGGTTTTCACCGGCCAGCTCGGCAAACGTAGCTAGCAGGTCCCAACCGACAATTGGGACGTCACATTGGCTACCGGCCTCAACACCGGGGCCCATGACCAGGAACGGCACCCGTATCCCCCCTTCGTAGAGTGTCCATTTTCCGCCGCGAAGGGGATAATTCCGCATCGGCTTGGTAAACTGCGACGGATGGTCCAGCCGGTTCCGCACGGCAGGCATGAATTCGGTGGCGCCATTATCGGCCATGAAAAAGACATAGGTGTTTTGGGCAATACCCAGCCGTTCGAGGGTATCCAAGACGGCCCCGATGCTGCGGTCGAGGTCATCCAGCATACCTGCGAACGCAGGGTCGTCATGCTTCTTTCCCCTAGGTTTCTTCTGGTATTTTTCATACGACCCGGCAGTCGTCTGCTTCTCTACGTGTGTGGCATAGTGCGAGATTTGCAGGAAAAAGGGAACTCCGGCTTTTGCCTGGCGTGTCATGAAGTTGGCCGACCGTGCCGCGAGTGTATTCGCCCGCTTCGGATCGCTCGTGATGAAATAATCGGTCCACTTGTCTGTTCCCTCGATGGCAAAGTTGCCGTTTTTGTTGCCGGTATCGCCGTCACTTTCGTCATAGCCCGCATCTTCGGGGGAAAATCCGGCACGCATATCCCACTTGCCGAAATGGGCCGTCTGATAGCGGCCGTTGATGCCTTTGAGCACTTGGGGCAAGGTTGGGTAGTTCCCTGCCGTTGGCTGGTAATTCGTTCCAAACGACTCATCTCCCTGCCGGGCAGGTGTGTGGCCGAAGAGGATGCTTCGCCTGGAAGGCGAACAGATGGACGCGGGGGCATAAGCCTGGGAGAAGCGCATGCCTGCGGCAGCTAGCCGATCCAGGTTGGGGGTTTCGTGGTAATCACTGGCCGAACGCGGGTCAGTTTTGTCCATCGGCATGGAGAGCGACGACCAACCGAGGTCGTCGGCTAAAATGAATACGATATTAGGTGCTGTAGGCTGTTGTGCGCATAGTCCTTTTGGAATGCCGGTTAGTAGGGTGGATACCACTAAAAAAATAGCTATCCGGATCGTGATCGGTGATTTATGAGTAAGCATAGTGTGTATGAGTATTGACGATGTTGCCATCCACATCGTAATGATTGAATTGAATGCACGGATTTTCGTCTTTCCGGAATACGCGGACCTGTAGGAATCCGCCTTTGACACGTAGGAAACGGTGTTCCGGCCGCACATCGCCCGGTTTCCACCCCTGTGCATGGAAGTCGCTGACCGGGCCGGATCCGAACTCCAGCAGGCCTGTTTCAAGGTCTTCGGAGAAGTACTGCCAATGCCGGTCGCCGCTGACGACAAATAGCTGGTCCACCGTCGATAGGTACTGCCGCAACCAAGCTCCCTCCGTATGGAAGTTTTTATTGGCGTGGTTGTCTTTTTTGGTGTCCCGATCGGGGCCAACGATCGGTGTGGGTGAGATCAGTAACTTGAACGTCGCGGTGGAGGCGGCTATGGTCTCCTTAAACCACGCCAGTTGCTCATCGCCCCAGATGGTTTTGCCGGGGCCGTCGGGTACGTCGTTGTTGGACCGGTATTCACGCGCTTCGATGAGCCAGAGTTGTAGGTCTTTGCCCCACTGATAGGTCCGGTAGGGTTTCCCATGGAGCGCCACCTGTTCGTTCCATACCTTCAGACCGTCCGCATAAGAGAGCTCGCCGTAGGGTTGCGCCGTAGGGTCGACATCGTTTTTTAGCAGGTCGTGGTCGTCTTTGAGCATGTAGATGGGCACCTCACGGCAGAAATCACGGATAGCCGGCCTTGAATTTATGGCGTGCCATTTGTGCCGTGCCTTTTCCCGAGTCGTAGCCAGCGGCCCGGGTTTATCATAATAGACATAGTCGCCCGTGTGGACGTAACAATCCGGCCGCAGCCGACGCATGCTGTCGTACACTTTAAATCCCCGGTCATTGTCATCGTAACTCCAGAGGTACTGGCAGGTGCAGGCCACCAAATTCACTGCGGCGGGTATTCGCGGGTCCGGTGCCGTACGGAACGAAACGCTGGCATAGGCGGATGTTCCCTTCATTGACGTACGTGCTTCGATTTCCACGCGGTAATTGGTGCCGCTTTTCAGGTTGTCTATTGGTATTTTCACGGTATAATCGTCGTCCGCTGCGGCTGTGTGCCAATCCGAACGGAACGTTTGTATACGACCGTTAAAGAGCGTAATCCGCACAAATCCCGCCGCACCGGCAACGGCACCGTCCATGTTCCCCACCGGCTGGTTTTCATCGAAATCGATGGGATGCCTGAATACCTCTTCCCGTCGGCTATGGCGGATGGGACCGGGTGTTTCCTGGCTGCATAATCGGGTCCAAAATAGGGCCGACCGGTCGGTCACTTCGGAAATTTTAAATCCGGTTGTAAAATAAACCGGGAGCGAAATCGATGCGGCGATATCCTCGAAAACGGGGAGCGCCATCATGCCAAGCCCTGTTTTCTTCAGGAAGTTTCTTCGGCTCTCTGTGCGCATGTTATTCCTCATGATGTTGTTCCTTATTTTGATAAGCGGGGTTATATGCCCCCTGTTCGCGGAAACCGGGGAAGGGGCGCATCCTGCCAAACCGCGGATAGCTGTCAAATACGTCGCTTCCCGAAATCATCCGCGGATCCCCCTGCTCGATCAGGAGTTGTTCGAGTTGGATACGGAGCCCAGCCAGCACGTCGGCATAGCGGTTATCCGCTACCAGGTTTGCCACGCAGGCCGGGTCTTCGCGGATGGCGTACAATTCTTCGGCGGCCTGCTTAGCAGTAGCCAAACCGTATTGCGTCGGCCACCGGTAGCGGTTGGTGAGCAGGAGTTCTTTTGTGGGCGAATCGTCGATATCCTCAAAGCCCAACACGATCGGTTTCATACCGGTACCGTCAGCCTCACCGCTGGGGTTTTCCGGAGGTGGGTCGCCCATGGGCCACCGGTCGGGTTTAAGGTTGCGTATATACAGGTAATCGGCGGTACGGATTGCCCGGGCGGGATAACCGAGGTTGTCCGGACGGGCGTGCGTATGCCGCTCCCTTCCGGTCAGTGCAAACCGGCTGGCTGTATCGGGTACATCGCCGCTTACGAGGGGGATAAGACTTTTTCCCGTGATTGCGGGCAGCGGCTCCGCAGCGGCCCAATCGAGTATGGTAGGTGCCAGGTCGATGAGGCTCACCGGCGCATCGATTGGGCGTTGTCCCGTGATACCGGGGCCACAAATGGCTAAAGGCACGTGGATGCCATACTCATGCAGGCTGGCCTTGGCATGAGGGAACGCCATGCCGTTGTCGGCCGTGACAATGATGATCGTATTTTCCAGTTCGCCCATGCGTTCCAGCAGGTCGAGCATTTTCTTAAGATGCTGATCAAACCAGCTGATCTCCAATGCATAGTCCAATAAGTCGGTCCGTATGGTATCGTGGTCGGGCAGGAACGGGGGGACGTCCATTCCCGCCGGGTCCAAGCCCTGGCGAAGGCCCGATCCGTATTCATATACCCGGTGTGGCTCGTGGCAGCCAAACCAAAAGAAAAAAGGCTGTCCTTCAGGTTTTTCCTCCAGGAAGCGTTCGAAATTGGCCGCGTAGTTTGTGGGATTGATCCCGCTGGTAGGCACACTGGTATATTTTTCGTTGTTATATTCTGGTCCCACGGGATTCTGCTTCCACCCGGCATCGCGCCAGTTGCCGGGCCCCCAGGCTTTGCCCGTATAGCCGGTAGCATAGCCGACCGAGGCCAGCGCATCGGTAAACACGGGGAATTTCTTAGGGAAATAGCTGCTGTGCGTACCTGCTTCTTCCAACTGCCAGATGTTGCGGCCGGTAAGGATGGCTGCTCTGGAAGGGCTGCATTGGGGTGCGGCGACAAATGCGTTGCTGAACAGGACGCCATGTGCCGCCACGCTGTCAAACGCGGGGGTTTTAAACTGTGGCAGGCCATAGGCCGAAGCATGCGGAAAAGACTGGTCATCGGCGATGGCAAACAGGATGTTTGGGGGACGCTGAGACTTCGTTTTATCGGGTTGCTGGACACAGCCACCCCAAGCGACCAAGGATCCAATCAGTACGTTATAGATTAAGAACTTGTTCATTTTTTCTTGTTTTTGCTGTCGATTAGTAAACGTTGCTGCATGGCGTAGGGTAATTCATCCGAAGCCTCCACATAGCGGATATGACTGCTGAGCATTTCAGCTAGTTTTGCGCTGTTCTCACGTTGACCGAAGGTTTTCCCCGCCAGCGAGATCTGCGCGGCGTGCGTGGAAAAGGCCGTTGTGCCCGAACGGTTCGTGACGGATAAGCCCGGTGAACGTGCGGTGTCCAATTGCGCACGGATGTCCCAATTACCTAAAGAAACGGTCAGCACACCATCATGGTACGCTTCTTCAGCCGCTTCGATGTTGACCGTAGGGCCTACCTGAAAGACGGCAAGGAAACGTGTGGAGCGGATCTTGGCAACGTTGATCGCTTTGAGGTGCCATTGTTCATCGTCATACTGTTTCAGTTCCCCGAACTGATTAAGGCTTCCGCGCCAATTTTCTGCGCGTACTTCAAACGTATCGGCCAAACTCCAGGACACCGCCGAAGGTGTCCACAGCTTACCTGCGCCGGAGAATCCCTCGAAGCGGGAAGAAAAACGGTTGGTTGCCGTATCGATGTGAATTTTGGCCATGCTATGGAGCAGCCACGACCAGCTCGCGGGATGGTCGGCCTCCAGCTCGTCATACACCACGATGATATCGGGCTTCAGCAAGAGCAGGTGCCGGTGGAATTTCTTCAGCCCGTAGTCTTCACCGGTTTCGGCACTGCTGTACGCGGCAGACGCATCTCCCATCACATAGGCCATTTCTTCCCCTTGCAGGAACCGGGGCATCCAGCCGTAGGCCTCCACACTATAGGGTTGGCCGGCACCGTCGATCAAGAGGCTATTGTTGCTTTTGGTGTGCTGATACCAGCCTGTGCGGTGCGGATCCTTCATCGTTACCTTATAGCCCGTGCGGAAGAACGCACGTTTGCCGCCGTACAAGATGTTGAACGCATTTTGATCCGAAAGGAAATGCCCATACGAACCGAAGGGGCTCGACCGCATCGCCACCATGAGGTTTTCAGGCGTATTGCCCGGATTGGAATGCAATGCTGCGAGGCCAATTTCCCGGAAGATCTTTCCGGTTTCTAGTTCGGCGGCAGTAGCCGAGCGGGCAATGTCCGTGTCTTCCGTCCGGGCTAGCCGGATCCACCGCAGGGACCGATCGGTCGCGATGTCCGGATTTTCGTATTGTCGGCACAGTTCCACATACCGCGCGGCTTTGGGATTTCCGGTCAGCCTGGCGAGCATGTCTGCATAAGCAATATACGCCACGCCCGGCGAAAAGACCTCCTCGGTATTGTCTCCAAACCCGTCTGCCGCCGACCCGGGAGGGACATGGTATAGCAGCCAGTCGATGGTATGCGTATACCAAGGGTGTGTGTTGATAAAATCGAAACCGGTATACTGCTTGATGGTCAGCGGGATATCGATGAGTGTCGCCATGTTCATCCGGAAATACGATGCCCCTTCAATCCATCCACCATCCACGCCACCCAATATGGGTGCGCGGGCAAGGAATAGCTCATAGGCATATTCCAGCCATTGGGCAGCTTCCGGAACATCCCCATATACAGCGATGCCGGTCTGAAAAAAATAATGCAGGATGTGCTGCCACACGTGGCCGCTCAATATTTTTGCCTCCACATCGTTCCGCCAGCTGATGTAAAAGCTGCTGGCACGTTCGGTGATTGATCGAAGCATGAGCGCCCGGTCCGCGCTGGTCAGCGATCCGTGAAAGGTATCGAATACGAGCGCGAGGGCCAACATGCAGCGTGCATCGCTGAAATCGCTGATGTGGGATACCCCTTTGGGGTCCCACGTGGCAATTTCCCGGGCAATGCGTATCGCATGGAGGCGGTACCGGCTGTCGCCGGTGAGGAAGTACGCCTGGCACAGTGGCAGCGTGGTGCCATAGGCGAAATCACCCAATCGTTTACTGGCATCCTGCTCCTGTTTGCGATTCCGCTCGGCGTCGTCGTGTCGCCTTTTCGGCAGGCCATCGCGCTCCGTCAGGATGGGCTGTTTCAGGGCCATTTCCGCTTCCCGGATAATGGCCTGCACATCACCGTCAACAGCGAGGGACCGGATGCGGACCGTATCTGCCCCTTCTGCGAGTAAACGCGGATGAACTGCGGGTATACCATCGAGGAACCGGTCGGCGGGTGGTGATACCAACAGGATAGCGGAGGGTGTGATCTCGAACGTCTGCAAAGCAGACCACGTTTTTCCGGAGACCCGGTACTGCCAGTACCAGATTCCCTCGGGAAGGCGCTGGTGCGGATTGAACAGCGCCCAGGGAATGTTTTCGCGGTGTAGCGTCTGTTCGTTTGGAAACAAGGAATCGGGTGACAGGCGTACGTCATAGCGCACGGATTTCCCCTTTTCCGCAGGCCAGCGGAGGACAGGCGTATTGAATTGCGCCGCAATGCCGGCCGTCGGCTCAGCGGCCGAAAGGTACCGTGAATAGACGGCATCTGGATACGACACCGGATGTGTGCGTGGAGCCCCGCATTGGATGAGAATTGCTGCGGCCACGCCCGCGAACAAACGGATCAGTTGCTTAGGAATCATGGCTTGTACGGTTTTGATGGGTGAGTTGCCAAACCCGGAAGTTCCGGTAGCGGAAGTGTGACCATTGCATCTGGCGGAAACCGATCTTACCTGCACCGAGGACCGGACCTTGTGTATTCCCATCGTCTGTCCAGTCAATGATTTTACGGCCATCGATAAAAAAGCAGATACGGCCCAGATCTTTGACCAGCTTGATGTGGTGAACGGCAGGAGATGTCTTTGGGATGCCCTCCGGTCCGGTCTGTACGAGCGCGAAGCCACTGTTCTTGCGTAAGTGGGCAAATTCGCGCGTTGGATTCTTGGGATTATTCGCGTAGTAGGAAATGTGGTAGCTGTTGATCTGATCTTTTGTATAATACTTGAATGTGCCCTCGCGGGGCGGAAGCGCGGGGTCGAAGAGGTCTTCGCCGTTTCTTCCGGCGGCTGCAAAGAATGTAATCAACAGGCCGGCCTCGGTGTGGAGGTTTTGCACTTCCCATTCGGCTATGAAACTACCCGGAAAGGTTTGGGGGCACCAAAACACGTGGTGCCATTGCTGTTGTTCGGCATAGAGTTCCATCCATCCGTTCTTAAATTCCAGTTTACCGGGTCCTTCCATGACCCATTCGCGGACAGCGGCCGAGTCGGACAACGTGTTTTCGTAAAGCAGTTCCCCTTTTTCATAGGTCACGGCAGGACCGGATTCTTCAAGCAGCCGAATAATTTCACATCCCGCTAGCAAAAACGCCCCAGTCCCATACGATTCCCAGTTTTCTTCGGAAAACGCTTTGGGTTCAATACCCGGCGGCTGCACAAAGCCCAGCCGTCCTTCCGCGTTGACGTGGCTGCTCAGTCCGGCCCAAGCCTTCTTGACGACCGGTAGGTAGGTGTCGGCGTCGAGTAAGCCGGTGCGGATTCCCCAGGCAAAGGCATAGCAAAAGAGCGCCGTGCTGCTGCATTCGGGTTCCGGGAATGCATCGTAGTCCAACAGGTTTGCCCGCCAGAGGCCGTCGGCTCCCTGGCGCGCGCGGACGGACGCGGCCATCTCCACGAATTGTTTTTCGAATCGGGGGCGTTCTTTAAGGTCGGGCGGCAATTCATCGCATATCCGCGCGATCGCTGCCAACACCCAGCCGTTGCCGCGGCTCCAAAAAACTTTCGCACCATTGGGACTTTTGGCATCGAAGAACCGGTCGTCGCGGTAAAAGAGGTTTTCCGGTTGGGCATAGAGGTATTCCGATGTTTTCCACCAATGTTCGATCAGGTAATCGAGGTATTTTTCATCACCAGTCAACCGGTAGTACTTTGCAAAGGCAGGCGGAGCCATGAAAAGCGCGTCGCACCACGACCACCATTCTCTGCGGTACGGGTTGTCCGTAAACTGCACATCGGCTTTGGGTCGGCGGGCTAAGTGTGCATCCAGCATCCATTTGCTGTGCTGGATACGTTGGCTGTCGGGCTGGTGCCGGAAGAGGTCCAGGTAAGTCTGTACCACCATCAAGCGGTCGGCATCGTAGACATCAGACATTCCCTGCCAGTAATGGCTGGACGCGATGTTGCAAAGGAAATCATCGTAAATGGAGTCGCGTGTGGTATCATAGAGCGCCATTAAACCCGCGTACCACGTTCCTTCGTGCCAGTCGAGCTTCGGATATTTGGCCGGTTGCTGCATCTGCCACTGTGCCGTTTTGTTCATCAGGTTGCGTATGTTGTCTTTTTGCCAACCATCCTGCGCACTGACGGTCTGTATGGCGATACTAAAAAATAATAGCGTAATAATCAATCTAATCATGGTAGTAACGTATGAATGTCAGCAATAAACACCTGTCGCCTTCCTCCGGGAGCTCCGTTGAAGCAAATCTGGGTATAGTCCCTGTTCCAGGCGGGGTGAGGGTCCAGCTTATGGTGGCTTCCGCCGGTTATGCGATCGGGAGGTAAATATTGATTGTTTCCGCCGCCCACGTCCGTCGGTAGGGTGCAGATAATCGTTTCGGTGTCGTATTTTAGGTCAATGAGCCGAAGGGGGATTTCCCCGCTCTCAGGCACCACATAGGTCTGTTTCGGATAGGCATCCGCGAGCAGGTATCGCGAACCCGGGTGCATAGTGGGATGGCCGCTGCCGAGGTGTTTTTCGGAGAGTACCGTAAACTGGTCGCCCCTGTAATCAAAAGCGCAAAACAGCATGTCTTGGTAACCCAGCCAGGTTGGGATGCAGTTCATAATAACCCGTTCCCCGTCGGGATGCCAGTTCGGGTGATTGCCGGACCCCCCCAATCGGGCGCGCTGGTTCCATTTTTCGGCGGACAAGCACTGTATCAGCCCCTTTCCGTTCGTGTTCATGGTAAACAGGGAGGCGTTGCGGCCCTGGCCGTCGACCTGTGCGCGGAAGACCTGCAAAATGCGGGTATTCTGCCGGTTGAATTTGGAATGGAAGAGGTAACCGATGCTGCGGTTGTACCGCTGGCGATCATTTTCGGCCACGGCGTCGAAAAATTGATCCATGGTGGCCAGTAGCATCGTCTCGTTTCGTTCCAGGTCGGTTTTCCATAATCCTTCGCGGCGCATGTCTTTCGGCCGGAAGGGCTGGGGCGTGCCCGAAGGAGGATCGGGCACCGCATAGCCATATTGGTGGATGTTCATGTTCAGGAGGTTCGGGCTGATGACCGATTTATCATCCGGCGCAATGTCGTATTTGGCCCCTGAGAAAGCCTTGATGTCGCCGGTCATCAGGTCGATGCGTACACAGACCGGTATACCGTTGATGACGTCGTTGGTATACAGGTACCGGTCGGTGGCGTGGCCCCACTGCACATTTGCACCCACCTGGAAAGACCAAGCTTTGGTCTGGTAAACCGTACGTATGGCTCGTTTTTCCAAATCGACCACACAAACAGCTGCGGTATCCCCCCAAACCGGTTTTTTGCGTTGGTAGGGTAGCTTGGTGAGCGCGAGGTACCGTCCGGATGGGCTCCAGGGGCATACATCGTAAAAGGTATGCAGGTAAAACCCATCATCCGGTGTTACCTGCATAACCGGTGCGGCGGTTTGTCCACTCCGGAATGGGCGGAAATCAAACGGCTTCCAATTTTCTTTGTCTTTCGGGCTGTGAAAAGCCCAGACGCCCGGTAGCGTCAATACGGCGGTAAATCCCGCCGTTGTTTGGTATATAAATTCCTTTCGGGTCATTTGTTGCGTAGTTTTGCCCCGTTCATTTCCATTTCGTTCAGCAAGGGATCATTCTGCGATTTCATCCAGCCGACCAACAGCTGATACATTTCCGTTACGGTGCTGTTCAGCACTTCGTCATGCGCACGGTTAACCAATTCGTACGGATCTTGGGACAGATCGTACAACTCAATGAGCGGACGGCTCCGGTAATAATGGGCACGTTGGATGGCATTGGCATCGCCACTCGACAGCCAGGAATCAAGTACCATCTTGGCATCGATGACCGCCCGTTCGTCCGGTTCGTCCATCGCCTTCAACGAAAAGCGGTTGCCTGAGCGCAGGTTTACGATCAGTTTATAGCGATCGGTTATTGCCGTCCGTATGGGGTATTCATTGGCGCCCTGCACGCCCAGATTTGTATAACAGCCATATACAGCGTGATGCAGGGACGTTGCCTGGCCCTTCAGGACGGGGGTAAGGGACTTGCCGTCCAGCGGTTGGGGAGCAACGCCAACTATATCCAATAAAGTCGGAAGGATATCGACCATGCTCACGAGCGCATCGGAAACGGTACCCGGTTGCACCACGCCGGGCCATTTGACAATGAGTGGGATGCGTATGCCTTGTTCGTAAAGCGTCCACTTGGCGAACGGGAAGGCGGGGCCGTGATCGCTGAGGTACAACTGGATGCTGTTTTCATGGAGACCCAGCCGCTCCAGCCAATACAATACCGATCCGATTTCCTGATCGGCTATTGTCACGTGATCGTAGTAAGCCGCGGTATATTGCATGGTTTCCGGCGTATTGGCAAGCCATCGCTTTGGGGTGATTTTACCATGGCCTCCTTTCAGGTTAAAGTAGGGCTGATGCGGCGCATTAAGTGATACAATCAGGCAGAATGGCCGCACGTGCTCGCCGCTTAGGTAAGCCGGAATTTGATGCCGCCCCATATACGTGAATGGAAACGCTTCTTTTGGCTTAATATGTTCTTTTCCGGCCAATATCACATCGTATCCGGCAGCAGCGAGGTAATGGGGCAGCGACCTGATCCCCTCGAATACCGATCCGTGGTTGCGGGTGCACCCGTTTCGGTGGGGGTATAAGCCCGTAAACAATGCCGAACGGGAGGGGGCACACACGGAAACCGGTGTATAGGCCCGGGTAAACACCATGCCCTCCCGCGCGAGCTGATCAATTGCGGGCGTTATCACCTCGGTGTTTCCGTAACATCCTGCATCTTCCTGACCATGGTCGTCTGAAAGGAAGATCACGATGTTCGGTTTTGGCTGTGCGTACGTATCCAAGGAAACAGTGAATGCCCACACCGCGAAGAAGAGAACCGAATAGCTAATCCTTCGTATCATCGCTTCTGGTTTATTGCTTGGTTTCGATGGCGGACATCGAAGGTGGTACTAATTCGGGCAATGCCCCAAACTGTTTGTTAGGGGCATCCCCCATGTCCAACCGGAGCGTTCCGCCTTTTACCATCACGTCATGGGGTATCCATGCCCGGTCCAATGTGTCGCCATTTAACGTGGCGGATTGGATATAGCAATTTTCGGAACTATTATGGTCTGCTTCGATGACGAATTTCTTGCCGGGATAATAATCTGGATTGAGGTGGAGCGTTATTTTATCGAATATGGGGCTGCCGATCTCGTATATCGGCGTGGTCGACACACCTCCGTCGGTTGTAAAAAGTCCGATCTTGAAAAGTACAGCCAACGCGCCCATCAGCCCTTGATCTTCATCGCCGCTGTACCCATAGTCGGGGGATATACCGCTATAAACGTCCTTGATGACCTGCCTTGTCCAGTATTGGGTAAGGTATGGTGCGCCAGCATAATTGAACAGGAAAGCGGTGTGTATACTGGGCTGGTTGCCATAGTTAAGGTAGACCTCCCTGTTTTGGGCGTGTGTTTCTACGGAGTGTGATTTGCCCGATGTGAAATGATGAGACTGGGCCACTTGGAATACGCTGTCGAGCTTTCCGCTGAATCTATCAGCACCTCCCATCAGGTTGATCAGCCCGGCAACGTCGTGGGGTACAAACCACGTGTATTGCGCGGCATTGCCTTCTACCCATCCGTTTTCATAGGTGAGGACATTGGCGGGCGAACGCCATCGACCAGTGCTGTCCTTTACCCACATCCAGCCCAATTCGTTGTTCCATAGATTTTTGTAGTTTTCTGCGCGTCGGCGGAATAATTGCGCGTCGTCCGTCTTACCCAGCGCATGCGCCAATTGCGACAGCGCGTAGTCTTGGTAGGCGTACTCCAGCGTCTGTGCCGCACCGTTTTGATGATAGCCGTACCGGATATTGCTGAGTGGATAAGGCACATAGCCCTTATCGATGTACTGCTCGATGCCACCGCCTTTGAACGTATCGTGTTCATAACCCGCTTTGCTCATCAACCCGCCCGGCAGGTGGTTTTTACGCAGGCCTTCGTATGCTTTCTTCACGTCGAAACCGTGGATACCTTTCATGTATGCGCTTACGATAAACGGGGTGGATGAGGCACCGGTCATGACGAACGTGTAATTGCCCCCGGCCGGTCCGCGGGGAATCAACCCGCCATCGTCATACATCAGCAGCATGGAGTTGACAAACGAATGGGTGACCTCCGGATAGACCAGGTGCCACAGTGTATTGATGGTCCATTGGGCACCCCAGAAGGAATCCGAGTTGTGGTGGTTGAACGTGGGTTTACCCTTTTCATCAAGTGGTATCTGGCCAATCCTTGGGCCTGACCCGGTCATGTCGCAGTATTTGCCGTTCACATCGCTGATGATCCGTCTTCCTTGCAAGGCATGCCACAGGTCGGTATAAAATCGTTGGCGCTCTTCGAGATTACCCCCTTCTACGGTTATCCGGCTGAGCCATTGGTTCCATTCCTCCCTCGATTCACGCACCACCCGGTCAAAGTCCCAATGGGGCAGCTCGACATCAAGATTGAGGCGTGCTTGTTCCACGCTGACGTAGGAGATGGCGACCTTTAGTTGCACCTCCTCGTCCTGCGCGGTCGGAAAGCTGATAAAAATACCGGTGTGTTCGCCATCCACCTCCTCGATGCCGTTTATGAGTTCCCCGTTCTGCCAGCCTGAAAATTGCTGGAAAGGCTTGTCGACCCTGGCGGTAAAGTAAACCGTTACGGGTTTAGGGCGGCGTACGGTGGCCCCCATGACGGCATAGCCTTCGATTTCCCGGTCATTGACCTTCCGGGCATATCCCTTATCGGTTTTTGAAGGACCCAATGCGGTGGTGAAGTCAAAGAGAATGTGGCTTTCGCGGGATTTGGGAAAGGTATAGCGGTGGAATCCGACCCGTGTGGTGGACGTAAGTTCCGCCGTGATTCCGTAATCATCCAGCACAATTTTGTGGTAACCCGGCCGCACGATTTCGGTTTGGTGTGTGTAAGCCGATCCATAGACATGCGGGCCTAAATGCCCCCGGAATGGCCCTGTTGTGGGCAATACCGGAATGCCCGACAGCTGCCAGCCGTGTACGTGGCTGAAACAGCGGATGGTATCCTGGTGATATCGGTAGCCGGTTCCCCAGTCGCCGTCTACTTCCATATCGGGACTTAGGTTGACCATTCCGAAGGGCCGCGTTGCGGAGTTGAAAAAGAACCAACGGGAATTGGCTGCATCGACCAGCGGTTGTACGAGGTCAACGGGAGCAGCGAGTTCCTTGATTTTGATGTTTTTGAAATATGCTGCATCGCCGTGGTCCTGAAGGAGGATATGGCCCGAGAGCGCCTGTCCGAAATCAGGCACTTCGTGAAACTTGCTTTTCGCGACCAAGGCCTTGAAGGCTGCTGACCCGCGATCATACTCTACGACTTTGATGTGGTTGAGCCAATGCTCCACATGGTTGCCGTTTACGACAATCTTGGCCCTGTTCCATTTTCCTGGCTTGTTTATCCGCTTGTTTTTCCCCGGCTCGCTTAAGTTTCCGGCAGTGATCAGGTCATAGAGTGATCCTGCCGTGCGGTTTCCGTCTACGCCGTTCTTGGCATCGGGATGCCGTTCGTCGTCGAGGATTTGATATTCCGGACCGAGGCCCGTTCCCGGCCGTTGCCGGAGTTCCTCAACCACCAGGTATTTGATCCCACTGTTACCCCCTTCGGTAATCAGGAAATCCAGTTCGAGCTCGAAATTGGCAAACTCGCGATCGGTTACGATATCGCCACCTTTGTTAGGGT
>Ga0182741_1001543_pt1 | contig 29651 bp, 46 predicted proteins | sample eDN5th37CBELigOP_FD_128874 | JGI IMG/M metagenome (GOLD analysis project Ga0182741, IMG submission 128874) | Enriched Organic Plus compost microbial communities from Emeryville, California, USA - eDNA 5th pass 37_C BE-Lig OP (version 2) (version 2) ... | reverse complement strand
GACACGGAACACAACCGCGCATGGGAACAGAGGAACATCCGGCACCACCCGGAGGAACCCCTCCACCCACGACGCGGCACAGCCGCAGAAACACGGCCCGAAATGAGTTCCGCGTACAACCCGGTCAGAAGCCACTGTGAAGGTGTCCGCCGAACGTGCCGAGGGTCTCCGCGCCGCGGCGAGCGACCGTTGGCTGCGCGTGCCGTTCGAGGAGCGCATCCTCAACGAGGCGGTCACGATCTGGGAGCGGGACTCGAGCGCGTACGAGCACGCCGACCCGCGCCCGGCGAAGATGACCGAGCCGGTCGCCGAGCAGAACCTCGGCAGGTACCTCGCGTACCTGGACCATCTCGCGCAGGAGCAGGAGGAGGACTGGTCGTTCGTCACGCCGGTCGCCGCGCCCGACTCGGTGGTGACGAAGACCTCGACGGTGAAGGTGACGCTGGACCGCGGCACGATCGCGAAGCTGCGCACCCGCCGGTTCGGCGCGGAGGCGGACCTGCGCCGCATCCTCCACGGCCAGTTCCCGCCGCATGTGCTCGGCGACGTCGAGGTCGTCTCCCTCCCTGCGGCCCGCAAGCCGGTCGCGGCCGCCACGGAGGGGAAGGCGAAGACGGTGTACGTCATCAAGCTCGTCGAGGACACGTGGGGTCTGGCTCCCGGAGTGCACAACGCGCTGAACGCGGACTACCCGTCGCAGGCGGAAGCCCGCCAGAAGGCGGTGGCCCTCCTCACCGAGCACCCTGAGCTTCCTGGTCTGCACATCGAAGCTGCCGTCGTCCGCGAGCGGGAGGGCGGCCAGCGGTCACGCGCGCTGGTCACGGTGACCCGTCCGGAGCCTGCGGAAGCCTCCGTCACGCTCCAAGTCACGGCCCACACGGTGAAGCCGAACCCGACCGTGGGCGTCTACCACGTGGCGTTCCTGTACAAGCACTGACGCCGCGCGCATAGGCCCATCCATGGCACGACTCCGCCCGGACGAGAAGATCGTCCTCACCACCCTGGCCCTCACCGTCACCGCGTCGCTGTCCCTGCACGGGGCGACCACCCAGCATGCCCGGACGGTGACCATCGCCGACCTCAAGGCGGACGTCACCAGCCTCACCGTCGCGTTCAAGGACGCGAACCTGGAGAAGCAGGACGCGCACGCACGGTTCGACGAGCTCGAGAAGCTCCTCGGTGAGCAGGACACCGCGTTCGACTCGACGGAAGGGTTCATCAAGTGAGCCGCGCACTCTCCGTCATCCTCACCGGCGCTCTCGCGTCCGCGGTCATCACCGCCGGCGTCTCAGCGGCCGGCGCCGCCCCGCTGGACGAGCAGGTGACCGCGCTCACCGCGAAGGTGGAGACGACCACCAACAAGCTCGCCGACGCGGAGAAGGCCCGCGACCAGGCGGTCGCTCTCCGCGACGAGACCACGAAGCTGTACGAGACCCGCCAGGCGGTCCTCGACGTCCGCCCCGCGTTCGTGGAGGCGGTCGCGTCCGCGCAGGCGGCGTTCACGTCCGCGAACGGGAAGGTCGATGTGTCCGCGCTGCGTCAGGGCGTCCTCGACGCGCAGGCGACCGTCCTCGCGGAGCGTGAGGACCCCGCAGTCGTCACCACCGCCACCGCCACGGTCGCGAAGGCTGCGGCGGACGCGGCCGCACAGGTGAAGGCGTACGACGACCGGATCGCCGCGGAGAAGGCGGCAGCCGCCAAGCGCGCCGCCCAAAAGCAGCCGAAGACGAACTCCAGCGCACGCAACACCGGCGGCGGTGGCGGCGGCTACAACTGGTTCCAGGACCTCCGGAACCGCCTGAACAACGTGGGCGGCGGCTGGGTGCAGCTGTTCGAGTTCGACGGCCAGTGCGGTTCGGTCCGTGCGGCGGCCTGCTCCTGGTCGACCGGGAAGATCGGTGTCACCCGCGAGATCGCCGGGTGGCGTGAGTCCCGGAAGAACTGGGTGATGGTGCACGAGTACGCCCACCAGATCTACTTCCGCAACATCAACGCGATCAGCAACTCGAACGGTTACCGGAGCCTGTTCGGGTCGAACCCGGAGCTGCTCGCGAACTGCATGGCATCCGCGTGGGGGTACACCGACCACGGCCACAACGGCCAGTGCTACGGCGACCGTCTCAGCTGGGCCCGCTCCATCTGGAACGGCGTCATCCCCTGGTGACTCCCACCCACAGAGAAGACCCGCGGCTTCGGCCGCGGGTCTTCGTCGTTGGCGTCGGTGGTCTGATCTACGGTCGACTGATGGGTCACGGGCGGCCGCGTCGCCCTCGCCACAGGTGACGTCGACGACGCGCTCTCGGCGTCCACGGCAGCGGCGATCGCCACCGGGCGGCTCGGTACGACGTGCGACGCGATCGCAGCGGCCGGTTGACATCCCACCCTCACGGGCGTGCGCGCGGGGCGCTGGTCTGTCCGCCCGCTCCCCTACCCTGAAGACATGGGGAGATGGGATGAGCTGGCCGAGCAGGTGGATCGGTCACAGGTCGATGACGCGCACCGGTACCGGCAGGCCCGGCGAGTGGTGGACCAGGCGGTCGCCGCCGCCCGCGCCGACCTCGAACGTCACGGCAAGGAGATCGCGCGCGTCCTGAAGTCGAAGCGGGTGCCCATCTTCATCCTCAACGACACCCCGCTGTGGATAGACGTGAAGGGATGGACCCTCGAAGTGGTCCCCGGCACGGCGACCACGCACCCGACGTTCTGGAAGCTCGCCGCGAAGGGTGTGTGGTTCAACCACCCCCTGACGGGGCTGAACCTGCGGGTGGGCGACGAGACTCTTCGGAGAGTGTGGGACGTGGAAGCCGGCCGCCCGGCCGCTCCCCTGCCGGTGGAGGGCATGTGGCAGCTGCACCTCGACGAGCGGTTGCAGCCAGTTGTCGGGGCGTCTGACCGCGTGCCCGTCGAGAAGGCGCTCGAGCACGGTCTGGTGCGGCTGCTGACGCGCTGAACTGCGGGGCTCAGACGACCGCGGGTGACACCAGCCGGAGGATCCGTTCGGCGAGCTCGTGAAGCTGCTGCTCGTGTTCGGCGTGCTCGGCTTCCTGACTGATGGTGCGGGCGCGGGCGTTCGCGAGCGCCGCACCCTCCTGCTCGAGGTCCATGTACTGTTCGGCGAGCTCCGCCGCCACCCACAGCACGTCGTCTTCGACCGTGTCCTCATCGAAGACGACGATCTCCCGCAGCGGGGAGATGTCGCGGGCCAGTTCACGGCGGCGTCGTTCGTTCCCGACCCCGAGCCGCCACGCGATGACCGCGGACGCGACGAACCCGATGTGGCCGGCGGCTGTGGTCGCCAGCATCCCGGGCCCGTGCTCGAGTGCGAGGTTCACAGGGACGATGAGCCCGACGATCAGCAGGATCACGCCGACGATGAGGACGGCCAGCGGCCCGGACGCGCGGATGCGGTCGTACTCGGCGGTCATGCCCGGTTCGACGACGACGTCGCCGCGGACGTTGTCAGCCATCGGTGTTCGCACCAACGGTCGCGGGTGCCTCGTCGAGCGCGAAGAACTCCGCGTCCGTGCCCTGCATCTCGATCGGCGCCGTGAACGGGTCGGCGTCCGCGCTGATCGGTGCGGCGGTCCGGTCGTTGAGGGGGAAGAACCCGTCCTCAGCTGCGGCGACCGTGTCCGCTTCGATGAGGCGGCGGACCTCCTCCGGGTCGGTGGCCGCCAGGCCCGCGGCGACCCACAGCGTCTCGTTGCTGACCGTCTTCGCGTCGAAGGAGACGACCTCCCGGAGAGGCTTGAGCGGCAGGCTCAGCGCGAGCTTGCGGCGGCGGTTCTTCACCGCGAACACGATCCCGAACACCGTCCCGAGCAGGAGCGCGAGCGCGCCGGCGGCGAGGATGAGGACCGACCCGTTCGAGCCCGCCGGGTAGAAGCGCGAGTGGAACGCGGCCTGGACCGCGAGGACAAGACCGCTGACGAAGATGACGGAGCCGTGCGCGAACGCGACGGTGCGGAAGTCGTCGACGCGGGCGGGGTTCACGACACGGTTACGCGAGAGATTCGTTGCCATGCTCGCCTCTATGCGCGCCGGTGTCAGCGGTAGCCGCGCGCTTGGTCGATGAGGTCGAGCACCTGCGCGTAGTTCGGGATGTCGTGGAACCGGATGCCGTGCACCCCGTTTCCGGACCGTTGCGCGAGCCCGCGACCGAAGCCCTGCATGGCCTGGGCGGCGTCGTGGAACACCAGCGTCCCGCACCGGAAGATGCGGTCGAGGATGCCCCGTTCGGTGGTCACCGATGCGATCCGGTCCAAGGGGATCTCCCGGGAGCTCCGGTACAGCACTCCCCACGTCTCGATGAGCCGCCGGTCCGTGACCGTGAACGACGCGTTCCACCAGCGCAGCGCCGGGATGACGACGTACGTGACCTCGACGAGCGCGATGACACCGTGGGCGGCCAACTGCCCCCACTCGTCAATCCACGGGAACCCGGTGTCCAGCGGGAAGTACCGCGACACCGCGACGTGCGCGGCGATCAGCAGCAGCTGCAGGACGAACGGCTTGAACAGCACCTTCGGGTGCGTGCGCAGCTGCGCGAGCACCTGCTCGGTCGCGGGAATGGTCATCACGGGCTCCAAGGGGACGAGGTGGTCCCCTTTCACCCTGCGGCGGCGGTGTACGACGACTTCGTGACTCAACGCGCAGCGTCAGCTCATGTGCTGTCACGCCCCGGTCAGGTAGGTCGCGACAGGAGGTTCATCGTGCCCGGCGTGCGCACCACATGACACGCTGACCTCGGCGTGCCACACCCGGTTGCCGCACGCCGCCTGGCCGCGCATGGTGGTGTGGTGACCGATGTGACCTCCATTCGACCGTGCGGACCCGCCCATGAGCGGTTCCTCGCCCTGGACCAGATCAGCACCGCCGCCGACCTCCGCGTCGCCACAGCCGCGAAGGCATACATCGAGCGGATGCTGCATCTCGAGGAGATGGAATACGTCGAGTTCGGCTGGCAGGAACCGTGCGAGGGCCCGCAGCTGTACGGGTTCATGACCGTGGACGGGTGGGAGGTCGACGCCAACGGCCGGTCTGTGAAAGGCGGGTTCGACTACGAGGAAGGCTTCGACGACATCGCCGGAGCCATCTCCTTCATCGAGTTGCCGTGGATGGTTGGCGCCGAGGACGCGCCCCGCTCATACGATCGCCGGTGGCGCATCCACCGCAGGAGCGATGTGCCGGATGTCCGCGATGAGTATGGCGCCGCTGTCGCCGCCGCCGCAGATGCTCGCGCCGCCACCGAGGTGGCCGCTATCGCCGCGATCCGGGAACGGCTCCCCCTGAGTATGACGACACTCGTTCTCGCGCAGGGGCTTCAGACCGTGTTCTGTGTTGCCAGCTCAGCGAAGAACGGTGCCGGCTCTCACTGGGATGACGACCTGATCAACGAGATGGACCCGTACTGCGAGGCAATCCGCTACGACAGCCCGAGCCAGGCGGCGTTCGACGCCGGGCTTCGGAAGGCTGGCGTCTACTTCGAGGTGGACCGTCGCGCCTGACCGGGAGCTCGATGTGAGCCCCGCCGGAATCCGGCGGGGCTCACATGACTTCTGACCGAGCTCAGCGAGGTCAGAAGTCCCAGTCGTCGTCCTGCAGAGCCTCCACGCGGCCGACGGTGTAGCTGGACCCGCTTCCCGAGAAGAAGTCATGGTTCTCGTCTGCGTTCGGGCTGAGCGCGGACAGGATGGCGGGGTTCACGTCGGTCACCGACGCGGGGAACATCGCCTCGTAGCCGAGGTTCATGAGCGCCTTGTTCGCGTTGTAGTGGAGGAACTTCTTCACGTCCTCGGTGAGGCCGACCTCGTCGTACAGGTCCTGGGTGTACTCGACCTCGTTCTGGTGCAGCTCGAACAGCAGCTCGTACGCGTACTCGCGGAGTTCGTCCCGCTCGGCGTCCGTGAGCTTCTCGATGCCCTTCTGGAACTTGTAGCCGATGTAGTAGCCGTGGACGGCCTCGTCGCGGATGATGAGGCGGATGAGGTCGGCGGTGTTCGTCAGCTTCGCGCGGGCCGACCAGTACATCGGCAGGTAGAAGCCCGAGTAGAACGCGTAGCTCTCGAGGAACACGGACGCGATCTTGCGCTTGTGCGGGTTGTCGCCACGGTACCGGTCGAGGATGATCTGCGCCTTGCGCTGCAGCTGCGGGTTCTCCTCCGACCAGCGGAACGCGTCGTCGATCTCCTGCGTCGAGCACAGCGTCGAGAAGACGGACGAGTAGGACTTCGCGTGCACGGACTCCATGAACGCGATATTCGTGAGCACCGCCTCCTCATGCGGGGTCTGCGCGTCCGGGATGAGGGAGATGGCGCCGACCGTGCCCTGCACGGTGTCCAGGAGGGTCAGGCCGGTGAACACCCGCATCGTGAGGAGCTTCTCGGCGTCGGTGAGGGTCGCCCACGACTGCACGTCGTTGGACAGCGGCACCTTCGCGTCGAGCCAGAAATTGCTGGTCAGGCGGTTCCAGACCTCGAGGTCCTTGTCGTCGGTCACGCGGTTCCAATTGATGGGACGGACGATGCCGGTCATGGTGCTCCTTGGGCAGCAGGGGTGGGTTCCAGGGTTCTTGGAGAGGTCGACCAGGTTGGGCTGGTGAAGTAGATGTGCGCGGCACGAGATGTACGGCATCTATGCGCCCCCGCGCATAGATGACTCATGCACACGACGACTGCCACGCTCCCGCTTCCTTCGCCCTCGCCCGCTGTCGCGGCGACGCTCCCGGGGCGGTCGTACGAGCGTGAGCGTGAGGAGAGCGTGTCGATCTTCCGTGGCCTGATGTTCGCAACGCTGTTCGCCGTGGCGATCTACGGCTCGCTCGCCGCCGGCATCATCGGGCTGGTGAACTTCTTCACGCCCTGACCGTGAGCACGGTCGCCGACGGCAGGTGCTCGAGCACGTCAGCCCGTGACGCCGCCTCCCGCTCCCCGTTCGGGAGCAGTCGTTCGCACGCCTCGTGGCTGACGAGGAAAGCGGCGTCGCGCGCCAGGACGAGCTGCGTGTCGTCGTCGTCGTCCAGGCCGGACAGCGTGGCCCGTCGCCGGTTGTGGCACGTGATGATGTCGAGGACGGGCGTGGTCGCGCCCCAATAGTTCCGGCTGCTGAAGTACAGGCAGTCGCCGACGCGGACGCCGACGCCCTCGCAGTCCACCCACCCTTCGCTCGCGGTGCCGCGGCGGAAGACGTACAGCGCCTCCCATCCGCCAAGCAGCGGCCCACGCTCTCCGACGCGCAGGCCGGTGGTCTTCGCCCAGCGGCCGCCGCTGACGACGTACACGCTGTTCCGGGTGATGTACGCGCGGGAGTCACTCATCGCCGGGCATCCAGAGGTGTGCGAGCACACCGTAGTGGTCGCTGACGGTCAGCTCCCGCCCGTCCGGCGCGGTGAACGGGGTCATCGCGATGCGGCGGCCGCTGACCGGCTCGCCCGCCTGCCCGTGCACCCACTCGTACACGAACAGGTAGTCGATGCGGCGGCGGGGTGTCCGCTCCGGGCGGTACGGGGCGCCGCGCCGACCTGCGGCGGTCGCGATGGAGAACGCGTTCGGGTCGCCGGTGGTGTGTCCGGGATCGCCGGCGTGGACGGCGGCGTCGATCCACATCGTCGAATGGCCGAGATGGTGGTCGAGGCCGGTGAGGTACCGGATGGGCGCGGAGTCTGGGACAGCGTTGAAGTCGCCGCCGAGGATGATGACCGGACGGGTGGCGGTGTCCAGGTGGGCGGCGTCGAGGGTGAACAGGTGGTGTGCGAGATCGCTGAGGGACCGCGCCTGCGACGTGCGTTCAGCGATCGCGTGCGGCCCCCACGCGCCGTGGTGGCTGATGACGACGACGCGGCGACCGTCGATCATCGTCGCGGCCGCGGCGGGCTTGACGTATGTGAACCCCTCGGGTGGTCCGATCGGTGCCAGCTCGTGCTTGGAGAGGATGGCGTTCCCCGACGTACGACCGTCGGTGCGGACGAATAGGACGTACGGCATCCCGAGCGCGAGGGCGAGGTGTTGCACGGCGAAGTAGCCGTCCTCGGCGGGCGGCAGCACCTCCTGCAGCAGCAGGAAGTCGAGGTCTTCGGTGATGAGCTCGGTGATGAGGTGCTCGACCCGGGCCGGGAGGGCGTCCGGGTTGTGGAGCAGGTTCAGGGTGGCGACGCGAAGCACGGGGCGTTCTCCGAGAGTGGGGTGCTGGATGGTCGCCCTGTACCCTGCGGCGGGCCGAGGCACACGCCCCAGTGTGGGAGAATGGCTGGGTCAGCTTCTGGGGCCCTGCTGACCGTCTTCAGGAGTCCCTATTTTGAGCGCCATCCCCCAGGACACCGAGCTCGCGTACAGCCGCCGGTCGCGGCTCGCCCTCGGTTCGATCGTCCTGGCCCCCGTGGTCGCGGTTGCGATCGCCGTCCCCGCGACGGTATACGCCGTGTCGGTCCCGTCGGGTGGCACGGTGTCGGTCACCGGCCGTCTCCTCCTGCCCAGCAAGGAGCCGCAGCCGGTCCCAGCGGAGGCGGAGGCCGTTATCTTGCCGTCTGAGCCGCAGGCGGCTGACGAGGCTGAGGTGGCGTCGGTCGAGCAGTCCGTGTCGCAGCCCGCGCCCGCGCCATCGCAGGAAGCGGCCCCGGCTCCAGCGCCCGCGGTGCCCACGCAGCAGAACCAGCAGCAGCGGCAGCAGAGTCAGCAGTCGCAGCCCTCGAAGCCGGGGCAGTCACAGCCTGCGCCGCCGAAGACGGTCACACCCGTGCCGGTGAAGCCGCCGGCACCGCCGGTGAAGCGGGACCAGGAGGTCGTCACCGTCGCGCCGCCCGAGCCGATTGACACCAGGCCAGGGAACGGTCCAGGCCGTTCAAACCAGGCGAATGGAAGGTCGAACGGGCACGACAGGGGCCACGACAACGGTCCCGACAGGCGGCACGAAAACGGGCACGGGCGCGGGGACCGTTAGCCCCCGATCTCGCGGAGGGCTTGGCTGCGGAGCGCCTGGTACGCGGTCTGCCCAGAGGCGTCCACCATGAACGGGAGCATCAGCTCGTCGATGGTCGCAAGGTCCGCGTCGACGAGCGCGGCTTGCGCTTCCAGGAGCCCCAGAGCGATTCGCCAGGCCGTACGCGCGGCCTGTTCCCGGTTGCGGTGCTTCTTCGGGATGGTGTCGTCGCGGACGAGTGCTGCTTCGACACCGTCGATGCGGACGGGCATCTCGAACGAGCGGGGCCCGTAGTCGGTGACCATCTCGAATCCGAGTCCGGTCGCCTCGCCACGGTCGTTGTAGAGGGTGGAGATGCGGGTGACACCGCGGCGGGCGAGGAACGAGTGGACCTCTCCCACTGTCTGTGCGACCGGGACGGTTGACGTGTAGAACAGGATGCCCATGCCAGCGTCTATGCGCCGGCAGGGGCAAGCCTTCGGGCTTGCAGCGAGCTCGCGCACAACCCGCCGGCGCCGGTCACTTCGAGGTGGCGACGAGACGGAGCGCTTCTGCCCGTCCCGGGCCGACGAGGGTGACGAGGGCCTTCTCCATGGCGGCGTCACCGTATACGGCGCCGAGGACGAGCTCGCCGATGGACTCGGGGACGGACGCGGTGCGCTTGGCGTGTGTGTCGTCCTCGCGGAGCGCGAGCCCGAAGGTGACGCCCTGGTCGTCGGTGAGGGTGGAGTACAGCGTGATGCCGAAGCAGAGGAAGTCGCCGTCACCGTCCGGGGTGATGTGCGTGAGGGTCTGCTGACCGATGATGTCCAGCTCGTTCTGGACGTCACGGGCTGCGGCGATGAGAGTGTCGCCGACCCAGCTCTGCGCCTCGTGTCGGGCGGTTAGCGGACGCTTCTCCCACGGTGTTCCCCACATCACGTTGCGCTCCTTCAGTCGTCTGTCGGTTGTCGACCTTCTCATGCGCGGCCCCGGCCTGCCGCCGCGCACATGGGTGGCATGACCCTGGACGAGGACCGCATCGCACAACTGGAAGCGCACCGTCGTGAGGACGGCACGTTCGGTGCGCACGAGCACAGTACCCCCGCCATCGAGCTCGAGGAGCCCGAAGACGACGAGGTGGAGGCGCTGTTCGAGTTCATGCACGACGGCTGCAGCTTCGATGTCGTCCACGAGGGCGGGTCCACGTTCTCGCTCTACGACGAGGGCGGCACGTTCGTCACGAACTTCACGACCGCGTCCAGCATCGACGACCACGACTCGATCGAGGACGCCGCGGTCGACGCGCTCAACGACCGCTGACGTCGGTGTCCTCGGGCCAGGCCCTTCACGGACCGCAGCTGACCGACCCTCGCGAGCTCCTTCAGCTTGTCCTGCGTGAAGGCCACGCACCGGCGGGTGCGGGTGAACGGCTCCACGCCCCAGAACCGGGTGGCCTCGTCGGTGGGCAGGCCTGTGCGGACGAGGGTGCGCTCCCTCGTTCAGGAGCTGTAGCGCTGCACGATCTTCTCAGCGCCTTCTCTCTTGTCCTGCGCTTGCCCAAGATACTCGTCATCGGCGTCGTACACGTCCCAGCGGTTCCCCGACGGGGCCAGGCGCCCGGCGATCGCGCGGGTCTCGCGCCAGCGCACCGTGTGCTCCCCTGTCTTCATGTTCAGGGACGTGTAGGCGGGCCCGTACTTCTCCACCCCCGGGATGCTGATGACCGCTCGCGGGGCGGGCACGGGCGACGGGGGCGGCGACGGCGAAGGATCCTGCGTCGCCTCGACGGACTGCCTGCTCGGCCAGAACCGCACGACCAGCCACACGACGAACAACAGCCCGATTGCGCCCGCCAGCCACCACATCCAGGGGTACGGGGCGACGGCGTTCCAGAAGTCGGGGCTCACCTCGTGGGTTGCGCCGCTGATGAACGCCAGATACACCGAGCCAGCCGCCACAATGGCAGCCCACAAGAGGATCTGGGCGATCAGCTTCTTCGACCTCACAGCGGCAATCGTATCCGCGCCGCATGACGCCGCGGCGCGGTCAGAGAGCGCCGCTAGCGGGAGGCTGTCAGGCTACTCGCGTGCAGGACAGATCGATGACGTCCTTGTTCGTCTCGTCGTAGTCCGTCGTGAGGGTGCCTTCCATCGTCTTGTCCCCGGTGCGCACCATGTCGAGCAGCCATCGCTCCCCATCGACGAGGTTAACCAAGACCTGGAGGGGTTCACCTACTTTCGGCCCATCGACCTGCTCCGCGCTCAGCTGCCATCCGTCGCCGGTGGTCGCGGTGGTCGGGGTGTCGAGGGTGTACGTCGTGCTGAAGTCCTGCCCGAGGTCGGGGATTTCGAAGCTCAGCGACGACCTCGTGATCGCGGCCTCCATCTTGGCCTCTTCCCCCTCCCCCTCGCCTCGTGCGTCGCAGTCCCACGCTCCCTGCACGAAGTCCGCGATCGGGACCGGCGGCTCCACTGTCTCCTCCGCTGCGGCTGGTGTCTCCTCCACCGAAGCCGGCTCGTCGTCGGTCGCGGTGGCGCCCGTTCCTGCACATCCGGCGAGCAGGAGTGCCCCTGCTGTCATCACCGCTGCAGCGCACGTCGATCGTCGCATCTGTCCCCCAGTCCCCCAGTCCCCAGTCGCTCATCGCGATGCCGCTCATACTGCCAGAGGCACGGGCCTCCCGGACAGGGGCGATTCTCACCCGCCTGGTGTTCCATGAGTTCGCGGATCCGGGCGAGCTCATGGTGGATGCCGGCGAGGCGCCGGAGCGCTTCGTCCTTCACCCACTGTTCGGGCGAGCAGGTCCCGGCGGGCGGCTGCGATGTCTGCGGCGTCCGGGCGTTCGGCGAGCCGTTGCTCGGTGCGGGCGGCGATACGGGCTTCCACCTCGACGGGGATGCCGTGCCGGGCGAACGCGGGCACGCGCGGACTGAGGGTCATGTCCGGGGTGAGCATCGCCCTTTCCCAGTCGCGGTATGCGGCGACGAGCGCGCGGGTCTTCGCCACCTGCTCGACGGACGCGCGACCGAACGGGGCCCGGCTGCGCGCTCGGAGCCAGTTCATCGGTCGGTGACCGGCGCCACGTGGGCCTGCCGGCGGGCGCGAGCTCGCTCACGAAGCTGGGCGCTGAGGTTCCGGTCCGCGACCGCTGTGGGGTCGATGTCGTCCTGCGCGGAGGCCGCCGCGTCGAGAAGCCCGGCGACCTGTTCGAGCTCAGCGGCGATCGCCACGTTCAGGGCGTGGTCGAACTGGATGGCCCGCTGGTTCTCTGATGCGGCCGCGCGGACGAGCGGGCTGGCGCCGGTGACCCAGTAGTCCCGGAGGTCGTCGATGTCGGGCTGGCGGAGCGGCATCAGACGAAGTGGGGGCGGCCGGCGACGACGGAGTGCGCGTACTGGCGGATCTGCCGCTCGTTCATGTGCGAGGTGGGGAAGAACTCGGGGAACGCGTCGATGACCTGCTGCTCCGTCGGGTTCGAGCCGACGTGTTCGCGGAGCGCCTTGTCGCGGCGGCGAACCTCCAGCTTCGCGGCGTTGAGCGCGACGGATGCTGCGTTGGAAGGGCGGTGGTGCTTCGGCACGAGGGCTCCTGGGATGCGGGCTGGGAGTGGGCGCAACCCCTATGCGTGAGCTGGGCGATTCGTGGGACGCTTGCCGCATGAGCACGCCGATGTCGTTCGACGACTATTGCCGCGAGCGCGACATCAAACCGCACGAGTACGGGCCGGCGTTCGCCGCCTACCTGCATGAGGTGTCCGGCGGCGATTGGGACGGAGACGCCGAGAAGGTCACCGACCGTCCGGAGTGAGCTCGCCCCGGCGCTCCCACAGTCCGAGAGCATGCAGCGTCCGTGCCGCGTCGCGCTGCACACGGAACGAGGACAGCAGGACGAAGAACAGTCGGGCGGACCCATGAAACCGGGGTCCGCGGCCAGAGAGGTCCTGCGCCTCGATCGCGTCGATGGCGCGGGTCATCGCAGCGGGTCCGGCTTCGGCGATCCGCCCGAACGCGCGGTTCATCGCCGCGAGCACGCGAGCTTCCTCCAGCTCGGTGCGAGCCTCATGGAACGGGACGCCCGCGGCGGGCGCGTCCGGGTCGAGGATGTGTCGCTCCCACGCGCGGACGCCGGTGACGATGGTGCGGAGCCGACGGATCTGCCAGTGGGCGGCGCGGCCGAGCGGGCTGCGGGTCACTGTGCAGCCCTCCGGGCGGCGCGGCCGCGGTCGAACGCGTCATGGAACACCAGCAGTGTCGCCGCGTGCGTGTGCTCGCCCTGCGGGAGCGCCTGGTCGGCGGTCACGTAGTCGGGTGACTCGTAGCCGAGGATGAACCCCTTGCGGAACGCGGCGAGCACGGCCGGCTGAGTGAACTCTCCGTCCGGGTACGCGACCCGCGCGGCGACCTCCGCCGCCGTCATCTCCTCCTCCGTCATACGTCTCCCATGCGCGCCGAGCACAGGGCGCAGCCGCTAACGGTGCCGCTGACGGATGGGATGCGGGGTCGGCCCGAACCAGTCCGCTGCGATGTCCGGGACAGCCCGGATCGTCTCGAGCCCGCCACGGGTCATCACGTCCGGTCGGATGAGCGCGCACGCGGGGCAACCGTCCACCACGCCTTGCGTGAGGTGGGTGTGCGGTTCCCGTTCGGTTCGCGCGTGCACGGCGATACCTTCCTACGGTCTCAGTCCCACCAGCCGCCACCCCACGGGGCGCTGCGGTGCTGGCCTACGGGGATGAGCGAGTCGTCGACGTCGCCGGCGCGCGCTTCCTGCACGGCACGGCGGAGGGCGAGACGGACGGCGGTGCGCTCCGGGCGGTAATAGCGGGCGCTGCGCTCCGCAGCGGGGTGGTAGTACGGGTCCCACTCCATGTGGCGGCCGGCGACCATGCGGTCGCAGCGGCGGTGCTCGTCGCGGCCGGTGGCGCGGAACGCGTCGCAGTCGACGACCTCGCCCCACCAGTTGCGGCCGCAACCGTGGCGGATGTCGCCGCGTGCTCCGGTGAGCGCGAGACGGTTCTGCTGAACGCGCCAGGGCGCGTCCTTGAAGGTTCGTGACACAGTCGGGCTCCGATCCGTGCTCCATGTCCCCGGCGGGGACGACGGTGGAGCACCTAATCCGGCGGGTCGAACGCGTCCGACTCCCACACCTCGAGGTCAGCTTCCGTCGCGTCGAACCAGGTGTCACCGGACCAGGCGGTGGTGACACGGAGCATGCCGTGGCGGGCGTTCGGGGCGACGGTGAGCTTGCCGATGATGACGGTCCCGTCCGGGTAGCTCAGGCGCACGCGCGTGCCGCCGAGGAACTCCTCCTCGACGATGTCCGTGTCGGACCAGCGTGCCTTGCGCCAGGTCATGTCTCCTACCCTGCGATCAGCCCACTCGCACGGACGCCTTCCCCCACACGACCCACTCGCCGCGGAAGTGCACCAGCGGTTCGCGGGTGTTGATCTCGACGGGAGCGACGAGGGTCGCGGACGTGGCGTCCGGGATGTACACGCGGGCGTGGGCGAGCAGGCTGCCGACGATGGCGCCGTCCTTGAACCCGCCGAACGTCTCCACCTTCCAGACGCGGTTGGCGGCGACTCGTGCGATGTGCCTCACGTCGTCGAGGCGGGTGACCGGCCCGATCCGCTCGTCCGCGTACGTGTGGACGTGGTAGCCGAGCTCGATGAGCTTCATGTGCAGGTCCGGGCTCGGGGTCTCATGCAGCAGCGCCTTCACGTGAGCGGCCTGCGGGAGGCGGACGGGAAGCACGACGTCGAGCACAGCGGTCATGTACTCCCCCATGCGCGGGTGCGCGCGGATCGCAGTGACACCGCGCATGGAGGAAGCAAGCCGCCGATTGGAAAGGACCACCCCAGTGAAGCACCTCGCTCTCGACCCGCAGCAGCTCGCGAAGATCGACTTCGACACGTTCGACTTCCCTGAGCTCGAACTGGTCACCCGCTCCTCCGGTGAGGAGCTGCTGATGGTCGTGTGGGCCGGTGGCCGCCGGTTCCTGCTCCACGACCGTGAGATCCCCCGCGACCAGATGGGCGTCATCGAGGAGGTCCGCGCGGAGGTGGAGGCGTTCAACGCGGACACCATCACCGGGTGGCGTGACCTCGTGACCGCGGCTGTCGAGCGTGAGCGGCAGGCGATCGCGGACGCGCGGGACGCGCTGTTCGACCGCACCCTTGCCGTGGAGCGCGCGCACCAGGACGCTGGGTTCGCGTGCCTGCGTGCCCGCAGCTCCGCCCGCACCGCCGTGTGACTCAGCACGAGCGGTGCCTCTAGTCGGCCTCGGCGACCTCTACGAAGTCCGGCTCGTCGAGCGACCCGCTCGGACGGATGATGACCGCGCGTCTGGCGAGTCCACCGTCGAACAGCACCTTCCTGGCCGCGCGCGCCTTCGGCAGGGTCGGGTAGGCGAACAGCTTCTGCTCCTGTCCTTCCTCACCGACCAGGAGCGTGTACTCCCCGCCTCGGATGTGCGGTTTGCGGGCCATCACGCGCTCACCGTCGCTCGAGGGCGGGTGTGCGGCGCTCTCCCCCACACGTCGTCGCGGCGGAGGAGTGCGCGGACGACCCAGTGCGGGTCGCTCGCGTACGGGCCAGCGTTGCGGATGCCGTTGAACTCGACGATGAGCGGGTTACCGTCACGGTTGAGCGCGACGTCCAGGACGTACTCGGAGAGGTTGCCGCTGTGCCGCAGCTCCGTCGCGATCCGGTCCGCGAAGTCGTGGAGGGTCTTCGTCTGCTCCGGCGCCCAGATGATGTCCTCACCGTCGCGGCGGTGGCGGCGCATCCTCGGGTCGTGAGGTGCAAGCCGGTCGAACGGGGTGTACGCGGGGATGCAGCCGGCGCTGGCCACGGCGAGCCCGTCGACGATGAAGAACCGCCGCTCGAACTGCATCTCGATGTGCTCCTGAACGAGGAACGCGTCCTTGGTGCCGTCCAGGTGCATGAGCGCGCCCATGATGAGGTCGTCCTCGACGATCGCGTGCGCGACACTGTGCCGGACGTTGATGATGGTCATCCCGTACTTCGGGCGGGTGACCTTCACGACGACCCGGCCGTCGTCCCCCGCGACCTGTTCGCAGGCTGCGAGAAGCTGCCCTTCGTCCGCGTCGACGACGCGGACCTTCCGGCCTGCGTACCTCGTGAACACCGGCCAGTGGTAGTACCCGTCGGCGAGCCGGTCCGCAGCGACCGGGTGGAGAGTTTCGTCGGCGCGGGACTGCGCACCCCACGGGAACAGAGCATCCCGGTCGCCGGTGAACGGCTCGCCCGTTGCGAGGTTCGTGATGACCCCGTCTCGGTTCAGCCAGATGCGGTCGTTGTCCACCTGGTCGGCGACCGCTGTGAACCGGGCGACCTCCTCGAGGAACAGCTCGTCATCTTCGGGGCCGGTCTTCGGGATGCCGACCTTCCGGTCGTAGTCCCGCGCCGCCACGCGTGCCTTCTCCGGGAAGTCGATCAGGTTCCGGGCGGGTCGGACTCCGGCGACGGAGTACAGCCACTCCCTCTCTTGCGGGTTGCTCAGCAGCTTCTCCGCCTTCTCGGTCGGCACGAGCCGGTCACCGTCGAGTTCGAGGTATCCGGCGACCCACAGCCACTCGTACCGCTGGAACGGCACCTCCTGGTCGCCGAGGCGGAACCGGCCGACCCGGTTCTCGTCCACGCGGTACGTCGCGCCGAGCGTGTCGGCGGCTTGCAGGTCCCGGAGCCGGTCCTTCGGCAGCATCAGCGGCCGCCGTGCTCGGCGATGAACTCCTCGCCCGCGTGCTCCGCGATCTGCTCCGCGGTCGCACGGAGGTCGGTGAACTTCCCCGCGGTGGTGAGCACGAGGGTGTACGCCTGCGCGAGCTCGTCGTCACCTTCGATCGGGTACGCGCCCGCGACGGGCGCCTCTTCCGGCAGGCGGAGCACGTCGAGGGCGTGCTCGATCGCGTCGGCGACGGTGTCGATGTCGTCGCCTTCCATCTGGTCGAGGGCGACAAGCTGAACGGCGGTCTTGAGATCCATGAGCTCTCCATGCGCGGTGGTCGGGTCGTCGATGCGACGACGACAGGAAGTGTGCGGGCCGGCAGGCACCCCTGTGCGCGTCCCCGTGGCCTTTGGGTCCGCCTGTCGCTTTCGAATGCGACGCTGCCGGCTGATCATCACATGCGCAGTCCGCCGCGGCGTCGTGACCACAGCGTGGTCGACGATCGAACAGCTCCCGGGGCGCGCGGCCTCGGTGATGGTGAGCTGGCGGCGCTTCCTGCCATCGACGGGTTCGGGGTACTCCTTCCCTGCCCGCTCGTCCAGGACCGTCACCGCGCTGGCCGCGTTGTACTCGTGCACGGTGCGGTCGGACGGGTCCCTGCCCGCCGCTCGCGGGCCGGTCCCGAGACCTATGCGGGCGACGGGGCGGTGAAGTCCACGTCCTGGTCCTTCGCGGCCCACTCGAACACGCCGGTGTCCCAGCCGTTCGGCCACCACTCCGGGTTGTTCAGCTGCTTCACGAGCTCGGCGACGGTGGGCGCCCCGAACCCGTAGTGCTGCTCGTCGTTCGATGAGCGGAGGTACTGGTAGCGCACGCCGGTCGGCGTGTCGACCCGGTTGAGGTACAGGTCGGTGCCGCCGCAGGTCTTGTTCTGGCAGCACTGGCGGATGATCCGGTTCGGCAGCTCATCCGCGGGCAGGTCGGGGCTGTACAGCGGCTGCGGGATGAGCGCCCACTTCCGCTGGTCCGGGTCGGTGTCGTGAACGTGCGCGAGCTGACGTTCGTGCAGTTCCGGGTGCGCCCTCCACACGTCCTCGAGCGTCGGCGCGGGGCGACGCTGGTCCGCCGGGATGACCTTCTCGACGGTGACGATGCGGACGGCACGGTCGCTCGCTTCAACGGTCGCGAGCCCGTCGAGCACGTCACCGGACAGCAGCTCGTGCACGATCTGCTGTGCGGTGGTCTCGTCGAGCGGTTCGCCGGTCACGCGGATGTGGGCGGTGCCGATCGCTCGGGTAAGCGCGTCGCGGATGCCGATCGTCGTCGTCATGAGACTCACCATGCGCGGTGCGCGCCGGTCAGCGGGCCAGGGTGTCGAGGAAGTCGTCGTCCATGTCCTCGCCGGCGTCGGCGAGGAGCGTGAGCTGGCGGGTCGCGGACGCGACCCGGCGGCGGCTGGGGATGCGCCAGTCGCGGTGCACTCCGCTCCCGCGCTCACCGCGGGTGCGCTCGAACGCGCGACCCGACTGGACGTGCGAGAGGGTCCGTGTGCACGGCGCGTACTGGTCGGTGGTGCCCGCGAGCCGCCCGTCACGGTCGACTCGCTCGTCGATGGTGCAGTAGTCCACGTAGCGGCCCTTGACGTGCTGCTCCCACACGGGTTCCAGCTTCGTCTCGAGCCCGTCGATCGTCGCCCACGCAGGCTCGCCGGCTGCCAGGCGACGGCGGGCTTCCTCGCGGATGGCGCGGTACCGTGCTTGGGTGCCCTTCGGCGCGTCGAACACGGGCGGGTGCAGGTGCGCGGCGACCCCGAGCCGGATCGGGACGGGCCTCTCGGTGAGGATGACGTTGCCGCGCTCGTCCCGCTTCTTCCGCGACACGGTGAGGGGCTTCCCGAACAGGTCGTGGTCGTGCCATTCACGGGTGCCGTGCTCAGCGGACTGCACCCAGTACGGGCGGTGCTCGTCGGTGTGGCTCACAGGAGCTATATGCGCGGTCGAGCCGGTGCGGCACGACAGGGTCGTGCGTGCTGTCGGCGCCATCAGCTACCATCTCGGCACGACACGACATCTGGGGAGGGGTCATGCCGACCGTCGAGGAGACCGCTGATGCGGCGTTCAGGGGTGAGCGGATCGAACCGCAGTTCAACACGGCGTTCGGGCGCTGGTTCTACCGTCAGCCGGAATGGGTGCAGGCACTCTTCTTCTTCGGGATCCCCGTCGCGATGGTGCCGCTGGTCTTCTTCTTTGGCGGGTTCCTTCTCGTCATCTACCTGGTCTACTTCCTCGCGATCGGCGCAGGGTTCGTTGCGTCGCTCGGCTCGAAGCTCTGACCGCTACGCGGTGCGCTGCAACGCGGGCAGCTGCAGCCCCTCGTACCGGAGCTGCACACGGTAGAAGAAGTCGGTGAGGGGCAGGTCGAGGTACTCGAGGATGTCGAAGACCCGCTCCATCTTCAACGGCGCCTTCCCGTTCAGGTGCCGGTTGAGGGTGGCGTAGTCGACGCCCATCGCGATCGCGAGCGCGCGGACGCTGCGGTACGGGCTCGCGGCGATCTCGGCGAGCAGCTGCTGCGAGGTCGCTTCCAGGCGGAGCGCTGTGGACACCGGTGCACCTCCCTCACCGGTCACAGTAGCCGGGCGGTCCCGGTTCGCCGGCGAGGACACGCGGCCCGGCCGTGTTCAGCGTCGGCGGCCCCCAGTACCCTTCAGCCCCGTGCCCCTTGTCGCCCTCTGGAACGGCCAACGGTTGGAGTCGTTCCGCCTCGACGACGAGTGGGCGCGTGTCCGGCAGGCATCCCGTCGCGGCGAGCTCGAGATGACGTGCGGGACTCGCGCGATCGCGAAGGTGTCGCCGCGCGGAATGCGGTTCTTCGCCCACAAGTCCGCCGGGTGCTCCCTGCACGCCGGGGCACCGGAGACACCCGAGCATCTGCAAGCGAAGGCGACGCTCGCCGAAGCGGCCCGCGCGTGCGGGTGGAACGCGACCGTCGAGTACGTCGGGCCCGGCGGCGAGTGGGTCGCGGACGTGCTCATCGAACGCGGCGAACTGCGGATGGCACTCGAGGTGCAGTGGTCCCCGCAGACGACGGAGGAGTTCGCCGCACGCACCGCCCGGTACGAGAATGCCGGCATCCACTGCCGCTGGTTCCTTGGCCCGCGGAATCACACCCGCACCGTCCCGAGCTCGTACCTGCTGCACGGGAGCGGTGACGACCTGCACTGCAGCGTCCCCGGGCCGCTGTTCGAGCGCGGCGGCCCCCTCCCCCTAGCTGACGCGGCCCGGATCCTCCTCGATGGAGGTGTGCGCCCGTTCGCGGAGTTGCGGGTCGAAGCGATCACTGTCGACTTCTACCAGCTGAAGTGCTGGGCGTGCGACCGCTGGTACTCACGGTGGTGGGTGTCAGAGGCCGACGTCGTGTCGAGGTGCGGTGTCGAAGGGACCGTCGCCAGTATGGCCGGCTTCTGGGCGTGGCGGCCGGGCGCGAAAGCCCGCATCGAGGAGCGGATCCACGGGCACATCCTCCGGCTCACGTCCCGCGATGACTGGCCGGACCCGTGCGGGTACCGTCGGATGTTCAGTCAGCAGGCAGGCGAGACGTACTCGATGGCGGTCTGCCCGCATTGCTCGAAACCGCAGGGTGACTCGCATCTGATCGCCGCGCGTCGCCCGCGGGTCGTCACCCTGTACCTGCCGTTGGATGAAGGCGCTCGACGGGACTTCCGCGTCAGCACTGGTGCGCTGCGGCTCCCGCACCTGTGCCCCGATGTCGGGCACGGACGGTGCGAGCCGCCGCGAGACGCCGACCCGGAGTATGTGTTCCCGATGCCGGCGTCGACCGACCACGAGTGACGGTGGTCGGCCTGGTCTGTGGAGCTGCGGGGAATCGAACCCCGGTCTTGCCTCAGGCTTCCTGTTCTTCTACGTGCGTAGCCCGCCTGTCCCTTTCTCGACCCTGGCGTCCGCGGCGAGCGGCGTATCCAGCTGGTCTACGCATCCTTCATCTCGACGTCGCAGCGGATGCGATCCGCGTCGTCATGACCCGTTGACTGACGCCTGCACCGCGGGTGGTGTCATCCCCGGTTCGGTGTGAGACGGACCTCATTGTGAGGCCGACGCTGCTCACGCAGCGAGGGCGAGGTCGGACTGCTTGATGTTGGCAGTTGTTGGGTGCGCGGTGTGTTTACAAGGTCACCGTGCCATCCTCGGCACGCTTCACCATGAAGCGATCTGAGCCAATCGAAACCTGGTCAGCCCCGTGTGGAGTTGTGGTCGCAGGCTTGTCGCCCGCACCTGTCATATGCGCGGCGCCGGCGTGAAGCCTGCGACATCCACCCTGCGACGAAGGCCGGGGGCGCCCCCGGCCTTCGCCTTTTCAAGGTGACTCCGTGCCGGCAGAGGCGAGGGCGGAGTGTCAGAGGCGGCCCGACTTTCACGGTCCTGAGATCAGTCGCTCAGGGTGCTGCACAGTCCGCCGCGGCGGACCCGTGCACGAAGCTCCATTCCCCCGTCGGGTGGTGGCCTCGCCCCTCCCCTATGCGCGGTCGCGGTGGACGCGGCCGCCTCGCTCCTCCTCGAGCTGCCGCTGGTAGGACAGCATCCCGTGCGTGATGGCGAGGCGGATGACGAGGTACAGCAGCAGGCAGGCGATGAAGGTGCCGACGAGCCCGGTGAGGATCGCGAGGATCCACGCGGTCGCCGGGTCTGTGACCAGTTCGATCATGCCGCTCACGCTATCGGAGCGGTGCGACGGGGCCGCGGGGCGTCACCCGGGGAGCCGGGCGGCGAGCTCGGCGGCGCCTGGACGGTCAGGGCAGAGGGTGAGCATCCCTCGCACCATCGGCTCGTTCGCTTTGTCGATCGGTCCGATTTTCAGGTACGGGGTGTCGGTGATGGCGCACGCGATGTACGCGCCCGCGAGCATCTCCTCCTCCTCCGCGACGTTCGGTGCGAAGGCGGGCCGGACGATCTCGACGACCTCCCGCTGCACGTCGGTCCACTCAGTCCCGTGCTGGACGGGTTTGCACGCCTGGATGTCAGGCACCGCCCACACCTCCTCCCACGAGGAGAACGGGGCGGTCGTGCCGGTCGGGTTCGTGCCGTTCGGCATCTCGACGTAGCAGTCGTACGTGAACGAGATCGGGACCGGTGCGATCGTCACCTCAGGCGCCGGCTCGGTCGTCCGCTCGGACGCCGGCTCGGTCGTCGGGTTCGGTGACGCGATCACGCGCGGGGTGTGCGTCGCAGCGTCACCGTCGGGCGCGGCCACACACCCGGTCAGGGCGAGCGCTGCGACCAGCGGGATGAGGGCTGCTCGTTCGAGTCGGTTTGTGGTCCCTCTCTGTGTGTTGGGATGTGCGGGCCGGGAAGCCCCCTTCGCCTTCCCGGCCCTCAGCGCGCTCCCCGGGATTTGAACCCGGAATCTGTCGGGTAGGGGCCGACTGCCTTGTCCGTTAGGCCAGGAGCGCACGCGTGGCTCGTTCTATGCGCGGTGGCGGCGCATGGAAGGGGACATGAACTGCGACAGGGACTGCGGGTACGACGAGTTCGGTTTCCGTCGGGTGACCGACTTCACCGGCGACGCTATCGGACTGGACCCTGCCGGCTGCGGGTGCATGGACTGCCTCATCGGGGACTCCATCCCCCTCAACAACGCGAGGATGACGGACCTGGCCCGCGCTGCGGCCGCAGGTCGGAAGATCGTGAACCGCAGCGGCACCCACCTCGCCCTCATCGAGCGCTACACGGGCGACCTCGAGTTCGTCGAACTGCCCAGAGCGCACTCCATCCTCGGCTTCTACCTGGACGAGTAGATCAGCTGTTCGCGACCTCGATGAGCGTGTCCGCGTGGCACGGGTGCGGGGCGCAGAAGCAGACGAGGCCCTTCATCGGGATTTCGATGGGCAGCGTCGTGCGCCACCGGATGGTCTGGTACTGCTCCTCTCCAGGCTGTGCCATCCTCAGGGGAATCGGTCACGAGCACCAGGTCGGTGAGGCTCACCTGCCTGCGAGCTCTCGTCCACAGATCGTTCGAACGTCGTGGGGTGAGTCCGTCCCAGCAGGATGTCGTTCGCCTCCCGCATCGGATCACTGCCACGACCGTGCCCAATTCGCGCTTTACGAGCGAGTCGCACGATCAGACCGACCGCCACGCAGCCCCAGAACAAGCCGAGGAACCACGTTGCCCACTCGGATCCAGTTGCGAGCGCGAGCGCCCACAGGCCGAGCCCGACCAGGAGGACGAGCCAAACCACAACCCGTCGCGCTCTCCATATGAGGAACCTCGTGCGCATACCCCCATTCTTACTGGCGCCCCGGCGCCGATGAAAGGGTGGTTCACCTCTTGACAGTCCCGACGCGCCCCTGCAATATGCGTGAGCATACAAATCTGACCACCATTCGACGGAGTTGCTCATGTCACGATCTGAGGTCCGCAGGAAGTTGCGCCTGATAGTCGGCATGGGGGTCACAGCCGCGCTACTTCTCTCGAGCTCACCTGCGTTCGCTGCGCCCGATCGCCCTCTCCCACCGGCGCCCGGCGACGTTGCGGTCACCCCTGTAGCGGACACCCTCCTCATCGACGGTAAGCCCGTAGACGTCGCCGTCATGCCAGACTTCGACCCCACACTTCCTGCTGTCGTTCTCGGAGATAAGGGGCCGATGCCGGTCAAGTCCGTCACGCTCGTGAAGGAGGACGGCCGCCGCACCGACCTCGCGCTCGTCGATGTCACGAACAAAGCAGCGCTGGCGAGTTGCTGGCGTACATGGATCGCCCCCGGAAACGCAGCGTGGCACACGTCTGTCGACGGATGTGCGCTCATCGGCGCCACAGCCACGGCAACAGCCGGATACAGCTGGACCGTGGACTGGAACTCGCTGGGAGCAGCCTGCCTCAAGGGGCGCGGCTACTACTACCAGAGCTACCCCGGCGGGGGCAGCTGGTATCAGATTTACCGAGCCATCGGGTGTGGCTCATCTGGCACCTCCGGAGGAGGAAGCGTTCTTTGGGGCAACGTCGCTTCCGTAAAGAAGGTGCAGATGCTCGCTACCTCTTCGCCAATCGGCGCGGCCGGGATGTTCCAGTAACCGAAGTAAGCACAGCTCGCTCCACCTTCAACACTGGCGAGTTACCCCGCTCACCCAGGACTGTCCAGCGCCGATATCGGGCGCATTCCCGACTACTTGGAGTGAACAGGGCGTGCGGGCGGGTTACGACCAGTCGCGGATGGCCTTCGACTTTGCTGCCGAGCGGGTGCGAGCGCGCTTCGTGCGGCGGTCCTGGTGAGCCTGGGTCGCCGACGAGGAGCCGAGCCCGTGCATGGCGCGCTGGAACTCGGGGTTCGGGAGGTTGCGGTGCGACACGGGTGCGTCCTTTCGAGAGGGGCCGGCGGCGTTCGCCGGCCCCTCTGTCATGCGCGGGCTGTCGCTCATGCCAGTGCCACCGCCCTGGTGACCGCGTCGCCTGTTGCGGCGTGCGAACCGCGAGCGTCAGCGAGCCCCAGTGCGACGACGTCCGCACCGGTCTCTGCGATCGCCATGACGAGCGTCTCCCGGTTCGTGACGACCCGTGGCTGGAAGCGGAGGGTCATGCCAGCCTCCTCCGGCGTCCGGTCGGCCTTGGTGTTGTTGCACCGCAGGCACGACGCGACCGTGTTCTCCCACGTGTCCCGGCCGCCGCGGCTGCGGGGCAGGACGTGGTCGACGGTGCTCGCCCGCTTCCCGCAGTACGCGCACTCGAAGTTGTCACGCTGCAGCAACCCGCGACGCGACCACGCGACGGTGCCGTACCGGTACGGGACGCGGATCATCTCGCGGAACTGGACGACGCGCGGGAACGGGAACTCCGCCTCCGCGGACCGGACGACCCGGCCGGGGACGGCGTCGACGATGACGGCACGCTCCCTCATCAGGAAGACGAGTGCGCGCGACAGCGGCACGATGCCGAGCGGCTCGAAGCTCGCGTTCAGCACCACGACCCCGTCGCGTATTCGAGTGCGCATCGTCTCCCTTCCTTCCTTGTCATGTGCGCTGCACCCGCGAGCGGTGCTCACGGTGCGTGTGAAGTTGTGACAGCGGAAGACGACGTGGAGGTGGTGGCGGGATTCGAACCCGCGTGCACGGCTTTGCAGGCCGCTGCCTCGCCTCTCGGCCACACCACCGGATGACACGAGGTCCCGCCGACAGTGGTGTCGGCGGGACCTCGTTGGTTGTGCGTGAACGGGCTGGTCAACCCTTCACGCACAGGACCGTCTGGAGGTGCTGGACCACTTCGACCAGGTCGGACTGCGCCTCGATGACCGAGTGGAGGTCCTTGTACGCGCCGGGAAGCTCGTCGAGGATCCCGGCGTCGCGGCGCGACTCGATCTTCCCGATCTGCTCAGCGATCGCGGAGCGGCCATTGTCGTCGCCGGCGAACAGCGCCTTCGCCTTGTTGCGGCTGAGGCGGCGACCGGCACCGTGGCTCGCGGACTGGAACGATGCGTCGTTGCCGAGGCCGCGGACGACGTAACTGCCGGTGCCCATCGACCCGGGGATCAGGGCGAGGTCGCCGCGACCGGCACGGATCGCACCCTTCCGGGTGACGAGCATCGTGCGGCCGTCGATGACCTCCTCCGCGACGTAGTTGTGGTGCACGTTGATCGTCTCGTCGAACGTGACGTCACGGCCCGCGAAGTGGCGGGCGAAGGCCCGCTTGACGAGCTCCATCATCACGGCGCGCGACCGCAGCGCGTACTCCTGCGCCCACCAGAGGTCTCGGCGGTACGCGTCCATCTCAGGGGTGCCGGTGAGGAACACGGCCAGGTCCCGGTCGGGCAGCTCCCGATTGTGCGGAAGCTCCTTCGCGATGGCGATGTGCGCTTCCGCGAGCACCTTCCCGATGTTCCGGGACCCGGAGTGAAGGGTCAGCCAGACCGACTTGTCCTGGCCGACGGTGACCTCGATGAAGTGGTTCCCGCCGCCGAGGGTGCCCATCTGCCGGTGCGCCTTCGACTCGAGGCTCTGCGCGCCCTTGTGAAGGGTCCGGAACTGTGCCCAGAACCGGTCCCACCCGCGGTCGAGCCCGAGCGCGCGGACGTTCACCGCCTCCTCGTGCGCGCCGAACCCGACCGGTACGGCGGCTTCGATCGCGCTGCGCAGCCGCGGGAGCCGCTCGAGGTCTTCCTCGACGAGGTTCGTGCGGACGGCGACGACGCCGCAGCCGATGTCCACGCCGACAGCGGACGGGCTGACCGCCTGCTCCATCGCGATGACGCTTCCGACGGTGGCGCCCTTCCCGAGGTGCACGTCCGGCATGACGCGGACGCCGTGCACCCACGGGAGGGCGGCGATGTTCCGCAGCTGCGTGAGCGCGGCCGGCTCGATCTCGTGCTCCGCCGCCCACATGAGGGTGGGTGCCGATGCCCCGCGCAACGTCACGGGCAGGCTCATGGTGTCCATGATGTCTTCCTCTCATGCCCGGCGGGCGGGCGATCGAATGGTGTGGTGTGGTGCGCGCGGCAGGGCTCGAACCTGCGACACCCGGCTCCGGAGGCCGGTGCTCTATCCGCTGAGCTACGCGCGCGTGGCTCCCGCGCCAGGGCTCGAACCCGGGCTCCCCGATCCAAAGTCGGGCGTGCTGCCGCTACACCACGCGGGATCAGGCGCGGCCGACGAGTTCGACGCCGAGCTCGGTGCGGTGCGGGTGCGGGTTTCATGTCGCGCCTATGCGTGCCCCCACCAGGACTCGAACCTGGAACCTCCCGCTCCGTAGGCGGGCGCTCTGTCCAATTGAGCTACGGGGGCAAGACCACCCGGATGCACGGGCGGTGTGGAGCGGATGACGGGACTCGAACCCGCGACCTTCTCCATGGCAAGGAGACGCGCTACCAGCTGCGCCACATCCGCGTTGCGCCGTTGCGGTCGGCGTGACCGTGGTCCTCGCTAACCTCGGCGGTGTGAATGACATCTCGGGCATCATCAGCGAGGCGCTCCAGAGCCAGATCCGAGAGGAGGAGCGCAAGTTCTACTGGGACGCGGGCTTCGAATACGCCCGGAGACACGCGATCGAGATCATGAGCGGCTGGTTCACCAACGAGTCCGTCGCGCGCGCCGCGAAAGTGTTCGAGTCGCTGCCGGATCTGTCGACGGAAGACCGTCTGAAGCATGCGATTATCGCTGCGCTCGGTGGGCGTGTTCTGGGCGACCCGCGCAATCCGTTGGGCGTTGCGTTCGATGACCCGCCGTTCGTGTGGTGGGCCCCCGGGGTCTCGAACCCCGCACCCGCGGAGTAAAAGTCCGCTGCTCTGCCTGCTGAGCTAGAGACCCGTGGAGCCCTCGGCGGGAGTCGAACCCAGCTGCCTCCCGATTACGAGTCGGGCGCTCCTCCGCAGGAGCTTCGAGGGCAAGCGAGTGCACCCTTGGTGCACGAGTCCGGTTGGCGGGACTCGAACCCGCGATCCCTGCGCCCCGAACGCAGTGGGGTGCCGCTCCCCTACAACCGGTCGGCCGAGCTGACGCTCGGCATGAGTGGCACCGACCGGAACCGACCCGGTGACCTCTGCGTTTTCAATGCAGCGCTCTGTCCGACTGAGCTACGGTGCCGAAGCTCGACGCGCGTCGCGCGTCGAGCGGCTCACACGGCCCGCAGGAGCGCCTCGGCGGGCACCTCGCGGAACGTGAGCAGGAAGGTCCGCTCCGGCCGCGTGCGGGCACGGTGGACCGTGTGCAGGGTGCGCGCGAACGCCTGGCCTGCGTTGACGGTGATGACGCGCTCGACGTCAGCGTTCAGGAGCTGCTTGACGAGCTCGTCGACGGCGGGCGTGCTATGGCGGAGGACACGGCCGGCGTCGATGACGATGTCCGTGTCGCGGATGTCGGTGATGAGGCGGCCGGCGGCCGGTCGGCCTGTGAACGCCCGCGGCAGGGTGATGACGGTGGCCATGTCCACTCCTTCCTTCTGATGTGTCGTCGTGCGCGTGGATGCGAGCACGTGTGGTTGCAGGGGCCAGATTTGAACTGGCGACCTCATGGTTATGAGCCACGCGGGCTACCGAGCTGCCCTACCCTGCATCAGCTCGCCTGGGCGAGCGCGTGAACGGGACGGGAATCGAACCCGCGTCGTACCTGCGGTGAAAGCGCAGTCGCCCCTGCCAGCAGAGCAACCCGTCCGTGTTGTCGGCGTGACGCCGACGTAGTGACCCCAGCGGGACTCGAACCCGCGTTACTGCCGTGAGAGGGCAGCGTCATAGCCGCTAGACCATGGGGCCGTGCCCAACGCCCCGGCGAGCCGGGGACGTCAGGGGGCGATAGCCGGCAGCTGGGCGTGACCCTTCGCGCTCCCTCCCGTGCCCCATCGGGGACGGCCAGTTCCTCACCGGAGAGAGTGCGCGCCTGCTGCCGAGGCGCTGACGACGCGGCATGCACGTCGCTTCGGGTGGCTGACGGGGCACGATCCCGCGGCCTCCTGACCCACAATCAGGCGCTCTACCCGCTGAGCTACAGCCACCAGGGCTCGCCGCGGCCCGAGGACCCGCGAGCAGACGGTTCGGTCGTCACCCTGTGTCCCGCACTTACCTGGCTGCGGGCGACCTTTCGGTAACCGCTCCCGGAGCAGGAATCGAACCTGCGATCCCCGTTCGGGGCACCTGATCCAGAGTCAGGCCGGCCGTGCCAGCAGACCATCCGGGAAGAGCCCTTGCGGGCGTTCCACTAAGGGCGGTTGCCCTCAGTGGGCGCGAGCACGGTACTGCCGTGCCCGCGAGGTGTGGAGCATGTCGAGCGTTGGGAAGTCGAGCAGGGCGGGCTTGCCGGTCTCCGTCTTGTACGCCCGGATCCAGCGATCGCGGTCCGTGTCGAAGCACTGCAGGAGGTCCGCGTCTTGGAGGACGGCGCCGACGATGCTGCTCGGATCGGTGTGCGGGAACCGCGTCTCGGGGATGAGCGCGGCGGCCGCCTGCCCGTACTCGGCGCCGTGGGTGAGCGTGAACGCGACTGCCCGGGCGAGGTTGTCGTCCTCGCTGTCACCGGGGACGTACCCGGCGTCGTGGAACAGCGCGGCGACGGCGAGCGGGCGGATGTTCTCCTCCCCGAGCGCGGAGGCGGTGGCGAAGTCGATCGCGCGGGCCGCGGTCGCGACCCCGTGCGCCGCGCCGTGGTAGGCGAGCTCGGCCGCGGGGTTGTGGTCGTACAGGGCGAACACCATCTCGCGTGGCAGGCCGAGCGAGGCGAACAGGTGCAGCAGCGTTTGCATCCGGGCCCGGTCAGCGGCCGGCGGCTCCTCCTGAAACCGGGTCGCGCGGACTCGGCGCGGGCCGAACAGCTTCCCGGCGAGCCCGGGCCGCTCGATCTCCGTCCACCACGTGTAGTCCCCGAACGGCAGGTGCGAGTCGTGCATGTTGCTGTCCACGACCCACTTGCGGCCGCAGTGCGGGCACGCCCACGCGTCGCCGATTCGGCGCCCGAAGCGGAACGGCACGGTGCAGGTGACGGATGTGTCCATGGCCGTCCTATGCGTCGCGGCGGCGGGATTCGAACCCGCGATCTTCGAGTTATGAGCCCGGTGCCTTACCGACTTGGCTACGCCGCAGTGCGACGCCGCCCCGCACCTTGCCGTGCGTCGCGACGTCTCGGTCGTTCTGCGGGCGCCTATCCCCCGCGTCTCGTTCTCGCTTCCCGAGCCTGGGTGACCTGGGCCCAGGCGGAGACTCAGCCGGCATCCTGGCAAGTCGGATGCCGGCAGGCCCGTACCGATCCCGGGAGTCGAACCCGGACGCCCCGAAGGGCACCAGCGCCTCAGGCTGGCACGTCTGCCATTCCGTCAGATCGGCTCGCTGGACTTCGACTCGCGAGCCACGCGTGGCTCGCTCGTCGGTGCAGTCATGAACACCGGAGCCGGCGGGAATCGAACCCGCAAGCGCCGACCGTACGGTGCCCGTTTCCGGGCATCTGGGCGGCGCCGCGTGTCCCTCAGCCGGCCCATGCCGTCCAGGCATCCCCTTCCGGTTTAGGGCCGACCCACGCTGCCGAACCATCATGCTTCGGCTCCGATGTCCACTTCCGGGAGGGAGCACAGCATGTCTGCTGCTCGAG
>Ga0182741_1001540_pt1 | contig 29664 bp, 26 predicted proteins | sample eDN5th37CBELigOP_FD_128874 | JGI IMG/M metagenome (GOLD analysis project Ga0182741, IMG submission 128874) | Enriched Organic Plus compost microbial communities from Emeryville, California, USA - eDNA 5th pass 37_C BE-Lig OP (version 2) (version 2) ... | reverse complement strand
TCCACCTGAATGGGATCCGCTCTTTAGCGCAGCACGGCCCGGATTTCCGGTCGCAGCGCTGCGTCGTCGCCGCTCTGCAGCCGCCAGTGGCCACCATAGGTATAGGCCCAGAGCGTCGCCGGCAGGCCGAGTTCCCGCAGGATGGGCAGGGCCGTGCGCAGATCCGCGGCCCATGCGGCGGCCTTCGTCTCGTGCCCCTTGGCGCCTCCGAGCTCGCTGACCACCACCGGCACCCGGTGCCGGTCGCGCCAGGCGGCGATGGGGCGAAAGCGCCACTGGACCGCGCCGGCATCGCCGCCCTCGTAGTCATGGACCTCGGCGATGGTGAGCGGATCCTCGGGCGGTGTTGCCTCCACCAGCGAGCGCGCGCTGCACCATTCCCGCCCGCCCCACATCAGCAGATGGGCCGGCGCGGCGCGGCGCACTGCCGCCAGCAGGCGGTCGCGCACCGGCATCCAGCCGGCGGTATCAGGAAAGGCCGGCTCGTTGAGCGGCGCCAGCACCACCTGCGCCGGGTCGGTGCGCGCGGCGAAGAAGGCGGCGCGAGTCGCCAGAGCCTCCCATTCCCGCGCAGCCCAGGGCTTGCTCTGGTGGTAGCTGTCGGTCAGCCCCAGCAGCACCGGCAGGCCCGCGGCATTCGCATCCTCCACCGCCTGCTGGAACATGCGGAGGACTCCGGTGGAGTCCCCGGTCTCGCTGACGGGCGGAATGAACAGTCGCGCATGGTCGAAGCCCGCCGCGCGAAAGCGGCGCCACCAGGCGGTCCCGAGCCGTCGCGGCTGGTTGTTGTGGGCGATCGCATGCCACCGCTCCAGATTGGCGCCGAGGCGGAGGCCGGCGATGCGATCCCGCAGCGCCTCGGCCTCTCGCGCCGCGGCAGCGGTCCGGGATCCGAGCGCAATCAGCGCCGGAAGCGCGAGCAGGGAGCGCCGCCCAGCGCCGCTTCCTGGCTTGCCGGACCGCGTCATGTGCCGGCCTCGCGCAGCGCCGGCGATATCACCCCGCGCAGATAGCCCAGATTGTAGGCGGCGCCGCACCGCGCCCGGAGCAGGGCCGAGGAGCCGGCCGGCCAGAGCAGCAGCGGCGCCTGCACCGTGAGCCGCGCGGCCGCGCCCAGGGTGCGTCTCGGGCCGCCTTGCCGCCGGTCGCGCAGCGCATCCGTCGCGCCCTGCCACAACAGGCGGGATAGCAGCCAGGCGGGCCGCAGCCGCTCGCGCTGGATGCTGTGTCGCACCGCTGCCGCGCCATCGTAGAAGGCGCGCCATCCGGCCGCCCGGAGCCGTGCCACTACCTCTACCTCCTCGCCCGAGAGCAGGCGGTTGCCGACCCGGCCGAGCGCCTCGGGGAAACCGCCCACCGTCTCCAGTGCCGCGCGGGCGAAGGCCATGTTGGCACCGTAGATCTCCACCCCTGGCGGCAGGTCGCGCGCGACCTCGCCGAAACCCTCCCATTCCACGATGGTCAGCACCCCGCGCAGCGATGGTGGCCACCAGGGCGGCAGCGGCGCTTCCCAGGCCGGCAGGATGCGCCCGCCGAGAGCGGCGGCCTCGGGTGGCAGGGCGGCGATGCGGGCGAGCAGCGCCGTCGCCCAGCCGGGCTCCGGCACCGCATCGTCGTCCAGATAGGCCACCCAGGCGCCGCGTGCCGCCGCGAGACCCAGATTGCGGGCGCGCGAAAGCCCCGGCGCCTCCGCCCGCAGCGGCCGCGCGCCATGGTCCCGGGCCAGGGTGGCGATGGCCGAGGCTGCCGGGGCGGGGGAGGCGCTGTCCACCACCACCACCTCGAAATCGCGCCGGTCCTGCGCGCGGAGACCGTCGAGGCAGGCCCGGAGATAGTCCGGCCGGCCATGCGTGCAGAGCACGACCGAGAGTGGTGGTTCGGGGGTGGGGCCGGCCGACATCGTCAGCTGCCGAAACGGAAGGCTCCCGGCACGGAGGGTGCGGCTTCCTGGCCGTCATTGGCTTGCGGCCCGGACGGCGCCTTCTCCTGCGCCTCCTTCACGCGGTTCTCCACCTGCCGCAGCAGGCTGAGCAGCCCGTTGGCGAAGGAGGGAAGCTGTACCAGCGGCATGACAAGCTGGCCGGCGGGCACTGGCTTCCCGTCCGGTCCGGCCTGGGCGAGGGTCAGTCGCGCAACCCCATGGGTGACGCTTGCTTCCAGAACGCCATCGGCAAAGATGGTGCGGGCATCGGGCATGGACTGGCAGTCTCCTGTTCCGTCCGGTTGGATGCGGCGGAGACTACCAGCCTCGGTCGCCCTCCGCGCCCCGGGGGCCGCCGGAAATTCGATCCGGCGGCCGGCGACGCGCTATTGCTCCCGGAAGGCGCGATGGAAGCTGTCGCGGATCGGCTGGGTGATGTAGCGGAAGAAGCTCCGCTCGCCGATCTGGATATGCGCTTCCACGGGCATGCCGGGGGTGAGGAAGACGTTGGGCAGGTGCTCCAGCTGGTCACGATCGATCAGGATGTGAGCACGATAGTATTGCTGGTGCGTCTGTTCGTTGGTGGTCACGTCCGCGGCGACCCAGATCACATGCCCGTGCAGGTAGGGCACCAGGCGCTGCTTGAAGGCGGGCAGCCGTACCTCGGACTGCAGGCCGGGATAGACCACGTCGATGTCGTTGGGCTGGATGTTCACCTCGGCCACCAGCCGGTCCCGGTCGGGAACGATATCAAGCACCGGATCGCCGGGACGGATCACGGCGCCAAGCGTGAACACCTTGAGGTTCACCACGGTGCCGGAGGTGGGGGCCAGGATCTCGCGCCGGGTCAGCACGTCCTCGGCGGCCCGCAGCTTCTCCTCGGCCTCGGCGAGCTTGTTGCGCACCTCGCGCAGGTCCGTCGAGACCTCCTGCGTGCGCTGGTCGACCGTCTGGCGGATCTGCCGGCGCGCCTCCTCGATCGTGGCGTTCGCCTGATCGATCTCGCCCGTGTACTGCTGGATATTGCCTTCCACCTGCGCCATGGCGCGCTGCAGCGCCAGCACCTGGGGCAGGCGGGCGAGGCCCTGGTTCAGCAGGCCACGCGTGGCCTCCTCCTCCCGCCGGATCAGTTCGAGCTGGCGGCGGGCAGCCGCGAGCTGCCCCTGCGCGCCGGCAATGACGCCCTGCTGCTGCTCGATGCGGGCCTGCAGCACCTGGATCTGGCTGTTCAGGCTGGCGCGGCGCGCCTCGAACAGCGTGCGCTGGCCCAGTACGGCGTCCTGCGCCCGCGGATGGTTGCTGGCGAGCAGGCTTGGCAGGAAGGTGATCTCCCGCGCCTGGGCCAGCTCCGCTGTCAGGCGCGCATCCTGGGCGAGCAGCGCCCAGCGCTGGGCGCGCAGCGCCTCGAGCGAGCTGTCGGCCTGGATCTCATCCAGCCGCATCAGCACCTGGCCGGCCGTGACCTTGTCGCCGTTGTGCACCAGGATCTCGCGGACGATGCCGCCTTCCAGATGCTGCACCGTGCGGCGCTCGCCCTCCACCTTGATCATGCCCGGAGCGATGGCGGCCTCAGCCAGCGGAGCGAGCACCGACCAGGCGCCGAAGCCCACCACGAAGATGAGGAAGACGCAGAGGCCGAAGATGATCGGCGCGCGGGTGCGCGGCGCCGGAGCGTCCAGCACCGGATCGGGGGCGAAGGGCGGTAGCGGGCTGCCAAGCTCGCGCCGTCCGATCGGGGCGAGGGCGCGGCTGGTCTTCGCCGGCACCTTGGCCGTTTCGGCGCGGACGGGGAGGGCAGGGGCGTCGGTGCTCATCGGGCGCCGCTCCCTTCAAGACGAGGCGCAACGGGGGTGGGTGGCGAGGTGTCGGCCGGCCGCGGCGGGGCCATCAGCCGCTTCAGCACCTCGGCGCGCGGGCCGAACATTTCCATGGCGCCGTCCTTCAGCAGCAGCACCTTGTCCACGCCCTGCACGAGGGCGGGCCGGTGGGAGACCAGCACGACGGTGGTGCCCTGGGCCTTGAGCCGTTCCAGCGCCCGGATCAGCCCGGCCTCGCTGTCGCCGTCCAGATTGCTGTTCGGCTCGTCCAGCACCACCAGCTTGGGCCGGCCGAACATGGCCCGTGCCAAGCCGATCAGCTGACGCTGGCCGCCGGAGAGGTACATGCCGCCGTCGCCGATCTGCGTCTCGTAGCCCTGCGGCAGGCGCAGGATCATGTCGTGGCAGCCTGCGAGCTGCGCGGCCTCGTACACCTCGTCCGGCTCGGCATCGCCCATGCGGGCGATATTCTGGAAGACGGTGCCGTCGAAAAGCTCCACGTCCTGCGGCAGGTAGCCGACATGGCGGCCGAAATCCTCCCGCATCCACTGATAGACATCAGCGCCGTCGAGCCGGACATTGCCTGCCGAGGGCGGAAGGGTGCCGATCAGCAGGCGGATCAGCGTCGTCTTGCCTGCTGCCGAAGGACCGATGACGGCAAGGCTCTCGCCGGCCGCGAGGTTGAAATTCACCCCCTTGATCATGGCCACCCCCTGGCCCGGGAAGGCATAGGAGACGCGCTCCACCGCCAGCTTCCCCGTCGGCTCGGGCAGCGGCAGGCCGGGCGGGCGAAGCCGCGCCTGGGAGAGGAAGGCCTCCAGCCGCCGGAAGGACTGGCGTGCCTGCACCAGTTGCTTCCAGCCCCCGATCATCTGCTCCACGGGCGCCAGTGCCCGGCCCATGATGATCGAGCCGGCGATGGAGGCGCCGGAGGTGAGTTCCTGCTGCAGCACGAGATAGGCGCCGACGCCCAGGATCGCGATCTGCACCGCCAGGCGGAAGAACTTGGTCATGGCCAGCAGCACCGAGGCGCGATCGAGCGCGCGTTGCTGTGGCACCGCCATGGTCGAGACCGACTGGCGCCAATGGCCGATGACCGCCGGCAGCATGCCCATGCTGTCGATCACCTCGGCATTGCGGGCGATGGAATCCGCCCTCCGCTGCGAGGCCATGGAGGCTGTGTTCGCCTCCTTCAGGAGGGTGGAGGTGGTGAGTTCGTTGGCGAGGGCCAGGCCGAAGAGGAGCAGCGCGCCGCACAGCGCGATCCAGCCCATCACCGGATGCAGCAGGAAGATCACCGCGATGTAGACCGGAACCCAGGGCACATCGTAGAGCGAGAGCGAGGCGGGGGAACTGAGAAAGTTCCGGCAGACCGCCAGGTCGCGCAGCGCCTCCATCCGGTAGGGGCGGCCACGCAGCGTGCTCTCGATGGCACGGACGAATCCTTCGGGCGCGACCCGGTGCTCGACCCAGGTGGCGATGCGCTGCATCACCTGGCCACGCACCGCCTCGAGCAGGGCCAGCACCATCACTGCGGTGATGGCGATCAGGGTCAGGTAGAGCAGCGTGTCGAGGATACGGGTGGCCAGCACCCGATCGAACACCTGCATCATGTAGACGGAGGTGGTGAGCTGCAGCAGGTTCACGACGCCGCTGAAGATGCCGACGAGGATGAACTGCTTGCGGCAGGCGGCGATGGCCCGCCGCAGCGGCGTCTCCGCCGGGTTCTGGACGCCAGGGCCGGCGATACGGGGAAGTAGCATGGGTCCGCCTGTCAGGGGCCGAGCAGGCCGGCCAGGGTTTCAGAATGGAATGCCAGCCAGCCTGCCACGCCGCCGGCCAGGGCCAGTGCGACGAGGTTGGCGAGGACCATCGTGCCGAAGCCGGGCGGCCGACCGAGCCGGGCCAGCTCCGCAGCCACCGCCTCTCGGCGGATCTCCTCTACCCGATTGTGCAGGTAGCGGAAGGCGAATTCGCTGAGATCAGCGGTCGCCTCGGTGCGCAGCGCCGCAACCGTTTCGGGAGTCGGCGCCTGCCCCCGCTCCGCCGCCAGGGCGAAGGCGAGGTGCCCGACCAGCCGGTCCTCCTCGCTCTCTCCGGTCAGGAAGATGCGGGGGTCGGGGAGGCTCGGGGCGTCCGTCGCTGTGCCGGCCGGGTCCGGCCGGGTGGTTTCCGTCATCGCCATGCATGGGCTCCGGACTGAGTGGCCTTGCGCGGTTGCCTGGGGCCACTGACTGGCACTACGACCAGCTTCGGGGGGACAAGAACATCTGGCCTGCCCCCGGCCTGCATCGGTCGGGGGAGACGGTCGCCGGCGTTACACGCCATAGTCGCGGAGATTTGCAAGCAACTTCTCGCTTCTTCCGCCTCCGGGTCTTCTTTGTGCCGGTACTGCATCGCGCTGCCTTGCCATTTGACCCGATGCCGCGGCGCGGGGCGCGCGCCAAGCTGGCACGCCCGTTCATTTTGTTGCGAGCCTGTACCGCCATCGCCGCAGGGGGCGGTGCCGGAGGACGCTTGCCAATTCTTACCAGTGATGCCGCGCCAGACCATTCCGATCTGATGCTGCCGGAGAAGTCGTGACCGTTGCGTGCGCTGGCCGGCTTGGCGGCTCCGTGGTAGCTGAGTGGAACTGCATGAACGGCGGGTGAACCCATGGGGGGTCGGTTGCTTGCACGGTTCGGGCTGGCATTGGTGCTCGCGGGAACGACAGCCGCCGGGGCCGCGGCCCAGAGTATCGTACCGCGTGATGTCGAGCGGGGTATAACGGTCAATACCCGGCCGCGGCCTGATTTCGACCCGCTCGGGGTCCGTCTCGGTGGCTTCCGCCTCAATGCCTCGGCGGAGCCCGGGCTCGGCTGGGACAGCAACGTCTTCGGTCGCCGGAACAATGTGGAGTCCGACGGTTATGTGACGGAGAGGGCGGATGTCTCGCTGAACAGCGACTGGACCACCCATGCCCTCGGCCTGTCCGCCGACATGCAGGGGCGGCAATATTTCAGCCATTCCGAGCTCGACTGGACTGACTGGAGCGCCGGCGGCTTCGGCCGCTACGACCTTTCCGCCGACACGAATGTCGAGGGGCGGTATCGCCACTACCGCTCGCACCTCGACGTCTACAACTTCGACGTGCAGAGCGCCGGCATCTTCCGGCCCGTCCCCTATGATTCGGACGAGATCCAGGTCAGCGGGAACACCCGGTTCAACCGGCTCGGGCTGCTCGCCACCGGCGTCTATCGCACCTACCGCTTCGAGGACGTGCCCGATCTCGGACCGGTCGGGAACGTCTCGATCAACGACTTCGACACGATGATCGGGGCCTTCGGGGCCTCCTATGCCCTCGCTCCGGGCCGCTTCGTGAACGCTGTCTTCCGGGTGCAGGACATCAGCTACACCGACAGCGCCTCACGCGACCGCGACAGCTTCACCTGGGAGGCGCTGGTCGGCTTCCAGTACGATTTCGACGGCGTCTGGCAGGGGCGCATCGCCATCGGCTGGCGCGAGCGCGACTACCGCGGGGCACAGTTCAAGAATCTCAGCGGACCGGCGGTCGAGGGCTCGCTCACCTGGGCGCCCACGCTGCTGACCACCGTCCGCCTCTCCGTCGCCACTTCGATCGAGGAGTCGATCCGCCGTGACGCGGTGAGCTACCGCCGGACGACCGGTGCGGTGAACCTGGATCACGAGCTGCTGCGTAACGTGATCCTCAGCGGCGAGGCGCGGGTCGAGCAGCGCGACTACGAGCGGCCCGACCAGTCCGTCACCGATGGCATCTTCACCCTCGGCGCAACCTGGCTGATCAACCGCAACCTGGCGCTGGTCGGCACCTATTCCTTCTATAACCGGCTGAGCGGGAGCGGCGGGATCGAGGAGTGGGACCGCAACCTCCTGCAGGTACGGCTGCGCGTTGCGCTCTGAGGAGGACCCGCTGCAGCGGGTCCCGACGCGCGCGCTGCTCGGGCTCGACTTCGCGGAACTCGATCTTGAGGCGGTGCTGGCCCGCCTCGCCGCCCGCCCAGCCACGGCGCCCTTCGCCTACGTCGTAACCCCGAATGCCGACCACCTGGTGCGGCTCGCGCGCCAGCCGGACCTGCGGCCGCTCTATGCTGGCGCAGCGCTCCGGCTGCTGGACAGCCGGGTCGTGGCACGGCTGTCGCGCCTCGTCGGCCTCCGGCCAACGCCGGTGGTCCCGGGCAGCGATCTGACGAAGGCGCTGTTCACACAGGTGCTGCGGCCGGAGGACCCGGTGGCGATCCTGGGGGCGCCACAGGCGGCCGTGACGGCACTTGCCCGCCGGTATGGCCTCGCCCGCATCGCCCATCACGACCCGCCCATGGGCTTCGATCGCGACCCCGCGGCCATGGCGGCGGCCATTGCCTTCCTGGAGGCCAATCCGGCGCGTTTCGTGCTGCTTTGCGTCGGCTCGCCGCGCCAGGAAGCCGTGGCCGCCGCGCTCGTGGACCGCGGCCGGGCCACGGGAATCGGGCTATGCATCGGCGCCAGCCTGCTGTTCCTGGTGGGCCTGGAGCGCCGGGCTCCCCGCCCGGTGCAGCGCGCCGGGCTGGAATGGGCCTGGCGCCTGGCGCAGAATCCGCGCCGTCTGGCACGGCGCTACCTGGTGGATGATCCCGCGATCCTGCATCTGCTGTGGCGGGAGGCGCGGCGGCGGTAAGGCGCCGCCCCGCGCCGGATGCGGAAGGCGGGTAGGCGCTCAGCCGGGCCGCTGGATGACCCCGCAGGCCAGGCGGCCGCCGGCATCGCCCGAGGGCTGGCTGCGGTAGTCGTCCACCCCGGCATGGACGACGAGGGCCGATCCGTCCGCGTCGAACAGCGTCGCTTCGCCGCTGCCCAGGGTGACGTTCGGGTTCAGGACATGCGCGCGCAGGACGCCGTCCTGGCCGACGAACTGGTTCGGCAGGTCCCCTGCATGCGGCCCACCCTCGACGAGATAGCCATGCTTGTGCTCACGCGGGGCGTAGTGGCCGCCGGCCGAGGCGAACCCGCCCGCAGCGTCGCAGCGCCCGGTCTCGTGGATATGGAAGGCGTGCTCACCGGGCGGCAGGCCGCGGAGCTCCGCCTCGATCAGTACGCCGGCCGGGGTCTGGATCAGCCGGGCCTGCCCGGCGGGCCGGCCCTGGGCATCCTGGAACTGCGCGGTCGCCATGGGCTGGGGCTGTGCCTGCTGCGCCCCGGACTGGGCCGAGGCTGCGGCGGAAAACAGCAGGCCGGTGCTCGCGAGCAGAATGGACAGGTGACGCATTGAAGGCCTCCGGAAGGGGGATGGCGGGACAGGGGCGAGCGGTCCGTCAGCCGGGGCGCGGCGCCGCTGGCGCGGACCGAGCGGGCCTCGGCAGGACACCCGGGCAGGTTCGCAGACGCAACCTTACGCCACCATACCCCCGAAGGGGTCCGGGGAGAATCATCCGGCGCCGCTCGCGGAGAGGAGCACCGCTGCCCGTGACCCTGTTGTTCCCCTGCCGGATCGCCGCGCCTCCCTGATCGAGATCGGGCCGCGCGGGAAACGCAGCCCGCACGATCCGGTTCGCGCGCTTCCTCACCGTGCCGACCCGCAGTCCCCGCGGGAGAAGGGAGGTTCTCGCCCGGATGCGTGACGAAGCCCGACGGAAGCGCCTCCCCGGCTTGCTCCCTGCCGGTGCGCATGCCATATGCCCGCCGCCGACGCGGGCACCGCCCGCTGCCGGCAAATACGCACGCGGCGCACCCTTCCGTTACGGCAGGGTCCGGTCCCCGACAGGGGAGAGCGCCGCGGAGGCTCAACCGGACCATATGGAAGGAACTCGCCCATGGCGATGCCCCAGGTTTCGCTCCGCCTGCTGCTCGAGGCCGGCGTTCATTTCGGCCACCATACGCGGCGCTGGAATCCGCGCATGGCGCCGTACATCTTCGGCGTGCGCAACCAGGTCCACATTCTGGACCTGCAGCAGACCGTACCGATGCTCGACCGCGCGCTCCGTGCGATCCGCGACACGGTGGCGGCCGGTGGCCGGGTGCTGTTCGTCGGCACCAAGAAGCCGGCGGCGGAATACGTGGCCGAGGCGGCCACGCGCTGCGGCCAATACTACGTGAACCACCGCTGGCTCGGCGGCATGCTGACCAACTGGAAGACGATCACGGGCTCCATCAAGCGCCTGAAGCAGATGGAGGAGCGCCTCTCCGGCGAGACCCGGGGCCTCACCAAGAAGGAGGTCCTGATGCTGACGCGCGAGAGGGACAAGCTCGACCGTGCGCTCGGCGGGATCAAGGAGATGGGTGGCCTGCCCGACATCCTGTTCGTGATCGACGTGGTGAAGGAGAAGCTGGCGGTCGAGGAGGCCAACAAGCTCGGCATCCCCGTCGTCGCCGTGGTGGACAGCAACGCCGATCCGCAGGGGATCGCCTTCCCGATTCCGGGCAACGACGACGCGATCCGCGCGATCAACCTCTACTGCGACCTCGTGGCCGGCGCGGTGTTCGACGGCATCTCGGCCGAGCTTCAGGCCTCGGGCGTGGATATCGGCGCGGCCGAGGAACTGCCCGCCGAGGAGGAGCCTGTGCTGGAGGCGGCGCAGACCGAACCGGTGCTGGAGACGGCGCAGGCCAGCCCGACCGTGGGCGTGGACCGGGAGTCGATGGAGACGATGGTCCAGGCGAATCGCGACGACGGCAACGCGGCCGGCTCGGTCTGAGCGAACGGAGGACACACGCATGGCCGAGATCACTGCGGCGATGGTCCGCGACCTGCGCGAGAAGACCGGCGCAGGCATGATGGACTGCAAGCGGGCCCTGGCCGAGACCGGCGGTGACATGGAGGCCGCGATCGACTGGCTGCGGAAGAAGGGCCTGGCCGCGGCGGCCAAGAAATCGGGCCGCACCGCCGCCGAGGGGCTTGTCGGCGTCGCCAGCGGGCCGAGCGTGGCGGGCATGGTCGAGGTGAACGCCGAGACCGACTTCGTGGCCCGTAACGAGATGTTCCAGGCCTTCGTCTCCGAGGTGGCGGGGCTGGTGCTGACGGTCGGCGACGACGTCGAGGCGCTGCTGCGCGCCAGCTATCCGGGCACGCGCCACAGCGTGGCCGAGGAGCTGACCCGCCTCATCGCCACCATCGGCGAGAACATGGCCATCCGGCGGGCGAAGCGGCTCGTGGTGTCCGAGGGCGTGGTCGCCACCTACGTGCACAACACGGTGAAGCCGGGCGTGCCGCTCGGCAAGATCGGTGTGCTGGTGGGGCTCGAGGGCAAGTCCGAGCTGGACGTGATGGAAACGCTGGGCCGCCAGATCGGCATGCATGTGGCGGCGGCACGGCCCGAGGCGCTCACCGTCGACGCGGTGGACCCCTCGGCCCTGGAGCGCGAGAAGGCCGTGCTGAAGGAGCAGGCGCGTGCCTCCGGCAAGCCCGACAACATCATCGAGAAGATGGTCGATGGCCGCATCCGCAAGTACTACGAGGAAGTGGTGCTGCTGGAGCAGGTCTGGGTTCATGACGGCGAGAGCCGGGTGAAGGCGGTGGTGCAGAAGGCCGGGCTGAAGCTCACCGGCTTCGCCCGCTTCCAGCTCGGCGAGGGCATCGAGAAGCCGACGGGTCCGGATTTCGCCGCCGAGGTCGCGGCGGCGGCCGGGGTCACGGTCAATCCCGGCGAGCCGGCGACCTGAAGGCAGGTCGGCGAATCGGGGCCGCGCGGCCCGGAGACGCCGTTCGGCATGCCGCATCGGGACCGAGGCTGCCCGGCGCGGCGGGCCCGGACCTGGATGCCGGTATGCGCTGGCAACGAACCCCGGATCGCCGGCCCCTCCCGTAGGGCTGACCGCCTCGGGCGGAGCGCGGTGATCCGCCCCGACCACTGAATTTCGCCTTTCCGGCAGCGCGTGCTTGCGGCGCCCGGGGGGCCTCCCTATGGTGCCGAACCTCCGCCATGGTTGCACGATGAGCGCGAAGCCCGCCTATCAGCGAGTCCTGCTCAAGGTCAGCGGCGAGGCTCTGATGGGAAGCCGCGACTACGGGCTCGACACCTCCGTGTGCCGGCGCATCGCCGACGACGTGAAGGGCGTGATCGAACTCGGCGTCCAGGTCTGCATGGTGATCGGCGGAGGCAACATCTTTCGTGGTATCGCCGGCGCCGCTGCAGGCATGGATCGTGCCCAGGCCGATTACATGGGGATGCTGGCGACCGTGATGAATGCGCTTGCCATGCAATCGGCGCTGGAGAAGCTCGGCATCCCGACGCGGGTGCAGAGCGCCATAGCGATGGAGTCCGTCTGCGAGCCCTATATCCGCCGCCGCGCCATCCGCCACATGGAGAAGGGGCGCGTGGTGATCTTCGGGGCCGGGACGGGCAATCCCTTCTTCACCACCGACACCGCGGCGGCGCTGCGGGCGGCCGAGATGGGTTGCGACGCACTGCTCAAGGGCACCCAGGTGGACGGCGTCTATTCCGCCGATCCGCGCAAGAAGCCCGACGCCGAGCGCTACGAAACGCTTACCTATCTCGATATGCTGGCGCGCGACTTGGCGGTGATGGATGCGGCCGCGATTTCGCTCGCGCGCGAGAACAGGCTGCCGATCATCGTCTTCAACATCCACGAGGCGGGGGCCTTCACCGCGGTCATGCGCGGCGAGGGACGCTTCACCACCGTGGTGGAACAATAATAGCGCTGCGGCCGCAGCGCCGCCGGAACGGGGAAGAAGGTCATGGCGGCCGATGTCAAGGCACTCAGGCAGGATCTCCAGCGCCGCATGGAAGGCGCCCTGGAGACCCTGAAGAAGGAGTTCTCCGGGCTTCGCACGGGCCGTGCCAGCCCGGCGCTGCTCGAGCCGATTCGGGTGGAGGCCTATGGCGGGGTCAGCCCGCTGAACCAGGTGGCGAACATCTCCATCGCCGGGCCTGGGCTGCTCTCCGTCCAGGTCTGGGACAAGTCCCTGGTCAAGGCGGCCGAGAGCGCGATCCGCGAGGCGAATCTCGGCCTCAACCCGCAGACCGAGGGCCAGGTGATCCGGGTGCCGCTGCCGCCGCTGACGCAGGAGCGCCGCAACGAGCTGGTCAAGGCGGCGGCGAGATATGCCGAACAGGCGCGGGTCGCCGTCCGTGGCGTGCGCCGCGACGGCATGGAGCAGGTGAAGGCGCTGATGCACGACAAGAAGGCGCCGATCAGCGAGGACGAGGCCAAGCGCGCCCAGGACGAGGTGCAGAAGCTCACCGACCAGTTCATCAAGCAGGTCGATGCAGCGCTGGCCGAGAAGGAAAAGGACATCCGGCAGGTTTGAGCAAGAACCTGGCGATGGCGCACGGCATGTCCGGTGTCCTCAGGACACGTCCCGCCCCGATGGACGATCCCGCCCTGGCGATTCCGGCGCGGGCCCCGTCCCATGTCGCAATCATCATGGACGGCAATCGCCGCTGGGCGGAGGCGAGGGGCCTGCCCGTGGCCTTGGGGCACAAGGCCGGCGCGGACGCCGCCCGCCGAGCCATCGAGGCGGCGGTCGAGCACGGCGTCTCCTGGCTGACGCTCTTCGCCTTCTCCTCCGAGAACTGGCTGCGGCCAGCCGAGGAGGTGACGGCACTGACCGGCCTGCTGCGGCACTATCTCCGTTCGGAAGTCGCCACCCTGGCGAAGGAAGGGGTCCGCCTGCGTGTGATCGGCGAGCATGATCGCTTCGGCCCAGAGATCATACGCGAGATCGAGCGGGCGGAGGCGGCGACGGTGGGCGGCACCCGGCTGAACCTGACCATGGCCCTTTCCTATGGCGGACGGTCGGAGATCGTGGCCGCTGCGCGGGCCATCGCCGCCGCGGCGCAGACCGGTACGCTGGACCCGGCGACGCTGGACGAGGCCGCCTTCGCCTCCCGACTCTCCACCCATGGCATGCCGGATCCGGACCTCATCATCCGCACTTCGGGCGAGCAGCGGCTCTCCAACTTCCTGCTGTGGCAGGCGGCCTATGCGGAGTTCGTCTTCCTCGATGTGCTCTGGCCCGATTTCGCAGCCACGCACATGGCGGAAGCCCTTGCCGACTTCGCCCGCCGCGAGCGGCGCTACGGTGCGCGCGCCGGCTGAGTCGCCGCGCGCGCCGACCCCGGGAGCCGTTGCGCACCATGGTCGGATCGCGGATGGAGGCGCGCGTGTCGCGCCGGGCTGACCGTGTGGCATCCAGGGCCGTCGCGGCCGTGTCACCGGCTTCCGCCGCCGGTGTACGGGATCGCTGGCGCGATCTCCGCAAGCGTGTTGCCTCGGCCGTACTGCTGCTGCCGGCCGCTATCCTCTGCATCTGGCTCGGGGCGGAGGCCTGGACGGCGCTTCTCGCCGCCGCCATGGCGGTTCTGGCCTGGGAATGGGTGCGCCTCTGCGGCTTCTCCACCCGCCGGCTGCCGGGCATGGCCGTGCCGCTCGCGGTGCTGGCCGGGGGCACCTTCGCCGTGGCCGGTGCCCATGGCGCCGCGCTACTGCTGCTGCTCGGTGGCTTTGTCCTGGTCTCGGGACTTGCCCGGCGGGTACCCTTGACCGGTGCCGCGCCCGCCACCTGGCTGGCCTTCGGCGTACTCTACATCGGCGCGGCCGGGGTGGCCCTGATCTATCTGCGCGGGGATGAGGCGGTGGGCCGGGGCAATGTGCTCTTTCTCTTCCTGGTGGTCTGGGCGAGCGATATCGGCGCGTATCTGGCCGGTCGGACCATCGGGGGCCCGAGGCTCGCCCCGGCGATCTCGCCCAACAAGACCTGGTCCGGGGCCATGGGGGGGCTGCTTTCGGCCGTGGCGGCCGGTGCCGCCGCGGCGTATGTCATACATCCGGCGCCATCTGGCCATGTGTTCCTGGTCACGGCGCTCCTCGGCCTGCTCACCCAGGCGGGCGACCTGTTCGAAAGCTGGATCAAACGGCGCTTCCAAGTGAAGGACTCCTCCTCCCTGATTCCCGGCCATGGCGGTCTGCTGGACCGCCTGGATGGGGTGCTCGCCGCGGCGCCGGCCGCGGCGGTGCTTGCTCTCCTGCTCGGCCGGGGGGTGATGCTATGGCACTAGCGTCCCTCCCCGCGCGGGGTGGCCCGCCACGGCGGATCAGTGTGCTGGGCAGCACCGGCTCCGTCGGCACCAGCACCCTTGCGCTGATCGAGGCCGCGTCGCCTGGCGCCTTCGAGGTGGAGGCATTGGTCGCCGGGCGCGACGTGACGACGCTGGCCACCCAGGCGCGGCGTCATCGCGCCCGGCTCGCCGTCGTCGCCGACCCCGCCTGCCACGCCGCGCTCAAGGAGGTGCTCGCCGGCACTGGCATCGAGACCGCGGCAGGCCCCGAGGCGGTGGTCGAGGCCGCCGCTCGTCCGGCCGACTGGACCATGGCGGCGATCGTCGGCAGCGCCGGGCTGCGCTCCACCCTCGCGGCGCTGGCCCGCGGCGGCACGGTAGCCCTGGCGAACAAGGAGAGCCTGGTCTGCGCCGGCGAGATCGTGCTAGAGGCCGCGCGTCGGTCCGGTGCCACCCTGCTGCCCGTGGATTCCGAGCACAACGCCATCTTCCAGGCGCTCGACGCGCGCGACCCGGCCATGGTGGAGAAGATCGTGCTCACCGCCTCGGGCGGTCCGTTCCGCACCTCCGACCTCGCCACCATGCGCGCGGCGACGCCGGAGATCGCGGTACGGCATCCCATCTTGAAGATGGGCGCCAAGATCTCGGTCGATTCCGCCACCATGATGAACAAGGGGCTGGAGCTGATCGAGGCGGCGCGGCTCTTCCCGGTGCCGGAAGCGCGAATCGAGGTGTTGGTGCACCCGCAGTCCACCGTGCACGGGCTGGTGCAGTACGCCGACGGCTCGGTACTGGCGCAGCTCGGCACGCCGGACATGCGGACCCCCATCGCCCACACCCTGGCTTGGCCACGGCGGATGGAAGTGGTCCTGCCGCGACTCGACCTCGCCACCCTCGGACGGCTGGAGTTCTTTGCGCCCGATCCGGTGCGCTTCCCCGCCCTCCGGCTGGCGCGGGAGGCATTGCGGGCCGGGCGGGGCGCCCCCACCATATTGAACGCGGCCAACGAGACGGCGGTCGCCCTGTTCCTCGACCGGCGCCTCGGCTTCCTGGACATCGCCGCGGTGGTGGAGGAGGCGATGGAAATGTTTGGCGCGCCACCGGCCGCGGGGCTCGAGGCAGTGCTCGACCTCGATGCTGCGGCACGGCGGGAAGCAGCGCGGCTCGCGGCCCGGCGCGCCGCGGCCTGAACCGGCCGAGCGGCAACGGCCTGACGGCCCGGCGCCGTGAACCGCCGGGCAGCGCATCGGGCCGTCGGCGCCCGCCGTCCTGTCCCGTGCTGCATGCCCCGGACCGCCATCCCTGGCGATCCAGGGCCGAATGGAGGTTATGGGTTTGGAATTCCTCTCGGGCCTGTGGGATGCCCTACCATCGCTGCCGCGCACCCTGATCGCCTTCGCGGTCGTGCTCGGTGTGCTCGTCTTCGTGCACGAGATGGGCCATTATCTCGCGGCGCGCTGGCGCGGCGTGCATGTGGATGCCTTTTCCATCGGCTTCGGCAAGCCCCTGCTGCGCTGGACCGGTCGCACCGGCACGGAATGGCGTGTCGGCTGGATCCCCCTCGGCGGCTACGTGAAGCTCCATGGGCAAGAGACGCCGGAGGAGGTGGCGGAGGAGGTCCGCAAGGGCTGGCGCCCTGGGGAGACCTTCCACGAGAAGCCGGTCGGCAGCCGTGCGATCATCGTTGCCGCCGGGCCGGTCGCCAACTTCCTGCTCGCCATTCTGCTCTTCGCCGGCGTCTTCGCCACCATCGGCCAGCCCATCGGCACGACGACCGTCGGTGCGGTCGTCGAAGGCTCGCCCGCCGCCGCTGCCGGCCTGCGCGCGGGTGATGAGATCCTTGCCCTCGATGGCGAGCAGGTGACGCGCTTCGACCAGGTGCAGCATCATATCCAGCCACGCGCCGGCCAGCCCGTGGAACTGCGCATCCTGCGCGACGGCGCCGAGGTTACGGTTACGGCGGTGCCCGCGCCGCGCGACGGGGCGGCGGGCGCGCCGGGTGTGCTCGGCATCCAGGGTGGCGCCGCGCGTTTCGAGCGGCTCGATCCCGCTTCCGCGCTGGCCGCCGGCGCGGTGCAGACCGCCGATATCACCTGGCAGACGCTGAAGGCGATCGGCGAGATGATCACCGGCCAGCGCAGCGCCGCCGAGCTCGGGGGGCCCATTCGCATAGCCGAGGTGAGCGGGCAGGCGGCCTCGCTCGGCCTGCTGCCGCTGGTCAACCTGATGGCGCTGCTGTCCATCAGCCTTGGCCTGCTGAACCTGTTCCCGGTGCCGCTGCTCGATGGCGGACACCTGCTGTTCTACGCGGCCGAGGCGATTCGCGGCCGCCCCCTGCCGCCGCGGGCGATGGAGTACGGGTTCCGCGCCGGATTCGCGCTGCTCGTCACCCTGTTCCTCTTTGCGTCCTGGAACGACATCGCGCATGGCGGCATCGGCCGCTGGATGGCCGGCCTCCTGGGCTGAGGGCGATCGGGCGGCCCAGGCGCGCCGCGGCTGCTCCGTTGCGGGGTGGCGGGCCGGGAAACCCGCCGCTATTGTCGGCGCCGCACGCCACACCCATTCCCACGGCCCCGCCCTTGTCCCTGCTTCCTCGCGCCCTGCTGCTCGCCTCCGCCTGCCTCGTGCCCGCGCTGCTGCCAGCGGCGGCAGAGGCGCAGACGAGGCCCCGCACCCCCACCCGCGCCGCGCAGCCCGCGCCCGGGAATATCGTGCAGTCCGTCGAGGTGCGCGGTAATCAGCGCATCGAGGCCGACACCGTCCGGTCCTACATGCTGCTGCAGCCGGGCGACGTCTTCGATGCCGAGCGGCTCGACCGCAGCCTGAAGACGCTGTTCGCCACCGGCCTCTTCCGCGACGTGCAGATGCACCGGGAGGGCAGCCGCGTGATCGTGGAGGTGGCCGAGAACCCGATCGTCAACCGCGTCGCCTTCGAGGGCAACCGCAAGATCTCCGACGATGTGCTGCGCGGCGAGGTGCAGATGCGCCCGCGCAGCGTCTTCACCCCCCAGGCAGTGCAGGCCGACCGCCAGCGCATCCTCGAGCTTTATGCCCGCCGTGGCCGCTTCGCCGCCGTGGTCGAGCCGAAGATCATCGAGCTCGACCAGAACCGCGTCGACGTGGTCTACGAGATCCAGGAGGGCGAGACGGCGCTGGTGGCGCGCATCAACTTCGTCGGCAACCATTCCTACTCCGACAGCCGGCTGAAGGAGGTGGTGGCCACCAAGGAGCAAGCCTGGTACCGCATCCTCTCCAGTTCCGACCAGTTCGATCCGGAACGCCTGGCCTTCGACCGCGAGCTGCTGCGCCGCTTCTACCTGCGCAACGGCTATGCCGATGTGCAGATCAACAGCGCCACCGCCGAGCTCGCACCCGACCGCACCGGCTTCTTCGTCACCTATGTGATCGACGAAGGGCCGCGCTACCGGGTGGGCGAGGTCGATCTCGTCTCCAATCTGCGCAACCTGGACCCCGCGCCGCTGCAGCGCTACCTCGAGCTCGAGCAGGGCGACTGGTACGACGGCGACCTGGTGGAACGCACGGCGCAGCGGCTGCAGGACGAGGCGAACCTGCGCGGCTTTCCCTTTGTGGAGGTGCAGCCGCGCGTCCGGCGGGACCGTGAGGCACGCCTGGTCAACCTGACCTTCGAGATCAACGAGGCGCCGCGCATCTACGTCGAGCGCATCGATATCGTCGGCAATACGCGCACCCAGGACCGCGTCATCCGCCGCGAGTTCCGTATCGCCGAGGGTGACGCCTTCAACGCCGCGCAGGTCCGCCGCTCGCGCGACCGCGTGCGCAACCTCGGCTTCTTCTCTGATGTGCAGGTCAGCTCCGCCCCCGGTTCGACGCCGGATCGCGTCGTCCTGACCACATCGGTCACCGAGCGCGCGACCGGCGAGGTGTCGCTCGGCGGCGGCTACTCGACCGACGCCGGCGCGCTGGCGGATATCGGCCTGCGCGAGCGCAATCTGCTCGGCACCGGCATCGATGCGCGCATCAACGGCACGCTGGCGCAGCGGCGCAGCCAGATCGACTTCTCCATCACCGATCCGTACTTCCTCGACCGCAATCTCGCGGCCGGGGTGGACGTCTTCTACATCCACCGCGACCTGATCGATGTCGCGAGCTACCGCGAGCGGCGCGCCGGCTTCGCGCTGCGTGTCGGCTATGCCTTCAACGACTGGCTGCGGCAGTCCTGGGCCTACACCCTGACCGAACGCGAGGTGTTCGACATCTCGTCCGAGGCATCGCGCTTCGTGCTGGAGCAGCGCGGGACCACGCTGCTGTCGCAGATCGGCCAGACCCTCACCTACGACGTGCGCGACAGCTTCATCGACCCGCGGCGCGGCTTCGTTGTGCGCCTCGGCACCGACCTCGCCGGTCTCGGCGGCGACGTGGCCTATATCCGAGCGAGGCTGGACGGCACCTACTACATTCCGCTCGAATCCATGCTCGGCGACCCGGACTGGGTTCTCTCGATCGGCGGCAGCGTCGGTTACCTGGAGCCGCTGTTCAATAAAGAGGACCGCATCGTGGACCGCTTCTTCCTGGGCGGCGAGAACCTGCGCGGCTTCCGTATCGCCGGCGCGGGTCCCCGGGACGTGACCACGGACGACAGCCTCGGTGGCCGCTTCCTCTGGACGCAGTCCACCGAGATCCGCTACCCGCTGCCCCTGCCTGCGGAGCTTGGCCTGGTCGGTCGTGCCTTTGTGGACATCGGCTCCCTCTCCGAATCGGACAAGGACCCCAATGTGCGCGACGACGCCACGCCGCGTGTCGGCGCCGGCATCGGCATTTCCTGGCGCAGCCCCTTTGGCCTGATCAACATCGACATCGCCCAGGCACTGGTGAAGAGGCCCTACGACGAGACGCAGGTCTTCCGCTTCGGCTTCGGTACCCGGTTCTGAACGACGGGATTCTCTCGCTCATGGTCTTCCAGTCTGCCCTCGTCCGCCTTCTACCCATTGCGGCCGCGCTGCCGCCGGCGGCCGTCATCGCGGCGGGGCTGATGCTGCCCGCCCCAGCCTCGGCGCAGCAGCAGCAGGAATGGTTCATCCCGAACCAGCAGAGACCGGCCCAGCAGCGCCCGGCGCCGCAGCGTCCTGCCCAGGCCCAGCGCCCGCCGGCGGCGTTGCCGCCTGGCCAGTCGCCGCCCAACGCGGTGATCGGCATCGTGGACATCCCGGAGGTGCAGCGGCTGTCCACGGCCTTCAATCAGGTGCGCGAGGAGATCGAGAAGCGGCGGCAGAAGCTGAACGAGGACCTGCAGCGCGAGCAGACCGGCTGGCGTGATGCGCAGCAGCAGCTTGCCAACCAGCGTGCCACCTTGCCGCCGGACCAGTTGCGCCAGAGGGAGCGCGATCTGCAGGATCGCATCACCGACAGCCAGCGCATCTTCCGCGAGCGGTCCCGCGCCATCGAGCAGGCGGCGCAGCAGGCGCTGGTCGAGATCGAACAGGCGCTGGCTCAGGTGATCCGCCAGGTCGCCGCCAGCCACAAGGTCAACATAGTGCTGCCGCGGCCGCTGGTGGTCTTCAATGATCCTGCCTTCGACCTGACCGAGGAGGTAGTGAAGCAGGTCAACACCACGCTGCGCAGCGTCACCATTCCGCCGGAGCCGAGCGCGGAGGCGCCTGCCCAGCCTGCTGCCCAGCAGCGCCCCGCGCAACAGAACCAGCGGCGCTAAGGCAGGGCGGCCCATGGCGGCGGACCCGCGCTTCTTCGCCTCCGCCGGGCCGCAGACCCTGGCGGCCATTGCGGCAGCCGCCGGCGGCCGATTCGAGGGCGATCCCGGGCGTGCCTTCACCGGCGTGGCGGCACTGCAGGCTGCGGAGCCTGCGGAAGTCAGCTTCCTCGACAACCGGCGCTACCTCGACGCACTGCGAACGACCCGGGCGGGCGCGGTGGTGGTGGCTGAGGCCACGGCGGCCGAGGTGCCCCCCGGCACCGTCGCGATCGTGACGGAGGCGCCCTATCTCGGCTTCGCCCGCGTGGCCCGGCTGTTTCATCCGCCGCCGCGACCGGTGCCGGGCATCCATCCGACGGCGGTCATCGCTCCCGATGCGGTGGTGGGGGAAGGCAGTGAGATCGGCCCCTATGCCGTGGTCGGCGCCGGGGCGCGAATCGGCCGGGGATCGGTCATCGGCCCCCATGCCGTGGTCGGGCCGGGCGTCGAACTCGGCGAGGGCTGCCGGCTGCACGCCCACAGCAGCATCAGCCATGCCATCGCCGGCCGTTCGGTGGTGCTGCACCCCGGTGCCCGCGTGGGGCAGGAGGGTTTCGGCTTCGCCTCCACCTCGGACGGGGGCTACGAGACCATGCCGCAACTGGGGCGCGTGATCCTCGGCGATGATGTCGAGATTGGCGCCAATGCCTGCGTGGATCGTGGCAGCCAGGGGGATACGGTGCTCGGCCCCGGCACCCGTCTCGACAACCTGGTCCAGATCGGTCACAACGTCCGGGCTGGGCGGGGCTGCGTCATGGTGGCCCAGTCCGGCATTTCCGGCTCGACCGCGCTTGGCGATTTCGTGATGGTCGCGGCGCAGGCAGGCCTCACCGGCCATCTCCGGATCGGCGATAAGGCGAGGATCGGCGCCCAGGCCGGGCTGATCGAGGACGTGCCACCCGGCACGGATGTGATCGGCAGCCCGGCTTGGCCTGCGCGGGAGTTCTGGCGCGCCATCGCCCGGCTTCGCCGGCTGGGCAGGGGAGAGCGCCAGGGTGCGCGCGAGCCGACCGGAGGCGCGAGGGGCTAGCGCATTTTCGGGCAGGCGGTACGGTGCGTTCTGCCGAAAATGCGCCGGAATCAATGGCTAGAGCAATCCCGGCCGGACCGGGAATGATCTGGAACGGGCGTTTGCGGTTGCCGGGCCGAAGGCGCGGATCGCAGGCGGAACAGGACGGCGCGTGATCGCTTCGGTGCGAAGCGGCGACGCGCCAGAAATGGAACGGGTCGAGGAATACTGGCGGCAGTGATGGACGCGACCGGTGAGAATTCGGCCGGCGAGGCGGCGACAGGAGCGGTGGAGGCCTATGACATCGCGCGCATCATGCACGCGATCCCGCACCGCTTCCCCTTCCTGCTGATCGACCGCGTGGTGGATGTGGTCAAGGACGCCTCCGCAGTCGGCATCAAGAACGTCTCGATCAACGAGAACTACTTTCAGGGCCATTTCCCGCAGCACCCCGTCATGCCTGGCGTGCTGATCATCGAGAGCATGGCTCAGACCGCCGCGGTGCTGGTGGTGGAAACGCTCGGCCCCTCCGCCGCCGGCAAGCTGGTGTATTTCATGACTGTGGAGAACGCCAAGTTCCGCAAGCCGGTCGTTCCCGGCGACCAGATGCGCATCCATGTCGTGAAGGAACGGCAGCGCGGCAACATCTGGAAATTCACCGCCGAGGCGAAGGTGGAGGGGAAGATCGTCGCCGAGGCTACCTACGCCGCCATGATCCTGGACCGCTGACCGCCTTGCCCAACATCCATCCGAGCGCCGTCATCGCCGACGGCGCCAGCATCGCCCCGGGCGTGCGCATCGGCCCCTTCTGTACCGTAGGCCCCGATGTGGTGCTCGAGGAGGGCGTCGAGCTTGTTTCCCATGTCGTGGTGGAAGGCGCGACGCGGCTCGGCGCCGGATGCCGCGTGCTGCCCGGCGCCTGCATCGGCACGTCGCCGCAGGACGTGAAGTACCGGGGCGAGCCGACGCGCTGCGAGGTCGGCGCACGCACCCTGGTGCGCGAAGGCGTCACCATCCACCGCGCCAGTGTCGGTGGCGACGGCACGACGCGTGTCGGTACCGGCTGCATGATCATGGCCATGGCGCATGTCGCGCATGACTGCCAGGTGGGCGAGGGCGTGATCATCGCGAACAACGTCATGCTCGGCGGGCATGTGCATGTCGGGGACGGGGCCTTCATCGGTGGCGGGGCCGCGGTGCATCAGACCGTGCGCATCGGCAGGCTCGCCATGGTCAGCGGCCTTGCCGGCGTAACCAACGACATCCCGCCCTTCGGCTACGTCTTTGGCCTGCCCGCACGCCTCGTCGGCTTCAATCGCATCGGCCTGCTGCGTCGGGGCGTGCCGCGTGAACGGCTGCGTACGCTGCGCGCCGCCCATACCTTGCTGTTCAAGGATCCGGGCGAATTCGCGCAGCGCCTCGAGGAGGCTGACATACGCTATGGCGAGGATCCGCTGGTGGCCGAGATCATCGCCTTCATCCGCGACCCCGCGCGCCGGCGCCAGCTCGTTCGTCCCGGCCGCATGGCCGCGCCGGAGCTTGGCGGCGTGGACGAGGAGAATGGCGAGGGCGGCTGATCCTCCACCGCGACCTGCCCCAGGCCGGCGGCGCGCTGTGATGCAGGGGCGTGATCCGATGCCTCTCCGTTCGTTGACGGACCCGGCGGTGCCGGCGGAGCAGATCCCATCCAGGTGGGAGCGCCTGGATGAGGGAGGATGTTCGTGCAAACACGGAGCTATTCTGCCGTGAGCCCGGGCGAACGGAGAATGCTTCGGCTTCGCCCGTACCGGGGCGGAAAAGGGGAGGGGCGGTGATGACCGATACCGTTCTCTACACGGCGACGCCCGAAGCCGTCGTGACGCTCACGCTGAACCGCCCGGAGGCGCGCAACGCGCTGAACATGGCGATGGCGGAGGCGCTCGCCGCCTGGGCCCGCCGCGCCCGCGAGGCGGAGGCGCGCCTGGTGCTGTTGCGCGCGAAGGGGCCGGTCTTCGGTGCCGGCGCCGACCTCAAGGAGCGGCAGGGCATGACGGACGACCAGGTGCGTGCCCGCCGCGTGAAGGGCTTCGCCGCCTACCAGGCGCTGGAAGCGCTGCCGATGCCGACCATCGCCGTGGTGGAGGGGCCGGCCGTCGGATCCGGCTGCGAGATCGCCGCCGCCTGCGATTTCATCATTGCCACCCCTGCCGCGAGTTTCCGCACGCCGGAGGCGCTCTGGGGCACCGTCGGTGCGACGCAGCGCCTGCCGCGCATCCTCGGCAAGCGTCTGGCCAAGGACATGATGTTCACCGGCCGGACGCTGAGCGCCACGGAGGCGCTGGCCCATGGCCTCGTCTCTCGCCTGGTTGCGCCCGAGGCGCTCGAGGCGGCGCTGGCCGAGATCGTCGCCACGATCGTCAAGGCACCGCCCGCCGCGCTGCGCATGGCCAAGCGTTGCATCGACGAGGGGCTGGAGCGGGATCCTCGTGGCGCACTGGCGACAGAGCTGATGGCGATCGAGGACAGCCTGGCAGCCGCCGAGTGGCGCAAGGCGATGACCGGCTTCGGCGCGGAGGCCTAGGCGCCGCAGCGGAAGCGGAGCCGGTCTGGCCCCGCGCTATGCCGCCGCCAGCGCCGCCGGTCGCGTCCGCGCCGCTGCCTTCACCATGTCGGCGCATTTCTCGCCGATCATGATGCAGGCCGCATTGGTGTTGCCCGAGACCACGGTCGGCATGATGGAGGCATCCGCGACGCGCAGCCCCTCGATGCCGCGCAGGCGGAGTTCCGGGTCCACGACGCTCTCGGAGTCACTGCCCATCCGGCAGGTGCCGCTGGGGTGATAGATCGTGCCGCCAGTGCGGCGGATCCAGGCAAGGATGTCCTCGTCCGAGATCGCCTCCGGCCCCGGCGCGATCTCGCCAGCCACCCAGGGTGCCATGGCGTGGGTCGCGGCTAGGCGTCGGCCGAGCTTCACGCCCTCGAGCATGCAGCGCTGATCGGTCTCCGTCGCCAGATAGTTGGCGTGGATCAGTGCCTTGGCGTGTGGGTCGGGACTGGCCAGGGTGATCGTGCCACGGCTCTCCGGCCGGAGCTGGCAGGCGCTGATGGTCATGCCCGGAAAGGGGTGCAGCTCCATCATGGTCTTGTCGGTGCTGAAGGGCAGGAAGTGGTACTGCACATCCGGCGTCTCGCCGCCCGGCAGCACACGGGCGAACAGGCCGGCGGTACCGGCGCTGACGGTCAGCGGCCCGGTGCGCCTCAGTGCGAACTCAGCCCCCATCAGGAACTGGCCGAGGAGGCTGTGCCGCTTCGTGTTCAGGGAGACCGGCCTGGTCACCCGGTAGGCCAGCCGCGCCTGGAAGTGGTCCTGCAGGTTGCGCCCCACCTGCGGCAGATCGTGCACTACCGGGATGCCCATCGCCTGCAGGTGCTCGGCCGGCCCGATGCCGGACAGCAGCAGCAGGTGTGGCGAGGCGATGGCGCCGCTGCAGAGGATCACCTCCCGCGCCGCGCGCAGGGTCAGATCGGCGCCGTCGCGCTTCAGCCGCACGCCGGCGCAGCGCCGCCCCTCGATCACCAGTCCCGTCGTATGCGCCCCTGTCACCACGACGAGGTTCGGCCGGTTGCGGGCCGGCTTCAGATAGGCAGTCGCCGCGCTGCACCGCCAGCCCTTCCGCGCCGTCACCTGGTAGAAGCCGGCACCTTCCTGGTCCGCGCCGTTGAAGTCGCGGTTGCGCGGAAAGCCAAGCTCCGCGGCCGCCTCGATGAAGGCCAGGGCAAGCGGGTTGCGCTCGCGCAGATCCGAGACGGCGAGCGGTCCGCTGCTGCCATGCCACTCATCCGCGCCGCGTTCCTGATCCTCGGCGCGCTTGAAATAGGGCAGCACATCCTCGAAGGACCAGCCGGTGCAGCCCAGCTGCCGCCAGTGGTCGTAATCCGCGTGCTGGCCGCGCACATAGAGCAGCCCGTTGATCGCCGAGGAGCCGCCCAGCACCCGTCCACGCGGCCAGGGCACGCGGCGTCCGTCCAGATGCGGCTCGGGCTCCGTCATCAGGTTCCAGGACAGGGTGGGGTGGTACATCGTCTTGACATAGCCGATCGGCAGGTGCAGCCAGAGGTTCCGGTCGCGTACGCCCGCTTCCAGCAGCACGACGCGCACCGCGGGATCCTCCGACAGCCGCGCTGCCACCGCGCAGCCTGCCGAGCCCGCGCCCACCACGACGTAATCCGCGCTCTCCGGCAGTATGGCCGCCATGCCCGTCTCCCCCACCTGGTCTCCGGGAGGCTAAGGCGCCGGGCGTTGACCGGCCAGGGGGGAGGTGCCAGCCTCCACGAGAGGACGCTGCCGGATATGAGCCCCTTCGATGCCCTGGCCGAGATCGTCGGCCCGCAGAACTGCCTGTGCGACCCCTCGGACATCGCGCCCTATGGCGTGGATTGGCGGGGGGCATACCGCGGCGAGCCGGTCGCGGTGCTGCGGCCAGGCAGCACGGCGGAGGTGGCCGAGGCGGTGCGCCGCTGCGCTGCGCAGAAGCTGGCCATCGTGCCGGCCGGCGGTCGAACCGGACTGTGTGGCGGCGCTGTCGCCCATCCTTCCGGCCCGCCCGCCGTGGTGCTCAGCCTCGAGCGGCTGAACCGCATCCGGGAGGTCGATGCACGCGACTTCTCCGTCGTCGCGGAGGCGGGCTGCATCGTGCAGCAGGTGCAGCAGGCGGCGGCGGATGCGGACCGCCTGTTCCCCATCGCCTGGGGCGCGCAGGGCAGCGCGCAGATCGGCGGCATGCTCTCGACCAATGCCGGTGGCATCCGCACCATCCGCTGGGGCAACGCGCGCGAGCTGGTGCTCGGCCTGGAAGTGGTGCTGCCTGACGGCCGCGTGCTGGACGACCTTCGTCGCGTGCGCAAGGACAACAGCGGCTATGCGCTGCGCCACCTCTTCATCGGAGCCGAGGGGACGCTCGGTATCATCACTGCGGCCGCCCTTCGCCTGGTGCCACCGTTGCGGGCGGTGGAGACCGCCTTTGTCGCTGTCCCCTCTCCGGATGCCGCGCTTGCGCTGCTGTCGCGCGTGATGGGCAGCGGGGCGGAGGTGGTGGCTTTCGAGCTGGTCCAGCGGAGCTGCCTCGAGATCGTCGCGCGCCACGGATCCCATCTCCGGCTGCCCTTGCCGCTCGAATCGCCCTGGTACGTCATGGTCGAGCTCGCTGCGTCCCATGCCGAGGTGCCGGTGCGGCAGATGCTGGAGACGGCGCTGTTCGCCGCGAGCGATGCCGGCGAGTGCACCGATGCGGTGATCGCGGAAAACGAGGCGCAGCGCGCTGCCTTCTGGCGGATCCGCGAGGACTATCCGGAGTTCGCACGCATGGCCGGCCCCTCGGTCAGCACCGACACGGCCGTGCCCGTCTCGGCCGTGCCGGAGTTCCTTGCCCGTGCCGAGAAGGCGCTGGCCGAGCGCTGGCCCGAAGGACGCATGGTCGCGCTTGGGCACGCTGGGGATGGCAACATCCATCTCGGACTGATGGCGCCGCCCGGGCTTTCCCGCGCCGATTGGATCGCCCGGGCGGGCGAGGCCGACATGGTGGTGAACGAGATCGCCGTTTCGCTTGGCGGCAGCTTCAGTGCCGAGCACGGCATCGGCGTCTCCAAGCTGCACGTCATGTCCGCGCTGAAGGACCCGCTGGCGGTCGAGGTGATGCGTAGCATCAAGCGCACGCTGGACCCTATGGGGCTGATGAACCCTGGCAAGGTGCTGCCGGCGAACTAGTTCAGCATCATCCGGAGGCGCTCCGCCCAGCCCGCGGGGTCGGGCCGTGCGTGCGTGGAAGGCTTGGATGGTGCAGGCCATCCCGCCGCGCCTGCGCCGCGTTCAGCCGTTGGAGAGAGCCACAGTCAGCGGTGGACTGAATACCTGCTCTTCGTCAGGATGATCGATGGCGCCAGCTACGAAGTGACGCTGGTGTTCACGAACGTCCAGGAAACACATCAAGACATCGGGGAGGATGCACGGGATGCTGCCTGCAACCCATCTTGGCCGCTTGGCCTGGCCAGCGGTTGCTCTTGGGGTGATGCTCGCCGCCGTGCCGGCCTTGGCGCAGCGCACGCTGACGATGGCGACGATCGCCCCGCCGAGCGCGCTGGATCCTCACTACCACAACACCAGCAACAACAATCAGGTGCTGCGTCAGGTCTTCGACAGCCTGGTCTATTTCGACAACACCGGAAAGCTGCATCCCGGCCTGGCAGTGAGCTGGACGCCGGTCGACGACCTGACCTGGGAAATCAAGCTTCGGCCCGGTGTCCGTTTCCATGACGGTACGCCCTTCGAGGCCGAGGATGTCGCCTTCACCATCAGCCGCGCGCCGAACGTGCCGAACAGCCCGGCGGCCTTCACGCCCTATGTGCGGAACATCGCGGCGGTCGAGGTGGTGGACCCCACGACGCTTCGTATCCGCACGAAGGCGCCCAATCCGATGATGGAGTGGGACCTTGTCTTCGTACTGATGCTGTCGCGCAAGGTGCATGGCCCGGAACCCATGACGGCCGACTTCAACAGCGGACGCCTCGCCATCGGCACCGGACCCTATCGCGTGACCTCCTTCACGCCGAACGAGCGGTTGGAGATCGCGCGCAATCCGGACTACTGGGGCGGAGCAGAGCCCTGGGACCGGGTGGTCACCCGCTATATCCCGAACGACGGCGCGCGCGTCGCCGCGCTGCTCGCCGGCGAGGTGGACCTGATCGACGGCGTTCCCTATCAGGATGTGCCGCGGCTCGCCCGCGATGCGCGCATCGCCGTGTTCGGCGCGGACAGCATCACCTCCGTCTACATGTTCCCGGACTCGGTGCGTGAGCAGGCACCTTATGTCAGCGACAAGTCCGGCAAGCCGCTGGCGCAGAATCCCCTGCGCGACCGGCGCGTGCGGCAGGCGCTCTCGCTGGCCATCAATCGCGAGGCGATCGTGGAACGGCTGTATCAGGGGCAGGGGCGGGCGGCCGACCAGTTCGCATCGCCACCGGCGCAGTATCGGCTGGAGGGATTGCAGCCGCTGGCCCATGATCCCGTCCGGGCCCGCAAGCTGCTGGCGGAGGCTGGCTACCCCGATGGCTTCCGCCTGACCATCCACGGGCCGAATGGATTCTTCAGCGGCGACGACAACCTGCTGCAGGCGATCGCGCAGGGATTCACCCGCATCGGCGTGGAGACCCAGGTCGAGGTGCTGCCGCCGGCGACCCTGTTCACCCGTGCGACCAACCGCGAGTTCGCCCTGTTCATGAGCTATCTCAGCAGCGACACCGCCATCAACTACATGCGCCAGGTGGTGATGACACGCGATGCGGCGCGCGGCACGGGCCCCTTCAACCGCCAGCGCTACTCCAACCCGGCGGTGGACGGCCCGGCCGCGGAGGCACTGCGCACCATGGACAAGGCGAAGCACGCCGAGTTGACGCGACAGGCAAATCGCGCGCTGCTCGACGACATGGGCGTGATCCCGCTTATCTATCTCCGCTACAACTGGGCGGCACGCGCGGACAAGGTCCGCTACCTGCCGTCCCATCGCGGCTACACCAGCGCGATCTGGGCCAGGCCGGTGGAGTAATCCACGGTCCAACGCTGCTCGGGGCCATGGCGATCGCTGCCGATCGCCATGGCAGCCCGGATGGTGCCACGCCTATAGCGTGCGGGCGATGATCTCCTTCATGATCTCGCTGGATCCGCCGTAGATCCGCCCGACCCGGGCATCCGCCCAGGCCCGGCCAATGTCGTATTCCGCCATGTAGCCATAGCCACCATGCAGCTGCAGGAAGTCGTCGAGCAGCCGGTTCTGCATCTCCGCGCCCAGCAGCTTGGCCGCGGCAGCGAGTTCCACGGTCAGTCCGCCGCGCATATGCAGCGCCAGGCAGTGGTCGGCGAAGACACGGAACATGGCAGCCTGTGCCTTGGCCTCGGCCAGCCTGAAGCGGTTGTGCTGGAAATCAAACACCGTTTGCTCGAAGACCTTGCGGCTCTTGGCGTAGGCGACGGTCTTCTCCAGCATCGCCTCCATGCTGGCGGCGGCGCGGATGGCGATCACCAGGCGTTCCTGCGGCAGATTGCGGATGAGGTAGGAGAAGCCCTTGTTCTCCTCGCCCAGCAGGTTCTCCACCGGCACACGGACATCATCGAAGAAGAGCTCGGAGGTGTCCTGCGCGTGCAGGCCGAT
>Ga0182741_1001539_pt1 | contig 29668 bp, 30 predicted proteins | sample eDN5th37CBELigOP_FD_128874 | JGI IMG/M metagenome (GOLD analysis project Ga0182741, IMG submission 128874) | Enriched Organic Plus compost microbial communities from Emeryville, California, USA - eDNA 5th pass 37_C BE-Lig OP (version 2) (version 2) ... | reverse complement strand
TGGGCGCTGACTCGCTGGACACCGTCGAACTGGTGATGGCGCTGGAAGAAGAGTTCGAGTGCGAGATCCCGGACGAAGAAGCCGAGAAGATCAGCACCGTGCAGGCCGCCATCGATTACATCAAGGCCCACGTCAAGGCCTGATGGCCGGCGGCCGATGCGTGGCGGCGGCCTGGCCGCACGCCGCGCACGGCAAGCCCATGGGGCCGCGACAAGCGGCCCCATCCCCATTGGGGTGCTGGCCGCGCAGCGTCCAACCCCTTCGGGTGTGGCCGCAGCGGCCCCATCCGACCCGTGTAAGCCGCGGCAGCGGCTGACCACCAAGTCTGGAATCTGGCCGCAAGCGGCCTTTGCAAGAGCGTCCCCCGCGTCATACCCGCATCGAGCATCGGGTCAGGAGAAACCGCAATGAAGCGTCGCGTCGTCGTTACCGGCCTGGGCATGGTCTCGCCCCTGGGCAATGATCTGGCCAGCAGCTGGCAGGGCATCATCGAAGGCCGCTCCGGCATCGGTCCGCTGACCCATATCGCCGACGCCTACCTGGAGCGCTTCACCACCAAGATCGCAGGTGAGGTCAAGGATTTCGACATCACCGCCGACAACGAACAGTTCGGCAAGTACCGGGTCAGCGGCAAGGATGCCAAGAAGATGGACCCGTTCATCCATTACGGCCTGGGCGCCTCGTTCATGGCCCTGCACGATTCGGGCCTGGAGATCACCGAGGCCAACGCCGAGCGCGTCGGCGCCATCGTCGGCGCCGGCATCGGCGGCCTGCTGGGCATCGAGGAACAGACCATCGAGTTCCACGAGGGCAAGAAGATCTCGCCCTTCTACGTGCCCAAGACCATCATCAACATGCTGCCGGGCCAGCTGAGCATCATCGCCGGCCTGAAGGGGCCGTCGTTCTCGGCGGTCTCGGCCTGCGCCACCTCCAACCACTCCATCGGCACCGCCATGCGCATGATCCAGTACGGCGACGCGGACGTGATGGTGGTCGGCGGCGCCGAGCGCGGCTCCTCGCCGACCGCGGTGGGCGGCTTCTGCGCGATGAAGGCCATGTCCACCCGCAACGACGACCCGACCCGCGCCTCGCGGCCGTGGGACAAGGACCGCGACGGCTTCGTGCTGGGCGACGGCGCCGGCATCCTGATCCTCGAGGAATACGAGCACGCCAAGGCGCGCGGCGCGAAGATCTACTGCGAGCTGGCCGGCTTCGGCGCCAGTTCCGACGCCTACCACATGACCGCGCCGAGCGAGAACGGCGAAGGTGCCGCGCGCTGCATGGTCGCGGCCATGAAGGACGCCGGCGTCACCCCGGAACAGGTGGGCTACCTCAACGCGCACGGCACCTCGACGCCGCTGGGCGACCTGGGCGAGACCATGGCGATGAAGACCGCCTTCGGCGACCACGCGTACAAGATGATGGTCAGCTCCACCAAGTCGATGACCGGCCACCTGCTCGGCGCCGCCGGCGGCGTGGAAGCCATCTTCTCGGTGCTGGCGCTGCGCGACGACGTGATCCCGCCGACCATCAACCTGGACGAACCGGGCGAAGGCTGCGACCTGGACTACGTGCCCAACGAGGCGCGCCAGGCCAGGGTCGACGTGGTGATGTCCAACGGCTTCGGCTTCGGCGGCACCAACGGCACGCTGGTGTTCAAGCGCGTCTGATGCCGTTGGTCCCTCTCCCTGCGGGAGAGGGGTTGGGGTGAGGGACAACGCGGTCCAGGCGGTTCGAACATCGCGGGTCCCGTTCGTGCCCTCATCCGCCCCTTCGGGGCACCTGCATTCGGCACATCCCTGTGCCTCACCCTCCGGGCGGCTTCGCTGTGCAGCCCGGCAATCCTGCCGGACTGTCTCCCACCGGGAGAACGGCTGGCTCTCCTGGACTCTCCTGGGGCGACGATGCACCTCTTCCCCCTGCACGCCGACACCGACCTGCTGGCCCTGCACCGGCTCGCTCCGCAGCGTTATCCGCTGCTGCTTGAATCCACCGCCGCCGGGCGCCAGGGACGCTGGGACCTGCTGCTGGTCGCCGATGGCGGGCAGCTGCGCCTGGAAGCCGATGGGCAGGTGCGGCGCGAGGATGGCAGCCGGGCCGAAGGCGGCTTCCTTGATGCGCTGGACCGCGACTGGCAGGCGTTGCGCACCGCGCGCGAACCGGCCGATGCCGGTGTTCCGTTCCGTGGCGGCTGGGCGCTGCTGCTCGATTACGAACTGGCCGCACAGATCGAACCGGTGCTACGGCTGCCGCACCGCGCCGACGGCCTGCCCGCCGCGCTGGCCCTGCGCTGCCCGGCCGCCGTGCTGCGCGACCGCGTGAGCGGGCGCTGCATGGCGGTGGCCGAGGAAGGGCATGACGCGCTGCTCGGGCAGCTCGACGGGGACCTGCAGGCGCTGCGCCACCAGCCGGCGTTGCCGGCATGGCAGCCGCCGCTGGCCATCGACGAGGACACCGATGCGCGCTTCATCGAGGGCGTGGGGCGCGTCGTCGATTACCTGCATGCCGGCGACGTGTTCCAGGTCAACCTCTCGCGCGGCTGGCAGGCCCGCTTCGAGCAGCCGCTGGCGCCGGCGGCGCTGTACGCGCGCCTGCGCCAGGCCAACCCGGCGCCGTTCGCCGGGCTGTTCGATGCGGCCGGGCGCGCGGTGGTCAGTTCCTCGCCCGAGCGGCTGGTCTCGGTGGAAGGCGACGTGGTGCAGACCCGGCCCATCGCCGGCACGCGCCCGCGCTTCGAGGGCGACGACGATGCCGCCCGCATCCGCGAACTCGTGGGCCACCCCAAGGAGCGCGCCGAGCACGTGATGCTGATCGACCTGGAGCGCAACGACCTGGGGCGCATCGCGGTGCCGGGCAGCGTCGAGGTGGACGAACTGATGACGGTCGAAAGCTATGCCCACGTGCACCACATCGTCAGCAACGTGCGCGCGCGGCTGCGGCCGGAAGTGACGCCGGGGCAGGTGATCGCGGCGACGTTTCCGGGCGGCACCATCACCGGCTGTCCCAAGGTGCGCTGCATGGAGATCATCGCCGAACTGGAGCGGACCGCCCGCGGCGCCTACACCGGCGCCTTCGGCTGGCTCAACCGCGACGGCGACATGGACCTGAACATCCTGATCCGCACCGCCGAGGTGCAGGGCGACACGGTGCGTTTCCGCACCGGCGCCGGCATCGTGGTCGACTCCGATGCCTCCAGGGAGCTGGACGAGACCCGCGCCAAGGCGCGTGGCCTGCTGCGCGCGCTGTAGCGGGGCGCGCATCGATCCGCTGCCGCCCTCGCTGGCGGCAACCCCAGGCGATGCCAGGAACCGCTCCTGGCGATTCCCTTTGTTCCCGCCGTCCCCGGCGGGGACCCTTCGGGCCATCGGCAGGCGGTGTCGGGAACCGCTTCCTGCGGTTCCCTTGTCGCCGCTCCTTTGGCGGCTGCGAGGCGGTGCGCGGTATCCTGCACGGCAGGATCGGACTTCGAGGTAATCCATGGCGCGAGCCAAACGCGGCTGTCTTCTGGTGGTGCTGATGCTGCTGCTGGTCGTGGCGGGACTCGCCGCCGGCGTGGCCGGCTGGCTCTACTACCGGCAGGTGCAGTTCGCCGATGTGCGGCTGACGCCGAGCCAGCAGAGCGTCGTGGTCGCCCGCGGCGACGGCCTCAATGCCGTGCTCGGCAAGCTGCGCCAGGCTGGCATCGAGGAAGGCAGCAACTACCAGTGGCAGCTGCTGGCCCGCGAGCTCGACGCTGCCGGCAAGCTCAAGGTCGGCGAATACGCGCTGGACGACACGCTCACCCCGCGCGAACTGCTGCTGCGCATGCGCCAGGGCAAGGTGCTGCAGCACCGCGTGACCCTCGTCGAAGGCTGGAACATCCGCCAGCTGCGCGCCGCGCTGCGCCGCGCCGAGCCGCTGCTGCACGAGACCGACGCGCTGGACGATGCCGAGCTGATGCGCCGCCTCGGTTTCCCCGACCAGCACCCGGAAGGCCGCTTCCTGCCGGAAACCTACGTCTACCAGCGCGGGGACAGCGACATCGACGTGCTCAGGCGCGCGCACGCGGCGATGGAAAAGGAACTGGCCGCGGCCTGGGCCGCGCGCAGCGACGACCTGCCGCTGGCCTCGCCGTACGAACTGCTGGTGCTGGCCTCGATCGTCGAGAAGGAAACCGGCCTGGCCGCGGAGCGGCCGCAGATCGCCGGCGTGTTCGCGCGCCGGCTGAAGCTGGGTATGCGCCTGCAGACCGACCCGACCGTGATCTACGGCATCGGCAGCGCCTACGACGGCAACATCCGCAAGATCCACCTGACCACCGACACGCCGTACAACACCTATACGCGCGCCGGCCTGCCGCCCACGCCGATCGCCATGCCCGGCAAGGACGCGCTGCGTGCCGCGGCGCGTCCGGCCGCGGGGGACGCGCTGTACTTCGTCGCGGTGGGCGATGGCAGTGGCGCGCATGTGTTCTCCGCCACCTATGCCGAGCACAACGCCGCCGTCGCGCGTTACCTGCGCCAGCTGCGCGAGAACCGCAGCGCGGAGGTGCAGCAGTGAACGACGGCTTCGCCCCCTGGCAGCAGCGCGCCTACGAACAGACGGTGGCGGCGCTGGACGCCGGCCGCCTCGGCCATGGCCTGCTGTTGTGCGGGCCGGCCGGCATGGGCAAGCGCGCCGTGGCGATGGCGCTGGCCCGGCATGTGCTGGGCACCGGCATGGACGCGGCGGGCCGCGAGCGCAACGCCCAGCTGATCGCCGCCGGCACCCATCCGGACCTGCAGGTGGTCTCCTTCATCCCCAACAAGACCGGCGACAAGCTGCGCACCGAGATCGTGATCGAGCAGGTGCGCGAGATCTCGCAGAAGCTGGCGCTGACGCCGCAGTACGGCGCGGCCCAGGTGGTGATCGTCGATCCGGCCGATGCGATCAACCGTGCCGCCTGCAATGCGTTGCTCAAGACGCTGGAAGAACCGGCGCCGGGCCGTTACCTGTGGCTGGTCAGCGCCGATCCGGCGCGCCTGCCGCAGACCATCCGCAGCCGCTGCCAGCGGCTGGAGTTCCGCCTGCCGCCGCGCGAGGAAGCGCTGGCCTGGCTGCAGCGCCAGGGGCATGGCGAAAGCGCGGCGCGCGAGGCGCTCGATGCCGCGCGTGGCCACCCCGGCCTGGCCGACCGCTGGCTGCAGGGCGAGGGCATGGCGCTGCGCCGGCAGGTGGCCGATGAACTGGACAGGCTCGCCGCCGGCCGCGTCGGCGCGGTGGAACTGGCCCAGCGCTGGAGCGGCGACGAACACGCCGACCTGCGGCTGCGCCATGCCGCCGACCTAGCCCTGCGCCGGGCCACGGACGGCTTGACCGATCCGGAGCGATTGAACAAGCTGGCCGCCTGGTTCGACGCCGCCAACCGCACGCGCGACCTGCTGCGCACCACGGTGCGCGCCGACCTGGCCGTGGTGGAACTGCTGCTGGGCTGGGCTGCGGCCAACCAGGTGCCATCCAGAGGGAACATCCGATGAGTGCGACGAACGCCCGCCAGGGCATTCTTTCCCTGGCGGTCAAGGACAAGGCCGCGCTGTACAGCGCCTACATGCCGTTCGTGAAGAACGGCGGCGTGTTCGTGCCCACGCCCAAGCGCTATTTCCTGGGCGACGAGGTGTTCCTGCTGCTGACCCTGCCCGATTCCAGCGAGCGCCTGCCGGTGGCCGGCAAGGTGGTCTGGGTCACGCCGCTGGGCGCGCAGGGCAACCGCCAGGCCGGCATCGGCGTGCAGCTGGCCGATGGCGCCGACGGCGAGGCGATCCGCGGCCGGATCGAGACGCTGCTGGCCGGCACCGCCACGTCCGACAAGCCGACCCACACCATGTAAGGGTTCCGGGTGCGCCGGGAGGCCCCGGAAAGCGCCCGCAGGGAGGCCGCCATCGGCATGTCAGCGGCGGCCCACGGAAGGGGCTGCAGAAAATTGCATTCATCCGTTGACGTCTTCGCGATTCCCCCTATAATGAGCGGCTCGCAACACGGGCGGTTAGCTCAGCGGTAGAGCATTGCCTTCACACGGCAAGGGTCGCAGGTTCGATCCCTGCACCGCCCACCAAGCGAAGAAAGAACCGGCCCCATGGCCGGTTTTTTTGTTTCTGCCGTTCATGGCGGGAACCCCGCGGGCATCGGCGAGCGGTGGCAGAACCGCTTCCGGCGGTTTTTGCCGCCGTTCCCCATCGAGGCACCAGCGCGCATGTCCGTGTGCAAGCGCATGTGCTTCACTCGGCTTTTGTCGGGCCGCACGCTATCGTTGCGCCGCCGAAAGGGCACAACGGAATGGAGCGATGGCGATGGCGGCGGGTGGCGGTGCAACGAACCGGCATGGAAGCAGCGGCTTGCGGGCGCTGCCAGGGCCGGCCGGCGGGAAACGGGGGCGCGCTTGATCACCGATGAGCAGGGTGCCCTGCGCCGGGTGCTGCGCGGGATCGGTGGCGCCGTCCTGATGCTCGCCTGCCTGACGATGGGCGTCTGGGGCGGATTGGCGCTGTGGTTCCAGTTCCCGGGCAATACCGTTGCCCGGGTGGTGGCGATCCTGGCTTGGTGTGTCCCCTGCGTCTGGGCGCTGCGCGCCAGTTTCGCGCGCCGGCGGCGCTGGCATTCGCTCGCCGTGTTCGCCGTGGGTTTCGTCCTGCTGCTCGGCTGGTGGGCGACGATCCAGCCGCGGCAGGACCGGCAATGGGCCGACGACGTCGCCCAGCCGCTGCATGCCCGCATCGACGGCGACCGCCTGCTGCTGGACAACGTGCGCGATTTCCACTGGCGCGGCGAGGACGACTACGACGTGCGCTGGGAGCGGCGCGAATACGACCTGTCGCAGGTGCGTTCGGTGGACCTGCTCCTGTCCTACTGGATGGGGCCGGCGATCGCGCACACCCTGGTGTCCTTCGGTTTCGCCGATGGCCGGCAGCTGGTGTTCTCGCTGGAGATCCGCAAGGAGCGCGGCGAATCGTTCTCGGCGCTGGGCGGTTTCTTCCGCAGGTTCGAGGCGGTGCTGGTGGCCGCCGACGAGCGCGACATCGTGCAGGTGCGCACCAGCGTGCGTGGCGAGGATGTCTACCTCTACCGGTTGCATGGCCTGGACCAGGACGAGATGCGGCAGCTGCTGCGCTACTACGTCGCGCAGGCGCAGGCCCTGGAGCGCGCGCCGGCGTTCTACAACACGCTGACCAGCAACTGCACCACCATCGTCTACGAACTGATGCACCGCATCGTGCCGACGCTGCCGCTGGACCATCGGCTGCTGCTTTCCGGTTACCTGGCCGAGTATGCCGCCGACGTGGGCGGGCTCGCCCCGGGCGTGCCCTACGCGGAGCTGCGCGAACGCGGCCGCATTACCCTGCGTGCCCGCGAGGCGGGCGACACGGCCGATTTTTCCCGGCGGATCCGCGAAGGCGTCCCCGGCATTCCCGAAGGAGGTGCTCCATGAGGCAGGGACTGCAGGCGCACCTGCGCCGCTGGCTGGTTCCGCTGCTCGTCGCCACGCTGCTGCTGTCCAGCGGCTGCGCGATGGTGAAGATCAAGCAAGTCACCCCGGCCGACTACGCGATGCTCAAGCGCGACGACATCCTCAACAGCGGCCGCCTGAGCGCGCTGTCGCAGGAATCGTTGAGCGTCATCGGCCTGACCGCGGCGCAGTGCGCCAAGGACCTGCCCGCCTGCCGGCAGACGGTGGCCAGCATCGACGGGCTGCAGACCGAGCAGCGGCTTTCCACGCTGGCGGAACTGTGGATGCAGCAGGCGCTGGCGCTGACGCCCAAGGCCAAGGTGGGCGAGACGACGCCGCTGTCGGATGCCGCGCTCGACGCCTGGCTGGAAACCGCGCGCTATTCCTACGCCTACCTGTTCTTCAGCGGGCGGACGCCGGCCGAACGCGCGCTGGAGGACCGGCTCACCCAGGTGCGCGACTATTACAACTACGCGGCCGAGCAGACCGCTTCGGTCGTGTTCCAGTACACCCGCGCCCGCGCGCTGGAGGGCGCCGACTACCGCAGCCCGGTGCAGCTGGACCGCTGGACGATCCGCTCCGATTTCGACCGCCTGCAGCTGGACGGCATCCCGCGGCAACTGGTGTCGGCCACCGCGGTGAGCTTCGCCGGCCTGCGCAGCACCTACCGCCGCGACGGCTTCGGCGCCGAGCTGGTGGTGGTGATGGACGCGCCGGCGCTGGCGATTCCGGTGGATGGCGAGAGCCGGGCCGCCTCGCCGGTGTTCAGCGAGATGCCGGCGATCAATGCCACCGCGCTGCTGCGCTTCAGCGGAAACACCCTGGACGAGGTGCTGGCCACGCGCGACATCCTCCTGGAAGGCTGGTCGCCGGATACGACCACCAGCATCCAGCTGCAGGGGCAGCAGGTGCCGCTGGCGGCCAATTTCACCGCTGCCTACGGCCTGTGGATGGCGCAGTCCGGCTTCGCCACCGAGTCGCTGCGCACCCTGTTCGGGCGCGGCGAAGGCATCCGCGAACCGCATATCTACCTGATGCAGCCCTACGACCCGGACCGCCGCATCATCTTCCTGCTGCACGGCCTGGCCAGCAGCCCGGAAGCCTGGGTCAACCTGGTCAACGAGATCATGGGCGACCCGGAAATGCGCCGGCACTACCAGGTCTGGTCGGTCTACTACCCGACCAACGCGCCCATCGCGCTGAACCGCTACACGATCAGCAATGCGTTCAACCGGACGCTGGACCATTTCGACCCGAAGCGCACCGCGGCGGCGACGCACGAGATGGTGTTCATCGGCCACAGCATGGGCGGGGTGATCGCGCGGCTGATGCTCAGCGAATCGGGCGATACGCTGTGGAACGGCGCGGTGGAGCGCTTCAACCTGCACGGCGAGCGCCTGCGCAGGGTGGAAGCCAGGCTCGGCCCGCTGGCGCGTTTCTCGCCGCAGCCCGATGTCGGGCGTGCGATCTTCATCGCCTCGCCGCATCGCGGCACCGACATCGCCGGCGACCGGCTGGGCCGGCTGATCGGCAGGCTGGTGCGCCTGCCGTTGACCATCCTGGGCAAGTTCGGGGACGTGTTCCTGGCCCTGCAGGATGGCGGCGAGCCCGGCGAGCCCGGCGGCAAGCCGAAGGCGCCGCGCATCGACACCAGCATCGACAACCTCAAGGCGACCGACCCCTTCATCCGCGCCTCGTCGGCGCTGCCGATGGCGCCGCAGGTCAGGTACCACTCGATCGTCGCCAGGCGCAAGGCGGAGGGGCCGCTGGCCGACTCCGACGACGGCCTGGTGCCGTACTGGAGCGCGCACCTGGACGGCGTGCTGTCGGAGAAGGTGATCGTCTCCGGGCACAGCGTGCAGGAAACGCCTGAAGCCGTGCTCGAAGTGCGCCGCATCCTGCGCCAGGACCTGCGCGAACACGCAGGCGGCACGGGCCACTGAACGGACGCGGCCGCCAGCGAAGCGGCGGAGTGGCTGGCCGCGTGTGATGCGCTGCCGCCCGGGGCGAGGCTGGCGTCAGCCGGCGCGCGCCAGTTCCCGTCCGCGCCGCGTGGCCGCGGCCACGGCCTTGCCCACCAGTTCGTGGAAGCCGCCCTCGGCCAGCGTTTCCAGCGCGGCCTGGGTCGTGCCGTTGGGCGAGGTGACCGCCTGGCGCAGGGCGCCCGCGCTCTGCCCGCCCTCGGCGAGCATGCGCGCCGCGCCCAGGATCGTCTGCACCACCATCTGCCGCGCCGCTTCGTCCGGCAGTCCCTGCGCGCGCGCGGCGTCCTCCATCGCTTCGGCCAGCGCGAACACGTAGGCCGGGCCGCTGCCGGACACCGCGGTGACCGCGTCCATCAATGCCTCCTCGTCGATCCAGCGCGTCTGTCCGGCGCCGGCGAGGATGGCCTGGGCGGTCTGCCGGCCGGCGCTGTCGACCTCGGCGCCGGCGTACAGGCCGGTCATGCCGGCGCCCAGCAGCGCCGGGGTATTGGGCATGGCGCGGACCAGCACCGCGCCACTCCCCAGCCACCCGCGCAGGGCGGCCAGCGGAATGCCGGCGGCGATGGACACGACAAGGGTGCCGGCGGCCAGCCGCGGCGCCAGCTCGGCGCAGACGGCCGCCATCACCTGCGGCTTGACCGCCAGCACCACCACCTGTCCGTCCAGCGCCGCCGAGGCGATGGCGCTGGCCGTGCGCACGCCGTGCTCCTGCTGCAGGGTCTGGCGCAGGGCGACCTGCGGTTCCACGACCTCGATCGAAGCGGCGGGCACGCCTGCCCGGGTCACGCCCGCGATCAGGCTGCGGGCCATGTTGCCCCCGCCGATGAAGGTGATGCCGGGGGAAAGGGAAGACGTGGGGTGGTTGCCGCTCATGCAGGCCTCGGTCGCGATCGGGTGGCGTGTGGCGGGCATCCGGCGGAAAACCGGCGCCCGTCGGGACAGTGTAGCCAGCCCGGCCGGAGCGGGGGCCGGCAGGAAGGCGCGGCCCGGGGGATGGTCGCGGGGGTACCCGCCAGTCTGGCTGCCGGGCCGCGCGCCGGTCGCCGCCGGAGCGGTTGTGACGCGCTGCCTGCAACCGGCGGATGCGCATCGACCTCTTACGCCGGAGGGCTATACTGCGTGGCAGGGGAAACACCTTCCAGCCATCCGCAACCTCGGGGAAACGCAGCGCATGGACATCGCTGAACTTCTGGCGTTCTCGGTCAAGAACAAGGCCTCGGACCTGCACCTGTCCGCCGGCCTGCCGCCGATGATCCGCGTCGACGGCGACGTGCGCCGCATCAACATCCCGGCCCTGGACCACAAGCAGGTCCACGCGCTGGTGTACGACATCATGTCGGACAAGCAGCGCCGCGATTACGAGGAATTCCTCGAAGTCGACTTCTCCTTCGAGATTCCCTCGCTGGCGCGCTTCCGCGTCAACGCGTTCAACCAGAACCGCGGCGCCGGCGCGGTGTTCCGCACCATTCCCTCCGAAGTGCTGACCCTGGAAGACCTGGGCTGCCCGCCGGTGTTCCGCCAGCTGATCGAGCAGCCGCAGGGGCTAATCCTGGTCACCGGCCCGACCGGTTCGGGCAAGTCGACCACGCTGGCGGCGATGGTGGACCACATCAACAAGAACGAATACGGCCACATCCTCACCGTCGAGGACCCGATCGAATTCGTGCACACCCCGCAGAAGTGCCTGATCAACCAGCGCGAGGTGCACCGCGACACGCATGGCTTCAACGAGGCCCTGCGCTCGGCGCTGCGCGAGGACCCGGATTACATCCTGGTGGGCGAACTGCGCGACCTGGAAACCATCCGCCTGGCGCTGACCGCCGCGGAAACCGGCCACCTGGTGTTCGGCACCCTGCATACCAGCTCGGCGGCCAAGACCATCGACCGCATCATCGACGTGTTCCCGGCCGGCGAGAAGCCGATGGTGCGCTCGATGCTGTCCGAGTCGCTGCGCGCGGTGATCTCGCAGGCGCTGCTGAAGAAGGTCGGCGGCGGCCGCATCGCCTCGCACGAGATCATGGTGGCCACCCCGGCCATCCGCAACCTGATCCGCGAGGACAAGGTGGCGCAGATGTACTCGGCCATCCAGACCGGCCAGCAGGTGGGCATGCAGACGCTCGACCAGAACCTGCAGGACCTGGTCAAGCGCAGCCTGATCACCCGCAACCAGGCACGCGAGTACGCCAAGGACCGGCGCCTGTTCGAATAAGGCGGGACGAGGACGCGGGCAGCCGCGTCGCCGCCGTAGCGGCGAAGGCGTACAGTCCGTACCGGCAGCGCCGTCATCCAGGGGGACGGCGCAGGCATGCAGATCATGGTTCCACAGGAGCCCATCATGAGCACCATCGATTTCACCTCCTTCCTCAAGCTGATGGCGCACCAGAAGGCGTCGGACCTGTTCATCACCGCCGGCATGCCGCCGTCGATGAAGGTGCACGGACGCATCAGCCCGATCACGCAGACGCCGCTGACCCCGCAGCAGAGCCGCGACATGGTGCTCAACGTGATGACGCCGGCGCAGCGCGAGGAGTTCGAGAAGACCCACGAGTGCAACTTCGCCATCGGCCTGTCCGGGGTGGGCCGCTTCCGCGTGAGCTGCTTCTACCAGCGCAACCAGGTCGGCATGGTGCTGCGCCGGATCGAGACGCGCATCCCGACGGTGGAAGAGCTGAACCTGCCGCCGGTGATCAAGACGCTGGCGATGACCAAGCGCGGCATCATCCTGTTCGTCGGCGCCACCGGCACCGGCAAGTCGACCTCGCTGGCGGCGATGATCGGCTACCGCAACCAGAACTCAACCGGGCACATCATCACCATCGAGGACCCGATCGAATTCGTGCACAAGCACGAGGGCTGCATCATCACCCAGCGCGAGGTCGGCATCGATACCGAGAGCTGGGAAGCGGCGCTGAAGAACACCCTGCGCCAGGCGCCGGACGTGATCATGATCGGCGAGGTGCGCACCCGCGAAGGCATGGACCACGCCATCGCCTTCGCCGAGACCGGCCACCTGGTGCTGGCCACGTTGCACGCCAACAACGCCAACCAGGCGATGGACCGCATCATCAACTTCTTCCCCGAAGACCGCCGCAACCAGCTGTTGATGGACCTTTCGCTCAACCTCAAGGGCGTGGTCGCGCAGCAGTTGGTGCCGACCCCGGACGGCAAGGGCCGCCGCGTGGCGATGGAAATCCTGCTGGGCACGCCGCTGGTGCAGGACTACATCCGCGACGGCGAGATCCACAAGCTCAAGGAAGTGATGAAGGATTCGGTGCAGCTGGGCATGAAGACTTTCGACCAGAGCCTGTTCGAGCTGTACCAGGCCGGCGAGATCAGCTACGACGACGCGCTGCGCTACGCCGATTCGCAGAACGAGGTGCGCCTGCGCATCAAGCTCTCGCAGGGCGGCGATGCCAAGACCCTGTCGCAGGGGCTGGACGGGGTGGAGATCGCCAGTACGCGCTGAGCCGGCGTTCCAGCTTTGCCGCGAAGCCCGGCCCTCGAGGCCGGGCTTCGTGTTTTCCGGGGGCGGAGATCAGCCGCGCATCCACGGCGGGTCGTGGGCGGCGATCTCGGCCATCACCGGGCAGTCGGCGCGGTGCGCGCCGGGCAGGTAGCCCAGGCTCATCAGGAATTCGCCGGTGATCTCGCCGCCGGTGAAGCGGAAGGTCTTCCTGAACAACTTCACCCAGTCGGCCCTGGGCCGCGGGTGGTGGGCGTCCAGCCATTGCGCGAAACCGCCGTGCGAATCGCGCAGGCCACGGATCACCCCGGCGTTGTGGATGGCGGCCAGCACCTTGAGCCGGTTGCGGATGATGCCGGCGTCGCCCAGCAGGCGGGCGATGTCGGCCTCGCCGTAGGCCGCCACGGTGTCCATGTCGAAGCCGTGGTAGGCGCGGCGGAAGCCCTCGCGCTTGCGCAGGATGGTTTCCCAGCTCAGGCCGGCCTGGTTGATCTCCAGCAGCAGGCGCTCGAACAGCTCCCGTTCCGCGCGCTGCGGAAACCCGTATTCGTGGGCGTGGTAGTGCGCGTGGACCGGGTGGCCGGGCGCGAGGTCGCAGTAGGCGCTCATGGGCGGCGATGGAGCGTGGGCGGGCCAGTATAGGCCGCCGCCACGGCGCACTTGCCCGCGGGCGCCGCCTCGCGCATCGTGCCCTTGCCCCCAGCAGAACCGGATTCCCGATGTCGCGGCCCTTCGTCGTTCGTCTGCTCCATGCCCCGTCGGCGGCCATGCGATGGCTGCGCGAGGTTCCCATCGACGACCCGGTGGACCGCCGCAATGCGCCGGTGATCCAGGTGATCGCCCTGCTGCTGGCGGTGCTGCCGCCGCTGATGTGGCTGCTGCGCGCGCTGGTGCCGGGCGTGCCCTGGCGGCCCGGCGAGGTCGCCTCGATGCTGGTGGGGCTGTCGGTCAGCGCGCTGGCGGCGCTGAGTTTCTGGCTGGTGCGCGGCGGGCGCTTCGTCGCCGCATCGCGCCTGCTGCTGACCGGGTTCGCCGCGTCGGCGATGCTGGCCTACGCCGCCACCGGTTTCGCCGCCCAGCGTTTCGAACAGCCGGTGCTGGGCGTGTGGATGGCGATCGCCGCGCTCACGCTGGGGCGGGGCACGCTGTGGCTGATGTATGCGGCCGTGCTCGCCGCGTTCGGCTTCGGCATCGTGGTGGATATCGGTGCACAGGGCGACATGGCCGCGCGCCTGACCGACCTGGCGGTCAGCGCGGCGATCTTCCTGATGCTGTCGGTGGTGCTGGACCGCAGCTCGGCCGCCCTGCGCGACAGCCTGCGCGAGGCCACCGCGCGCGGCCATGCGCTGGAAGCGGCCAACGCGCGGCTGCAGGCGGAGATGGCCGAGCGCGAACGCACCCACGCGCAGCTGGTCCAGGCGCAGAAAACCGAGGCCATGGGGCGGCTGGCCAGCGGCGTGGCGCACGACTTCGGCCACCTGGTGGGCCTCATCCACGGCCACGCGCACCGGGGCCGGAGCACGGACGACGTGGCGCGCATGCGCGCCGCGCTCGCCGGCGTGGAATCGGCCGCGACCCGCGCCGCCGTGCTCACCCGGCGCCTGCTGGCATTCGCGCGCGCCGACGAGGAGGCGCGCGAATGGTTCGACCCGGCGGAGGCGATCGCCAGCCTGGAACCGCTGCTGCGCCAACTGCTGTCGCCGACGGTGGCGGTTCGCATCTCGGTAGCCGCGCCGCTGCCGGAAATCCATTTCGACCGTACCCGCTTCGAGCTGATGGTGCTCAACATCGCCGCCAACGCCGACCACGCCATGCCCGGGGGCGGCACGTTCACCCTGGGCGCGCGCGAGGACGCGCATGGCCATCTGCTGCTGACCCTGGGCGACGAGGGCGCGGGCATGGAGGCGGCGGTGCTGGCGCGCATCTTCGAGCCGTTCTTCACCACCAAACCGCGCGGGCAGGGCACGGAGCTGGGGCTTTCGGTGGTCAAGGAGCTGGTGGAAGCCGGTGGCGGCAGCATCCATGCCGAGAGCGAGCCGGGGCGAGGCAGCACATTCTTCCTGCGCATCCCGGGGCGGGTGCCGGCGGCGCGGCATGTCGCCGCGGCGTGAGCGCGCGCGGGCGGGGCTGCGTGGCTGACGGTAGAATGCCGCCATGTCCACGCACTTCGACAACCTGGCCAATCACCTGCTGGTCGCCTTGCCCACGCTGACCGATCCGGGATTCGCGCGCAGCGTCGCGCTGATCTGCCAGCACGACGACAACGGCGCCATGGGCGTGGTGGTCAACCAGCCGTCGGAATACACGCTGGGCGAAGTGCTCTCGCAGATGGAGATCGACACTGGCGACGAGCGCCTGCGCGCGCTGCCGGTGCTCAATGGCGGCCCGGTGCATACCGGCCGCGGTTTCGTGATCCACGACGACGCCCGCGACTGGGATTCCAGCCTGGCGGTGGGCGAGGGCCTGTACCTGACGACCTCGCGCGACATCCTCGAGGCCATGGCCCGCGGCGACGGCCCGCGCAATGCGCTGGTCACGCTGGGCTGCGCCGGCTGGGGCGCGGGGCAGCTGGAACAGGAACTGGCCGAGGACAGCTGGCTGACCGTGCCGGCCGACCCGGTGGTGCTGTTCGATGCGCCGCTGGACGAACGCTGGCAGCTGGCGGCCTCGCGCATCGGCGTGGACCTGTTCCGCCTGGCCGGGTACAGCGGCCATGCCTGAGCCGGCCGCGCTTTCGCCCGACAGCACCGTACTGGGCTTCGATGTCGGCTCGCGCCGGATCGGCGTGGCCATCGGCAGCGCCTTCAGCGTCGGCGCCCGCGCCCTGGCGGTGGTCGACGTGCGCGGCGACGGCCCGGACTGGGCCGCGCTGGACCGCCTGCACAGGGAGTGGAGGCCCCACGGCCTGATCGTCGGCGACCCGCTCACCCTCGACGGCGACGACCAGCCCAACCGCAGCCGCGCCCGGGCCTTTGCCCGCCAGCTGCAACAGCGCTACCGGCTGCCGGTGCTGCTGGTGGACGAACGCTCCAGTTCGGTGGAAGCCGCGCGCCGTTTCGCCACCGAGCGCGCCGAGGGCCGCAGGCGCCGCCGCGATGCAGCCAACCTGGACGCGGTCGCCGCCGCGGTCATCATCGAACGCTGGCTGTCCGCCCCGGGCGACGCCACTCCTGTTTCCTGACCCCCAAGACCTGCCATGACCGCCTCCCAACTCGATGCCGACGGACGCCTGCGCCACCTGCTGACCCTGGAGGGCCTGCCGCGCGAACACCTGCTGCAGCTGCTGGACCGCGCCGGGCAGATCCGCGATGCGGCGGTGGGCCGGGTCGGCAACAAGCGCGGCGTGCTGGCCGGCACCGCGGTGTGCACCCTGTTTTTCGAGCCGTCCACCCGCACCCGCAGCTCGTTCCAGCTGGCCGCGCAGCGGCTGGGCGCGGACGTGCTGAACTTCGACGCCTCGACCTCGTCCACGCGCAAGGGCGAGACCGCCTGCGACACGCTGCGCAACCTGGAAGCGATGGGCGTGCGCGGCTTCGTGGTGCGCCACCCCGACGACGGCGCCGTGGCCGAACTGGCCGCCGCAGCGGGCGAGGGCACCGCGCTGATCAACGCCGGCGACGGCCGCAGCGCGCACCCCACCCAGGGCCTGCTGGACATGCTGACCCTGCGCCAGGCCAAGGGCGCCGACTTCTCGAAGCTGAAGGTGCTGATCGTCGGCGACGTGAAGCATTCGCGCGTGGCGCGCACCGACCTGCACGCGCTGCGCACGCTGGGCGTGGGCGAGATCCGCGTCTGCGGCCCGCAGTCGCTGCTGCCGGACGACGACACCCTGCGCGGCTGCGTGGTCGGGCAGGACTTCGACGCCATGCTCGAAGGCGCCGACGCGCTGATGATGCTGCGCCTGCAGCGCGAACGCATGGAGGAAGGCCTGGTGCCGTCGCTGGAGCAGTACCACGCCGAGTACGGCCTGGATGCCGCGCGCCTGCGCCGCGCCGCCACCGACGCGGCGGTGCTGCATCCGGGCCCGATCAACCGCGGCGTCGAGGTCACCGACGAAGTGGCCGACGGCCCGCAGTCGTGGGTGCTGCGCCAGGTCGCCAACGGCGTGGCCGTGCGCATGGCGGTGCTGGAGACGCTGCTGGGCTGACCCGCCTGCGGTAGAGCCGGCCGTTGCCGGGCGCTACCGCATCAACGTTCCTGCGCGAACAGCCAGCGCCACATCGCTTGGTCGGCGTAGGTCGCGTCCCAGGCGTTGTGGTTGCCCTGCGGATACTCGGTGTAGCGCGCATCGCGGGCGCCGGCCGCCTGGAAGGCGGCGTACAGCCTGCGGTCGTCGTCCGGCGGCACCACGTCGTCGCGTGCGCCATGGAAGATCCAGACCGGCGTTTCCTTCAAACGCAGGGCCATCGCGGTGTAGGGGTCGGCTTCCTGCGCGACGGCCTCCACGCGCAGGCCCTGCCGCTCGCTGCGCGGCGCGCGCACCGCGCCGCACACCGGCACGATCGCGGCGAAGCGCGCGGGTTCGGCCAAGGCGATGTTCCAGCTGCCGTAGCCGCCCATCGACATGCCGGTCAGGTACTGGCGCCGCGGGTCGGCGCCGAACTCGCGCATCGCCGCGTCGAGCGCGGCGACCGCCAGGCGATTGTTGCGCCCGCTCCATTCCTCGCCTTCGGCGACCTGCGGCAGCACCGCCAGCGCGGGGAAATCCCCCGCATGGGCACGCAGGTAGGGGCCCAGCCCGGCCTCGGTCTGGCGGACGCCGTCACTGCCGCGCTCGCCCGACCCGTGCAGGAACAACACCACCGGCGGCGCGCCGGGTCCGCGCGCCGATGCGGCGGGCACGAACACCTGGTAGGGCATGCGCACGCCGTCGAGTTCGACGCTGCGGGCGACGAAGCGACCATGGCTGGCGTCGGGTGTCGAGGCGCAGCCGGCGATGGCGGCCATCAGCAGAAGCAGGGCAAGGCGATGCAGGCGGGGGATGGCCATGGAACGCTCCGCGTCGGGGGTGCGCCCATCGTAGCGGCGGTGCCGCGTTCCTGCCCGGTGCGGCGCATCACCGGGGGCGCGGCGCGCTGGCGAGGATCGCCAGCTGCTCGCCCGCCTCGGCATTGCCGGCCGCCGCCGCGGCCTGCACCTGCGCCAGGTCCGGATGGAGCACCACCAGCAGCGGAAACTCGCACTGCGGGCAGGCGTATTCGCTCTGCTCGTCGTGCAGCTCCATTTCCATCTGCCGGGAATTTCCCTGCCACCCGCAGGCGGGGCAGGCGTGCTCGTGTTCGCGCCAGCCTGGCTGGTAGTAATCGGTGACGGTGGTGGTCATGGCGAAGTGTCCGGCGTGTCGCCCGCATGATAGCCGGCGGGCGCCGCCGTCCGTCGGAGCAGGTGCGGCCGGTGCGCGCCGGCGCGCCGCGCTCAGCGCAGCAGCACCAGGGTCGCCAGCCCCAGGAAGGTGAAGAAGCCCATCGAGTCGGTGATGGCGGTCAGGAAAATGCCGCTGGCCAGTGCCGGGTCGAAGCCGAGCCGCTTGAGCGTCATCGGGATCAGCACGCCGGCCGATGCGGCCAGCAGCAGGTTGCAGGTCAGGGCGATGAAGATCACCAGCGACAGCCCCGGGTTGTGGAACCAGGCCAGCACGATCAGGCCCAGCACCGCGCCCATCAGCAGGCCGTTGAGCAGGGCCACGCGCAGCTCTTTCCACAGCAGCGTCCTGACGTTGGAGGCGCCCACCTGGCCCAGCGCCAGGCCGCGCACCATCAGCGCCAGCACCTGGGTGCCGGCATTGCCGCCGAGGCCGGCGACCATCGGCATCAGCACCGCCAGCGCCACCAGCTGGTCGATGGTGCCTTCGAACTGGCCGACCACGTTGGCGGCCACGAAGGCCGTGCACAGGTTGACGAACAGCCACACCAGGCGCCGGCGCATCGCGCGCCAGACCGGGCTGAACAGGTCCTCGTCCTCGTCCAGGCCGGCGGCGCCCAGCGCCTGGTGCTCGGCCTGGGCGCGGATGATGTCCACCACGTCGTCGATGGTGATGCGCCCGATCAGGATGTTGTTGTCGTCGACCACCGGCGCCGATACCCAGTCGTGGTCGGAAAACTGCCGGGCGACCTCGTCGGCGCTCTCGCCCACGTCGATGGCCGGCTGCTCGTCGTCGACCAGGCGGTTGATCGGGGTGCCGTCCTCGTGGGTGACCAGCGAGGCCAGCGAAACCCGGCCCAGGTACTGGTGGCGGCGGCTGACCACGTACAGGTAGTCGGTGTGGTCGGGCAGTTCGCCGCGCAGGCGCAGGTAGCGCAGCACCACGTCGATGTTGACGTCGGCGCGCACGGTGACCACGTCCGGGTTCATCAGGCGCCCGGCGGTGTCCTCCGGGTAGGACAGCACCTGCTCCAGCCGCTCGCGGTTCTCGCGGTCCATCGACTTGAGGACCTCGTCGATGACCGTGTCGGGCAGATCCTCGACCAGGTCGGCCAGGTCGTCGATGTCCAGGTCCTCGACCGCGGCGATGATCTCGTCCGGGTCCATGTCGGCCAACAGGCTCTCGCGCACTTCCTCGCCGACGTGGACCAGCACCTCGCCGTCGTCTTCCTGGTCGACCAGCCCCCACACCACTTCGCGCTTGCCCGGCGGCAACGACTCGAGCAGGTTGCCGATCTCCGCCGGCGCCAGCGTGTTGACCAGTCGCCGCACCGGCCCCAGCCGGCCGCTGTCCAGCGCGTCGGAAAGCATGCGCAGCTGGCGTGCGGTCTTGTCGTGGCGTACGGCTTCGGCCATCGGGACTCCGGGAAGGGGAGGGCCGCGCTGCAGGATGCGGCAAGGGAGGTGTCGGGCGCGTCATTATCACGCGCGGATGTTTCAGTGCACACCCTTTGCGTCGATGCGGGCGCGGGTGCAGATGCCGGAAGCTGCCGGTTTGCTGCCTGGGCCGGGCGATTAGGGGAGAACTCCAGCGCAGCAGGCTGCTCTGCAAGGCGTATTGCCGGCCTGTCCGCAGGGCCCTGCCGGCGGCCAGGGTCAGGATGGAGTGGCGTCCGCGATCCAGCGCTCGATGCCGCGGCGGTCGCGCGCCTGCAGCAGCTTGCCGGCGCGCGCGCGCAGTTCGCCGTGGTTGCAGTCGCGGATGGCCCGGCGCACTTCCAGCAGGGTGGCCGGGTGCAGGCTGAACTCCGCCAGGCCCAGGGCCAGCAGCAGCGGGGTCATGCGCGGGTCGCCGGCGATCTCGCCGCAGACCGACAGCGGCGTGGCATGCGCGCGGGCGGTGTCGATCACCTGCGCCAGCAACTGCAGCACCGCCGGATGCAGTGGCGAGTACAGCTCGCCCACCGCTTCGTTGTTGCGGTCGGCCGCCAGCAGGTACTGCACCAGGTCGTTGGTGCCCACGGACAGGAAATCCACCTGGTCGATGAAGGTCGGCAGGGCGATGGCCGCAGCCGGTACCTCGATCATCGCTCCGACCGGCACGTGCTCGGCCAGGGCGTGGCCTTCCTCGCGCAGCGCCGCCAGCAGCCGCGCCATGCGGCGCTTGAGCGCGAGGATTTCCTCGCGGGTGCTGACCATCGGCACCAGGACGCGCACCGGGCCATAGCCGGAGGCGCGCAGCAGCGCGCGCAGCTGGGTGTCGGCGACCCTGGGGTGGGCCAGCAGCAGGCGTATGCCGCGCAGGCCCAGCGCCGGGTTCTCCTCGCGGCCCAGCACCAGCCCGCTGCGGTCGGCCTTGTCCGCGCCCAGGTCGAGGATGCGGATGGTGACCGGCCGGCCGCTCATGCCGAGCACGGCGTCGCGGTAGTGATGGAACTGCTCTTCCTCGTCCGGCAGGCCGTTGCGCTGCAGGAACAGGAACTCGGTGCGGTACAGGCCCAGCCCGTGCGCGCCCAGGGCGTGCGCGCGCGCCACGTCCTCGCGCGACTCGGCGTTGGCCAGCAGGGTGATGTCCACGCCGTCCACGGTGCGGCTCGGCTTGGAACGCAGGTGGCCGAGCTCGCGCTGTTCGCGCGCCAGTTCGCGCAGGCGCTGGCGGTACTGGCGCAGGTCCTCGGCGGCCGGTTCCAGCACCACCTCGCCGCTGCCGCCGTCCACGATCAGCACGTCGCCGTCGTTGATCCGGTGCAGCACGCCGCTGGCGCCGACCACCAGCGGCAGGTGCAGGCTGCGGGCCAGGATGGCGCTGTGCGACAGCGGGCTGCCGGCGCTGGTGACGATGCCGACCACGCCCTGCGACTGCAGCTGGGCCAGCTCCGAAGGCGCGACGTTCTCGCACACCAGGATTTCGCCGGCCAGGCCCTTCATGCCGGCCGGGCGCTTGTGCAGGAAGGCGTTGATGCGGCCGATGACGTGGTCCAGGTCGTCCAGCCGGCTGCGCAGGTAGTCGTCCTCCATGCCCTCGAACACCTGCGCCAGGGTGTCGCGCTGCAGGCGCAGGGCATAGGCGGCGCTGTAACGCTGGCGGCGGATGCGCTCGTCCAGCGCCAGCAGCAGTTCGGGATCGTCCAGCAGCATGGCGTGCAGGTCGAGGAATTCGCCGACCTCGGCCGGCAACGCGCCCTGCAGGCGCTGGCGCAGTTCGCGCATCTCCGCGCGCGCCGATTCGATGGCCTGGTGCAGGCGCTGCAGTTCGGCATCGACGGCGTTGGCGGGAATGCGCTTTTCGGTGACCTCCTGCGCATGCGGCAGGCGCACGCGGGCGCGGCCGAGCGCGCTGCCGCGCGAGGCGCCGTGGCCGTGCAGGCGCAGCGTCGTCATGCCGCCGCGCCTTCCGGCGCGGTGCTGGCAGGGGCCGACGCTGCGTCGGGCGCCATCAGCTGTCCTCGTCGAAACGGCGCTCGAACAGGTCCACGACCGCCGCCATCGCTTCGGCTTCGTCCTCGCCCTGTACCCGCACCGTGACCGGCGTGCCCTGGCCGGCGGCCAGCAGCATCACGCCCATGATGCTCTTGGCGTTGACCTCGCGGCCCTTGGCCACCAGCGTGGCGTTGGCGCGGAAGCCGGACAGCAGCTGCACCAGCTTGGCGGTCGCGCGGGCATGCAGGCCCAGGCGGTTGGATACGGTGAGTTCGCGTTCAAGCATCGTCGACGATGGCTCCATTGCGGGCGCCCGCCGCGGCGGTGGCGGGCAGTTGGTCCAGTCCCTGTTCCGGGTAGTTCATCACCCGCAGCAGCATCGGCAGGCTCAGCGCCGACACCCGCCGCACCGGCGTGCCCAGCCGCGCCAGCCGCGCCGCCAGGTTGCTCGGGCTGGCCCCGTACAGATCGGTCAGCACCAGCACGCCGCCTTCGCCCTCCACCCGCCGCATGGCCGCCGAGGCCAGCGGCAGCTGCGCGTCCAGGTCCGCGTCGAACGGCACCTCGAAGGCCTCGGCCTTGAGCGGAAGCTGGCGCAGCAGGCGCGTGGCCACTTCCAGCAGGGAAGAGCCGACGCCGGGATGGGTCACGAGGAGGATGCCGCAGGTCATTACTGAACGTTAACAGGTCAGGCGCAGTCCGCGATAGCGCCCGGATCGTGTCTTCTGTGTGCCATTCAGTCCTGTTCCCGGTGGAACGTGGCCACGTCCTGCCAGCCCTGCGCGCGGGCATGCCGGGCCATGCGTTCGGCCAGGTAGACCGAGCGGTGCTTGCCGCCGGTGCAGCCGAAGGCGACGGTCACGTAGCTGCGGGTATCGCTGCCCAGCTTGGGCAGCCAGGTATCGAGCAGGTCCTCAAGCTGGGCCGCGTAGCGGGCCACGTCCGGCTGCGCATCCAGGTACTCGCGGACACCGCGGTCGCGGCCGGTCAGCGAGCGCAGCTCCGGATCCCAGTGCGGGTTGGGCAGCACCCGCGCATCGAACACGAAGTCGGCTTCGGCCGGTACGCCGCGCTTGTAGGCGAAGGACTCGAACAGCAGCGACAGGCTGCCGCCATGGCCGAGCGCGTACTCGGTGATCAGCTTGCGCCGCAGCTGGTGCACGTTGAGCTGGCTGGTATCGACGACCGCGTCGGCTTCGCGGCGCAGCGGCGCGGTCAGTTCGCGCTCGCGCGTGATGGCCTCGGGCAGGGACAGGCCGAGCTGGCTGAGCGGATGGCGCCGCCGGGTGTCGGCGAAGCGCGCCAGCAGGGTGTCGTCGTCGGCCTCGAAGAACAGCAGGGTCGCGTCGATGTCGTAGTCGCGCGCGCGCTGCCGCCACTGGCCGAGCTGGCTCAGGTCGCTGCGGCCGCGCACGTCGATGCCCAGCGCCATGCGCTGCGGGCGCCCCGGGCCGCGTTCGCCGAGCACGCCGCGCACGAACTCCGGCAGCAGGTTCACCGGGATGTTGTCCGAGCAGTAGTAGTCCAGGTCCTCGAAGGTCTTCAGCGCCACTGACTTGCCCGAGCCGGACAGGCCGCTGACGATGACCAGCACCGGGGACGGCGTGGCGTTCATGGGGTGCGTTGCTCCAGCAGGTTGCTGTGGCGGGCGATGAACATCGCCGCCGGGTCGATGCCCTTGGTGCGCAGGATGTGCAGGCGGGTGGCGGCCTCGGTCAGCACCGCCAGGTTGCGGCCGGGCATCACCGGCAGGGTGATCAGCGGCACGTCCAGGTCGAGCACGTGGCGCTTGCCGGAATCGCCGGTCAGGCGTTCGTAACCGTAGCTGCCGGGTTCGGTCATCGGTTTGGTCAGGTGGACGATGAGCCGAAGGTACTTGTTCTTCTTTACAGATGTGTCACCGAACATCTGGCGCACGTTGAGCACGCCCAGGCCGCGCACTTCCAGCAGGTCCTGCAGCAGTTCCGGGCAAGTGCCGTCGAGCACGTCCGGGGCGATCTGGGTGAACTCGGGGGCGTCGTCGGCCACCAGCCGGTGGCCGCGGCTGAGCAGTTCCAGCGCCAGTTCGCTCTTGCCCGACCCGGCCTCGCCGGTGATCAGCACGCCGATGGAGTAGATCTCCATGAACACGCCGTGCAGGATGATCCGCGGCGCCAGCGTGCGCGCCAGGTGGTAGGACAGGTGGTTGAGCAGTTCGTGGCCGCGCCGCGGCGACACCCACAGCGGGGTCTGCGATTCGTCGGCGGCCGCGCGCAGGTCTTCCGGGCAGCCGTGGCTCTTGGTGATGACCAGCGCCAGCGGCCGGGCCTGGATGATGCGCTCGATCACTTCCCAGCGCTGGCGCGAATCCAGCGAGTCCAGCCAGGACAGTTCCTCGGTGCCGAGGATCTGCACCTTGTTCGGGTAGATGGTGTTGAGGTAGCCGGCCAGCGACGGGCGCCGCGCGACGGTGTCGCCGGCGTCCAGTTCGCGGTTGCCGCCGGCCTGGCCCGCGGCCCAGCGCAGGTCCAGTTTCTCGCGCTGCTGGTCGAACAGTTCGCGCGCGGTGATGCGGGTGTTCATGAGGGACGGATCCGCTGCGGATGGTCGAGGATCTGCTTGAGCGCGCTGCCGTCGTTGGCCGCGCGCAGGGCGTCGCGGACGTGGGCGTCGGAGAAGATCTCCGCCAGTTCGGACAGCAGCATCAGGTGCTGGTGGGTGTAGTGCTCGGGCACGGCCATGGCGAAGACCAGGTCGACCGGCTCGGCACCGCCGAAATCGATGGGCCGCAGCAGCCGCAGGAAGGCACCGCGCGGGCGTTGCAGGGTGGGGGAGCGGCCGTGCGGGATGGCGATGCCATGGCCGATGGCGGTGCTGCCCACGCTTTCCCGGTCGCACAGGCTGCGGAAGATGCTTTCGGCGCCGGCTTCGCGGCAGGCGAGCAGGCCGGCGGCGGCGCGCAGGGCGCTGTCGCGGTCGGCGGCCGTGAGTACCCGGGTACTCACGGCCGCCATCAGGTCATTCAGGGGCATGACTGCAACGGGCGGTGACAGATGTCAGCCATTGTCGCGCAGTGCATGGGAGGCGTGGGGAAGATGCTTTTCCTTGTGCTTGATCACCAGCCGGTCCAGCTTGTCGGCCAGCACGTCGATCGCCGCGTACATGGTCTGGCCGCCGGCCTCGGCGTGCAGGGTCTGGCCGGGAAGGTTGGCGCTGGCATCGACATGGTGCTCGTTCTTCTGCAGCGACAGGGTCACCCTGACTTCGCAGTGCTGGTCGAAGTGCTTGCCCAGCCGTTGCAGTTTGGTTTCCACGTACTCCTTCAGGGCGGGGGTGACTTCCACGTCTTTGCCAAACGTTTCGATACGCATCGGATGCCTCCTGTGGTTCGGGGTTGCCAATGAACCCTGCCGCCGGCCGCGAGCGTTTCAGACAAGGCGTACGCGTTCGTGGGAGGCGGAGATGTTCATGGCTTCACGATACTTCGCCACGGTGCGGCGCGCCACCGGTATTCCGCTGCTCTTGAGCAGGTCGGCCAGCTTGGCGTCAGAAAGCGGCTTGCGCGGGTTCTCGGCCTCGATCAGGCGCCGGATCATCGACTGGATCGCGGTGCTGGACGCCTCGCCGCCACCTTCGGTATCGATGCCCGAGGCGAAGAACGCGCGCAGCGGCAGGGTGCCGCGCGGGGTGCGCACGTGCTTGCGCGCGATGGTTCGCGAGATGGTGGATTCGTGCAGGTCCAGTTCGGCGGCGATCTCGCGCAGGGTCAGCGGGCGCAGCGCCTGCGCGCCGAACTCGAGGAACCCGGCCTGGTGGTGCAGCAGGCTGTTGACCACGCGCAGCAGGGTCTCGCCGCGCGCCTCCAGGCCCTTGAGCAGCCAGCGCGCTTCCTGCAGCTGGGCGCGCAGGTAGCTGGCGTCGGCTTCGCCGCAGCGGCGGATCAGCTGCTCGTAGCCGCGGTGGATCACCACCCGCGGCCCGGCATGGCCGGCCAGCGCGGCCTTCCAGACGCCGCGCTGGCGCCAGACCACGCAGTCGGGAACGATGTAGTCGTCCTGGGATACCTCGCCCAGCTGCCGGCCCGGGCGCGGGTCCAGCGAGCGCAGCAGCTGCACGGCTTCCTCGACGGCGTCCACGGGCTGCCGCAGTTCGGCGGCGATGCCGGCGACACCGGCGCGCGGCAGGCGTTCCAGCGGGCCTTCGGCGATCCGCCGGGCCAGGCACAGGCCCGGGGTGTCGGCGGACAGGGCGTCCAGCTGCAGCGCCAGGCATTCGCCCAGCGTGCGCGCGCCGACGCCGGCGGGGTCGAAGCGCTGGATGCGGTGCAGCACGGTGAGGATCTCGTCCTCGCCGGCGGCGATGTCCGGGCGCAGGGCCTCGGCGATGGCCGGCAGCGGTTCGCGCAGGTAGCCGTCCTCGTCCAGCGCGTCGATCAGGGCGACGCCGATGGCGCGGTCGCGCGCGCTGAGGTGGGAGAGGTGCAGCTGCCACAGCAGGTGGTCGGCCAGGGTGTCGACCTCGGCGATGCGCTCGCCGGCATCGCCGTCGTTGTCGTCGAACGAGCCGCCCTGGCCGCCGCTCCATTGTTCGCCCTCGCCGGGCCATTCCGCGCCGTCGTCGCCGCGGCCGTCATCATCGGTGCCGGCCTGCGCCGGCGCATCGGCAGCCTCGCCGGCCGGCTCCGCCGGCGCGGCGTCCTCGGCCCATTCCAGCAGCGGGTTGGTTTCCACCGCTTCGGTCAGTTCCAGCTCCAGCTCGGCGCTGGACATCTGCAGCAGGCGGATGGCCTGGCGCAGCTGCGGCGTCATGACCAGCTGCTGTCCCAGCGATGTCTGCAGCCGTGCTTTCATCCGGGTTCCCGGCGGAAGGAGGGGCGACCCGCCATGCCGGATCAGAGCGTGAAGCTGTCTCCAAGGTAGACACGGCGGACGTCGGTATTGGACAGCAGTTCTTCCGGCGCCCCCTGCGCCAGCACGCTGCCTTCGGCGAGGATATACGCGCGGTCGCAGATTCCCAAGGTCTCGCGCACGTTGTGGTCGGTGATCAGCACGCCGATGCCGCGCTGCTTGAGGTGGGTGACGATGCGCTGGATCTCGCCGACCGAGATCGGATCGACGCCGGCGAACGGCTCGTCGAGCAGGATCAGGCGCGGCCTGGCGGCCAGCGCGCGCGCGATCTCGCAGCGGCGGCGCTCGCCGCCGGACAGGCTGGCGCCGGCCTGGTCGGCGACATGGCCGATCTGCAGTTCGTCCAGCAGCGCCGACAGTTCGCGTTCGCGGCCGTCCGCGTCCAGGTCCTCGCGCAGTTCCAGCACCAGGCGGATGTTGTCGGCCACGCTGAGCTTGCGGAACACCGACGGCTCCTGCGGCAGGTAGCCGACGCCGAGCTTGGCGCGCGCGTACATCGGTTCGCCGGTGATGTCGCGGCCGTCCAGTTCGATGCGGCCGGCATCGCTCTCGACCAGGCCGACGATCATGTAGAAACAGGTGGTCTTGCCGGCGCCGTTGGGGCCGAGCAGGCCGACCACCTCGCCGGCATCGAGGGTGAGGCCGAACTCGCGCACGACCTCCCGGTTCTTGTAGCGCTTGCGCAGGCCCTGGGCGACGAGCATTACTTCTTCTCTCCCGCCGCGGCCGGCGCCTTGTTCTTGGGCTGGATCACGGTGCGCACGCGGGTGCCGTCGCCGCCGCTCTGCATGTCGCCGGTGCGGGTGTTGTAGACCATGCGCTGGCCGGCGTTGGAGCCGCGCTCGGAGTCGACCTTGTAGTTGCCGGTCAGCACGATCACCTCGCTGTTGACGTTGTAGTCGAGGTTGTCGGCGCGGGCGTTCATCCAGGTGCCGTCGTCCATCTGCTGCTTGAGCGTGGCTTGCCTGCCGGTGAGCACGACGCGTTCGGTCTCGCCGTTCTTCTGGATCACGTCGGCGGTGTCGGCGTGGATCTCCAGCGTGCCCTGGACGATGACCACGTTGCCGGTGAAGCGGCACTTGCCATTGTCGCCGACCAGGTTGCAGTTGCTGCCGGTCGAGTCGATGGTCATTTCCTGGTTGCGGTCCGAGGCCTTGCTCCATGCCAGCGCAGGAACGAGTGCGGCGGCGAGCAGGACGGTCGGCGCGAGCCTGGCGAGCTTAGCGGGCCTGGCGGGCAGCGTTGGGTTCATAGCGGGTCTTGACCTGGGAAAGGAGGGAGTACTGCTGCGATTTCAGGTCGGCCTCGAAGCCGACGCCAGTCTGCTCCAGGCCCGGGCGGGTCAATGTGACGCGCTCGGCGGTACGGGCCTGGTTGCGTTCCGGGAAGACGTCCAGCGCGGTGGTGCGGAAGGTGGTGGGCGGGGTCCTGCCATCCTGCGGGCTGTCGCCGGCGACGTTGCCACGCAGGCGCAGTTCCTCGCCCTTGGCGCTGACCCAGCCGGTATCGGCCTGCAGCTTCCAGTGCTGGCCGGCGGCGTCGGGCAGCAGGAACACGGGGCGGGCGATGGTCGAGGTCTGGTCGGCGGCGTTGCGCTCCATGGACGGCGCGCGCAGCGTGGCCGCTTCCTTGCCGTCCTTGTCCAGGGTGACGATCTCGAAGTTGCCCAGCACGTAATCGGCGCGCACCTGGGTGGCGCCGGACGGCGCCCTGGTCTCGCGGTGCCGCCACGCCGACCAGCCGCTGGCCAGTGCCGCCAGCAGCAGGCCGATGCCGATGACCATGCGCCAGCTCATCGCGCGTACTCCACCACGACCGTGTCCAGCCGGCCCTGCAGCGCCAGCAGCGCGTCGCACAGTTCGCGCGCGGCGCCGCGGCCGCCTTCGGCGCGGGTCTGCCAGTGCACGCGTGCGGCGACCAGCGGGTGCGCATTGGCCGGCGCCACCGCCAGCCCGACCGCGCACAGCGGCGCCAGGTCCGGCAGGTCGTCGCCCATGAACGCCACCTGCTCCAGGCCGATGCCGAAGCGCCCGCACAGCGCGCGCACGCTGGCCAGCTTGTCGCCGACGGCGATCTGCGTGTCGATGCCCAGGTCGGCGCCGCGCCGCTGCGCCGACAGGCTGTTGCGCGCGGTGATCAGCACCGGGTGGATGCCGTGTTTCTGCAGCAGCTTCAGGCCCAGGCCGTCCTGCACGAAGAACGCCTTGCTCTCGTTGCCGGCGTGGTCGTAGAACAGCCGCCCGTCGGTCAGCGTCCCGTCCACGTCGAAGCACGCCAGCCGGATGTTGGCGGCGACGGCGTGCAGCGCGGCGGGGAAATGGGCGAGGGGAGACCAGGGCATGGTGCGGGCGATCCGTTGCGGCGGGAGGGGCCATCTGGCCCGGAAGCGTGATTGTGCGGGCTTTTAAACCACTTTTGCCCGCAACAGGTCATGAATGTTCAGGGCGCCGACCGCGCGGCCGGCGTCGTCCACCACGATCAGGCCGTTGATCTTGTACTGCTCCAGCAGGCGGGCGGCCTCCACCGCCAGCTGGTCGGCGCCGATGGTACGCGGCGCGCGGGTCATCACCTGGGCGATGCCGGCGGTGCGCACGTCCAGGTCGGTGTCCAGCGCCCGGCGCAGGTCGCCGTCGGTGAACAGGCCGACCAGGCGGCCCCCGGCGTCGACCACGGCGGTCATGCCCAGGCGCTTGCGGCTCATTTCCACCAGCGCTTCGCTGAGGCTGGCGTCCTCGCGCACGCTGGGCAGGTCGTCGCCGCTGTGCATCACGTCGGTGATGTGCAGCAGCAGGCGCCGGCCGAGGCTGCCGGCCGGGTGCGAGCGGGCGAAGTCGTCGGCGGTGAAGCCGCGCGCGTCCAGCAGGGCCACCGCCAGCGCGTCGCCCATGGCCAGCGAGGTGGTGGTGCTGGAGGTGGGGGCCAGCGCCAGCGGGCAGGCCTCGTGGTCCACGTTCACGTCCAGGTGCACGTCCGCGGCGCTGGCCAGGCTGGACTGCGGCCGGCCGGTCATGGCGATCAGCGGGTTGCCCTGGCGCTTGAGCACCGGCAGCAGCATCAGCACCTCGTCCGACTCGCCCGAATAGGACAGCGCCAG
>Ga0182741_1001536_pt1 | contig 29722 bp, 26 predicted proteins | sample eDN5th37CBELigOP_FD_128874 | JGI IMG/M metagenome (GOLD analysis project Ga0182741, IMG submission 128874) | Enriched Organic Plus compost microbial communities from Emeryville, California, USA - eDNA 5th pass 37_C BE-Lig OP (version 2) (version 2) ... | reverse complement strand
CGATCTTCGACGAGGACCGCGTCAGCCGCTCGCGCAGTTTCGAGAAAAACGCCATGCACCCATCCTTCTGCCTGTGGCGCAAGAGACTAGGCGTTCCGCGGCCAAAGGAAAAGGGCGCCTGCGCAGCGCCCTTCTTTCTTGCCGAAATATCCCGGGGGTGTGGGGGCAGCGCCCCCACGGCGCTCAGGCCTTGCCCAGATAGATGTCCACCAGCTTGCCCAGCATCTCCAGCGCATCCTCGCGCGAACGCTGGAAGCTGTTGCGGCCGATGATCGAGCCGTTGCCACCGCCGTCGCGGATGGCGCGCGCGTCGTCGAAGACCGCATCCGCGCCCTTGGCCGCGCCACCCGAGAACACCACGATGCGGCGGCCGTTGAAGGCCGACTGCATGCAATGCGCCACGCGCTTGGCCTGGGTCGAGATGTCGATGCCCTTGGCCTCGTAGACCTTTTTCGCCTCGCCCAGTTCCAGGTGGTCGGTCGAGAGCTTGATCTTGATGATATGCGCGCCGATCAGCGCCGCGATCTGCGCGGCATAGGCGGCGATGTCGATGGCGGTCTCGCCGTCCTTGCTGATCGCCTCGCCGCGCGGATAGGACCAGATCACCGTCGCCACGCCCTTGGCGGCGGCTTCCTTGCGCATCTCGACGATCTCCTCGATCATGTCGAGCGCCATGTCCGAGCCCGGATAGATGGTGAAGCCGATGGCCGAGCAGCCCAGCCGCAGCGCGTCGTCGACCGAGGCGGTGATCGCCTGGTTCTTGCCGGCGGTGTCCGACATCAGCGAATTGGCCGAGTTCACCTTGAGGATGGTCGGGATCTGGCCGGCAAAGGTGTCGGCGCCCGCCTCGATCATGCCCAAGGGCGCGGCATAGGCGTTGAGCCCGGCGTCGATCGCCAGCTGGTAATGGTAATGCGGGTCATAGCCGGCCGGGTTCGGCGCGAAGCTGCGCGCCGGGCCATGCTCGAAACCCTGGTCCACGGGCAGGATGATCATCTTGCCGGTGCCGGCCAGCTTGCCGGTCATCAGCATGCGGGCCAGCTGTGCCTTCACACCCGGCGCTTCGCCCTCGTAATTGGCGAGGATCTTGCGGACGGTATCGGTCATCTGCATCGGGAACTCCATGTCTGAATGCCGGCTGATTAACAGACCAGCCGGCAAGGGCAATCGCGATTGCGCTAACGGAACACATGGCCGCCTTTCGGCGTTATTCCGCTGTCAGAATTGGGAGGAATTCCAATGGCGAACGAAGATCCCGACGGCATTCCCGAACAGATCCGCCAGAACCGGCCCTTCTTCCTGGTGCTGGGACTGGCCTTTGCGATCGCGATCGGGGCCTTTCTCTATATCCTGTTCCTCGACACCGACTCGCGCGACGTGACGCGCAACGCGCCGCCCGCCGCGACGGCACCGGCCATGCCGGCAGGCGAAGCCGCGCCGGAAGCCGCACCGGCCGAGGGGAACTGACCGCAGCCGGCAGGGGACACCAGGGCGTCCCCTGCCGCCCTTTCGCTTGCGCCGATGCGCCGATCCGGCATCAGACGGAACAGCCCCCCCCCACGAGGGGCTCCTCCGCCTGCCGGGCGGCAGGCCTCAGCGTTTCTGCAGGGCCGCAACGCCGGGCAGTTCCTTGCCCTCCATCCATTCCAGGAAGGCGCCGCCGGCAGTCGAGATGAAGGTGAAATCACCCGACACCCCGGCCTTGTTCAGCGCCGCCACCGTGTCGCCGCCGCCGGCGACCGAGATCAGCTTGCCCTCGCGCGTCAGCCGCGCGGCCTCTTGCGCGGCGGCATTGGTCGCGGCGTCGAAGGGCGCGATCTCGAAGGCGCCAAGCGGGCCGTTCCAGATCAGCGTGCGGCTGGCCTCGAAGACCTCGCGGATCTTCGCCACCGTGGCGGGGCCGGCGTCCAGGATCATCGCATCGGCCGGGCAGGCATCCGCCGCCACCGTCTCGTTGTCGGCGCCGGCCTTGAACTCGCGCGCCACCACCACGTCCACCGGCAGGTGGATGGTGCAGCCGGTCTGTTCCGCCTTGGCCAGGATCTCGCGCGCCGTATCGGCCATGTCGCGCTCGGCCAGCGACTTGCCGACCTCGATGCCTTGGGCGACCAGGAAGGTGTTGGCCATGCCACCGCCGATGACCAGATGATCGACCTTCTCGATCAGGTTGCCAAGCAGGTCGAGCTTGGTCGAGACCTTGGCGCCGCCGACCACCGCCACCACCGGGCGCTGCGGATTGCCAAGCGCGGCGTCCAGCGCCTTGAGCTCCGCCTCCATCAGCCGGCCGGCGGCGGCAGGAAGCAGCCGCGCGATGCCCTCGGTCGAGGCATGGGCGCGATGGGCGGCCGAGAAGGCGTCGTTGACGTAGACCTGGCCCAGGGCGGCCAGCGAGGCGGCGCAGGTCGCGTCATTGGTTTCCTCGCCCGGATAGAAGCGGGTGTTCTCCAGCAGCAGGACATCGCCCGGCTTCAGGTCGGCCACAGCCCGCTTGGCGGGGCCGCCGATGGCCTCGTCCGCAAACCTGACCTCCTGGCCCAGGGCGCGCTGCAGCGCCGGCAGAACGACCTTGAGGCTCATGCTGTCCACGCGCTTGCCCTTGGGGCGGTCGAAATGCGCCAGCAGCACCGGGATGCCGCCCTTGGCCTGGATGTCCTTGACGGTGGGCACGATCTTTTCGATTCGCGTGGCATCGGTGACCTGGCCGTTTTCGACCGGGACGTTCACGTCCACGCGGACAAGCACCACCTTGCCGTCAAGCTCCAGGTCGTCGATCGTGTTGAAATCCGCCATGCTCATGTCCCTTTCATGTTGGGCTGACCGTCCCCCGCCGGGGTTTTCCCGCATCATGACATTTTCGTCAACCGGCGCCGGAGGCCGGGCATGCGGCGAAACGCACGGCGCCGGCGGGCGTTGTCTGGGCGGGGCGAAACGCTTATGCCTTTGCCCAAGCCATCAGAAGGAGACCCCCATGGCCGAGATCAAGGATCCCGAGAACACGGTCATCATCGAGCTGAAGGACGGCCCGGTGGTGATCGAACTGCTGCCCGACGTGGCGCCGAAACATGCCGAGCGCATGAAGGAACTGGCCCGCGCCGGGAAATACGACAACGTGGCCTTCCACCGCGTGATCGAGGGCTTCATGGCCCAGACCGGCGATGTGGAACATGCCAACATGGAAAACAACTACAATCCGGGCCGCGCTGGCACCGGCGGCTCGGACCTGCCGGACCTGCCGGCCGAGTTCTCGCGCCTGCCGCATGACCGCGGCACGCTGGGCGCGGCGCGCTCGATGAACCCGAACTCGGCCAACAGCCAGTTCTTCATCAATTTCAAGGACAACCACTTCCTGAACGGCCAGTATACCGTCTATGGCCGGGTCATCGAGGGCATGGAGCATGTCGACAAGATCGCCCGCGGCGAGCCGCCGGCGAATCCCGACCGGATGATCTCGGTGAGGGTGGCGGCCGATGTGGAATAAGCTGCTGCTTCCCGCCCTGGTGCTGGGCACCGGCGCGGCCGCCCATCCGGTCCTGGCCGAGGGCCTGCCGGGCGTCACCGACGGGCCGGGTCCGAACCTGGTGATCGAGGTGGCCGATTCCAAGGGCACGGCCAAGGGCCGGATCGTGCTGGACCTTTACAACGACAAGGCGCCGAACCATGTCGAGCGCCTGGTGACGCTGGCGAAATCGGGCGCCTATGACGGGGTGGTGTTCCACCGCGTGATCGACGGCTTCATGGCTCAGACCGGCGATGTCGAATTCGGCAAGCACGGCAGCGATACCGCGCGGGCGGGCATGGGCGGTTCGAACATGCCGGACCTGGCGGCCGAGTTCAACGATGTCAGCTTCCAGGCCGGCACCGTGGGCATGGCGCGGGCGCAGGATCCCAACAGCGCCAACAGCCAGTTCTTCATCGACCTGGCGCCGGCGACTTTCCTGGACGGGCAATATACCGTGGTCGGCCAGCTGGTCGACGGCTGGGACGTGCTGAACGCGATCAAGAAGGGCGACCCGGCCGCCAATGGCGCCGTGGTCGAGCCCGACTACATGGTCAAGGTGACGGTCGAGGAGTGATCCCCGGCCCCGCCTGACCAAGGCCCCGCGTTCCGGCGCGGGGTCTTTTTTATCGGGCAGGTGTCAAGGTCATCCGAGGATGACCCGCCTGCGACGCGGGACGAGGCGACCAGTCGCGACACTGCTCCGGTATCAGCAACTGCCGGCCCGGATGCCCGTCAGACGGCTTGTCTATCTCGGGCTACCCGTGCCAGCCATCCTGAACGATGGCTTAGGGCGCCCTCAAGGGTTTGATCTTGATGCAAAAACTCGACGCCGCAGCATGAGCATGTTGCCCAGGATGGGCAATCTCCCGCTGGCCCATAGTAAAGGCTGCTGCAGACCGCAGACGCGGCGGAAAGGTGCGGGCTTTTTCATGCCGGGCCGGAATGGCGAAGGCTTGCCGACAGGCCGGGCCGCGCAGCGGAAAACGGCCGAAGGGCTTGCCCTGGCGCGGCTGGGCGGGGCCGGAAAGGCCCCTTGCCCTGCCGCGCGCAAGCCGCGCCGCGGTATCGCGGGATGAACGCCGGCTGTCCGTGGCGGATCAGGCCAGGGCGAGCTTCTTGGCCACCAGTTCGTTCACCGCCGCCGGGTTGGCCTTGCCGCCGGTGGCCTTCAACACCTGGCCCACGAACCAGCCGGCCAGCTTCGGGTTGGCCTTGGCCTTTTCCACCTGCGCCGGATTGGCGGCGATGATCTCGTCCACCGCCGCCTCGATGGCGCCAAGGTCGGTGACCTGCTTCATGCCGCGCGCCTCGACGATCTCGGCCGGATCGCCGCCCTCGGTCCACAGGATCTCGAACAGTTCCTTGGCGATCTTGCCCGAGATCGCGCCCGAGCCGATCAGGTCGATCACCCCGCCAAGCTGGGCGGCCGAGACGGGCGAGGTCTCGACGCTCAGCCCTTCCTTGTTCAGCCGTCCGAACAGCTCGTTGATGACCCAGTTCGCCGCCATCTTGCCGTCGCGCCCGGCGGCGACCTGCTCGAAGTAATCGGCGCTTTCGACCTCGGCGGTCAGCACGCCGGCGTCATATTCGGACAGGCCCAGTTCGGTAACGAAACGCGCCTTCTTCTCGTCCGGCAGCTCCGGCATCGCGCCGGCAATCTCGTCCACCCAGCCCTGCTCGATCTCGAGCGGCAAGAGGTCGGGATCGGGGAAATAGCGATAGTCGTGGGCTTCCTCCTTCGAGCGCATCGAGCGGGTCTCGCCCCGGTCGGGGTCATAGAGCCGGGTTTCCTGCACCACCTTGCCGCCATCCTCGATGATGGCGATCTGGCGGCGTGCCTCGTATTCGATGGCGGCCTGGATGAAGCGCAGCGAGTTCATGTTCTTGATCTCGCAGCGGGTGCCAAGATGGCTGAAATCGCCGGTCTCCTGGTAGCGTTCGTAGGCGCCGGGCGCGCAGACCGAGACGTTCACGTCGGCGCGCAGGTTGCCGTTCTGCATGTTGCCGTCGCAGGTGCCGAGGTAGCGCATGATCTGGCGCAGCTTGGCGACATAGGCCGCCGCCTCCTCGGGGCCGCGGATGTCGGGGCGGCTGACGATCTCCATCAGCGCGACGCCGGTGCGGTTCAGGTCGACGAAGGACATGTTCGGGTCCATGTCGTGGATCGACTTGCCGGCATCCTGTTCCAGATGAATGCGCTCGATCCTGACGCGGCGGGCGACGCCGGGGGCCATGTCCACGATCACCTCGCCCTCGCCCACGATCGGGTGGTAAAGCTGGCTGATCTGGTAGCCCTGCGGCAGGTCGGGATAGAAATAGTTCTTGCGGTCGAAGGCCGAGACCAGGTTGATCGCCGCCTTCAGGCCCAGCCCGGTCTTGACCGCCTGCGCCACGCAGAACTCGTTGATGACCGGTAGCATGCCCGGCATGGCAGCGTCGACGAAGGCGACATGGCTGTTCGGCTCGGCCCCGAAGCCGGTCGAGGCACCGGAAAACAGCTTGGCGTTCGAGGCGACCTGGGCGTGGACCTCCAGCCCGATGACCAGTTCCCAATCCTGCTTCGCACCCTGAATGATCTTCGGTTCGGGGGCGGTATAGGTCAGATGGTCGAGCATGGCATTTTCCCTGGCAAGGCTGCGCCCCGCCTTCTAGGCGCTTGGCGCGCGGCTCGCAAGGGTTGCGCGGGCGGTGCCGCATCGGGCCGCTCCGTGCCGGGCGGCAGGGAGCAAAACCGCGGCTCGCAGGTTGGCCCCGGATGAGCGGCCCGATGACCGGGATGAAGGCCATGGGGTTTTCCCCGCCGCCCGGCGCTGCATGCCCTGTCCCGATCCAGCTGCCCTGCCCCGCATGTCTTGCGGCTTGCATGGGCCATGGCCTTTCGTCCTGCACCTTTGGCGTCAGATGGCCTCAACCGCACAGGCAATGCAATGTTCCCTGGCGCGGCCGGATTGACGAATCCTTGGACAAGGGATAGGAACAAATCAGGAACACACTGACTGAACCATGTCCGCTCGCCCTTTCCCTTCCGGGGTGGCGCCTTTCGGACGGGCGCCAGTCCCCGCGGCGCCGCAACCGAGCGCGCCGACCCTGTCCGAAGCCTTCGGCGCCCGTCCCCTGGCGGGGGCGGCGCCCGGATTCGTCCTGGCCGCCCTGCCGCCGGGGCTGGTGCTTTGGGCGCAGGACCGGCTAAGCCGGACCGAATTCGGCGCCCCCTTCCTGCCCGGCATGGGCCGCGACCTGCTGCGGCTGGACCTGACGCGCCCCGCCGATGTGCTGGCGGCGCTGGAGGACGGGCTGCAAGGCCGCGCCCTGGCCGCCGTGGTGGGCGAGATCCATGGCGCCGCCGCGGCGCTGAGCTTCACCGCCAGCCGCCGCCTGGCGCTTCGGGCCGAGGCGGCGGGCCTGCCCTGCTGGCTGATCCGCCACGCCGCGCCGCCCGAACCCAGCGCGGCGCGGATGCGCTGGCGGGTGACGCCGCTGCCCTCTGCCCCCGACCCGGACGATCCGCAGGCACCGGGCGAGCCGCGCTGGCTGGCGGAACTGTTCCGGGTCCGCGGCCAGCCGCCCTCGACCTGGGTGGTGCGCCATGACCGGGCGGCGGATCGTCTCGATTTCTCTGCCCCGCCTGGCGATCGAGAGCTGGCTGAACCGCGCCGCGCGCCGGGGCGACGCCTGGCCTGAGGAGATCCCGCTGGCGCTGGCCGCGCCCGGTCCGCACGGGCCCGTCATCCATGCCGCGAACCGCGCCGCCGAACGGGCCGGGGCCCGCATCGGCGCCCGCGCCGTGGACAGCCGCGCCATCTGCCCCGAATTGCGCATCGAGCCGGCCGAGCCCCGACGCGATGCCGCAAAACTGGCGCGGCTGGCCTTCTGGGCCCGGCGCTGGGGCCCCTTCAGCACGCCCGACGGCAAGGACGGCATCATTCTCGACACCACCGGCGCCGCGCATCTGTTCGGCGGCGAGGCGGCGATGCTGGCCGAGATCCAGGCCGGCTTCGCCCGGGCCGGGCTGACCGCGCGGCTGGCGCTGGCGCCGACGCGCGGCGCGGCCTGGGCGCTGGCCCGCTTTGGCCCCGAGCGCACGATCTGCGCCGATCCCCTGCCCGCGCTGGCGCCGCTGCCGGTGGCCGGGTTGCGGCTGTCGGGGGAAACCCTGCTGCTCTTGCGCCGGCTGGGGCTCAGGACCATCGGCGACCTCGCCGCCCTTCCGCGCCTGTCGCTGATGCGCCGCTTTGCCCGGGCCGAGCCGCAGGACAATCCGCTGATCCGCCTCGATCAGGCGCTGGGGCGGGCGGCCGAGCCGCTGGATGCGCCCGAGCCCGCGCCCGAATACGCCGCCGAGGCCCGGCTGGCCGAGCCGGTGATGGACCCCTCGGACTGGCTGCCCGGATTGCTGGCCGATCTTTGCGCGCAGATGGCGGCGGCGGATCGCGGCTGCCGGCGGCTGTGCCTGTCGGTGTTTCGCGTGGATGGCGAGCGGCGCGACATCCGCGTCGCCCTGGCCGCGCCCACGCGCGACCCCGGCCATTTGCTGCGCCTGTTCGACGGCCGGCTCGGGCGGCTGGACCCCGGCTATGGCTTCGACCTGATCCGGCTTGCGGCCGAGGCGGTCGAGCCGCTGGCCCAGACCCAGCCCGGCCTCGACGGCGCCGCGCCCGCAGGGCTGGCACTGGCGCGGCTGGTGGACCGGCTGGCGGCGCGCTTCGGCGCGGCGGCGATCAGCCGGCCGCTGCCGCGCGAAAGCCATGTCCCCGAACGCGCCGAGACACCTGGCCCGCCGCTGGCCACCATTCCCGCCCCGGTCGCGCGCGCCGACCGGCCGATCCGCCTGCTCAACCCGCCCGAGGAGATCCGCGTGCTCTACGCCATCCCCGAAGGCCCGCCGGCGCAATTCGTCTGGCGCCGGCAGACCCTGCGCGTCGCCCGCCATGCCGGGCCCGAGCGCATCGCTCCGGAATGGTGGCACGACCGCCCCGGCACCCGGCTGCGCGACTATTTCCGCATCGAGGACGACAGCGGCCTGCGCCTGTGGATCTATCGCGAGGGGCTGGTCCATGACGGCCGCGGCGGCGCGCCGCGCTGGTTCCTGCACGGGATCTTCGCCTGATGCCCGACCATCATGCCCGCCCCCAGATCCCGCTGCCCCCGGCCGAGCACCCGAACCCGCCCGCGGATTACGTCGAACTGGCAGTGACCAGCGCCTTCAGTTTCCTGCACGGCGCCTCGCAGCCGCGCGAGCTGGCGTTGGCGGCGCATCTGATGGGCTATGACGCGCTGGGGATCGCCGACCTCAACAGCCTGGCCGGGGTGGTGCGGCTGCATGCCGCGGCGAAGAAGCTGCAACTGCGCCCGGTGATCGGGGCGCGGATCGTGCTGGCGGAGGGCAGCGCCTTCCTGGCCTATCCCACCGACCGCGCCGCCTATGGCCGGCTCGCCTCGCTGATCACCAAGGGCCGGCGGCACGACCTGGACGGGAACTGGCAGAAGAAGGGGCGCTGCGACCTGAGCCTGGACGACCTGGCCACCCATGCCGAAGGCATGCGGCTGATCTGGCTGCCGGGCGACGACCTTGCACCCCTGCCCGGCCTGGCCCGCCGCCTGCCGCAGCTGTCCCATGTCGCGGCCAGCTGGCTTTATCGCGGCGACGACCGGGCGCGGATCAACCACCTCGACCGGGCGGCGCGGGCGGCAGGGCTGGCCATCGTCGCGGTGAACGACGTGCATTACCACGCCCCCGACCGCCGGCCGCTGCAGGACGTGATGACCTGCATCCGCGCGGGCACCACCATCGCCCGGGCCGGCCTGCTGCTGGCGCAGAATGCCGAGCGTCACCTGAAGCCCCCGGCCGAGATGGTCCGCCTGTTCGCCGACTGGCCCCATGCCATCCGCGCCACGCGCGAGATTGCCGACAGCTGCCGCTTCTCGCTGGACGAGCTGCAATACGAATATCCCCGCGAAAGCGTGCCGCCCGGCCTGACCCCGCAGCAGCATCTGGAAAACCTGACCTGGCAGGGCGCGGCCTGGCGCTATCCTGCCGGCGTGCCCGAGAAGGTCCGCGCCACGCTGGTCAAGGAACTGGCGCTGATCCGCCGGAAGGAGATCGCCCAATATTTCCTGACCATCCACGACATCGTCCGCTATGCCGAAGACCAGGGCATCCTGAACCAGGGCCGCGGCTCGGCGGCGAATTCGGCGGTCTGCTACGTCCTCGGCATCACCCCGGTCGATCCCGCCAAGCATGAACTGCTGTTCGAGCGATTCATCAGCGAAAACCGCAAGGAGCCGCCCGATATCGACGTGGATTTCGAGCATGAGCGGCGCGAGGAGGTCATCCAGCACATCTATGACGAATATGGCCGCGACCGCGCCGGGCTCTGCGCCACGGTGATCCATTACCGCCCGCGCAGCGCCATCCGCGAGGTCGGCAAGGTCATGGGCCTGTCCGAGGACGTGACCTCGGCGCTGGCCGACACGGTCTGGGGCAGCTGGGGCAAGGACATGTCGGCGGCCTCGACCGACCAGGCCGGGCTCGACCTGGGCGACCCGCTGCTGCGGCGCACGGTCAGGCTGGCCGAGGAGATGATCGGCATGCCGCGCCACCTGTCGCAGCATGTCGGCGGCTTCGTGCTGACCGAGGGGCCGCTGTCGGAAACCGTGCCCATCGGCAATGCCGCCATGCCGGAGCGCAGCTTCATCGAATGGGACAAGGACGACATCGACGAATTGCGCATCCTCAAGGTCGATGTGCTGGCGCTGGGGATGCTGACCTGCATCCGCAAATGCTTCGAACTGGTCCGGGTGCATTACGGCAAGGCGCTGACGCTTTCGGATTTCGACCGGGACGATCCGGAGACCTATGCCATGCTGCAAAGAGGCGACAGCATCGGCACCTTCCAGGTCGAAAGCCGGGCGCAGATGGCCATGCTGCCGCGGCTGAAGCCCAAGGAGTTCTACGACCTGGTGATCCAGGTCGCCATCGTCCGCCCCGGCCCGATCCAGGGCAACATGGTCCATCCCTATCTGCGCCGCCGGGCGGGATTGGAGACGGTGGATTACCCCGCCCCCTCGCCCGAATGCGGCCCCCCGGACGAACTGTTCAAGATCCTGAACCGCACCGAAGGCGTGCCGATCTTTCAGGAACAGGCGATGAAGATTGCCATGGTCGCCGCCGAGTTCTCACCCGCCGAGGTGGACGATCTGCGTAAGGCCATGGCCACCTTTCGCTCGCGCGGGACCATCGAGCGGTTGCAGGACCGGATGGTCGGCCGCATGGTCGAACGCGGCTACGACCGCGACTTCGCCGAGCGTTGCTTCAACCAGATCAAGGGCTTCGGCGATTACGGCTTTCCCGAAAGCCATGCCGCGGCCTTCGCGCATCTGGCCTATGTCTCGGCCTGGCTGAAATGCCATCACCCGGCCGCCTTCGCGGCGGCGCTGCTCAACAGCCAGCCGATGGGCTTCTACGCGCCCGCCCAGATCGTGCGCGACGCGCGCGACCACGGCGTCATCGTGCTGCCGGTGGATGTGAACATCAGCGAATGGGACAACATGCTGGAGCCCTGCGACGGCGCCTTCGCGCTGCGCCTCGGCCTGCGCCAGGTCGAGGGGCTGTCCAAACCGCTGGCCGAACGCATCAAGGCTGCGCGGGACGCGCCCTATGCCGACCTGGCCAATCTCAAGGCCCGCGCCGGGCTCGATGCCCGCGCCATCCGGCTGATCGCGGCGGCCGACGGCTTGCGCTCGATGGGGCTCGACCGGCGGGCTGGGCTGTGGCAGGCACGCGCCCTGCGCGACGCGCCGGACCTGCCGCTGTTCGGGGCCCGGGACGAGGGCGCCGAGCCCGCCGTCGCCCTGCCCGCCATGCCGTTATGCGAGCATGTCACCGCCGATTACCAGACCCTGCGCCTGTCGCTGAAGGCCCATCCCATGGCCTTCCTGCGCCGCAGCCTGGCAGCACAGGGCTATGCCTCGGCGGCGGACCTTGCCGCCCTGCCGAATCGCGGCCGCCTGCGCATGGCCGGCATCGTGCTGGTGCGCCAGCGCCCCGGCAGCGCCAACGGCACCTGCTTCGTCACGCTGGAGGACGAAACCGGCGTGGCGAATCTGGTGATCTGGGAAAAGACCTTCGCGCGATTCCGCAAGGTGGTGATGACCGCCCGCCTGCTGGAGGTCCACGGCCAGCTCCAACGTGCCGAGGGCGTGACCCATATCGTCGCGCATTGGCTGGGCGACCGCTCCGACGCGCTGCTGCGCCTGGCCGGAGAGCCATGCCCGGCCCTGCCGGCCCCGCGCGCCGGCCATCCGCGCCAGGTCAGGATATTGCCGAAATCGCGGGATTTTCACTAAGGGTCGGCCTGTTCAGGCGGCGGGCCATCCTCTAGCCTGCGGGCGAATCCGGGCTGGAGGAACGCCATGCGATGGTCGGCCACGCAATATGCGAAATTCCTGGACGACCGCACCCGACCGGCGCGCGACCTGCTGGCGGCGCTGCCGCTGGAGGCGCCGGACCTCGTGGTGGACATCGGCCGCGGCCCGGGCAATTCAACCGCCCTGCTGGCCGAGCGTTTCCCCGGCGCGCAGGTCGTCGGCCTTGATCCCGATGCCGACATGATCCGCACCGCCCAGGCCGCCCAGGCCGGCTGCCGCTTCGTGCAGGGGAATGTCGAAAGCTGGCGTCCCGAGACGCCGCCCGACCTGATCTTTGCCAATGCCTCGCTGCAATGGGTGCCCGATCACCGGGTGCTGCTGCCGCATCTGGTCGGGCTGCTGCGCCCCGGCGGCGCGCTGGCGGTGCAGATGCCCGACAACCTGGACGAGCCGAGCCATGTGGCCATGCGCCGCAGCGCCGCCGATCCGCGCTGGTCGGCCCGGCTGGCGGCGGCGGCCGGACAGCGCCAGCCGCTGCTGTCGCCGGTGGCACTGCATGCGCTGCTGCGCCCCCTCTGCGCGCGGGTCGATGTCTGGCGCACGACCTATCATGTCGAACTGGACGGGCTGGAGGGCATCGTGGGCTGGTTCCTCGGCTCGGCGCTGCGGCCCTATCTGGACCGGCTGGACAAGGCCGAGCGGCCGGCATTCCTGGCCGCCTATCGCCGCGAGATCGCGCCACATTACCCCGAGATCGCGGGGCGGGTGCTGCTGCCTTTCCCGCGCAGCTTCCTGGTCGCCACGGCCCTTTGACGGGCCAGGCCGGCAGGTCCAAAGGGGCGGCAACCCAAAGGGAAAGACCGCGCCCTTGCGGGGCGCGGCCTTGCATGATCCCGTCGAAAGGGCAGATCTTACTTGATCTTGCCTTCCTTGTACTCGACATGCTTGCGGGCAACCGGGTCGTATTTGTTGACCGTCATCTTTTCGGTCATCGTGCGGGCATTCTTCTTGGTGACATAGAAATGCCCGGTCCCGGCGCTCGAGTTCAGACGGATCTTGATCGTCGTCGGCTTCGCCATCTGTTTCGCTCCTGCTGCGGGGCAAAATGCGTCTCGCCAACCCCGTGAAATTCTCTTGAAGCCCGCCTTTTAGCGGCGAAGCCGGCGAAGTCAACCGGGAATCAACCAGGAATCGACCGTCTCGACTTGCCATCGGTTGAAGAGACAACCGTAAAGGCGAGCCTTTTACTGCAAACTCGACTGACAATTCTCTGAACTGATTTGCGCGGACGGCCTGTAAGCCGGATCCTGTTCCGGGGTTGCCCCCTTCGATGACCATTCCTCTGGTCCCGCCATTGCTGACGGGATCTAGCTGCCAACCCGGACCTGCTGGGGCAAAGGCGGCCCTGTCTTGCGACGCGCGGTCCCTATTCGGCATTGCTCCCGGTGGGGCTTGCCGTGCCGGGGCTGTTGCCAGCCCCGCGGTGGGCTCTTACCCCACCGTTTCACCCTTGCCCATGCATGCATGGGCGGTCTCTTCTCTGTGGCGCTTTCCCTGGGGTTGCCCCCGCCGGGCGTTACCCGGCACCGTGCCTTCATGGAGTCCGGACTTTCCTCGACGTTGCCGCCGCGGTCATCCGGCCATCCGCGCAAGGGTCAGATAGGGCCCCGCGCCTTCGGGGTCAAGCGCCGTGCCGATCGCGCCGCCGCATGGGTACTTGGACAACGCAGAAAGGGTCAGGCCCGCGTCCAGCCACGCGCGATCCGGGGCAGCGAATCCTCGATCCAGCCCAAAAGCGCGCCGACCCGCAGCGCCGCCTCGTGTCCGAGCGGGGTCAAGGCATATTCCACATGCGGCGGCACGGTCTGGAAATCGCGGCGCAGCACCATGCCGTCCGCCTCCAGCCCCTGAAGCGTCTGGGCCAGCATCCGCTCGCTGATGCCGCCGATGCGCCGGCGCAGGGCGGAAAAGCGATGCGGCCCCTCGGCCAGCACGCGCAGCACCAGCATGCCCCAGCGCCCGGTCAGCCGGCGCAGCACATCGCGCGAGGGGCATTCCGCCGCCATCAGGTTGCCTCGGTCGAAGGGATCGGAATTTTTCACACTAACATCTCCGTCAGTACTTACGATCAGTAAGTTAGGTATCTACCTTTCGCCGCACAAGCCATTCACGAAAGGAAAGACAGATGACCGTCGCCGTCACCGGAGCCACCGGCCAGCTTGGCCGCCTGACCATCGCCCGGCTGAAGAGCCTGCTGCCAGCGGGCGGGATCGTCGCGCTGGCCCGCAATCCCGGAAAGGCCGCCGACCTTGGCGTCGAGACCCGCGCCTTCGACTACGACCGGCCCGAGACACTGGCCGCCGCATTGCCGGGCGTGGAGCGGCTGCTGCTGATCTCGTCGAGCGAACTCGGCAAGCGCGCCGGCCAGCACCGCGCGGTGATCGAGGCCGCGAAGGCTGCCGGAGTCGGGCAGATCGTCTATACCAGCCTGCTGCATGCCGACCGCTCGCCGCTGTCTCTGGCCGAGGAACATGTGGCGACCGAAGCCATGCTGGCCGAATCGGGCATTCCCCACGCCGTCCTGCGCAATGGCTGGTATGCCGAGAACTATACCGGCGCGATCCCGGCGGCGCTGGCGCATGGCGCGCTGATCGGCGCGGCGGGCGAGGGCCGGATCTCGGCTGCCGCGCGCGCGGATTATGCCGAGGCCGCCGCCCTGGTGCTGGCCGGCGAGGGCCATTTGGGCAAGGCCTATGAACTGGCCGGCGACGAGGGCTGGACCCTGGCAGGGCTTGCCGCCGAGCTTTCGGCGCAAAGCGGCAGGGCGATCCCCTATCGCGACCTGTCGCAGGCCGATTACGCCGCGGCGCTGACGGGCGCGGGCCTGCCCGAGGGGCTGGCCGCAGCGATCGCAAGCTGGGATGCCGGCGCCGCGCAAGGCGCGCTGTTCGACGACAGCCGCACGCTGTCGCGGCTGATCGGACGCCCGACCGCGACGCTGGCCGAAGTGGTGGCCGAAGTGGTGGCCGAGGCGGTGCGCGACGCGCTTTAGAACGGCACGTCGTCCAGTGCGCCGCCCCCCTGGGCGGGCTGCGAGGCGGGCTGCACATAGCCCGCCTTCACCGTCTTGAAACCGGTGGGGAACTGGATGGTCAGCGTGTCCTCGGCAATGCCCATGATCGTGCCATTGCCGAATTTCTGGTGAAACACCCGGTCGCCCACCGAAAACCGCGCCGCCGGCTCGGCGTCGATCACTACCGGGGTGCGGTGGACGGGCTGGGCCCGCTGGGCGGAGCGTTCCTGCATGCGTTTCCAGCCGGGCGAATTGTAGACATCCGCCCGCGCCGCGCGTTCGTGCATCACCGATTGCGCGAAGGGCTGCCCGAAGGACTGCGCCGCCGCGCCATAGCCGCCGCCGTAAAGGCCGGGCGGCGTCAGCACCTCGACATGATCCTCGGGCAGTTCGTCGATGAAGCGCGAGGGCAGCGAGGACTGCCATTGCCCATACATGCGGCGGTTGCCGGCGAAGCTGATCGTCACCAGCTCCTCGCCGCGGGTGATGCCGACATAGGCCAGGCGCCGCTCCTCCTCGAGCCCCTTCATGCCGCTTTCGTCCATGCTGCGCTGGCTGGGGAACAGCCCGTCCTCCCATCCGGGCAGGAAGACGATGGGGTATTCCAGCCCCTTGGCGGCGTGAAGGGTCATGATGCTGACCTCCTCGGACTGCTCGCCCTTGTCATTGTCCATGACCAGCGCGACATGTTCGAGGAAACCCTGGAGGTTTTCGAATTCCTCCAGCGCCTTCATCAATTCCTTCAGGTTGTCCAGCCGCCCCGGCGCGTCGGGCGACTTGTCGTTCTGCCACATGGCGGTATAGCCGGATTCGTCCAGGATCCGCTCGGCCAGCTCGACATGGTTCACCGAGGCGTCCAGCGCATCGGCATGCCAGCGGCCCATCGCCTCGGTGAACTGGCGCAGCGCCCCTGCCCCCTTGCCGCCAAGCGCGCCGGTGGCGACGGCCGAGGCGGCGCCTTCCAAGAGCGACAGGCCGCGTTCCCGCGCCTCGATCTGGATCTTCTGCACCGCCTTGTCGCCCAAGCCGCGCTTGGGCACGTTCACGATACGCTCGAAGGCCAGGTCGTCGGTGGGGCTGACCGCCAGCCGGAAATAGGCCATGGCGTCGCGGATTTCCTGGCGTTCATAGAACCTTGGCCCGCCGATCACCCGATAGGGCAGGCCGATGGTCATGAAGCGGTCCTCGAAGGCCCGCATCTGGTGGCTGGCGCGCACGAGGATGGCGATGTCGTTCAGGCTGCGCCGGCCGATGCTGTGGCGATGCCCGCCGTGGAAGGCCTCGATCTCCTCGCCGATCCAGCGCGCCTCGGCCTCGCTGTCCCAATGGCCGATCAGGCGGACGCGCTCGCCCTCCTCGGCCTCGGTCCACAGCGTCTTGCCGAGCCGCCCCTTGTTCGCCGCGATCAGCCCGGAGGCGGCGGCGAGGATATGCGGGGTCGAGCGGTAGTTCTGTTCCAGCCGGATCACCTGCGCGCCGGGGAAATCGCTCTCGAAGCGCAGGATGTTGCCGACCTCGGCGCCGCGCCAGCCATAGATCGACTGGTCGTCGTCGCCCACGCAGCAGATGTTGCGATGCCCGGACGCCAGCAGCCGCAGCCACATGTATTGCGCGACGTTGGTGTCCTGGTATTCGTCCACGAGGATATAGCGGAAACGGTCCTGCCAGGTCCGCAGCACGTCGGGATGCGCCTGGAACAGGTTGACGCAATGCATCAGCAGGTCGCCGAAATCGACCGCGTTCAGTTCCAGCAGCCGGCGCTGATAGGCGGCGTAAAGCCGTCCGCCGCGGCCGTCGAAGGCGCGTTCCTCGCCCTTGGGCAGCTTTGCCGGGGACAGGCAGCGGTTCTTCCAGCCGTCGATCAGATGCGCGAGCTGCCGCGCCGGCCAACGCTTTTCGTCGATATTCTCGGCCTGGATCAGTTGCTTCAGCAGCCGGATCTGGTCGTCGGTGTCCAGGATGGTGAAGCTGGGCTTCAGGTGCAACTCGCCGTCGCCGATGAGTTCGGCATGGCGGCGCAGGATCTTGACGCTGATCGAGTGGAAGGTGCCGAGCCAGGGCATGCCCTCGACCATCTCGCCCAGAAGCCGGCCGACGCGGTCCTTCATCTCGCGCGCGGCCTTGTTGGTGAAGGTCACGGCCAGGATCTGCCCCGGTCGCGCGCGGCCGAGATTCAGCAGATGCGCGATGCGCGTGGTCAGGGCGCGGGTCTTGCCGGTGCCGGCGCCGGCCAGCAGCAGCACCGGCCCGTCCAGCGCCTCGACCGCGGCGCGCTGCGCCGGGTTCAGCCCGTCCAGATAGGGCGCCGGCCGCGCGCCCATGGCACGCTGGGAAAGCGGCACCGGGGCGGCTGCGGCCTCGAAAGCGTCCGAGTCGTCGAAATTGCTCATGCCCGCACCATAGCCCCGCATCCGCGCTCGGGAAAGCCTGTCGTTCCCATTTCGTTCACATGCCGCCTACCGCGGCGGCGAGTCCCCAGAAAACCAGAAGGGCCAGGGCGAGAAAAACCGCACCCACCGCGTAAAGCCGGATGCGTTCGCGGCGGTTGCGCGGGTGGTGCCAATCCAGAAACCCCTGACCGTCGAACAGCGGATTGGCGTGGAGCATCCCGAACGCGAGGGGACCGGACGACCGCCCCTCGGCCAGCCGCCGCAGGCGCCATTCAGGATAGCGATGGCTCAGGCAAAGCCAGATTGCCGCCAGCCGGGCCGCCAGGAGACAGGCCATTCCGCTGGACAACCACAGCATTACGCCCTGAGGCCGGCGAAGATCGCGGGGTCCAGGCTGGCATGGGCGAAGGTCTCGCCCTGGGTCAGCACCGAGACCGCGTCATGGGAATGCAGCGATTCCTGGTGACTGGCGACGACGCGGAAATCGGCGATGCGCGGCTCGGCCATCAGTTCGGCGGCAAAGGCGCGCACCGCATCCTCGACGAAGATCGGGTTAGCGGCGTTCAGCTCGGCAAAGGCCTGCTCGTCCTCGCGCTTGACCATGACCTGGGTTTCGGTGGCAACGGCGCGGCGGCACAGCGCCACCATGTCCTCGAACCACAGCGTGTCGCCCTGCATCACCGCCGAAATGCGCGCCACCGACCGCTGCGAATGCGGCGTCGCCAGCTGGCCGCGCATCTGGCGGGCATGCTCGCTGAGCTCCAGCGAGCAGGGGCAGGTCGAGGAATACACATAGTCGAAATGCATGATCCGCAGCCGCTGCCCGGCCCGTTCGGCCAGTTCCAGCGCGATGTCGTAATACTGCCAGCCCGACAGGCCCGAGCGCAGCGATTCGACCCGCATCGGATAGCTGAGCCGCATCATGATGCGGGCATCGAAACTGCCGAGGTCGGATTTGTAATCCTCCAGCGCCGCCTCGAGCACGCCCATCGAGAACTGCTTTTCCGCATGGGCGTAGAACGAGCGCATGATGCGGCTCATGTTGATGCCCTTGCGGTCGGCTTCCAGGCTGACGGTGCCGGTGACGCTGGTTTCCAGCGCGATTTCGCCGCCCTCCTGCGTCTGGTAGCGGATCGGCAGGCGGAAATTCGAGATACCGACATGCTGGATCGGCGCGCGGGCGCCGACGATCAGGCTGGCCGGGCCGTTCTGCAGGTCCGGCAGGCCGGCCTTGTAGCTGTCGTCCACGCGGAAATCGGCCGGGTATTCGCGGCTCAACGCCGGATAGGCGCGTTCGGTGGCGACGGGGCGGGCCTCGGTCATGGTCGTCTCCCTGGCAGGACGGCTCCTATCTGGGGGCTCGGCACCGGAAAAGAAAGGGGGCTCCGGCACGTCCGCCCGGCACTCAGCCCAGCGACCGGCGGATGTCCGCGATCAGGTCGCCCGCATCCTCCAGGCCGATCGACAGGCGCAAGAGGCCGGGAGTGATGCCCAGCGTGGCGCGCACTTCTTCGGACAGGCGCTGATGCGTGGTGGTCGAGGGGTGGGTGACGATGGATTTCGCATCGCCCAGGTTGTTCGAGATCTGGAAGATCCGCATCCGGTCCATCGCCGCGAAGGCCGCCTGCTTGGAGCCCAGGTCCAGGGCGACCATGGTGCCGCCCGCACCCATCTGCCGTATGGCCAGGTCGTGCTGCGGATGGTCGGGCAGGCCGGGATAGATGACACGGGCGATCCCCGGCTCGTCCCTGAGCGCGGCAGCAAGCTGCAAGGCGCTGTCGGCCTGGGCGCGCACGCGCAGCTCCATGGTGGCCAGCCCGCCCAGCATCATCCAGGCATTGAAGGGGCTGATCGCGCCGCCGGTATGTTTCAGATAGGGCTCGGCCACCTCGCGCACGAATTGGCGCGTGCCGCAGATCACCCCGCCCAGGCAGCGGCCCGAGCCGTCGATATGCTTGGTCGCGGAATAAACCACCACATCGGCGCCCTGCCGGGCCGCGCGGGAATAGACCGGGGTGGCAAAGACATTGTCCACCACCACCAGCGCGCCCACCGCATGGGCCAGTTCCGCGACGGCGGCAATGTCCACCACCTCGAGCGTCGGATTCGACACCGATTCGAAGAACACCGCGCGGGTCGTCGGCCGGATCGCGGCGCGCCATTGCTCAAGGTCGGTGCCGTCGACATAGGTCACTTCGACCCCGAACCGGGCCAGCAGGTCCAGCACATAGAGGCAGGAGCCGAACAGCGCCCGCGACGAGACGATATGGTCGCCCGGCTTGGCAAAGCACATCAGCGCCCCGTTGACCGCCGCCATGCCGCTGGCGGTGGCGAAGGCGTCCTCGGTCCCTTCCAGGTCGGCGATGCGGTCCTCGAACATGCGCGAGGTCGGGTTGCCGTAGCGGGCATAGATGAACTCGTCCGGCCCGGTCCCCAGGAAACGCGCCTCGGCCTGTTCGGCACTGTCATAGGAAAAGCCCTGGGTCATGAACAGGGCCTCGGCCATCTCGCCATACTGGCTGCGGCGGATGCCGTGATGGACGGCGCGGGTGCGCGGATGCAGAGGCTGGTTCGGCTCCTGGGGTTTCGACTCCGGGGACATGGCTCGCTCCTGATGCTCAGGGATTGGGGTTAACCCCGCCCGGCCAGCCATGCAAGGGTGCAGCCGGCGCTATTCGCCGTCGCGGGGCTGGGCGTGACGCTCGAACAGGCGGGCGTTGGCGATGAAGAAGACCACCATGATCGCCGGCAGGCCGAAGGTCTTGAAATTCACCCAGGCGGTTTCCGACATCAGCCGCCAGACCGCCTCGTTGGCCGCGGCAAGGCACAGGAACAGCAGCGCCATGCGCAGGGTCAGGATGCGCCAGCCCTCGGCGTTCATCGGCAGCGCCTCGGACAGGACCAGTTCCAGCCAGTTGCGGCGCAAGGCCAGGCTGGTGCCCAGAAGGCCGGCGAAGATCAGGTAGATGATCGTCGGCTTCATCTTGAAGAATTTCGGATCGTTCAGCCAGACCGACAGCCCGCCGAAGACCACGACCAGCACCAGCGTCGCGATCTGCATGGGCGACAGCCTGCCCGTCAGCCGCCACAGCGCCAGCGTGCTGAGCGCCAGCACCGGCACGAAGACCAGCGTGGCCAGGATGAAACCGGAATAGTCCCGCCCCGCCAGGCTGACGGTCTGGTCGCGAAACCGCATGAAGACCAGGAAGAACAGGATCAGCGGGCCGAATTCCAATGCGGCCTTGAGCCAGGGGGCGATCTTGCGCGATTCGGTCAAGGGGGGCTCCTGTCTGGGATGATCATCTGCGGCACGGGCCGGGTTTTGCCCCGGCGCCTGCGCCGGCGCAAGCGGGCGGCGTCCGGCGGCGCGGTTCAATCCAGCCGGATCGCGGCCAGGATCGGTCCGCTGGCCGAGCGCGCATCGCCCCGGCCCAGTTCCTGCGCCAGGATGGCATGGCGGGTATCGGCGGGGAAATCGGCGCTGTTCTGGCTGTCGCGGCGGACGGTCATGCGCAGGGGTGTGCGGCCGTCCCATTCGGCGATGCGCTCGGCCGCCAGCACCACGTTGCGGTATTCCAGCGCGATGCCACGGTTCTCGCCGGCCTTGATCGCCACCCGCCGCTGCGGCGCATAGCGCACCAGGATGATCGCCACCCGGTCGGCGATGGCGCCGCGCGGCGTCAGCTCGATGCGATAGCCGTCCTTGCCCTGGCTGGACGAGACCATGACCGGCGCCGGCCGCGCCATCTGCGTCTGCAGCAGGCCCATCAGTTCGGCCGGGCGCAGCGCGATCAGCGTATCGGTGCCCCCTACGACGATCTGCGGCGTATAGATCGCGCGCTCGCCGGCCTGGTGGGCATAGACCTGCTGGCGGCGGGTGAACTCGGGGCGGGCGAATTCATCGGCCCAGCCCAGATAATCCCAGTAGTCGACATGCCAGGACAGCGCCAGGACGTCCTCGCGATCGGCCAGATCGGCCAGCAATTCGTCGGCGGGCGGGCATGACGAACAGCCCTGCGAGGTGAAAAGCTCGACCACCACCGGCGGGTGACCCACCGGCCCCATCATGCCGGCCCGCGGTTGCACCTCGGCAAAGGAAACCATGGCCGAGGCGGCCAGCGCACCGGGGTCGATGACCGGCGGCATGCCCTCGGCGGGCACGCCCGGCGCGCCTTCGGGGGCCTCGATCAGGCCGATGATGCCATCATCATCCTCTTCCTCGGTGGCGACGGCGGACGGGGCCGGGGGCGCAAAGGCCGCCGCATCGCCGCCTGTCCCCGAGGGCGCCGGCGAAGCTTCCGGCGCGGCTGCGGCTGCGGGCTCGGTGGCCGCCGCGACCCCCGCGTCCTGCGCCAGGGCCGGCGCGGCAAATCCGCCCAGCAACACCCACAGGGCGCAGGCCAGCCCCGGCAGGATCGCCGCGCTTCGTCCCTGCCCCCAAGCCGTCCTCTTGATGCGCCTTGCCGTCATATCGCCCGTTTTCCCGGCCCTTCCGATCCGCAACAGCTAAACCGCCGGGCAGGGGAACGACAAATCAATGCTTTGTTAGTGCCGCGTTCCCTCCGCGTGACCGTGATGCAAAACCCACATCTTGCCGCCGCAGCAGGAATTTGGCATACAATGGCATACAAAGTCTGCCCCGCCCCCTTGAACCCCATGCCGAAAAGGGGCAAATGGCAGGCAGCACCGCCATTCAGCCACCTTTTTCAAGGATAGGGAGCCGAGTCCATGCCCATCGAAACCGGAACCGATACCGCCAAGACGCGCCGCCAGCTTCAGGTGGGCTCTCGGAGCTATGCCTATTACTCGATCGACGCCGCCACCCAGGCCGGCCTGGGCGATTTCTCGAAGCTGCCGGCCTCGCTCAAGGTGGTGCTGGAAAACCTGCTGCGCTTCGAGGACGGCGGCCGCACGGTCAGCGTCGAGGACATCAAGGCCTTCGCCGAATGGGCGCGGCAGGGTGGCCAGAACCCGCGCGAGATCGCCTATCGCCCGGCCCGCGTGCTGATGCAGGACTTCACCGGCGTCCCGGCGGTGGTGGACCTGGCCGCGATGCGCGACGGCATCAAGGCGCTTGGCGGCGACGCACAGAAGATCAACCCGCTGAACCCGGTGGACCTGGTCATCGACCACTCGGTGATGATCGACGATTTCGGCAACCCACGCGCCTTCCAGCGCAACGTCGAGCTGGAATATGAGCGCAACCTGGAACGCTATACCTTCCTGAAATGGGGGCAAAAGGCGTTCAACAACTTTCGCGTGGTGCCGCCCGGCACCGGCATCTGCCACCAGGTGAACCTGGAATACCTGGCCCAGACCGTCTGGACCGATACCGACCAGGCGGGCGAGACCGTCGCCTATCCCGACACGCTGGTCGGCACCGACAGCCACACCACCATGGTCAACGGCCTGGCCGTGCTGGGCTGGGGCGTCGGCGGGATCGAGGCCGAGGCGGCGATGCTGGGCCAGCCCGTCTCGATGCTGATCCCCGAGGTCGTGGGCTTCAAGCTGACCGGCAAGATGATGGAAGGCACCACGGCAACCGACCTGGTGCTGAAGGTCGTGGCCATGCTGCGCAAGAAGGGCGTGGTGGGCAAGTTCGTCGAATTCTACGGCGAGGGGCTAGACCACCTGCCGCTGGCGGACCGCGCCACCATCGCCAACATGGCGCCCGAATACGGCGCGACCTGCGGCTTCTTCCCCATCGACGCCGAGACGCTGCGCTACCTGCGCAACACCGGCCGCGACGAGGAGCGCATCGCGCTCGTCGAGGCCTATGCCAAGCAGAACGGCTTCTGGCGCGGCGCGGATTACGAGCCGGTCTATACCGACACGCTGCACCTTGACATGAGCGATATCGTCCCCGCGATCTCGGGTCCGAAGCGCCCGCAGGACTACACGCCGCTGAACCTGGCCGCCCGCGCCTTCTACAAGACCGTGGCGGAATATCGCGGCGTGGACATGTCGGCCGCGGCCGAGGAAATGGTCGAGGAAGGCGGCGGCGTGGTCGCCACTTCGGGCACCGACGTGCGCAAGTCCGTGGCGGTCGAGGGCAAGGACTACACCATCCGCGACGGTTCGGTGGTGATCGCGGCGATCACCTCCTGCACCAATACCTCGAACCCCTATGTGATGATCGGCGCCGGCCTGGTGGCGCGCAAGGCGCGCGCGCTCGGCCTGACCCGCAAGCCCTGGGTCAAGACCTCGCTCGCGCCCGGCTCGCAGGTGGTGGGCGAATACCTGGAGGCGGCCGGGTTGCAGGAGGATCTGGACGCCATCGGCTTCAACCTGGTCGGCTATGGCTGCACCACCTGCATCGGCAACTCGGGGCCGCTGGGCGATGCGGCGATCTCCAAGGCGATCCATGACAACGACCTGGTCGCCACCGCCGTGCTGTCGGGCAACCGCAACTTCGAGGGCCGCATCTCGCCCGACGTGCGCGCGAACTACCTGGCCTCGCCGCCGCTGGTCGTGGCCTATGCCATCGCCGGCGACGTGAACATCAACCTGACCAAGGATCCGATCGGCCAGACCCCCGAGGGCAAGGATGTCTACCTCAAGGACATCTGGCCGACCTCGCAGGAGGTCGCGGAACTGGTCGAGGCCACCGTCACCCGCGAGGCCTTCCAAAGGAAATATGCCGACGTGTTCAAGGGCGACGAGCGCTGGCAGGCGGTCGAGATCACCGACAGCGAGACCTATGACTGGCCGCCGACCTCGACCTATATCCAGAACCCGCCCTATTTCCGCGGCATGTCCAAGGAGCCGGGCCAGATCAGCAATATCGACGGCGCCCGCATCCTGGCGATCCTGGGCGACATGATCACCACCGACCACATCTCGCCCGCGGGTTCGTTCAAGCCGACCACCCCGGCCGGCAAATACCTGACCGAGCGCCAGGTCGCGCCCAAGGACTTCAACAGCTACGGCTCGCGCCGCGGCAACCACGAAGTGATGATGCGCGGCACCTTCGCCAATATCCGCATCCGCAACGAGATGCTGGACGGGGTCGAGGGCGGCTATACCCTGGGCCCGGACGGGCAGCAGACCTCGATCTTCGACGCCTCGATGGAATATCAGGCGCAGGGCACGCCGCTGGTCATCTTCGGCGGCGTCGAATACGGCGCCGGCTCGTCGCGCGACTGGGCGGCCAAGGGCACCAACCTGCTGGGCGTCAAGGCGGTCATCGCCGAGAGCTTCGAGCGCATCCACCGCTCGAACCTGGTCGGCATGGGCGTGATCCCCTTCGAGTTCACCGGCGGCGAGAACCGCAAGACGCTGGGGCTCAAGGGCGACGAGGTGATCTCGATCGACGGGCTGGCGGGCGAGTTCAAGCCGCTGTCTCAGGTCGCCTGCACCATCCGCTATGCCGATGGCAGCGAGAAGGTGATCCAGCTCAAGGCCCGCGTCGATACCGAGGTCGAGATCGAATACCTGGAGAACGGCGGCGTGCTGCATTACGTGCTGCGCAACCTGGCGAAAGCCTGATCCAGCGCCATCGGACAAGAATGACGGGCCGTCCCTTCGGGGGCGGCCTTCGCTTTTCCGGCGCCGTCCCAGGGGTATTTTAGGAACGAAGAAGCCAGGCTGCCGGAAGAGTATTTGCAAAACGGTGAAACGCAGCGCCGTTCACAATCGGGCAAGCGTAGAGCGAGCGGCTTGCATGGCGGCGGAGCATTCTGGCAAATCGGCACGCAGGGACTGATAAGGGGAAAGCGATGCGCGGGCTGGCGGTGGCTTTGATCGGAGCGATGGGATTGTCGGCGCCGGCAGGCGCACAAGAGAATCCGGCCGGGAACGAGCGGCTCTGGACCTGCGAGACCTCGATCGCCGGCGAGCAGACGGCGATCAACTATGTCCGCGATGACGCGTTTCGCGCGAATGTCGGCCGGCTGGAGAAGAATTTCTCCGGCTGGGGGCGGATCTCCTGTCCCGGCTACGTCACCCTGCGCGAGATCCTGCGGCGCAACCAGATGGCGGACGACGGCAGCTATTGCCTGCTCTGGGACAAGCAGCACGACACCTATATCGGCGCGCAGAAGGGGCCGCGCAAAGGGAATGCGCTATGTCGCAAGACCTTTTGCGAACGGGTGAACACGGCGCGGCAGGCAACCTTCCGCAATGCCAATGCGCTGGCGGTCGCCGGCTATGACGCGGTGACGCAGCGGCCCGGCGCCACGATCCTGGCCGCAACCTCGGGGCAGATGGTCGGCACGCTCGAGGCGGCGGGGGCGGCGGCCATGGGCATGGCGGCCTCGCCGGTGGCAGTGGGCTCGCTGGTGATCGGTTCGGCCGCCGTGGGTGGAAGCCTGTGGTATTGCGCCGAGGAATAGCGCCCCGCCGCCGGCGCTGCGTTTCACCGTTTTGCAAATACTCTTCCGGCACCCCGGCTTCTTCGTTCCTAAAATACCCCTGGGACGGCGCCGGAAAAGCGAAGGCCGCCCCCGAAGGGACGGCCCTGAAATCCTGTGATCCCGGAAGGATCAGTTCTTGGCGTAGAATTCGACGACCAGGTTCGGCTCCATCTGCACGGCATAGGGCACATCGCCCAGGGCCGGAGTGCGCACGAAGGTGGCGGTCATCTTGTTGTGGTCCACTTCCAGGTAGTCCGGCACGTCGCGCTCGGCCAGGCCGACCGATTCCAGCACGATGGCCAGCTGGCGCGACCGCTCGCGGACCGAGATCACGTCGCCTTCCTTGACGCGGTAGGAGGCGATGTTCACGCGCTTGCCGTTCACCTCGACATGGCCGTGGTTCACGAACTGGCGGGCGGCGAAGATGGTCGGCACGAATTTGGCGCGATAGACCACCGCGTCCAGGCGGCGCTCCAAGAGGCCGATCAGGTTCTCGCCGGTGTCGCCCCGGACGCGCTCGGCCTCGGCATAGATGCGGCGGAACTGCTTCTCGGTCAGGTCGCCGTAATAGCCCTTCAGCTTCTGCTTGGCGCGCAGCTGGGTGCCGAAATCCGACAGCTTGCCCTTGCGGCGCTGGCCGTGCTGGCCGGGACCGTATTCGCGGCGGTTGAGCGGCGACTTGGCGCGGCCCCAGATGTTCTCGCCCATGCGGCGGTCGATCTTGTACTTGGCAGCGGTGCGTTTGGTCATCGCTGATCTCCTTCTTTATGTTCTGTTCTCGAAGGGCGTTGTCCTTTGGCATATTGCCCGACAGGATTCCCCTTGCGGGGTCCACCAACACCAATGAAGCGGCGCTTATAGCCGCCCGGCGCCCGGTGTCAAGCACCCCTTGAGCCGCGGCCCCGATGCTCCTAAATGAAAGGCAGCGAACAGAAAAGGGCCCGAGATGTTTTCGATCCCCGGCAAATCCCCCGTGACCATCACCCAGGCGGCCGAGCGGCAGATCGCCCGGCTGATGGCGCAGAAATCCGCCAGCGGCCTGCGCATCGGCCTGAAGAAGGGCGGCTGCGCCGGCATGGAATACACCATGGAGCTGGCCGAGACCGCCTCGCCCGGCGACGAGGTGGTCGAACAGGGCGAAGCGCGGGTTCTGATCGCCCCCACCGCGCAGATGTTCCTGTTCGGGACCGAGATCGATTATGAATCCGGCCTGCTGGAATCCGGCTTCAGGTTCCGCAACCCCAATGTCACCGACAGTTGCGGCTGCGGCGAATCGGTCAACTTCGCTCCGCTGGAAGGTTCGCGCGCCAAGGTTTGAACCTTTTTGCCGCAAGTTAGCGCCCACATCGCCCTGCCGGCTTGATCGCGCGAAATCCCCGGCCTAATCCCCTGCCAGATCATGAAAAGGGAGAGAGGCAGATGGCCCCGCGCAAACTTGCCGCCGGCAACTGGAAGATGAACGGAACCCTGGCCTCACTGGCCGAGATCGGCCGGCTGCTCGCCGATCACCCGGCGCCGGGCTGCGACGTGCTGATCTGCCCGCCTGCCACCCTGCTCCATGCCATGGCCGCCAGCGCGCAGGGCAAGATCGCCCTCGGCGGCCAAGACTGCCACGCCAAGACCGCGGGTGCCCATACCGGCGACATCGCCGCCGCGCAGCTCAGGGACGCGGGCGCGAGCCATGTGATCCTTGGCCATTCCGAGCGTCGCACCGACCATGCCGAGACCGACGCCCAGGTCGCCGCCAAATCCGTCGCCGCGCATGAGGCGGGCCTCGTCGCGGTGATCTGCGTCGGCGAGACCGAGGCGCAGCGCGACGCCGGCCAGACGCTCGACGTGATCTCGGCCCAGCTTGCCGGCTCGGTTCCCGATGGTGCCACGGCCGCCAACACGGTGATCGCCTATGAACCGGTTTGGGCCATCGGCACCGGCCGCACGCCCACTTCCGACCAGATCGCCGAGGTCCATGCCCTGATGCGCGAGCGCCTCTCGGCGCGCTTCGCCGACGGTGCCGACATGGCGCTGCTCTATGGCGGCTCGGTCAAGCCCGGCAATGCGGCCGAGATCTTTGCCATTCCGCATGTGAACGGCGCGCTGGTCGGCGGCGCCAGCCTCAAGGCCGAGGATTTCGGCCCGATCATCGCCGCGCTTTCCGCAGCGTAACGCCGGCGAAAGGAACGCCATTCCATCCGAACCCTCCGGTTTGGAATGGCGTTGCCCTTTTGCCGGGCGCCTGCCCCTTGCCAAGCCCGGCCCGGCGGGCATAGGTCTCGCCTGACATTCAAGGCAGGGGCGATGACAGAGCCGGCAATCTCATTCCAGGGCGTGACGCGCCGCTATCCGCAAAAGGGCGGCGGCGACGTGGTGGCGCTGCACGACATCTGGCTGGACGTGCCGCAGGGCGCGATCACCGGCATCATCGGCCGGTCCGGCGCCGGCAAATCGACGCTGTTGCGCATGGTGAACGGGCTGGAACGCCCCAGCGCCGGCAAGGTGATCGTGAACGAGCGCGACGTGGGCGCCGCCTCGGACGCGAGCCTGCGCCGCATCCGGCGCGAGGTCGGCATGATCTTCCAGCATTTCAACTTGCTGGCCAGCCGCACCGTGGCCGAGAACATCGCCCTGCCGCTGGAGATCGCCGGAGAGGACCGCGCGAAGATCGCCCCCCGCGTCACGGAGCTGATCGAGCGCGTCGGCCTGACCGCCCAGGCCGGCCGCTACCCGGCCGAGCTTTCCGGCGGGCAGAAGCAGCGGGTCGGCATCGCCCGGGCCTTGGCCACCGGGCCGCGCGTGCTGCTGTCGGACGAGGCGACCTCGGCCCTCGACCCCGACACCACCCGGCAGGTGCTGGAGCTTCTGCAGCGCATCAACCGCGAGCTTGGCCTGACCATCCTGCTCATCACCCATGAGATGGCGGTGGTGCGCGACATCTGCAGCCATGTCGCGGTGATCGAGGGCGGCCGCATCGTCGAGGCGGGCGAGACCTACGCGGTCTTCTCGAAACCCGCCCATCCCACCACGCGCTCGTTCCTGACCGGCGTGACCGGCGTCGCGGTGCCGCAATTCGTCGCCGGCCAGATGCGGGACGCGCCGCAGGGCCCCGAGGCCGAAGCGGTGGTGCAGATCACCTTCATCGGCAGCCATGCGACCGACCCGATGCTGGCGCGGCTGACCTCGGAACGCGGGGTCAGCGTCAACATCCTGGCCGGCGCCATCGAGGAGATCGGCACCAGGCCCTTCGGCAGCCTGATCGTCGCCCTGCCCGCCCAGCGGCTGGAGGAATCGCGCCGCTTCCTGGAAGAACACGGGCTTCTGACCGAGGTGCTTGGCTATGTCGGCTAACCTGATCCCGATCCTCTGGCAGGCGACGCTGCAGACGCTCTACATGGTCGCCCTGTCCACGCTGCTCGGCACGCTGATCGGCGGGCCGCTGGGCGTGTTCCTGGCCACCTCGCGCCGGGGCGAGCTGCTCTCGGCGCCTTGGCTGAACACCGTGCTGGGGCTGATCGTGAACGCGGCGCGCTCGACGCCCTTCATCATCCTGGTGGTGGCGATCATCCCCTTCACGCGGCTGATCGCCGGCACCTCGATCGGCACCACCGCCGCCATCGTGCCACTGACCATCGCGGCCGCGCCCTTCATCGCCCGCCTGATCGAGACCGCCATCCGCGAGGTCGATGCCGGGCTGATCGAGGCCGCCCGCGCCATGGGCGCCACGCCCGGCCAGATCGTGCGCAAGGTGCTGATCCCCGAGGCCATGCCCGGCATCATCCTGGGCCTGACGCTCGCCGTGGTCAGCCTGATCGGCTATTCGGCCATGGTCGGCGCGGTCGGCGGCGAGGGCCTGGGCGATCTCGGCATCCGCTACGGCTACCAGCGCTTCATGCCCGAGGTGATGCTGGCGGTGGTGGTGATCCTGATCGTGCTGGTGCAACTGGTGCAATCGGCCGGCGAATGGATCGCCGCCCGTTTCGACAAGCGCGCGCCCCGCAACCGGGGCCGATAACCGGAAAGGACATCCCATGCGCAAATTCAGCCT
>Ga0182741_1001535_pt1 | contig 29734 bp, 25 predicted proteins | sample eDN5th37CBELigOP_FD_128874 | JGI IMG/M metagenome (GOLD analysis project Ga0182741, IMG submission 128874) | Enriched Organic Plus compost microbial communities from Emeryville, California, USA - eDNA 5th pass 37_C BE-Lig OP (version 2) (version 2) ... | reverse complement strand
CGGGAGGGGTCCTCGGACGGCATGATGGCCGCGATGATGAGGAACAGGCCATTGGCGATGATGAAGCCGATGGGGGCGCCGAGCTGCGGGAAGGTACCGAAGATCGCGCGCTTGCCGGGAGGTGCGTTCTCCGTGGCCACCAGCGCAGCGCCGCTCCACTCGCCGCCCAGCGCGAAGCCCTGGGCGAGGCGCAGGATGACCAGTAGCCCCGGCGCCAGCCAACCAGCGGTGGCATAGGTGGGAAGAGCGCCGATCAGGAAGGTGGCAATGCCCATGGTCAGCAGCGCGCCGACCAGCGTGATCTTTCGGCCGCGCTTGTCGCCGAGATGGCCGAAGAAGATCGCTCCCAGGGGACGCGCGATCATCGCCGCGCCAAAGACGGCGAAGGATGCGAGCAGGGCGGTTGTCTCGTTGCCCGCCGGGAAGAACAGGTGCGGGAACACCAGGACGGCGGCCGTCGCGTAGATGTAGAAATCGTAGAATTCGATGGTGGTGCCGATCAGGCTCGCAAGCAGGACGCGTGAACGAGGATTGGCAGGCATTGCATCGACCGATGCAGCGGTAGCGGTGGAACTCATAAAGGTAACTCCGTAGCCCGGCGCGGTGCGGGTAAGGCACGGGATTTAGGACACGCCTGGCAATGAAACGGATGCGTTGGCGAGCTTCTGCCCGGAATCCATCCAGTGTCGAGGCGCTGCTTCACTCAGCCGAGCCAGAAATGCAAGTCATGCCAGATATGCAGAGTTGCGACATATTCGGTCGTGAGACGTGCTGCAGGCGCATGGACAGCGCCGAAACGCCGGTCCGGCCGGCAGTTTGTTGCTTGGACCGGGCACCCCCGACAACTTCGGCAGTCGCCTTCCCTTGTGCTTTCCCCGTGCTAGCCGGAGTGTCTCGGCACTCTTCTGCGGTAGGTCTGTCGATTGGAGAGCGCTGGCAGGCGACCTGCAGCGACGGGCGCCGGACGTCGCTTTGCCGCGTCTCCGAGTGGTGTCGCCAGCAGCCGCAGGCCGTTCAGCACGACGAGGACGGTGCCGCCCTCGTGGCCGATCACGGCAAGCGGCAGCGGCAGATCGAAGAACAGTCCGCCCGCCACGAGCACGGCCATTGCGCCGAGCGCGAAAGCCAGGTTCTGGCGGATGATGACGGCGGCGCGTCTGGCCAGGCGATGGGCGTCGGCAAGCCGGCCCATTTCCTCCGACAGCAGGGCGACGTCGGCTGCCTGGAGGGCGACGTCGGATCCGGCCGCGCCCATGGCGATGCCGACATCGGCGCGCGCGAGCGCGGCGGCATCGTTGACGCCGTCTCCGACGAAGGCCACCTTGCCTGTACTGGCCAGGTCCCCGACCATGCGCACCTTGTCCTCCGGCAGCATGTCGGCGTGGATGTCTTCCGCGGCGAGGCCGAGCTCCTGGCCGATCCTCACGGCGACGGGCCGGCGGTCGCCCGTCATCATCACGATCCGTCTGACGCCGCCCTGACGCAGCGTGGCGAGAGCGGCCGCGGAGGTCGGGCGAGGCTGGTCCGCGATCGTCACTGCCCCCAGCACCGTCGAATCCTGCCCGAGATAGATGACGGTCTGGGTGTCGCGCGCAAGCGCCTGGAGGGCGGGGTGGTCAATCGAGGCCTGCATCTGGTCTGCCAGGCGCGGATTGCCTGCCCACAGGAGACCCTGCCCATAGTGGCCGACAATACCGGCGCTCGGGCGGTTGCCAACGTCCTTCACCTCGGCCGGGACGATGGACCTCACCGCCGCCACATGCCGGATGGCGGCGGCGCTGTGGTGCTCGGAATGCGCCTCGATGCCCGCGAGCAGGGAGAGGAAGCGTTCCTCATCGCCGTCGAGCGCGACGACGTTGGTGACAACCGCCTTTCCGGTGGTCAGCGTTCCGGTCTTGTCGAAGGCGAATGTATCGACCGCGGCGAGGGTTTCGAGTGCCGCTCCGCCCTTGAAGAGCACGCCGACGCGAGCGGCGGCCGACAGCGCGGAGAGGATGGCGGCCGGAACCGATATGACGATGGCGCAGGGGCTGGCGGCCACCAGCAGCGTCGCGGCACGGTACAGCGCCTGATCCCAGTCGCGCCCGAGCCAGTAGAAGACGCCGCAGGCGAGGACGGCTCCGACCATGACGGCGACGGTATAGCGCTGGCCGAACCAAGCGCTGAACCGCTCGGACGGGGCCTTTGCGGCCTGGGCTTCCGTCACCAGCGCGATCATGCGCGCGACGGTGCTTTCCTCGATGGTCTTGGACACGGCCACCTCAAGCACGCCGTCGAGGTTGACGGTCGCCTCGAAGACCTGTGTGCCGGGCTCCTTCGAGACGGGGATCGACTCGCCGGTGATGCTCGCCTCGTCGAGAGCTCCATGTCCCTCGACGACCACGCCATCGGCGGGAACGCGGGCGCCGGGCCGCAGCACAACGCGGTCACCGACCTTCAGGTCGGCAGCAGGAATCTCGGTCACGGACCCGTCCGGGCCCTTGAGCAGGGCGGTTTCCGGCCGGAGCGCCATCAGGGATTCGACGGCGCGGCGGGCCCGACCGAGAGCCTGTTCCTCCAGCGTGGTCGAGACGCTGAAGAGGGTGAGCAGGACGGCGCCCTCGAAGGGCGCTCCCACCGCTGCAGCCGCGACCGCCGCCACCACCATCAGCAGGTCGATATCGAGGATGTGCTCGCGCCAGAGGGCTTCCAGCGCGCGCCACGTCGCCGGCAGGCCGCCCGCGAGATAGACAAGGCCGAGGCCCACGATCGACGTTCGTTCTGCGGCGAGGCCATCGAGAGGCCAGATCGCGACCATGGCCAGCAACATGCCCAGCACGGTCACTGCTGTCAGGGCCGTGGATGCGTCGAACGTGAAGCTTCTCTGCATGGCCCGTCCTTCCATCACAATGACGATAGCGGATTGATTTCGCCACTTCTATTGCATTTTTTTGCAATTGACCTATCTGAACGCCCAGGTCGAGCGATGTCGCGCCGGAGAAAGGAAAGCCCATGAAACAGATAGCCGAGAAGCTCTATGTCGCGCCCCAGCTGACAGCCGCGGACATCAGGGACGCCAAGGCCAAGGGAGTAGTGGCGATCATCAACAATCGTCCCGATCGCGAGGAGCCGGGACAACCGACCGCGGCCGAGAACGGCGCGGTCGCGGAGGCGGAGTCGCTCGGCTACACGCATATCCCGGTCGTCCCGGGGCAGATCGGCGAGGGGCAGGTCCGCGCCTTCCAGAAAGCGCTTGCCGAGGCGAACGGTCCGGTGCTGGCGCATTGCAAGACGGGCACGCGTTCCGCGACGCTGTATGTCATCGGCGAGGTGCTGGACGGCCGGATGCGCAAGGACGAGGTGATCGGTTTCGGCCAATCCGCCGGCCTCGATCTCTCCGGTGCCGTCAAGTGGCTGGACGCTCACGGCCATTAGCCGACTTGCCCGGCGGGGGGCGGCGCCGGGGCGGGAGCCGCGATCAAGTCCAGTGATCGACCGCGCGCGGTAACCGTCAAAGGCCGCGGCTGTCGTAGGCCCAGTGCAGCAGCGCCTGTCGCTGACGCGGCCGGCACCAGCGGTCGCCTGGATCGCAGGCGCGGCGAAGCTGGGCTACATGCCGGCGCATGGCCTTCCAACGGCCGATCTGCCGCTCGTCCTCGCCCGGCATGCGGCGACCCTGATAGTAGCGGCAGTACCACTGGAACCAACCGCGCGGGTCGTCCGGGTGGATCCATCCCTTGGCGCGCCACACCGCGAGCGGCTGGCTGGCGTCGATCCCGAACCAGTTGAGCGCCGGGTCCTTCCGTCCCGGCGAGAGGCGGGCATCGGCGAACCAGCTTTCGGGAAACTCGTCGCGGCAATCGGTCATGTACTTGCCGCCGAACACGCCCAGCGCCAGCATCTCCGCCGGCGTCAGATCCGGTCGGAACTCGGGGTCGAAGTTGCGCCCAACCGGTGCCACGAGGGCGTAGCGATAACCGTGCTGCATCCGGTCGTTTACTTCGATCCAGCGCTGTTTCATCGGGCTTCCTTCGGGGGGCGCAGCAGGATGGCGCTGCCTTCTCGTCTAGCTGGAGGCGAAATCCGGGAAGGCAAGCCGTCGGGTGCGATTTCGTGCGAAGGCGGCGATTGGGTCCCTGTCTAGCCGCGATGCGCAGGCTACCGCAAACGTTGGGACAAGCTGGCGACGAGCAGTGTGGCGATGACGACTGAAACCACGGCGAGGGCGATGGTCGTGCCGAAGCGGGCGTGGACGAGCGCGCCTATGACCACGCCGCCCGCGAATGCGATCCACGACAGCCCGTGGTGCGCGGCGCGACGTCGCTCGGCCTTGTCGTGACCCGCGCGGGCTAGCGATTGTCCAAGGGCGAAGAGGTTGCCGGTCAGGAAGCCTTTTCCGACGTCGGCGCCCGCGACGACCTGGTGGAGGGTGTTCTGCATGCCCATCGCGGCCGAGATTGGGATGAGGCCGAGGCTGCCCGCGCCGAGGAGAGTGAGGGAGATGGCGGCGAGCAGGATCAGCAATTCCGCACCGAGGACCGCCGGCTTCAGCGACCGGGCCCGGTCGGCGATCAGCGTGCCCAGCAGCGACCCGGTCACGAAGGTGGCGATGATTGCACCGGCCAAGGCGGCGTGCGGCCAGCCGGCGCTCGCCAGCGCCATGCCGAAATGGGTGCTGTTGCCACTCATGAACGACAGGTAGAGCTCGCCCAGTTCGGAGTATCCGATGGCGTCCGTGAAGCCGGCCAGGGCCGTCAGCGTGGAAGCCAGGGCGGCGCTGCGGGACGATGCCGCCTCGGCACCCGACGGGAGATGGGCGGGAGCTTTCCGGAGAATACCGTCGGACGGGACGCTCATGGCAGCACCTCGGATGCAGGACCTCGGGTGACTGCCTTCCCTTCTCGCCCAATCCGCATGGTGCACCCCTCCCATCCGTCCGGCAGAACATGCCAGAGCCTCACCTTCGCAGCGCAGGGGGGTGTTGTCTTGCGAAATGCGAGGGCGATTTTCCGATGGATGAGCCCATGATGCCTGCGTGGGTGCGGCAGCATAGCTGACGCGCGGACCGGGGTGCGGCGGCATGCGCGGCGCGGCGACAGACTTTCGCCTCCGGGCAAGCTCCGGAGTCGCGATGCGTTTCGCTTGTGCTATGGTCCGGGCGGAAATCAGGGTCGATCCAAAGGGAAGGTAGAAATGGGAAATGCAGTATCGCGCTCGCTGATTCTGGTGGTCGGGCTCGTGGCGGCCTCGCTTCCGGCCGGGGCGCAGGAGGACCCCGCGATTGACGTCGCCGCGCAGGTTCGCGAGCAAGGCTATCTCTGCTCCGACCCGGTCAGTGCACGGCAGGAAGGGGTGGACGACACCGATATCGTCTGGGTACTGACCTGCGGCAACAGCACCTATCGCGTCCGTCTGGTCCCTGACCAGGCCGCGAAGGTCGAACAGATCAACTGACCTCCCGACGCCGTCGCCGGCCCTTGCCCGGCGACGCGCCTGCGCTCCGGTGCGACCATGCCGCTGGGATCCGCGGTCCCTGGCTCCTGCGACGAAGCAGACACCCCAGTCTCGCGCAGCGCCTAAGAGCCGGCAGGAACTCCAGACCTGGAGCGAATATTGGAAGCAATCACCACCAGCCTGGTCCTTCTCGTCGCCGTCGTGGCCAGCAGCATGCTGCAACGCATCTCGCTGCTGCCGATACCGATAGCCCTCATCCAGATCGCGATCGGCGCACTCATTGCCTGGGCGTTCGACTTCCCGATCGAGCTGGAGCCGGACATCTTCTTCCTGCTGTTCATCGCGCCGCTGCTCTTCTACGACGGCTGGCGGATCTCGCGGCAGGGGCTCAGGCAGGACAAGTGGACGATCCTGGCGCTTGCCTTCGGGCTCGTCATCTTCACCGTGCTCGGGGCAGGATACATCATCCACTGGATGATCCCGGCCATGCCGCTACCGGTCGCTTTTGCGCTCGCGGCCATCCTGTCGCCGACCGACGCCGTCTCCGTCTCGGGCATTGCCGAGCGGACGCCGCTGCCGAAGCGGCTGCTGCACATCCTGGAAGGGGAGTCGCTGCTCAACGACGCTTCGGGCCTTGTGTGCATGCGTTTCGCCGTCGCCGCGATGACGACCGGAATGTTCTCCCTTTCGGATGCCGTGCGCGAGTTCGTCTGGCTCGCGGCCGGGGGATTTGCCGTCGGCGTGGGCGTCGCGGTGCTGGCCACCAGGGGGAAGGACTGGCTCTCCCTGCGCTTTGGCGAGGTGACGGGGTCCCAGATTCTCATCAGCCTGCTGATTCCATTCGGGGCGTATCTGCTGGCCAACCGGATCGATGCCTCGGGCATTCTGGCGGCGGTCGCCGCCGGATTGGTGATGAACCGCGAAGAACAGACGGGGCGCGTGCTGGCGATCACGAGGATCCGCCGGGCGGCAGTGTGGGACGCCATGCAGTTCGCCGGCAGCGGCATGGTTTTCATTCTGCTCGGTGCGCAGCTCCCGCAGATCATCGACGGCGCGGCGCGGGCCGTGAGCGAGACGGGACATCGCGACGAGCTGTGGCTGATCATCTATGTGCTCGCCATCACCTTCATGCTTGCCGCCCTGCGCTTCCTGTGGGGCTGGGCGACGTTCGGAGTCGTGCTGTTCCGCGTGCTGCGATCCGGGGCGAGGCGCCCGCGCCCGAGCTGGCGGCTGATCGCGGTGACCTCGCTTGCCGGCGTCCGCGGTGCGATCACCCTGGCCGGCGTGCTGACGCTTCCGCTGACGCTGCAGGACGGGTCGCCCTTTCCGGCCCGCGATCTCGCGATCTTCCTCGCCGCCGGCGTCATCATCGCCTCGCTGATTGCGGCGCATGCAGGACTGCCACCCCTGCTCAAGGGGCTGAAGCTGCAGCCCGAGCCCTCGCATGAGACGCTGGAGGACATGGCACGGCTCGCCGCCGCCCAGGCGGCGGAAGAGGCCATCGAGCGAACGCTGCGCGGCCTGAAGGACGGGCAGCAGGACGCGCATCTCCATCTCGAGATCGGTGCGCGCATCCTGGCGTTCTACCAGAAGCGGATCGACACCCATGCCATACACAATGGCGACGCGGAGCTGGCGCGGAAGGTCGGCGAGATCGAGCGCAAGCTGTATCTCGTCGGCTTCGATGCCGAGCGTGACGAATTCCACCGCCTCGTGCGAGCCGGCAAGCTGACCGACGACCTCGCCCGCAAGCTCGTGCGCGAGGTCGATCTGCAGGAGTCGCGTTTCACCAGCAAATAGGCGCGGCGAGACGCTGCACCGGAAGCGCCGGCTTTCTCAGGCGGCTCCGTAGCCTTCCAGGCGCTTCGCCTTGCCGCGGAAGACCCAGTAGGCGTTCGCCTGGTAGGCGAGGACGATCGGGATGATGACGACCACACCCACGCCGACGAAGGCGAGGGCCCGAGGATCGGCGATGCCGTCCCAGATGGTCACCTGCCGGGGCACGACATAGGGCCACAGGCTTACGACCAGGCCGGCGAAGCCCAGCAGGAAGACGACGAGGGCGAGCAGGAAGACCTCGGCGTCGCGGCCGGTCCAGATGCGCTTCCACATCGTCAGCAGCACGGCCGTGGTGACGATCGGCACCGGCGCCAGCCAGGCAATGTTCGGCCAGGCGAACCAGCGCGCGGCCACCTCCGGAACGCTCCATGCGCTCCAGCCGCTCACGAGCAGCATCATGGCCGCAGTGAGAATGAGCGCGGCGTGCGCGACCTCGCGGGCAAAGACCTGCGTGGCTCCGTCCGTCTTCCAGATGAGCCAGCCGGCGCCCAGCAAGGCGTAGCCGCCGACGATGCCCACCCCACAGGCGAGGCCGAGCAGGCTGACGAAATCGAAGGTGCCGCCGGCAAACATGCCGTCCTGCATGGGGACGCCGTCGATCAGCCCGCCCAGCACCAGGCCCTGGCACAGGGCGGCGAGCACCGAGCCGCCCGCGAAGGCGAGGTCCCACACCCAGCGGAAGCGGACCGCCTGCAGGCGGAAGGTGAAGGCGATCCCGCGCAGCACCAGGGCGAACAGCATGAACATGACCGGCAGGTAGAAGGCCGGCAGCAGCACGTAGTAGCCGGCCGGAAAGGTTGCGAGCAGCAGCGTGCCGCCCATGACCAGCCAGGTCTCGTTGCCGTCCCAGACGGGTTCGACGCTCGCCATCATCAGGTCGCGGTCCGCCGAGCGCGGCGCGAGCAGGAACAGGATGCCGACGCCGAGGTCGAAACCGTCGGCCAGCACGTAGACGACGACGCAAAAGGCCACCGCCGCAGCGAACAGGACGGGCAGGTGGGGTGCCATCTCGGCGATCATGACGTCATGCTCCAAGCTTGGCGGCAACGGGAGTGGCTTCGGCGGGCGTCGAGCCGACCAGCGTAGGGCTGCTGCGGTCGAGGCCGGGACGGATCTGTGCGTCTGCCGGCGCGGCGGCCGCGCCTGGACCGCGAATGGCGATGCGGCCGGCGAACCAAAGGAACGAGACCAGCAGCAGGTTGTAGACGACGAAGAAGATGGCGAGGCTGAGCGTGACGGCCGGGGCCGTCACCGGCGCCACGGCGTCGGCCGTCCGCAGCAGGCCGTAGACTACCCAAGGCTGGCGTCCCGTCTCGGTGGTGGTCCATCCGGCAAGCACGGCGATGAAGCCGAGCGGTGCGGTGGCCATGGCGAGGAAAAGGAACCAGGGCGTGTCGTAGAGCCGGCGTCGCCAGCGCAGGACCGCTCCAGTGACGGCGGTTGCGAGGAGGACGATGCCGATGCCGGCCATGATGCGGAAGGCAAAGAAGACCAGCGGCACGTAGGGGCGGTCCTCGCGCGGGACCGCCTTCAGGCCCTGCACCTCGCCGTCCCAGGAATGGGTCAGGTAGAGGCTGGCGACGTGCGGAACTTCGATGGCGAAGAGGTTTCGCTCCTCGTCCATGTCGGGCCAGGCGACCAGGGTCATCGCCGCCCCGCGTGTCGTGTCCCACAAGCCTTCCATGGCGGCGAGCTTGGTGGGCTGGTAGGCGAGCGTGTTGCGGCCCTGCATGTCGCCGAGGAGGATCTGCGTCGGCGTCAGCACCAGCGCCATCCACATCGCCATCGAGAAGGCCTTCCGCGAGGCCTCGAAATGCTGCCCGCGCCACAGATGGAAGGCGGAGACGGCGGCGACGACGAAGGAACCGGTCACGAAGCTCGCGCAGACCATGTGGGCGAGGCGGTAGGGGAAGGAGGGATTGAAGATTACCTCTCTCCAGTCGACCGTGTGATAGATGCCCTGCGCGTCCGCAACGGCGCCCGCCGGGGTCTGCATCCAGCTGTTGGCCGCGATGATCCAGGTCGCGGAGATCAGCGTGCCGACGGCCACCATGCAGCAGGAAAAGAAGTGCAGCCCCTTGCTGACCCGGCCCTCGCCGAAGAGGACGATGCCGATGAAGCCCGCCTCGAGGAAGAATGCGGTCATGACCTCGTAGGTGAAGAGCGGGCCGATGACGTTCGACACCGAGCGCGAGAAACCGGCCCAGTTGGCTCCGATTTCGTAGCTGATCACCACGCCGGTGATGACGCCCATGCCGAAGGCGAGCGCGAAGAGCTTCGTCCAGAAGCGCAGCAGGTCGCGATAGACAACCCTTCCCGTGCGCCACCACAGGCCGCTGAGCAAGGCGATGAAGCAGGCGAGGCCGATGCTGAAGGTCGGCCACAGGATGTGAAAGCCGATGGTGAAGGCGAATTGCAGGCGCGCGAGGACGACCGGGTCCATGTCACGCCGCCCCGGCCGAGATAGCCGACAGCGAGATCCGCACGGGGACGCCCTTGTAGGCCGGCGTGAAGCTCATCGGGTCGTGCGACTGGAGGGCGACCAGGGCATTGGTCTCGGGGTAGTAGGCGGCGCAGCTTCCGACGGGAAAAGCATGGGGCACGACGCGGAAGTTGCGCACGACCCTTTCGATCCCGTCGTCCGAAACTGCGACGATGTCCACGCGGTCGTCGGCACGCAGGCCGCGCTTCGCCATCTCGTCAGGTCCCAGAAAGAGGACATCGCGCTGGCCGAACACGCCTCGATAGCGGTCCGACATGGAATAGATGGTGGTGTTGTACTGATCGTGGCTGCGGACCGTGGTGAGCCACAGGATGTCCGGCTCTTCGGGGCGATCATCCTCGCCAAGCCCGTCGAAGACCATGAAGTTCGCCTTGCCGGAGGGCGTCGCCCAGATGCGCTCTCGGGCGGTGGACGTCAGGTGGAAGCCTCCGGGCTGGCGGATGCGGACATTGTAGGCCTGGAAGATCGGGAAGACGTCCTCTATGGCATCGCGAACCAGATCGTAATCGGCGACGAATGCCTCCCAATCGACGACGGAGCGGGCGCCGAGCGTGGCCCGCGCCATGCCCGCGACGATCGCCGGCTCGCTCAGGAGGTGCTCCGAGGCGGGCCTGTTGCGTCCCGCCGAGGCATGCACCATCGACATGGAGTCCTCGACGGTGATCGACTGGGGACCGGTTGCCTGAAGGTCGATCTCGGTGCGGCCGAGGCAGGGCAGGATCAGCGCCTCGCGTCCGTGGATGATGTGGCTGCGGTTGAGTTTGGTGGAGACGTAGGCCGTCACGTCGAGGCGGCGGAATGCATCCTGCGTGACCTGCCAGTCGGGGATCGCGGCGACGATGTTCCCGCCCATGCCGAAGAAGACCCGCGCCTCGCCGTTCACCATGGCCTGCAGGGCGGAGACGACGTTGTGGCCGGGCTCGCTCGGTGGCTTGAAGCCGAAGCGCTTCTCAAGGCGGCCGAGAAACTCCGCGCTCGGGACTTCCGTGATGCCTACGGTGCGGTCGCCCTGGACGTTGGAATGGCCGCGCACGGGGCATATCCCGGCGCCGTCCTTGCCGATATTGCCCCTGAGCAGGCACAGGTTGGCAAGCTGCTGGACGTTGTGGGCGCCGCGGAAATGCTGGGTGATGCCCATGCCGTACACGATGATGGCGCGCTCGGCCTTCATGTAGGCATGCGCGGCCTCCTCGATGGCGGCGCGGGTGAGGCCGGACTTGCGCTCGATGTCGCTCCAGCGCGTGGCCTTGAGATCGGCGATGAGTGCGTCGATGCCGACGGTGTGGCCGCGGATGAAGTCCCAGTCGAGCGCCTCGATGCGGTCTTCGGCGCGCAGGCGCTCGTCCTCCTCGACGATCACCTTCATCAGGCCCTTGATGGCGGCGACGTCGCCGCCGACGCGCACCTGGTGCAGCCGCGAGCTGATCGGCGTCGAGGTCAGGCTGATCATCTCGACAGGGTTCTGCGGCGCCTGGAAGCGTTCCAGCGCCCGTTCGCGGAAGGGGTTGAAAGAGATGATCGTCGCGCCGCGGCGCGAGGCGTTGCGCAGCGAGGTCATCATACGGGGGCTGTTCGTGCCCGGGTTCTGCCCGAAGATGAAGATGCAGTCGGTCTTGTCGAAGTCATCGAGCAGCACGGTCCCCTTTCCGACGCCGATCGACTGCGGGAGGCCCACGCTGGTGCCCTCGTGGCACATGTTCGAGCAGTCCGGGAAATTGTTGGTGCCGTATTCGCGGACGAAGAGCTGATAGAGGAACGCTGCCTCGTTGGAGGTGCGGCCGGAGGTGTAGAATTCCGCCATGTTCGGGTCGGGCAGCGCATTGAGGTGCCGGCCGATCGTGGCGAAGGCGTCCTCCCAGGAAATCGGCACGTAGCGATCGGTCGTGGCGTCGTAGGCCATGGGGTGAGTGAGCCGGCCGGCCATCTCAAGCTCGTAGTCGCTCCATTCCGCGAGCTCGGAGACCGTGTAGGTAGAGAAGAACTCGGGCGTGCAGCGCTTCGCCGTGGCTTCCCAGGCGACCGCCTTGGCGCCGTTCTCGCAATATTCGAAGGACGAGGTGTGCTTCGGGTCTGGCCAGGCGCAGCCGGGGCAGTCGAAACCCTCCGGCTGGTTCATCCGGTGCAGCGTGGCCGCGCCCTTCAGCGGGATGCCCTGTTCGACGAGATGTTCGCCCACTGCCTTTAGCGCGCCCCAACCTCCGGCCGGCTGGTTGTAGGGATGGATGGACTTCTTGTCGGTCATCGACGCGCCCTCGAGCAACAGGTTGCGCGCGGAGAGTGCCCGCTCGCGGGCCCGCGATCTTTCCTTGGACACCCGCCTCTTTCCAAATGGCACGGCCGCCAGGGGGGAGCGTGCGGGCGGTCGGGCGGATGACGTCAGCCGGCGGCGCGCGGATCGGGCTGGGGCTGCGCCGGAGCACGAGCGGCGGGCGGTAATTCGGGGCCGCGCGTGAACATCACAGCCACCGCCGCCGCGATCAGGACGCAGGCAATGATGAGAAAGGTGTCGGAATAGGCCATGATGAAAGCTTGCCGGGAGACCAGCTGGCCGAGCAGGATTTCCGCCTGGTGGCGGGTCATTTCCGGGTCGGGCCCCAGTTGCTGTAGGAAGCGCTGCTGCGTTTGGTCCAGGAACTGGTGGACCTGCACGTCATAGGCCGTCACAGACTGGCCGATGATGTTGGAATGGTACTGCTCCCGCTTGGTGATGATGGTGGCGAGTGCCGCGGTGCCGACCGCGCCGCCCAGGTTGCGCATCATGTTGAACACGCCGGATGCCGCTCCCGACAGTTCCTTCGGGATTCCGATGACCGCGATGCCTGCCAGCGGCGCAAGCGTGATCGCCTGGCCGAAGGCGCGGACGATGTTGGACGACATGAACTGGTCGGCCCCGCTGTCGGCGCTGAGATGGATGTTCATCAGACAGCTCGCCGCGAAGATCAGCAGGCCGGTGCAGACGATGACGCGCCCGTCGAAATGTTTCTGCAGGAGCGGCACGAAGGGAATGATGAGAAGTTGCGGCAGCCCGGCCCAGGCAAGGACGAGGCCGACCTGTTCGGCATTGTAGCCCTGGACCTGCTGCAGATAGGCCGGCAGCACGAAGACCGAACCGAACAGGGCGATGCCGAGCGAAATGTTGGCGATCGTTCCGAGGGCGAAGTTGCGATGGGCGAGGAGCCTCAGCTGCACGACCGGGTTGGGGCTGCGGAGCTCGATCACCACGAAGATCGTCAGCGTGATTGCCGCCACGACGGAGAGCTGAACGATCAGAGGGGAGCCGAACCAGTCGTCCTTGTTGCCTTCGTCGAGAACGGTCTGAAGGCATGCCAGCCCGATGCTCATGAAGGCCACGCCCCACCAGTCGCCGTGCCTGAGAAGGCCGAGGTTCATCCGCAGCCGCTCGAGTGTGGGGTAGAGCAGCGCCAGCATCACGGCACCCGGCACGAGGTTGATGAAGAAGATGTACTGCCAGCCGTAGTTCTCGGTCAGGTAGCCGCCGATGGTCGGGCCGATGGACGGGCCGAAGGTCGCGGTGAGGGCGAAGGCCGCGAGGCCCACCGGCTGCTGGTGCTTCGGAAGTGTGGTGAGAACTCGGGTGAAGGCCATGGGAATCATAACGCCGCCCCAGAACCCCTGCATGCCGCGCAGCATGATCATTTGAGGGAGGTTCGTCGCGAAGGCGCAACCCACCGAGAAGCCCAGGAACAGCCAGACGGCGGCGAGGAGGAAGCGGCGGACGGTGAAGAAGCGGCTGAAGTAGTCCGTCAGCGGTATCATGATGATCTCGCCGATCAGGTAGGAGGTCGAGATCCAGCTGCCGTTGTCGACGCCCGTGCCGATGCCGCCCTCGATGTCCGGCAGGGAGGAGTTGGTGATCTGGATGTCGAGGACGGCGATCAGCGCGCCCAGCATGCAGCCGAACACGGACACCCACTCGCGGAAGGTGGCGTTCCGCTCGGTCGGCGTGCCGCTGTGATCGACGCTGCTCACTGCAGGTTCCCTGCTACTCGGCCTGCCTCGCCGGGCCGATCTCGATCGTCGTGGTGACGGACATGCCGGGCAGCAGCCTGCCCGCGAGCGGGTCGGTGCGGTCGATGGCGATCTTCACCGGTATACGCTGGACGATCTTGGTAAAGTTGCCGGTGGCGTTGTCGGGAGGCAGGAGGGCGAACTCCTGGCCGCTCGCAGGAGCTATGCTCTGGACGCTGCCGCGCACCGGAACACCGGCGAATGTATCCACGTCGATCCGGACCGGCTGGCCCGGCTTGACGTCGGCGAGCTGCGTTTCCTTGTAGTTGGCGACCACGTAGGTCCGGGCCAGCGGCACCACCGCCAGCAATTGCGTGCCGGGCTGGACGTAGAGGCCGACCCTGAGCTGCCGCATTCCAACCACGCCGTCGACCGGAGCGCGCAGCGTCGTGTAGTCGAGGTTGATCTCGGCCTGCTCGAGCGCCGCCTGGTTGTGCTCCAGCGTAGCCCTGGCGCCGGCGAGTTGCGCCTGCAGCGTGCCTACTTCCGCCTTGGCAGCTTCCAGCGCCGCCTTGTCCTTGGCCACTGTACCCGCCGCTGCACCGATCTGGGACTCGGCTTGCTGCGCGTCCTGCACGGTCCCGTAGCCGGTGTCGGCCAGGGTGCCGAAGCGCTTGTTGTTCTGCTCGGCAAAGATCTCCAGCGCCTTGTCGGCCTCCGTCGTGGCGTTCGCTTCGTCGATCAGGGCATGATGCTCCACGAGCTGGGCCTCGATGCTCCTGATGGATGCCTCGGCGGCGGCGACGTCTGCCTTGGCCTGGTCTACGGCCGCACGGTAGTCGCGCTGGTCGATCGTCGCCAGCACGTCGCCTGCCTTGACCGGCTGGTTATCGGTGACGTTCACGGTGGCGAGGTAGCCGGCGACCTGAGAGGCGATGGTGACGATGTCGGCCTGCACATAGGCGTCGTCAGTCGCCTCCTCGAAACGCCAGGCCGTCCAGTATTCCCAGCCGAGTCCCGCGCCGACCACGAGCGCGGCAATGGCCGCTGCACCGATCAGGCCGCATCGCAGCACGGACATCCTCGCGCGCCCGGGCGGCGGCGCGGTCGGGGCCGGCGCGTCCGGCTTGAAGCTCGCGGGATGAATGACGACGCTCATCGGTCGCTCCACGGGGGATCGATTGCCTGGCGGGACCATGCGCCGGCGGGGCGGGCCGATCTTTCGGGAACCGACGGGCCGTTGCGAAGGCGCACGCTTCGATCCGGCACCTGTCATGGCGCACCGCCCGCGCCTGCCGTTCGTTCCCGAAACCGCGCCGGAGAAGCCGAAATACCCGGGGGGGCCGCGGCGCTAAGCCGAGGCTGGAACCATTTCATCTGGCAGGAGATCAAGATGCCGAAAGAAGCCAGGATAACCTCGCTCGAACATGCCGATCTCAAGCAGGCGGTCCGACGCCTGGTCGCAGAGTGGGTGCTCGATGACGAAGCCGCCGACTTCCGGTACGGCGCCGAGCAGGAGCCCCCGGCATACACGGCTCTGGAGCCTTACCTCGCCAGCCTAGCGGTGGTGAACAACGGTGACGATTTTGCCGTCCTCAGATGGGGGGCCGCATTGGGCCGGCTGTCCGGTGGCGATCCGACCAACCAGATGCTTTCCACGCTGCCGCAGCCGATGCGCAGTCATCTTCGGCGCGTGTGCGTGCGCGCAAGCGCGTGGCGGGCGCCGGCGATAAGTGCCGCGACCTGGGCCATCGAGGGCGATATCTGGCGCTGCGTGCTGGTCGCGCTGCCGACCGAGACAGACGGTCATATCGTCAGGCGGCTGCTCGCGGCGGTGCTCTATGCACCACATCCGCTGTTCCAGACCGCCGCCGTCACCGAAGGCATCGGCTGGCCCGCCGCGATTCCGCGCGGCTCGGTGCATGGGATCAAGGGCTTCAAGCCGGTCGCCGAGGCACGGCCGACAGCAGCAGGCTGGCGAAGGGCGGCCCAAGCGGTTCGCCGGCTGTTTCCGACCGGGGAGGCGCGGGGCTAGGACGCGGATCCTCGCGCCTGGTCGACGTCGCAGTGCCCGGGAACTGGCCCCGGGCAGGCATGACAGGCGAGCGGCAATGGACGAACGCCGACGGCCCGCACCGAAACCCGTAGTCTCGATTCAGGCCGTCGATGCAAGGTGTTGATCGGTAAACGGGAATGCGCGTTCGACGATCCAAACGAAGTTCGTCCGCGAGGAGACGGGATGCTTCCGTATCCTCCGTTCAGGAGGGACTAGCGTGCGCCCTCCAGGCTGATCATCTGGTTCAGGGAACGCCAGCGTCCCGGCGTGATGCCGACCAGCTTCTTGAAGACGGTGGTGAAATGGGCCTGCGTCTGGAAGCCAACATCCATGGCGATGATCGCCAGTGCGTCCTCGGTCTGGGCGAGCAGTTCCTTGGCCCGTTCGATGCGGCGGCGCAGGACATATTCGTGCGGGCGCAGCCCGGTCGCGGCGCGGAAGCGCGCCGCAAAATACATGCGGCTGAGGCCGGCGACCCTTGCCAACTCGGAAAGGCTGAGCGCTTCGCTGATGCGTTCATCGATATAGGCGGTGACGCGCTTCAACCGCCACTTCTGCAACGCATCCGCGCGGGTCTCGGCTTCGGCGCTCTGTGCGCTGAGCAGCCGCGCCGCCAGGGCAAGACGCAGGGTCGCCTCGTAGGCGTCGTCGTTGCTGTCTTCCACGCGCCCGAGCTCCTTGAAGAGGCGCTGGGCGATCGGGTCGTCCGACATCGCTTCGGCAACCTGGACGAGCGGCAACTCGAAAAGCCGGGAGACTTCACCGCGATCGGAGCCTGCCGGCTTGAGATCGAGGCGGGCCGTGGCGTTCGGATAGGTGGTCCGGCCCGTCGTATCGGCGACCGCATTGCCTGCGGACCGCCGTATCGCGTTGTCGGCGAGGATGCCAGCAAGCAGGTTTTCTGAGCGGGAAGTGACGAGGGAGTGCGTAGCCATGTCGTAGGTCCCTGTGTTTCAGGACGAAATTGAGAGGTCTCCGACTTCGGCTCGACGAATTGCCCGCATCGGGAGGTCTGCGGCAGTCCGGCTTTGCTGAGGCTTTACTCGGCGACCTGTAACAAAGCTAAAGGGGGGCGGGGCCTGTTCTCAATCATACGCCGGTCTAGGGGGCTATCCCATGGCGTTGGGCATCTAAACTTCCGTATGAGCCGGGGAGATCGTCCGTCGTGGAACGAACTCAGGAGCAGTTGATTCGGACCCGCATGGCGAAGGCGGGTCGCTGGCACATGGCGGGCGAGTCGACGAACCAGGCCCGGATGTCGACCCGTGCTGGATTTGCCGATCGTTTCTGATGGCAGCCACAATGTGACAGCCAGATTCAGGTGGCGGCCTTAAGAGATTGATTTTCCAGGCAGCGGACGCTCGAAAGATGAGTGGTGGCTGGAGCGTTTCAGCTGCGCTGCACCCGGACCGCCGGGATGAGGCCCTGCGGGCGGATCAGCAGGACGGCGATGACGCCGGAGAGCACGATGGCGTCGCGGTAGGGTGCGACCGAGGCGGGCAGGGTGGCCTGCAGCAGGACCTCGATGACGCCGAGCAGGAAGCCGCCGGCGACCGCGCCGGGCAGGCTGCCGAGCCCGCCAACGACCGCGGCGATGAAGGCCTTGAGGACGGGGGTGAAGCCCATCAGGGGGTCCACCGAGGCGCGGCTGGCAATCCACAGCATCGCCGCCAGCCCGGCCAGCAGGCCCGACAGCAGGAAGGCGGTGGCGATAATGCGGCTCGCGGGAATTCCCATCAGGCGCACCACGTCGAAATCCTCGGCTGCCGCCCGCATCGCGGTGCCGGTGACGGTGCGGCGCAGGAACACTTCCAAAGCGATCAGGGCGACCACGGAAACGACGATGGAGATGGTGGGGCCAACGCCGATGGTGAAATTGCCGAAGGAGAAGGCGCCGGTCATCCAGCCCGGCATGGCGACAGCCTGGCCGCGCGCGGAGACGCCATTCTGGAACAGCACCTTGAGCAGGCTGGATACGGCGAAGCTGGTTAGCAGGAGGCTGGTGACGCCGGCGCCGCGCATCGGTCGAAAGGCGATGCGCTCCATGGCGACGGCGGCGAGCGCTCCGCAGCAGATGGCGATGACGACCGCGGCGGGGAAAGGGAAGCCAAAGATCAGCGCGGCCAGCAGCGCGTAGCCCGATACGGTCATCAACTCGCCGTGGGCGAAATTGATGAGGCCGACGATGGAGAAGACGATGGCCAAGCCCAGCGCCAGCAGCGCGTAGACCCCGCCGAGGCTGATTGCGTTGATGACCTGCTGGGCGATCATGGGGATCTAGGCTCCGAGATAGGCCTGTCGGACGAGATCGGAAGTCGCAAGCTCCTTTGCCGTCCCCGCCAGCACGACCTCGCCATTGGCCAACACGGTGGCGCTGTCGGCGATCTCCAGCGCGAGCGCCACGTTCTGCTCGACCAGCAGGATCGTCAGGCCATTGCGGCGCAGGTCGGCGATCAGGTCGAATACGGTGTCGATCATCTGCGGCGCCAGGCCGAGCGACGGCTCGTCGAGCAGGAGCAGGCGGGGCTTGGCCATGAGGGCGCGCGCGATCGCCAGCATCTGCTGTTCGCCGCCGGAAAGGTTGCCACCCTTGTTGCGGTGGTAGCGCCGCAGGATCGGGAAGAGATCGAGCATCTCCTCCTCGCGGACGCGCGCCTCGGCCGCCGTCAGATGGACGGCGCCGCCGAGACGAAGGTTGTCCGCCACGGTAAGGCTGGCGAAGATGCGCCGGCCTTCCGGCACCAGCGAGACGCCGCGGCGGGCGATGACCTCCGCCGCGAGCCCGGTGATGTCGCTGCCGTCGAAGGTGACCGTGCCGGCTGCGGGCCGCACGAGCCCGGCGATCGCCGACAGGGTCGAGCTCTTGCCGGCGCCATTGGCGCCTACCAACGCGATGATCTCGCCACTGCCGACCGCGAGATCGACGCGGCGGACCGCCTCGACCTCGCCGTAACGGATGCGGAGAGCCTCGACCTTCAGCACGGGATCAGGGCGCCGGAACGTCTTCGGCGGCCGGGATGACCGTCTCGATGTACTTCGGCTCGCCGCCCTCGTAGCGCATCAGAACGACAGGGCGCAGCGGCATGCGGTCGGTGCCGGCATAGGTTATCTTGCCGGTGACCGCCTCGAAGTCCTTGAGGTTGGCGATGGCGTCGCGGATCGCCTTTGGATCGTCGGAGCCTGCAGCGGCCACGGCCGCATCGAGGATCAGGCCGATCTCGTAGCCGTTCACCTCATAGGTCGATTCCGGCGCGTGGCCGGCTTTCTTCGTGTAGGCCTCGTTGAACGCCTCCAGCTTGCTACCCGGCTCAGGATGGCCGGCGGACGTATAGACGACGCCATCCACCAAAGCGCCCAACGCCTTGACCGTCGGCGTGCCGAGCGCGTCGGCGCCATAGACCGGCGTGGTCACGCCGGCGGCGCGGAGCTGCTGGATAAAGGCCGGGAAATCCGGCTCATAGGCGCCGGTCATGATAATGTCGGGCTGCTCGGGAAGATTCTTGATGTTGGTGATCTCGGCAGAAAAGTCGGGCTGTCCCATCGTGAAGTTGCCGCGGCCGACGATCTTGCCGCCCTTCTTCTCGAAAACGCTGGCGAAGTATTCCGGCAGGTTGGCGGTGTAGGTGGAGTCGGGCGAAAGCAGCAGATAGGCCGTCTTCTTGCCCTCCGCGATCGCGAAGTCTGCGATGACCGTGCCCTGCAGGTTGTCGCCTGGATAGGTGCCGAACACGGAATCGCCGCCTGCGACGGTGAGAACCGGCGCCGAGCCGCACAGCGTCAGCGTGGGGATGCCGAGCGGCTGGGTGAGCTGGCCGACCGAGATCGACGGGTCGGCGTCGCATGGCGTGATCAGGATCCTGGCGCCGGCGTCGATCAGTTCCTGCGCGACGGTAGCCGTCTGGGCAGTGTCGGTGCGGGTATCCTTGATGATCAGGTTGGCCTTGTACTTGCCGCCGAGGCCGCCCTTGGCATTGATCTCATCGATCGCCATGCGGAAGCCGGAGAGCGCCGGCTGGTCGTACGGCGCGAGATAGCCGGTCTGAGCGGTGGCGACGCCGATGGCGATTTCCTCCGCGGCCGCAGCCGTCGCGCCGACGGCGGCGGCAAGGCCGAAGCATGTCGCCGCGAGCGCGGCCCTGTGGCGGCGATAGGCACTGGCTGGCATGTCAGATTTCCTTTTCATCCGAGTTCCCCTTGTTCTTCATTATGCTTCGACGCCGGCATGTGCACGCGCCGTGCGACTGCCGAGATAGGCCGCAATCACGGCCGGATTCTTCTGCACGTCGGCCGGCCAACCGTCCGCGATGACGCGTCCGTGGTCGATCACGACGATGCGCTCGCACAGGTTCATCACCAGCCGCATGTCGTGTTCGATGAGGATGACGCCTATGCGGCGCTCCGCCCGCACGGCGGCGATGATGGTCACGAGTTCGGCCGTCTCGACCGCGTTCATGCCGGCAGCTGGCTCGTCCAGCAGCAGGAAGCGCGGCTTCAGGGCGAGCGCGCGGGCGATTTCCAGGCGACGGCGCATGCCATAGGCGAGGCCCGCCGCAAGCTGGTCGGCGTAGCCGGCGAGGCCCATGCGGGTCAGTTCGTGCATGGCGGCCGCCTCGGCAGCAGCGAGGTTCGGCTCCACCGGGCGCGCCGCGACGACGACGTTCTCCAGCACCGTCATGCGCGGAAAGATACGGATGTTCTGGAAGGTGCGCGCGATGCCCCTGCGGGCGAAGCGGAAGGCGGAGGGATGCGGCACGTCGGCTCCGATCGACACGGTGCCGGAACTCGGCACGACGTCGCCGGCGATCATGTTGAGCAGGGTTGTCTTGCCGGCGCCGTTGGGGCCGATGATGCCGGTGATCGTGTCGGTGGCGAAGCGCAGGCTGACGTCCTCGACGGCGACGACGCCGGCATAGCGGCGAGTGAGGCGATCGGTGACGATCTCGCCGGGCTGGGCGGTGGTGGTCTGGACCTGCGCCTCGATAGCGGACCCGGCGCCGCGGCGCAGCAGGTTCAGCTCGCGCTTGCCGAAGAGGCCGCTCGGCCTGCGCCAGATGATCAGGATCATCGCCAGCGCGAGGACGCCCTGGGTGAGGCCGAAGACGACGGGCAACTGGATGCCGAAGATCACCACGCCGCCCTCGAAGCGGCGGACGATCTCGATGACGACGACGGTGAGCACCACGCCGGCGAAGGCGCCGAGCGAGGAGGTCATGCCGCCGACGATCAGCATCGCCAAAATGGTGAAGCCGAGATCGAAATAGAAGTCGCGGGGCGAGAAGGCGCCGACATACTGCGCCATCATGGCGCCGGCCGCCATCGCGCCGACCACGCTGAGCACCCAGGCGGCGAGGCGGGCGACCCGATGGTCGACGCCGACGGCGGCGGCGCCGCGCTCGTCATCGGACGCGGCGCGGGCGGCCAGGCCGAAATAGGTTTCTCGGGCGAGGCGGGCGACGATCAGTGCGACCGCGGCGACGGCTGTTGCCGTCCACAGCCCGACGTCGCGCGGAACGCCATAGAACGGCTGGCTGCCGCGCGTGATCTCGCGGCCGGCGACGAGCAGGGTGTAGACGATGATGAGCAGCGCCAGCGTGGCGATGGAGGCGCTCGAGCCCGTCAGACGGAGCAGGGGCAGGCCGGTGAGCAGCCCGACCAGCACGGCGAGAACCAGCACCACGGCCAGCGCGGCGAAGAAGGAAAGCTCGTAGCCCGCCAGGAAGGAAGGGAGGTCCTTCAGGGCGGTGCGCTGCACCGCCGCAGGCATGGTCAAAAGTCCCGTGGCATAGGCGGCGAGGCCCATGAAGGCCGCGTGCCCGAAGGAGACGATGCCGGTGTTCCCCGAGAAGACCTGCAGGGCAAGCACGGCCGTCAGCATGATCGCCGTGTACGTGGCGACCCGCTGCAGGGCGGCGTCGCCGAACAGGTAGATGCCCAGCGCGGCGACCACCAGCGCCCCAACCATGACGACGGCATCGACCGAGGCGTTATGGATGGCGGCCGGCAGGAACGATCGCGGCCTGGTGGAGCTCGTCGCCATTGTGGCCATCAGGCAGGGCCGAAGCGGGCAGGGGAGAACGGCGCCAGGATCGGCTGGGCTCCCTGCGTCAAGAGCCGCGCGATCGCCTCGCCAACGGCCGGACCGGTCTTGAAGCCGTGAGACGCATGCAGCAGCGCCGACGATTTTCCCGTCGGCCCGCCGGCGGGATGGCCCTGTTCGACCAGGGTAACCTTCACGCCCATTCCGGTGAGGTGGAACGCGGTGCTGGAGCCGACAATGCCGGCGCCAACGACGATGACGTCGCTCCCATTGCGCATGCCATGTCCCCCAGAAAGCCTATGATTTTTCACGAGCTAAGACCAGCTTTCGGCAGGTGTCAATAATTCTTCACGGCATGATCTGGCGTTTTGAGGTGTCGGATCTTCTTCATGTACGGCGCCTCATCTTCGTCGCCTTGGCAAAGGCGACTGCAAGGTCGTGACATTGGATCGGCGCGCGGCTCACAACATCCTGAATCCCGCGACGTCGGCGACGGCGCGGTCGCCCAGCCGGTTGCCCCGCCCACCGATGAGGCTGTGCGGAGAGAAGCGCAGATTGCCGATCCGAGCGATGGCGCGCGCGTCGCGTTCACGAGTCCCAGATTGCTCATGTGGCGTTTGCCGGTTCACGTGCGGGGATTGCGCCTGCGAGGCGCTTGGCCCATTCCTCCGCCCCCCTGTCATCGGCGAGCAGGTCCTGCCTGATCTCGATGAGCACGGCGGGGATGCTGCGGTCGTCGCCGTGGATCGGCACCGCATAGTCGCCGTCGCGGGCGATCTGGTAGGGCTCGTTGGCCTCGACGTTGAGCGACGCATCCCGGCGAAGCCCGGCGATGATGGCATCGCCGAAGTCGCGCGCGGCGTCGTAGAGCACGCCGGCGTGCCATGGCCGCGCCACGCCGAGATAGACCGGGGTGAAGCTATGGACCGTGACGAGGCGCGTGGGACGGTCCTCCGCAAGCCGGCGGTCGAGATGGGCGGCTACCCTGTGGTGGAAGGGGTCGAACATGATCTCGGCACGGCGAGCCTTCTCGCCATCATCGATGCCGATGTTGCCGGGGATGTCGGTGTCCTCGGAACGGATCGGGATGCTTCCCGGCGAGCTCAGCGGCCGGTTGAGGTCGATCAGCAGCCGCGAATAGCCGCTGAGGAAGGCTGGTGCGTCGAGCAGCGCCGACAGCCGGCGGGCCACCTTGGCGGCGCCGATGTCCCAGGCGATGTGCCGCCCGAGATCCCGCTCGGGCAGGCCAAGACGGCCATAGGCGGCCGGGATGTGGTTGGAGGCGTGCTCGCACAGGAGCACGATGTCGGAACTGCCGTTCTCGTTCAGCACCTCGACCGCGGCCGGCCAGTCCTTCGCGTCCGTCATGCCAAAGCTCTCGGCGTCCGGATGAGCGCGACGGCGGTGTCGGCAAGGGGGGCGCAGCCGTCGGAGGCGCGCGTGTTTCGGGCGGCGCGCGACTGCCCACCGCATGAGGGGAGGAGGCGTGTCATTGTCTGGACTTGTTCCTGGCTCGCTTGGGTCCGGGGTTCCTGCGGGCCCCATTCTCGTCGACGGGATCGCCGTCGAGCGTCACGGCGTTGGCGCGACGAACCTCTTCCAGCCGCTCGATGCGGGCGCGCGCCTCTTCGGGAAGGCCGGAGACGATGTGCATGACGAGGGCCTCCATCTGGGCGATGGCGGGCACCGACGTGTCATAGGGGGAGGCGACCTCGAGCATGCTGACGATCGTCACCTCCGCCACCTCGTCTATGGGGGAGAGCCACTGGTCCGTGAACAGGACGACGCGCATGCCGCGCGCCGCCGCCTGGCGGGCAAAGGAGACGACGTCGAGCTGGTATCGGCGGTAGTCGAAGACCACCAGCACGTCCTTGCGACCGAGATCGACCAACGCGTCGAACGCCTGCGCCGAAAGCACCCCGAGATCGCGCACGCCCGGCCGGAACTGCATGAGGTAGCCGGCCAGCATGCCAGAAACGAAGCGGCTAAAGCGGCCGCCGAGCAGCACCACCTCGCCCCTGGCATCCATGATCAGGCGCGCGGCGCGGTCGTAGCTCTGGAGCGGCGTGGCCTGCGCGGATTTCTGCAGTGCCTCGCCGACCGAGTCGAGATAGGCCCGGATCGGGCTGCGGGACGAAACGCTGGAGCGCTTCGATTCCATCATCAGCAGGGGCGAGTGGAGCCGGGCCTCCACCTCCGCCAGAAGCTTTGCCTGGAAGTCGGGGAAACCGTCAAAGCCGAGCTTCATGACCAGGCGCACGACGGTCGGGTCGCTGACGCCGGCGCGCCGCGCCAGGCTGGTCGCAGTGCCGAGGCCGGAAGTCGGATATTCGGCCAGAAGCAGCCGCACGATCTTCTCTTCCGAGGGCGTGAGCGAAAGGTCCTCGCTCATCAGCTGGTCCCGGATCGTCATGCGTCGAGCGCGCCCTGCCGGCGATGCCGGAACACGAAGGCCAACATCGCAACGTCCTCCTGCCATTGTCGTGCGGTGGGCTTAGAAGAAAAGCCTACAGGCGCGTATCGTTCTGTCAATCGTGAAGACATATCGACATGGCTGGGTGGATGGTACTCATGAATACTCGGCACTTCTGCAGCCCCGTCGGCGGAACACGCCGCCACGAAGGTCGGCGGACGTTTCAAGGCAAGGCCAGGCCATCCGCGTGCCATTGGCGCCAACTGCCGATAAGCTGCCCCTGTCTCAGCGGACCCGGCGGCGGGCCGAGGCGGGTCGGGACCGGAGCGACCAATACGGGAGGGTGTCTTGCGAACGACGAAGTGCATTCAGATCGTCGCCTGTCATTGCGAGGGCGAGATCGGGGACGTGATCGTGGGCGGGGTGGCGCCGCCGCCCGGGGATACGCTGTGGCAACAATCGCGTCACATCGCGAGCGACGGCGAATTGCGCAACTTCGTGCTGAGGGAGCCGCGCGGCGGCGTTCAGCGTCACGTCAACCTGCTGGTTCCGCCCAAGAACCCGGCGGCGCAGGCGGCCTGGATCATCATGGAGCCAGAGGACACGCCGCCAATGTCCGGCTCCAACTCGATCTGCGTGGCGACGGTGCTGCTCGACACCGGCATCCTGCCCATGCAGGAGCCGGTGACGCGGCTCACGCTGGAGGCTCCGGGCGGACTGGTGGAGGTCGAGGCCGCCTGCCGGGACGGCAAGGCCGAGCGGATCACCATCCGCAACGTCCCGTCCTTCGTAGACCGGCTGGACGCCGCACTCGAGGTCGAGGGGCTTGGGACGCTGACGGTCGATGTTGCCTACGGAGGAGACAGTTTTGTCCTCGTTGACGCCGCCGCGCTCGGCTTTTCGCTGGAGCCGGACGAGGCGCGGGAGCTGGTCGAGGTCGGCATGCGGATCACGGCGGCGGCGAACGCGCAGATCGGCTTTCGCCATCCGCTCAACCCGGACTGGTCGCACATCTCGTTCTGCCAGTTCACACGGCCGGTGGAGATGAAGGGCGGGATTGCGACCGGTCGCAGCGCGGTGGTGATCCGGCCGGGCAAGCTCGACCGGTCGCCGACAGGCACGGGCTGTTCCGCGCGCATGGCGGTGCTGCACGCGCGGGGCGCCATGAAGACGGGCGATCGCTTCATCGGCACGTCGATCATCGGCACGGAGTTCCATTGCTCCATTGCCGAGGAAACGACGGTGGGCACGAAGACCGCGATCATCCCCACGGTCTCGGGACGCGCCTGGATCATGGGGACGCGGCAGGAGATGCTGGATCCCGCCGATCCCTTCCCCCACGGCTACGTGCTTTCGGACACCTGGCCGAAGATCGTGTGACGGGGACGTCTCGGGCTGGGCCGGCGGGCACTTCTCCGGATTGGCCGGACTGCATCCGGTCATCTTTGCCTGAACGGTGCGGGAGAGAGCAGCGATCGGTGCCGAGGGGGCGATTTCTTCCACCGTTCCGCGCGGCCGCGATGTTCAGACCGGGATCCTCGTGTCTTTGCAAGACACCAGTTCATGGCTGCTTCGCCCGAGGATGACGAACCGGATATCCGGAAGCGGGCAAGCCGGAGCCGTGTCTCCAGATCCACGCCACCGGGGGTGGGCGGACCGCCTTGCTTGCCATGTCGTGGGGTGGTGATTATACCAGTTGTAAAGCCGGCTGGTCCGGCCAGAAGCAATTCCGGGAGGAAGCATGACAAAGGTTGCGCTGTTCGGGGCCGGCGGCAAGATGGGCTACCGGCTCGCCTCGAATTTTCGCGGGTCGCCCTATGAAGTCCGGCACGTGGAGGTCAGCGAGGCGGGCAGGGAGCGCCTCAAGAGCGGACTGGGCATCGACGCCGTGTCGGTGGACGAGGCACTGGACGGGGCCGAAGTGGTGGTGCTGGCGGTGCCGGACACGCATATCGGCAAGGTGGCCGCTAGCATCGAGAAGCAGCTGAAGCCCGGCACCATGATCGTCGTTCTGGACGCTGCGGCGCCCGCCGCTGGGCATCTGCCTGACAGGGCCGACCTGACCTACTTCATCACCCATCCCTGCCATCCGCCCTTGTTCAATGACGAAACGGACATGGAGGCGAAGAAGGACTATTTCGGCGGCGTGAAGGCCAGGCAGCACATTGTCAGCGCGCTCATGCAGGGGCCGGAAAGCGACTACGCCAAGGGCGAGGCGATCGCGCGGACCATCTGGGCGCCAGTGATGCGCTCGCACCGCGTAACGGTCGAGCAGCTCGCAATGCTGGAGCCGGCGCTGGCCGAGACCATGTGCGCATCGCTGCTGGTGGTGATGAGCGAGGGGCTGGATGAGGTGGTGCGGCGCGGGGTGGACCGCCAGGCGGCGCTCGACTTTCTGCTGGGCCACATCAACGTGCTGGCCTCCGTGATCTTCGGGGAGCGCGAGGGCGCGTTCTCGGACGCCTGCAACAAGGCGATCGAGTTCGGCAAGCCGATGCTGATGCGCGACGACTGGAAGCGCATCTTCGAACCGGAGGAGATCGCCGCCAGTATCCGTCGCATCACCTGATGTCCGGAGCGCGACCCCGCGACTGCTGATGATGGGCGTCAGCTCGCCTGGCAGATGGCCATCAAGGGACTGGTCATCATCGTCGTCGTGGACGTAGACCAGGCGCAGAGGAAGCTGCAACGGCGTGTGACGCCGGTGCAGATGGGGAGGGCAGGTTGATCATGACGGAACTGAAGGGGGGAGTGATCGGCTGCGGGTTCTTCGCGGTCAACCAGCTGCATGGCTGGGCGGATGCGAAGGGGGCCTCAGTCGTGGCGATCTGCGATCGCGATCCAAAGCGGCTGGAACTGGTGGGCGAGCAGTTCGGCATCGAACGGCGCTACACCGACGCGAGGGCGATGCTGGAGGCAGAGAAACTCGACTTCGTGGACATCGCCACGACGGTGGAGAGCCACCGGCCGCTGGTGGAATTGACGACCTCGTTCAGGCTGCCGACGATCTGCCAGAAGCCGTTCGCGCCGACGCTTGAGGATGCCAAGGCCATGGTGGCGGCGGCAAAGGCGGCCGGCGTGCCGCTGATGGTGCACGAGAACTTCCGCTGGCAGTCGCCGATCCGGAAGGTGAAGTCGATCCTTGACAGCGGGGAGATCGGCAAGCCCTATTTCGGGCGCGTGTCGTTCCGTTCCGGCTACGACATCTATTCCGGCCAGCCCTACCTGGCGACGGCCAAGCGGTTCATCGTCGACGACCTCGGCGTGCATGTGCTCGACGTGGCGCGCTATCTGTTCGGAGACGTGGACACGCTGGCGGCGCGCACCGCACGCGTCAATCCGAAGATCGTTGGCGAGGACACCGCCACCATGCTGCTCGGCCACGAGAACGGCGTGACGTCTGTGGTCGACTGCAGCTATTCGACCCGGCGCGCGGTGGAGCAGTTCCCGGAGACGTGGATCGAGATCGACGGCAGTGAAGGCTCTCTGCGGCTGGGGCAGGGCTACGCGCTGGACGTCTACGGCCGCTCTGGCGCCCGCACCGAAGACGTCTCGCCGCCACTGCTGCCATGGGCGTCGAAGCCCTGGCACAACGTCCAGGAGAGCGTCGCGGCGATCCAGCAGCACTGGATCGACTGCCTCCGCGACGGCGCAGAGCCGGCGACGTCGGGTGACGACAACCTGAAGACCTTCGCCCTGGTCGAGGCTTCCTACCGCAGCGCCGAGGCGGGCGAGACGCTCAAGCCGGCCCGCCTGCTGTCGTAGACGAGGCGGGCTTTCACCGCCTCCAATCCCCGCGGTTCATCGGGCCGACGGCGCCGTTCAGCGCGCCATCAGCAGCGGGATCGTCGGCTCGGTCAGCATCGTATGGGTGACGCCGCCGAAGATGCGCTCACGCAGCCGCGAATGGCCGTAGGCGCCCATCACCGTCAGTTCGGCGCCCATGTCGAGGGCGTGGCTGCGCAGCACATGGGGGACGGAACTGCCGCCGGACGGAATCCGGTCGACGGTGACCGGCACGCCATGCCGGGCCAGGAAGGTGGCGGCGTCGGCGCCGGGCTCGTCGCCATGATCGAATTCGTCGGCCACCGGATCGACAAGGACGAGGCGCACGTCGCTGGCGGTCACGAGGAGCGGAAGGGCCTCGCGAACGGCGCGCGAAGCCTCGATGTGACCGTCCCAGGCAATCTGGACCCGCTGTGGCTTCAGCGTCGGCGTGGTGCCTTCCGGCGCGAGCAGCATCGGCCGGCCGGAATTGAACAGAAGGCCATCAATGGTGCGAGTGCGCAGGACGCCGCGCGAGAGCAGGGTGGGGCCGACCACAGTGATGTCTGCATAGCGCGCGCGCCGTCCGATCCGGTCGTCCGAAGCGGCTTCCTCAGCAAAGTCGGGCACGACATCCGAGGAGACGTCGAGCGAAGCGAGAAGGGCCTTGAGCGCGTCGGCGCGGGCGGCAAGAGCTGCTTCCTCGGTCTTGCGTTCGTCCAGCCAAGCTTCCGAGATGACGCTCGCGTAGGCCCCCATGGGGGGAGGAGCCGCCAGGGCGACCACGAACACGGACAGGTGCGCGCCGATCTCGCCCGCGAGTCCGGCGGCGAGCCTGATGTCGTTGTCGTCATCGCCAACGCCTGTTACTGCAAGCACGGTCTTGTAGCTCATCCAAGCCTCCTTCACTTCGACGCCCACAATGTCGAAGATCGTATTTGCGGTCCTTGCGCTGGATCAAGACTAGAGCTTCCTAGCTGTTCTAGGAAACTCCTTAGACATGGACCCTCATTCACGCCCCCTGCCACCGAACTCGCGGCCGGCTTCCGGCATGTGGGGATCGTGCTCGCGCGCGAGAAGGGCCACCCCGAAGGAACCCTGGAAGACGGTACGATCTGCTCCTTCCGTTGGGCGGCGAGGCCTGGCAGGCTCATGCCGGAAGTGCAGGGTGCGCGCCTCGGGGAAGGCCCGGACAAGATCCGCGGTTTGCGCAGGAATCCGGGCGGACAATACTATCTCGACCATGCCGAAGTGGACGGCGAGCGGCGGGAACGGCCTGCGCGTCGATGACGAACGGTTCGTCCGGGAGTATGTCGCGATCCAGAAGGGTGACGGCATGCACACCTATCGCGTGGCGCGGGTGGAAAGCCCTGAGGCGCCTATGAAAGGCGGGAGAAAATGAAAAGGAAAGCGATCTTTCCGTTCGTGACTTATCCGGATGCTCCGACGGACGCCATGGCCAGTCAGGTGGCCGCCGCGGCCGGCATTCTTGATGCCGACCTCCATGCCCTGGCGGTGAACGTCGACATCCCGGATATCGGGAACGCATTCTCCCGCCTGCTCGTCGATGTCCCCGGAATGACGCGGGCCGCGGAGGGAAAGAGCCGCCAGGCCGGCGAACGGGTCCATGCGATGCTTGCCACCGCTGCCAGGCAGCGCGGCGTCGCGCTATCCACCGAGACGAAGGTCGCGGAACCGGCGGACATGAGCAACGTTGCG
>Ga0182741_1001533_pt1 | contig 29762 bp, 24 predicted proteins | sample eDN5th37CBELigOP_FD_128874 | JGI IMG/M metagenome (GOLD analysis project Ga0182741, IMG submission 128874) | Enriched Organic Plus compost microbial communities from Emeryville, California, USA - eDNA 5th pass 37_C BE-Lig OP (version 2) (version 2) ... | reverse complement strand
TGTTCGGCTGGGCGTGGGGAATCATCGGGCTGCTGCTGGCGGTGCCGTTGCTGGTGTGCGTGAAGCTGGTGCTGGCGCGGGTGGAGGGAATGGAGGGGTGGGCGCGGCTGCTGGAGTGATTTGATTTTTCCGCATGGTCTTTTGATCGGGCGCTGGCGCACGATAGCGATGTCGGTTGTCATCGTTGATGCGCTTGCCGCGAGGCGTCACTTTCTTTGCTTGTGCAAAGAAAGTGACCAAAGAAGAGCCTTTCAACAGCCGAAGGCTGGTCAAGCACACCCCGGTCCTCGCGCCCCAGCCGCGAAGCGGCTGGGGTTCGTGTTGCCGGTGGGAATTTTTGGACGGCACATCCGTGTGCCGGCCCAAAACGCCGCGCATCGTGCGCGGCGCCCTGCGGGTTTGCCCACCATCGCCACCGCTGAGGATGGGGCCCCTAAGAGCAGAGCCAAAGCCAAAGCGCTACAGGTACCCCGTCCTCGACATCTCGTCGTTGCCTTTGCTGTTGTTTTGGCTTCTCGGGCCCCCGTTCGGGCGTGGCAAGCGGGCCGGGTAAACCCGCAGGGCGGCGCACAAGGATGTGCGCCGTTTTCGGCAGGGGCAGGAGGCCCCTTCCGAAAATTCCCGGGCCGATTGCGGACCCTGTGCGCGCAGCGCGCAGGGCACGCCGCGAGGGGTGTGCTTTCTTTTGGTTACTTTTCTTTGCACAAGCAAAGAAAAGTGACTCCCGCGGAAGGCGCACCATCGTTGGTCACCAACATCCGCCACCGCGCCAGCGCCCAAATATCACTCCCACGCACAAACCTGACCCACCAACCGCCCGGAACACCCACCACAGGCACCCCTTCCCCCCTCCGGGCTAAAATCCCCCCGTGAGCTTCCCCGTCCGCGCCATCACCCTCGACCTCGACGACACCCTCTGGCCGTTCGCGCCCATCGGCGCGCGGATCGAACGGGTGCTGCACGACTGGATGACCGAACACAGTCCGCGCACCGCCGAACTGTTCCCGATCGAACGCATGCGCGCCCTGCGCGAGCAGGTGTTCGCCGAGCACCCGGAACTGGTCCACGACCTCGGCGCGCTGCGCCGGCTGACCCTGCAGCATGCGCTGGCGCGGAGCGGCGCGGATCCGGCGCTGCTGGAGCCCGCTTACGAGGCGTTCTACGCCGCCCGCAACCAGGTCGAGTGCTACCCGGACGCCATCGACGCACTGATGCGCATCGCCGCGCGGGTGCCGGTGGCCGCGGTGACCAACGGCAATGCCGATCTCGAACGGATTGGCCTGGCCCGGCACTTCGTGTTCCAGCTGGGCGCGCGCGAACACGGCGCGGCCAAGCCGGAGCCGGGCATCTTCCACGCCGCCTGCGAGCGCCTGGGCGTGCCGCCCGCGCAGGTGCTGCACGTGGGCGACCATATCGATCTGGACGTGGTCGGCGCGGCGCGCGCGGGCCTGCGCACCTGCTGGCTCAACCGGGTCGATCACGTCGACCACCTGGCCGGCTGGCCGCATCCGGATCCGCTGCCGGATCTGGAATTCCCCACCCTCGCCGCACTGGCCGACTGGCTGGATGCCCACCCCGATTTCGCCACGGAGCATGCCCGCGCATGAACCTTTCCCCCGCTTACACCCAGGACGCTTCCCAGGCCCGCCCGCTGCATGTCGTCGAGCGCGGCGGCTGGGAAAGCTGGCGCGACGCCCAGCCCGCCGCCGTGCGCGCCTGGCTGGAAGCGCAGCACTTCACCGCCGCGCCGGGCTCGCTCGCGCTGCTGCCCGGCGGCGATGGATTGGCCGGCGCGATCATCGGCGTGGGCGACCCGCTGGATCCCTACAGCTACGGCCATGCGCCGTTCGGCCTGCCCGCCGGCGACTGGCAGGTCGCGCACGATGCGGACGCCGGCACCCGCGCGGCGATGCAGTTGGGCTGGGGCCTGGGCAGCTACCGCTTCAGCCGCTACAAGACGCCGCCGCGCGCGCCGGCCCGGCTGGTGCTGGGCGAGATCGACGGCGAGGCGCAGGATCTGCTGACCGCCAGCCTGCGCGTGCGCGACTGGGTGAACACGCCGACCGAGCACATGGGGCCGGAGCAGCTGGAAGCCGAGGCGCGCGCGATCGCGCAGGCGCACGGCGCGGACATCGACGTCATCGCCGGCGACGACCTGCTGGCGCGGAACTTCCCCGCGATCCACGCGGTCGGCCGCGCCTCGCACCGCGCGCCGCGCCTGATCGTCCTGCAATGGGGCGACTTGGCGCATCCGCACGTGGCGCTGGTCGGCAAGGGCGTGTGCTTCGATACCGGCGGCCTGGACATCAAGCCCGCGGACGGCATGCGCAACATGAAGAAGGACATGGGCGGCGCCGCGCACGCGCTGGCGCTGGCCGGGCTGGTGATGGCGCGGCGACTGCCGGTGCGGCTGACCCTGCTGGTGCCGGCGGTGGAGAACAGCATCGGCCCGGATGCGTTCCGGCCGGGCGAAATCATCGCCACCCGCAAGGGCATCAGCGTGGAGATCGACAACACCGACGCCGAGGGCCGGGTGATCCTGTGCGACGCGCTCACCTATGCCGGCGAGCAATCGCCGGAGATCGTGCTGGACTTCGCCACCCTCACCGGCGCGGCGCGGATCGCGCTGGGGCCGGATCTGCCGGCGCTGTTCGCCAATGACGACGCGCTGGCCAACGACTGGATCGCCGCCGGCGATCGCATGCGCGATCCGGTCTGGCGGATGCCGTTGTGGCGTCCCTACCTGCGCTACCTGACCAGCAACGTGGCGGATCTGGCCAACGCCGGTTCGCGCATGGCCGGCGCGGTCACCGCCGCGCTGTACCTGGAACGCTTCCTGCCGGCGGCCCAGAAGTGGGCGCATCTGGACGTGTACGCCTGGAACGACAGCGACCGCCCGGGCCGTCCGGCCGGTGGCGAAGCGCTGGCGCTGCGCAGCGCCTATGCGCTGCTGAAGGCGCGCTACGCCTGATGCGCCGGCGCGCCGCCGGCTTCGGCGGCCGCTTCCACCCGATCCCGGCCCTTGCGCTTGGCGTGGTACAGCGCCTGGTCGGCCAGGTGGATCAACTGCTCGCCCTCGCGGCCGTGGCGCGGGAAGGCGGCGATGCCGATCGACACGGTGACCGCCGGCAGCTCCTGGCCCATGTGGCGGATGCGCATCGCGCCCACCGCCGCGCGGATGCTCTCGGCGCGTTCGCGCGCGGTCTCCAGATCGGTCTCGGGCAGGATCAGGGTGAATTCCTCGCCGCCGTAGCGGCAGGCGATGTCCTCGGCGCGCGCCAGCTTCAACAGCAACTGGCCGAAACCCGACAGCAGGGTGTCGCCACCCACGTGGCCGTGCAGATCATTGAAGGCCTTGAAGTGATCCAGGTCCATCATCATCACGCTCAGCGGCAGGCCGCGCCGCTCGCAGCGGGCCAGTTCGCGCGCCAGTGACTCTTCCAGGTAGCGGCGGTTGAACAGGCCGGTCAACGGTTCGCGGATGGACTGGATGCGCAGGCGTTCCTGCAGGTCGAGGTTGGACAGCGCCATCGACAGCTGTTCGGCCGCGGTCTCGACCAGATCCTGGCGCGCCAGGAAGGCGTCGTCATGGCTGGACAGGTACAGCAGGCCGAGTTGGGTGCCCTGCGCGATCAGCGGAATGCACGCGGTGGTTGGCGTGGCATGCAGCGCGGGCGCCACCAGATGCGTGCAGCCGAGCATCTCCGCGTGCGCGCGATGCACGTGCGGCTGCCCGCGGCGCAGTGCCCAGCACGCTTCCAGCGGGAACATCGCGCCGCTGTGCAGGGCATGTTCGCCCCAGTGCGCCACTTCCTCGGCGTAATCCTGCGAGGCGCGGATGCGGTACAGCGTGCCGCCCGCGTGCGGCAGCAGGCGGGAAAAATGCTGGGTCGCGAGGCGGATGGCTTCCTCGCCGCGCACGCAGCTCTGCAGCATGCCGCTGTAGCGGCTGAGGTCGTTGAGGTCGGCGCCGTGCTCTTCCAGTTTCTCGATGGTGACCATCAATTGCCGGCGCGCATCGCGGCTGGCCGCCTCGGCGCGGGCGCGGCGGCGGATCTCGCCGACCAGCAGCCAGTACACCAGCCCGACCACCGCCAGGCCCAGCGGGATGCCGAGCAGCGCCAGCCCGCGCAGCAGGTTGGCGCTGTCGCGGCTGGAACGCGCGCGCTGCGCCAGCAGGTCGCGCTCGGCGGCGACCAGCGCCTCCGCCTGGTCACGGATGTTCACCGACGCCTGGCGCACCTCATGGGTGATGGAACGCTGCGCGGCGGCCAGGCCACCCAGCCGGTAATTGCCGAGCGTGGCTTCCATCTGCGACAGCCGGCGCAGGATTTCGATCCGCCACGCGGTGACCCGGCGGCTCTGGTCGGGGTTGTCGCGGACCAGCTGCTGCAGGCGGGTAATCGCATGCGGCAGTTCATCGCGGCTGCGCGCGTAGTCGGCCAGGTAAGTGACGTTGCCGGTGAGCAGGTAGCCGCGCTGCGCCGACTCGCCGTCGTGCATGGCGGCTTCGATGGTCCCGATCAGCGCGATCACCTCGTTGGTATGGCTGACGCGATTGGCATCGGAAATGAAGCGCTGCGCGCCGTAGAACACGCCCGCGCCGATGGCGGCGAAAATCAGCGCGGCGGCGAACAGGCCCACTCGATTGGCTTGGGGTGATGTCACGGTATGCGTCGCGCCGGTTCGGTAACGGACCCAGCCTAAGCACAGGCACCGGATGCGACAATCCCACCGACCTCGTTATGGAACCTGCGGCACAGCCTGTCCTCCATCGCGGGCGGCGCGGAATGCCGCGCAGTCCATCGAATGATCAGGGCGATCCGCGTTTTGCTCATCGCCCGCCGCGGCCATTCCAGCCGGATCCGGAATCCGCACATACGCCGACGAATGGGGAAGCCGCGATTACGCCCGCGGCTACAGCAGGCCGCGCTGGCGGGCCAGTCGATAGGCCTCGATGCGGTTGCTCACGCCCAGCTTGCCAATCGCCTCGGACAGATAGTTGCGCACGGTGCCCTGCGAAAGATTGAGCTGGCGCGCGATGTCGCCGGCCGACAGGCCTTCGCCGGCCATCCGCAGCACCTGGCGCTCGCGGTCGTTGAGCGGATCGGCTTCGTTCCACGCCTCCAGCGCCAGTTGCGGATCGATGGCGCGGCCCCCGGCGTGGACCTTGCGCAGCGCGGCGGCCAACCGGTCCGCGGGCGCATCCTTGAGCAGGTAACCCGACACGCCCGCATCCAGCGCGCGGCGCAGGTAGCCGGCGCGGGCGAAGGTCGTGACGATCACCACCCGCGTGGGCCATTCGTGGCGCTGGATGCGCTGTGCCAGTTCGAGCCCGGTCAGGCCGGGCATCTCGATGTCGGTGACCAGCAGATCAGGACGCAGGCGTTGCAGTTCGCGCCAGGCCGATTCGCCGTCGGCGGCGGTGCCGACGACCTCGATGTCCGCCTCCAGGTTCAACAGCGCGGCCAGCGCGCCGCGCAGCATCGCCTGATCCTCGGCCAGCAACACCCGGATCATGCGCGTGGCGATTCGATCGAGCGCGGGGCGTGCGGCATGAAGCGGTTCCTCACTGCGCGGCCAGCAAGGATGCCGCGCCGGCCGGCGGCGACGCCAGCGGCGCGGCCGGCAGGCTGGCTTCCACCACCGTGCCGCGTCCCGGGCGCGCGTCGATGCGCAGGCTGCCTCCCAGCGCTTCCAGGCGCTCGCGCATGCCGCTCAGTCCGTTGCCGGGCACGATGTCGCCGCCGCGGCCGTTGTCCTCGATCCGCAGCAGCAGCCGATCGGCGGCCTGTTCCAGTTCCACCCGCGCGGTGCTGGCGCGGGCATGGCGTTGCAGGTTGGTCACCGCCTCGCGCACGGTCAGCGCCAGCACGGTCTCCTGTTCCGGCGCCAACGGCGGAATCCCGGCCGGGCAGGCCAGCGCCACGCCGTCGGATTCCAGCAACAGCCGCGCGGACGCCAGCTCCGCCGCCAGTCCGGCCGCGCGGATGCCGGTCACCGCGCTGCGCACCTGCGCCAGCGCATCGCGCGCGACCCGGCTGACTTCGTCGATCTCGCGCCGGGCGGCCAGCGGATCCCGGTCCAGCAGCTTGCCCGCCAGATCCGATTTCAGCGCCACCAGCGAGAGCGTATGCCCCAGCAGATCGTGCAGGTCCCGGCCGATGCGCTCGCGCTCGGCCATCGCCGCCAGCCGGCGCACTTCCTCGTGGCTGAGCATCAGCGCCGCGTCGGCCTGGGCCCTGCGGGCGAAGCTGATGTTCATCAGGCCCACCGCAAGGCCGACCATGAGCGTGCTGGCCAGGTAGATCAGCGGCCAGCCCAGCAGCATCCATTCCACCGAATAGGCGGCCAGCAGGGCGAGCATCCAGCTCACCGCGGGGCGGGTGCGGCCGGTGAACGCCATGAAGGCGCAGGCGTAGATCATGTAGCTCTGCGCGCCGGGATTGAACGGGGTCAACGCATAGCCCAGCGCCGCCATGCCCAGCGCGTTGATCAGCATGTGGCGGCGATCGCGGTAGTAGGCGCTGTAGAACAGCACCAGGAATAGCGCGTAGCTGGCCAGGGTCGGCCACAGCCAGTGCGGGAACGACGCCGGGTTGGACATCGGCGTGACGAAGATCCAGATGGACCAGATCAGCATCAGCAGCGGAAACCAGCGTCCCCTGCCGCGCCCGCGCTGTTCGTTGCGCCGCCCGTGCAGGTTCGACAGCGAGTTCTCGGACGTGGGCAGGCAGTACATGAACATGCGGATTCTCCGGAACGGAAGCGCCGCTCAGGCGGGGCGCGCCAGCCGCCGCCAGGCCAGCAGGCCGAAGGCGACGGTGACGATCGCCAGCACGGCCAGGTGCGGCCCCCACGGCTGGCCGGTGTCCTGGCCCACGATCCGCAGCGCGATCGCGGCCAGATGATACGCCGGCCACAACTGCGCCAGCGACGCCAGCGTCGGAGGCAACATGCCCAGCGGCACCCACAGGCCGGACAGGAACGCCATCGGCAGATAGATCAGGTTGATCACCGCCGGCGCGCCCTGTGCGCCGACGATACCGCCCAGCCACAGACCGATCGCGGCGAACGGCAGCACGCCCAGGACGTTGGTCGCCAGCAGCGCCATCCACTGCCACGGCGACAGCGACACGCCGGCCAGCCCCGCGGCGATCGCGGCCAGCAGGACCGACACCGCGGTGGCGAAGATCATCGCCATCGCGGTCTTGGCCAGCAGGTACGCGGCCGGCGGCATCGGCAGCGCGCGCTTGAGTGCCAGCAGGCCGCCTTCGCGATCCAGCGCCACGCTGGCGCCGAAGCCGAAGAGCGCCACGCCCATCACCCCGAACACGCCATAGGTCGCCAGGAAATAGCGTGCGGCCACGTGGCCACCGCGATGGGATCCCAGCAACACCCCGAACAGCAGGTAGAACAGCGCCGGGAACAGCAGCGTGGGCAGCGAGAACGAGGGCGTGCGCAGCAGGCGCAGGAATTCGTAGCGGGCTTCCAGCAGGTAGGCGCGCAGCGGCGTGCGCGCGCCGGCGGTGGCGGCGTCCATCAGGCCGCCTCCTGTTCGCGGGCCTGCCGGGTGAGGCCGAGGAAGGCCTCGGCCAGCCCCGCGCGGGCCACCTCCAGTTCGGCCAGATCGGCATCGCCGGCCAGCAGGCGGCGGACCACCGGTTCGGCCAGATCAGCGACGATCTCCAGCCGCCCGCCGTCCTGCCGCACGCCGCGCACCTGCGGCCAGCCCGCCACGATCTCCGCCGGCAGCGCGGTCAGGCAGCGGATGCGCCGCTGCGCCACCCGCGCCCGCACCTCGGCCACGCTGCCCTCGGCGATCACGCGCCCGCGATCGATCACGCTGACGCGGTCGGCCAGTGCCTCGGCTTCTTCCAGGTAATGGGTGGTCAACAGCACCGCGCAGCCGCCGGCGACCAGTTCGCGGATCGCCTTCCACAGGGTGTGGCGCGCTTCGATGTCCAGGCCGGTGGTGGGCTCGTCGAGGAACAGCAACCGCGGCCGGCCGCAGATCGCCAGCGCGAACTGCACCCGCCGCTGCTGCCCGCCGGAAAGCTGGCCGTAGCGGCGTTCCAGCAGGCCGCCGAGACCGGCCATCGCCACGCAGTCGGTGACGCTGCGCGGGGCCGGGTAATAGCTGCGGGTCAGATCCAGCAGTTCGCGCACTTTCAGCGCGTCCGGGATACCGGCGCGCTGCAGCATCACGCCGATTTGCCGGCGCACCGCCGCGGTGCCGGGTGCCTGGCCGAACACGCGGGCTTCGCCGCCGTCGGGCTGCTGCAGGCCGAGCAGGATCGCGATCGCGGTGGTCTTGCCGGCGCCGTTGGGTCCCAGCAGCGCCAGCAGGCGTCCCGGTGCCAGCGCCAGGTCCAGTCCGGCCAGCGCGGTGACCACGCCGTGCCGTTTGTGCACCGCGCGCAGGCGGGCCGGCTCGCATTGCGATGTCGGCGGAAAATCCATGCTCGCGTCTCCCGCGGTGTCCACGATGACGCCAGCGTAGGCCGCCACCGCCGCGCCCGGCAGTGGCGGCCCTCATGCGCGGCGGATGACAGCTGTCACTTGGACCTTCCGCCGTCCGCGGGCATCCTTGTGCGCCCGCCGTCAGGAGGCGGACGGACTCCACTGGCCCATCAGATGACTTCCGGCAACTGGGCCGGGTTAATCTTGCCGGTCACACTTCCCGCCCTCGCCCGTCTGGACCAGCGATGAACAATTCCGCCGATCTGCTGAAGGAACTCCGCATCGATCGCAAGGCCGCGCCGCCGGAACCCCCGTCGCGCCGCGGCCTGTGGATCGGGTTGGGCGTGGCCGTGCTGGTGCTGCTGCTGGCGCTGGGCGCCTGGTTCGCGTTCGGGCGCGACACGGGCATCGAGGTGAAGACCGCCGTGGCCACCGCGATCGGCAACGGCGGCGGCAGCGGTTCCTCCTCGGTGCTGGACGCCACCGGTTACGTGGTCGCGCGGCGCATGGCCACGGTCTCGGCCAAGGTCACCGGCAAGGTCCAGGAAGTGCTGATCGAGGAAGGCATGCGGGTCGAGGAAGGCCAGGTGCTGGCGCGGCTGGAGCCGATCGACGCCGAAGCCGAACGCGCGCTCGCGGAAAGCCAGTTGCAGGCCGCGCGCAGCCAGAGCGTGGGCGTGCAGGCGCAGTTGAAGGAAGCCGAGGCCAACGTGCGCCGGCTGGGCCAATTGGTGTCGCAGCAACTGGTGTCGAAGGCGCAGTACGACCAGGCCGTGGCTGAACGCGATTCGCTGCGGGCGCAGGGTGTCACCGCGCAGCGCAACGAGCGGGCCGCCGCCGATCGCCTGCGCATCGCCGACATCGGCAGGGACAACACCGTGGTGCGCGCGCCGTTCGCCGGCGTGGTCATCGCCAAGGCCGCGCAGCCGGGCGAAATCGTGTCGCCGCTGTCGGCCGGCGGCGGTTTCACCCGCACCGGCATCGGCACCATCGTCGACATGGATTCGCTGGAAGTGGAAGTGGACGTGGGCGAGGCCTTCATCGGCCGGGTGCAGCCGAAGATGCCGGTGGAAGCCACCCTCAACGCCTATCCGGACTGGAAGATCCCGGCCGAAGTCATCGCCATCATTCCCACCGCCGATCGCGGCAAGGCCACGGTGAAGGTGCGCATCGCGATCAAGGCGAAGGATCCGCGCATCGTGCCGGACATGGGCGTGAACGTGAGCTTCCTGGAGACCGCGCAGCCGGCCCGGGATGCCGCGCCGCAGCCGCAGGGCGTGCGGGTGCCGGCCGCCGCCATCGCCGAGCGCGGCGGCCGGCAGGTCGCCTTCGTGGTGAACCGCGAGCAGCGCGCCGAACAGCGCGCGCTCCAGATCGGCCCGCTGATGGGTAACGACCGCCAGGTCCGTTCCGGGCTGGCGGCCGGAGAGAACGTCGTACTGGATCCGCCCGCCGAACTGCAGGACGGCGGACGCGTGCGCACGGCCGGCAAGTAATCCCGCCGGCCGCACGCGCGGCATCGAATCCGGACGCGCGGGCCCGGTCGAATCCGGGCCCAACCGTCCGTCGTATACCTGTCGGGACCGCCGGCGGCACGCGCCGTGGTGCCGGCGGAGGAAATCCCACCACCACGCCGGGACCGCCCGGCCATGAGGAGTTGCCATGTCGTCCCTGGTTTCGATCCGCAATCTCACCAAGACCTACCAACGCGGTCCGGAGAAGGTCCATGTGCTGCATGGCCTGGATCTGGACATCGGCCGCGGCGACTTCGTCGCCCTGATGGGGCCGTCCGGTTCGGGCAAGACCACCCTGCTCAACCTGATCGGCGGGCTGGACTCGCCGACCTCCGGCGACATCGAGATCGACGGCGAGCACATCAACCGGCTCAGCGCGGGCCAACTGTCGCAGTGGCGCAGCCACCACGTCGGCTTCGTGTTCCAGTTCTACAACCTGATGCCGATGCTGACCGCGCAGAAGAACGTCGAGCTGCCGCTGCTGCTGACCAAGCTCGGTGCCGCCCAGCGCAAGCGCAACGCCGAAATCGCGCTGCAACTGGTCGGCCTGGCCGAGCGCAAGTCGCACCGCCCGAACGAATTGTCCGGCGGCCAGCAGCAGCGCGTGGCGATCGCCCGGGCCATCGTGTCCGATCCCACCCTGCTGATCTGCGACGAACCGACCGGCGACCTGGATCGCCAGTCGGCGGAGGAAATCCTCGGCCTGCTGCAGACGCTCAACCGCGAGCACGGCAAGACCATCGTGATGGTGACCCACGATCCGAAGGCGGCGGAGTACGCATCGCACACGCTGCATCTGGACAAGGGCACCCTGGTCGAACAAGTGCAACACGCCTGAGCGCGGGAGCGTCTGCCATGAAATATCTCCATCTGATCTGGGCGGAACTGTTCCGCCGCAAGACGCGCACCATCCTCACCCTGGTCTCGATCCTGGCCGCGTTCCTGCTGTTCGGCATGCTCAACGGCGTGCGCGAGAGCTTCGACCAGGCCGGCCAGAGCGCGCAGGGCGCCAAGCGCCTGCAGACCGGTTCGCGGCTGTCGTTCATCGACACCCTGCCGCTGTCGCTCAACGATCGCATCGCGCGCACCGAGGGCGTCACCGCGGTCACCTACGCCAACTGGTTCGGCGGCGCCTACCAGGATGCGCGCAACCAGATTTTCAGCTTCGCGGTGGCACCGAACTACCTGGACCTGTATCCGGAAATCGAAGTGGATCCGGCCCAGCGCCAGGCGTTCGCGCAGACCCGCACCGGCATCCTGGTCGGCGAGGGACTGATGAAGCGTTTCGGCTGGAAGGTCGGGCAGAAGATTCCGCTGCTCTCGACCATCTTCCCCAACCGCGACGGCAGCAAGAACTGGTCGTTCGACATCGTCGGGGTGATGAAGCCCAAGGACAAGGCGGCCGGCGGCTGGTACGACCAGATGCTGCTGATGCACTGGAAGTACTTCGACGAATCCTCGCCCTACAACCGCGGTTCGGTCGGCTGGTACGTGAGCGGCGTGGCCGACGTCAACCAGGCCGATCGCGTGGCCAAGGCCATCGATGCGCTGTCGGCCAACTCCGACCATGAAACCAAGACCCAGACCGAAGCGGCGGCCACGGCCTCGTGGATGAAGCAGATGGCCGACATCGGCCTGATCGTCGGTTCGATCATGGGCGCGGTGTTCTTCACCCTGTTGCTGCTGACCGGCAACACGATGGCGCAGGCGGTGCGCGAGCGCATCCCGGAACTGGCCGTGCTCAAGACGCTGGGCTTCAGCAACGGCAGCGTGCTGGCGCTGGTGCTCGCCGAATCGGTGCTGCTGGTGCTGATCGGCGGCGTGCTGGGCCTGGGCCTGGCCGCGCTGCTGGGTCCGGTGCTGTCCGCCGGCAGCGGCGGCGTGATCAACATGCCGCCGGTGGGCGCGCGGAGCTGGGCGATGGGGCTGGGCCTGATGCTCGCCATCGGCCTGCTGGTGGGTGCCCTGCCCGCGCTGCGGGCGATGCGCCTGAACATCGTCGACGCCCTGACCGGCCGATAGGAGCACACACATGGGTATTCTCAAATCATTCCTGCGCGGCCTGGGACTGTTCCTGCTGGTCATCGTCGGCATCGCCGCGTGGCTGGCGCTGCCGTGGCCGTTCCTGCTCGGGCTGGCGGTGATCTTCCTGGCCTGGATGTTCTTCACCCGGCGCGGCCGCCAGACCGGTTCGGTCACCCAGGTGGGACTGAGCACGCTGGGACAACGCATCGGATCCTCGTCGGTGATCGTGATCGGCATCGCCGGCGTGGTCGCGGTGCTGGTGGCCCTGCTGGCGATGGCCGAGGGCTACCGCGAAACCCTGCGCAAGAGCGGCGGCGAGGACAGCGCGATCGTCCTGCGCGGCGCATCGGCGGCGGAAGTCATGTCCACCCTGATGCACGACAGCGTCAACGTCATCAGCCAGGCGCCGGGCATCGCCCGCGATGCGCAGGGCCGCGCGCTGGTGTCGCCGGAGCTGGTGGTCGCGGCCAACCTGCCGATCAAGGGCGGCTTGCCCGACGAGGACGGCAGCGTGCAGTTGCGCGGCGTCGGCGAGGCGGCGTGGACGGTGCGCCCGAACGTGACGATCACCGCCGGCCGCAAGTTCGCCACCGGCCGCCGCGAACTGGTCGCCGGCAGCGGCGCGCAGCGCCAGTTCGCCGGACTGGAACCCGGCCGGCAGGTGCGCCTGGGCAACCAGACCTGGGACGTGGTCGGCATCTTCCACTCCGGCGATGCGATGGACTCGGAACTGTGGGCCGATGCGGAAGTGGTGGCCACCACCTATCGCCGCGGCAGCTCGCGCACGTCGGTGACCGCCAAGCTGGTCAACGCCGACGCATTCAAGGGCTTCAAGGAAGCCCTGTCCAGGGATCCGCGCCTGGACGTGGACGCCAGCACCACCCTGGACTACTTCAGCAAGCAGTCCGAAGGCATGACCAAGGTGATCCGGATCATCGGCATGGTGGTCGGCGGCATCATGGCCATCGGTGCGGTGTTCGGCGCGCTCAACACCATGTTCGCCACCGTCGCCACCCGCGCCCGCGAAATCGCCACGCTGCGCGCGATCGGCTTCCGCGGCGTGCCGGTGGTGATCGCGGTGATGCTGGAAACCATGCTGCTGGCGTTGCTGGGCGGGTTGCTGGGCGGCGTGCTGGCGTGGCTGATCTTCAACGGCTTCACCGCCTCCACGATTGCCGGCGGCGTCGGCCAGTTGACCTTCGAATTCAAGGTCTCGCCGGAAGTGCTGTGGACCGGCATCAAGTGGGCGCTGGCGATAGGGTTCGTCGGCGGCCTGTTCCCGGCCCTGCGCGCGGCGCGGCTGCCGGTGACCGAGGCGCTGCGCGCGGCCTGATCCTCCGCGCGATGGCAAAAGGAAACGGCCGGCGCATGCCGGCCGTTTCCTTTCATCCGGGAGGAACCTCGCGATCGTCCACCCAGCCGTCGCGCCGCGCGGCGGCCAGGTCGTCGGGCGTGTCGATGTCGTGCGCCAGTGCGGGGGCGTCCAGCAGCGCGATGTGTCCCGGCGCGCGCGCCGCGAGCAGGTGGCGGAGGCCGCGATCGCCGCGCAGATCCATCGCCTGCGCCAGCAGTTCCGGCGGCACCAGCACCGGAATGCCGCGCGCGTCGCCGTGCCGGGTGGCGGCGCAACCGCGCGCCGCGAAGCCTTCGCGCAAGGCATGCAGGTGCGCGGCCTCCAGCGCGGGCTGATCGCAGGCCAGCAACAGGCAGGGTCGCGCCGCTTCGGCGAGTGCGGCCGCCGCCACGCGCAGGCTGCTCCCCAGCCCTTCTTCCCAATCGGCGTTGACGTGGATCGCCACCGGCAGATCCCGCACCGCCGCGATGACGCCGTCGGCGTGGCCGCCCGCGATCAGCAACAGGCGATGCGGCGCCGTGGCCGCCGCCAGGCGCACGCAGCGACGGACCAGCGTTTCGCCTCCGCGCAACAGCAGTTGCTTGGGCTGGCCGAGCCGGCGGCTGCCGCCGGCCGCCAGCACCACCGCGTCGTGCGCGAAGGTCATGCCGGCGCGCCGGCCAGCACCGCCTGCAACTGCGCGGCGATGCTCAGGGCGATCGCTTCCGGCCCCTGCCCGCCCAGGCGCAGTCCCACCGGCGAACGCAGGCGATGGCGCAGGCGCTCGCGCGTCGCGGGCGGCAGCACCTTGAACAGATCGTCCCGGCGCCGGCCCGGCCCGAGCAGGCCGATGAAGGGCAGGTCGGTTTCGGCCAGCGCGGCCAGCGCTTCCCGATCCAGTTCGAAATGATGGTGCATGACCAACGCGGCCCCGTGGCCGTCTGCGCGCGCCGCCGCTTCGGTGGGCGACGCGTCCCAGGCCCGATCCGCCACCGCCGCCGCGGGTCGCCAGCGGGGACGCCGCTCGGCCACGGTGACCCGCCAACCCAGTTCGCGCAGCCAGGGCACCAGCAGCGGCGTCTCCGGTCCGGCACCGAAAACCAGCACCCGCGGCGCCGCGCGGATGACCAGCGCATGGCCGCCCGGACGCGGCGCGTCGGCGCCCGGCGCGATCGGCATCCGCCATCGCGCGGACAACCCGCCCACCCGCGCGTGGATCCCGCCGTCGGCGGCGAAGGACCAGTGCAGCGCATCGCTGCCCTGCCGCCATGCATCCAGCAGCGGCGCGAGGCCATCGAGCCGCGCCAGCGGCAGCAACGCGAGGTGCAGGCGTCCGCGACAACCCACCGCCGATCCGGACAGCAGGTCCTCGTCGTCGCGGGTGTCGATCTCCATCCAGTCCAGCGTGCCCGCGTCGGCGGCGGCCAGCGCGCGGCGCTGGATGTCCGGCTCCAGGCAACCGCCGCTCAGCCAGCCGGCCTGTCCCTCGCGGGCGCCGAACAGCGCGACCGCGCCGGCATGCACGTAGGTCGATCCCTCGGTGTCGACCACCACCGCCAGCGCCGCGCCGCCCTCGCCGGCCGTCGCCGCCCGCAGGGCGGCTTCCCACACCTTGCGCTGGCTGGACATGGCACTCCGAAAAAGGTCGCCGGACGGCTTGGCAATGTCGCATCCGCGGGCGTAATGTGCCAACTCCCCCGCCGACGCCAGGGAACGACATGAAGCTGCACGTGAATGGTTCCGAGCACGATGTCGAAGCACCGCCCGACATGCCGCTGCTCTGGGTCCTGCGGGACCTGCTGAAACTCACCGGCACCAAGTTCGGTTGCGGCATCGCCCAATGCGGCGCCTGCACCGTGCACATCGACGGCACGCCGCTGCGCGCCTGCGTCACCCCGGTGTCGGCGGTGGCGGGCAAAAAGATCACCACCATCGAAGGCCTGTCGCCGGACGGACGCCATCCGGTGCAGCGGGCGTGGGCGGAACTGGACGTGGTGCAGTGCGGTTACTGCCAGTCCGGCCAGATCATGTCCGCCGCCGCGCTGCTGGCGGTGGTGCCCAGTCCCAGCGATCAGGACATCGACCAGGCGCTGGCGGGCAACCTCTGCCGCTGCGGCACCTACCCGCGCATCCGCGCGGCGGTGCATCGCGCGGCGCAACTGGCCAAGGCCTGATTCCTTCCCCGCACCGGGCCTCGCGGCCCGGCGCCTGATCGGAGAACGTTCGTGGACGCCATGCCTGCGGATTCCGTCGCTTCCTCTTCCCGCCGCCAGTTCCTCAAGGCCGGCGTCGTCCTCGGCGGTGGCCTGGTCATCGGTTTCATCGTGCCGGCCGCCGGCCGCTTCGCACTGGCGCAGAATGCCGCCGCGCCGGTCGCGGTGGCGCCGTTCGCGCCCAACGCCTTCCTGCGCATCGCCGCCGACGACAGCGTCACCGTGCTGCTGTCGCATTCGGAAATGGGCCAGGGCATCTGGACCACGCTGCCGATGCTGATCGCCGAGGAACTGGATGCGGACTGGACGAAAATGAAGGTCGAGCACGCGCCCGCCGCGCCGGCCTACGCGCATACCGCCTTCGGCATGCAGATGACCGGCGGTTCGACCAGCACCTGGTCCGAATTCGATCGCTACCGGATGGCCGGCGCCACCGCGCGCGCGCTGCTGTTGCAGGCCGCCGCGCAACGCCTGGGCGTACCGGTGGCGGAACTGAAGACCGAGAACGGCGCGGTCGTGCTGGGCGACCAGCGCCTGCGCTACGGCGAACTGGCCGATGCCGCCGGACAACTCAAGGCACCGGATCCGAAAACGCTCGCACTCAAGGATCCCAAGGACTGGAAACTGATCGGCAAGGGCGCCAAGCGCCTGGACACGCCGGAGAAAATCACCGGACGCGCGGTGTTCGGCATGGACGTGCAGTTCGACGGCCTGCTCACCGCGGTCGTCGCGCGCGCGCCGGTGTTCGGCGGCACGGTGAAGTCCTTCGATGCCGCCGCCGCCAGGGCGGTGCCCGGCGTGCGCGACGTGGTCCAGGTGCCGAGCGGCGTGGCGGTGATCGCCGATCACTACTGGGCCGCCCTGCAGGGCCGCAACGCGCTGCAAGTGGACTGGGACCCCGGCGCGCACGCGGATCTGGACAGCGCGCGTTTGCGCGAGCAGTTCTCGGCGCTGGCGCGCACGCCCGGCGCGGTCGCGGTGCAGGCCGGCGATGCCGCCGCGGCGATGGCGCAGGCGGCCAAGGTGGTGGAAGTCGAATACAGCGTGCCCTACCTGGCGCACGCGCCGATGGAGCCGCTGAACTGCACGGTGAAGATCGACGCGGGCGGTTGCGACATCTGGACCGGTACCCAGTTCCAGACCGTCGACCAGCAGGTCGCCGCGCGCATCACCGGCCTGAAGCCGGAACAGATCCGCATCCACACCACCTTTCTCGGCGGCGGCTTCGGCCGGCGCGCGACGCCAGTGTCGGATTTCGTGTCCGAAGCGGTGGAAGTGGCCAAGGCCGCCAAGGCACCGGTCAAGACGGTATGGCCGCGCGAGGACGACGTGCGCGGCGGCTATTACCGTCCGGCCTACGTGCAGCGCGCCAAGGTGGGGCTGGCCGCCGACGGCACGCCGGTGGCGTGGCAACAGGTGATGGTCGGCCAATCGATCACCACCGGCACGCCGTTCGAGCCGTTCACGGTGAAGAACGGCATCGACGCGACCTCGGTGGAGGGCGTCGCCGATTCGCCCTACGTGCTGGGCACGCCCGCGCACCGGGTGGATCTGCATTCGCCGGAGACCGGCATCCCGGTGCTGTGGTGGCGCTCGGTGGGACACAGCTACAACGGCTTCGTGATGGAAAGCCTGGTGGACGAACTGGCGCACGCGGCGGGGCAGGATCCGCTCGCCTACCGCCAGCGCCTGCTGAAGGATCATCCGCGCCACCTCGCGGCACTGAACCTGGCGGCGGAGAAATTCGGCTGGGGCAAGCCGGCGGCGAAGGGGCGCGGCCACGGCATCGCGGTGCACGAATCCTTTGGCAGCTATGTCGCGCACGCGGCGGAAGTGTCGGTGGACGATGGCGTCATCAAGGTCCATCGCGTGGTCTGCGCGATTGATTGCGGGCTGGCGGTGAATCCGGACAACGTCAGGGCGCAGCTGGAAAGCGGGCTGGCGTTCGGCCTGGGCGCGGCGTTGCACGGGCGCATCACGTTCAAGGACGGTCGCGTGGAGCAGTCCAACTACCACGACTATCCGGTGCTGCGCTTGCCCGAGATGCCGGTGGTGGAAGTGCACATCGTGCCGAGCACGGAGAAAATGGGCGGCGTCGGCGAACCCGGCACGCCGCCGATCGCGCCCGCGGTCGCCAACGCGGTGTTCGCCCTCACCGGCCAGCGCCTGCGCGATCTGCCCTTCAGCCTGGCGCCCGCCGCCAGGCCCGCCTGAGGCGCTTCGACGATGCGCGCCGCCGCCCTCTTCTCCCTCGTCCTGCTGTCGCTGCTGCTGGCGGCGTGTGGTCCGCGCATCAGCGCCGAACAGAAGGCGCAGGCATTGCAGGCCTTCGCCACCGTCGAGCAGGTGTTCCAGCATCCACGCTGCAGCAACTGCCACATTCCCGGCGATCAACCGCTGCAGTTCGACAGCCAGACCCCGCACATGATGAACGTGGTGCGCGGCCCCGAGGGCAAGGGCGCGCCGGGACAACCCTGTTCGACCTGCCACGGCGAAGCCAATCCGCCCGCCGGCTACAGCGCGCACGCGCCGCCGGGCGCGCCGCACTGGCAGTTGCCGCCACCGGATCACAAGATGGCGTGGATCGGCCTGCCGGCCCACGAGCTGTGCGCGATGATCCAGGACCGCAAGCGCAACGGCGATCGCGACATGCCGGCGCTGATCAAGCACGTCGCCGAGGACAAGCTGGTGCTGTGGGGTTGGAATCCCGGCGGCAGCCGCGCCCCGGTACCGGTCCCGCACGATCGGTTCGTCGCCGCCTTCAGGACCTGGGCCGACGCCGGCGCGCCCTGCCCCGCGCCGTAACGCCGTGCGCATCGTTCGCTCCGTGGCGCCGAGCGCGCCCGGCGCGCGGCCCGATTCCACCACGAAACACCCCGCCACGTCCGCGCCCGCCAGGCAACTCCCGGCTTAACCGTCATCTTTCTGTCATCGTTCTGCGATAGCGGCGGCCGGCGCGCGCCGGTAAGGTGCGCGACCGCTGTCCCTCCCCCGAAGATCGCCATGCTGCTGCGCCTGATCGCGCTGGCCTGCGTCTGCCTGTCGCTGGTCGGCTTCACCACTGCCCATCTGCCCGCCCTCTCGCTGGGCGAACGCCTGGCCGCGCCCGGCGGCGTCTCGCCGCTGCTGCCGCGCGATCGCATCGAGGCACTGTTCGCACGCCTGCCGCATCGCGACGGCTTCGTGCCGGTCGACGGCGTGCCGCTGTACTGGCGCGCGATCGATCCGGGCGATTACGGCCTGCGCTACCGCTACGCCGGCGGCACCGCCGGCAACCGCATGGATTTCCAGCTCGACTTCGATGCGTCGGCGCGGCCGTCAACGCGGGCGCCGCGCGGCACGGTCGTGCTGCTGCACGGCTGGATGATGGATGGCGGCTCGCTGTTGCCGTGGGCGCTGGAACTGGCCCAGGCCGGCTACCGCACCATCAGCGTGGACCTGCGCAACCACGGACGCTCCGGCGCCGCGCCTTCCGGCTACGGCACCCGCGAGGGCGAGGACGTGGTGGCGATGCTGCGCGCGCTGCGCGAACGCGGCGAGGTGACCGGCCCGCTGCACGTGATGGGCGTGTCCTACGGCGCCGCGACCGCCATCTTCGCCGCGCGCGATCTCGGCGTGCAGGCCGGCGGCGTAGTGGCGATGGAATCGTTCGACAATGCCGGCAGCGCCATCCGCGACATGGTCCCGCACATGCTCACCCGGCCGGCGTCCAACTGGCGCGATCGCCTGGCCCTGCCGCTGGCGCGCTGGCGCTACAGCGGCGACAGCCTCGACGCGGCCATCGCCCAGGCCGACCGCAAGCTCGGCCTGGATCTGGACAGGATCGACGTCGGCGCGGCGCTGGCGCAGGCGCCGGCCTGCGTGCTGCTGATCCACGGCGATGCGGATCGACACATTCCGGTCGCGCATGGCCGCCTGCTCGCGGCGGCGGCGCCGCGCGCCCGCTATCTGGAAATCCGCGGCGAGGATCACCTGAGCCTGCCGATGCGGCTGGATCGCCTCGGCCCGACCGTGATCGACTGGTTCGATCGCACGCCGACCGCGACCCCGGCCTGCCCGCAGCCGCTGGCGCCCGGCCGCGCCTGAGCGCGCGGGAAACGGCGCCTATTCGGTGACCGTGACCGGCACCGCCGGGCGCTGGCGCGAACGCCACAGGCCGTCCGCGGCGAAGATCAGCAGGCCCGTCCAGATGGCGGCGAATCCCAGCGCCTGCGCGGCGCCGAAGGGTTCGCGGAACACGAACACGCCGATCAGGAACTGGATGCTGGGCGCCACGTATTGCAGCAGGCCCACCACCGTCAACGGAATCCGGCGCACGCCGTAGGCGAAACCGATCAACGGGATGGCGGTGACCACGCCGCCGAAGATCAGCAGCAGATCGATCCGCCAGCCCCAGCCCTGCAGGAAGCCGCCGCCGTGCCCGTTCTCGCCCCAGGCGACGAATGCCAGCGCAGGCAGGAACAGGTACAGGCTCTCCACGCCCAGCCCGGCCACCGCGTCCACCGCCACCAGCTTGCGCACCAGTCCGTACAGGCCGAACGACAACGCCAGGCCCAGCGCGATCCACGGCGGCGATCCCGCCTGCCAGGTCAGCCACGCCACGCCCGCCAGCGCGAAGCCGACCGCGATCCACTGCGGCCGGCTGAGCCGTTCGCGCAGCACCAGCACGCCCAGCAGCACATTGAGCAGCGGATTGATGAAGTAGCCCAGGCTGGTCTCGACCACGTGGCCGGCGTTGACCGCCCAGATGTACAGGCCCCAGTTGAAGGCGATCAGCAGGCTGCTCAGGCCCAGCGCGGCGAACGCGCGCGGCTGCGCGCGGACCGCGCGCAACCAGCCCAGGCCGTTCTTCAGCACCAGCCAGCCCACCACCAGCAGCGCGCTCCAGACGATGCGGTGGGCGATGATCTGGAACGACGGCACCGCCTTGAGCAGGTGCCAGTACAGCGGAACCACGCCCCACAACACGAAGGTCAGGGTCGTGATGATCAGTCCCTTGCGGTCGATGGCGGACTGGCTCATGCGCGCTTCGCCTTCGCCAGGGTGATCACCACCACGCCCAGCAGGATCATCGCCATCGCGCCCAGGTCATGCGCGCTGAAACTCTCGTGCGCGATCCACGCGCCCAGCGCCACCGCGATCACCGGATTGATGTAGGCGTAGCTGCCCGCGACCGCCGGCCGCACGTTGTGCAGCAGCCAGACGTAAGCGCTGAAGGCGACGATGGAGCCGAACAGCGCCAGGTAACCCACCGCCAGCGTGCCCTGCACGGTCGGCCAGCCGTCGAAGCGTTCGCCGATCAGCGTTCCCACCGCCAGCATGATCACGCCGCCGCAGATCATCTGCGCGGCCGCCGACATGAAGGGCGCGGGAAGATCGCGGCCGCGGCTCCACACCGAACCGTAGGCCCAGGCGATCGGCGCGATCAGCAGCATGATCAGCCCCTTCGGACTGGCGGTCAGCGCGCTGCCGGAGTTGAGCCAGACCACGCCGAGGAAACCGATCACGATGCCCGCCCATTCGGCGCGGGTGGGATGCTGTCCGCGCATCGCGCCGAACAGGCCCATCCACAACGGCATCGAGGCCACCGCGACCGCGGCCAGCCCGGAGGAGACTGTCTGTTCGGCCACGCAGACGAAGCCGTTGCCGAACAGCAGCAGCGCCACCGCCATGAAGGCCAGGTTCTTCCACTGCGCGCGGGTCGGCGCGGCATAGCCGCGCCAGCGCAGCACCGCGTACATCAGGGTGCCGGCGACGATGAAACGGCCACCGGCCATCAGCAGCGGCGGATAGCCGCCTTCCAGCGCCAACCGGATGCCGAGATAGGTGGAGCCCCAGACGACGTAGACCAGGGCCAGGGCGACGACGACGGCGATGCCGCCGCGCGCGGGCGCGGCGGTGCGGGAGGTGGAGGAGGTCATGGGGGAGTCGCCAAGCGTATTGGCGCTTATTCTAGGCCAGCGCCGGAGGCCGCGGCGTGGCGCCACCATTGAAAGGTTTCAGGGTCCGCCTTTCATTTCATTCAAGGCTCGCGCGGACGAACCACGCTTTCCCGGACAACGGAAGCACTCCCGCGGGCCCGCGTTGGCGGCATGGCTCGCCGGCGACCGTTTTCCCCGGAACGGGGGACATCCCGTGGCCGGGTTCCAGGCAAGCGACGCAAAGAAAACGCGGCCCGAAGGCCGCGTTTTCCGTCCGTCCCGCGTTCGCCCGGCTCAGTCGGCCCAGCGTCCCGGGCCGGTGGATTCGGGCAGCACCTGCGCCGACAGCTTGCGGTCCTGGTTGAGGATGCCGATGGCGTCGCCCAGGATCGCGGCCGATTCGCGCAGCAGCGGATCCGGGCGCTTGTCGGCCAGCTTCTCGCGGGCGGCGTCCTTGACGATGTCGCGCTCGCTCGCGCCCAGGCCGTCGTCGGCCAGATCGTCGGCCAGCGGATCCAGTGCCAGTCCCAGTGCCTTGCGCTCGGCCTGGCGCGCCTTGAACTGCGCCTCCTGCCTGTCCCGCTCGGCGCGGCGTTCGGCCTCGTTGAGCGACACGTATTTCTTGGCTGCCTCGGCGCGGAACTGCGCCACGTCCTCCAGCCGCCACTGGAACTCCTTGTCCTTCAGCACGCGCGCGGCATGCAGGGTTTCCAGCTTCGGCAGCAGCGGCGCGAAGTTGCCGTACTGGGTGTGCGGCACCGCCGCGATGCGGGTCCACGGCAGCGCGTTGTCGTAGGTGCTCTCGCCGTACTCGCTGGCATCCACGCTCACCGGGAACGCGATGTCCGGCACCACGCCCTTGTGCTGGGTGCTGCCGCCGGCCACGCGGAAGAACTGGGCGATGGTCAGCTTGACCTGGCCGAAGCGCGCGGTCTCGTTGGCCGGCCAGCGATCCAGATCGACCATGTTCTGCACGGTGCCCTTGCCGAAACTGGTCTCGCCGATCACCAGTCCGCGTCCGTAGTCCTGGATGGCGCCGGCGAAGATTTCCGAAGCCGAGGCCGAGCCACGGTTGATCAGCACCGCCAGCGGACCGTCCCAGGCCACGCCCGGCTTGCGATCGCTGTTGACGGTGACGCGGCCGCCCGACTCGCGCACCTGCACCACCGGTCCCTTGTCGATGAACAGGCCGGTCAACTCGACCGCCTCGTCCAGCGAACCTCCGCCGTTGCCGCGCAGATCCATCACCACGCCGTCGATGTCCTGGGCCTTGAACTGGGCCAGCAGCCTGGCGATGTCGCGGGTGGCCGAGGTGTAGTCGTTGGGATTGCGCCGGCGACCTTCGAAGTCCTGGTAGAACGCCGGCAGCTTGATCACGCCGATGCGCCGCTGCGGCTCGCCGTTGGCGGCCGGCAGGGTGATGGTTTCGGACTTGGCCGCCTGCTCCTCCAGCTTGACCTTCTGGCGGGTGATGGTGACCTGCGCGTGCTTGCCGTCGATGCCCGACTCGACCGGGATGTATTCGATGCGGACCTGGGTGTCCTTCTTGCCGCGGATCTGGGCGACGACGTCGTCGATGCGCCAGCCGATCACGTCGGTCATCGGACCGGACTTGCCCTGGCCGACCGCGACGATGCGATCGCCGACCTTGAGCTTGCCGCTCAGATCGGCCGGGCCGCCGGGCACGATCTCGCGGATCGCCACCAGATCGTCCTGCCGCTGCAGCACCGCGCCGATGCCTTCCAGCGACAGCGACATCGACTGGTTGAAGTTCTCGGCCGTGCGCGGGGTGAAGTAATCGGTGTGCGGATCAATCGCGCTGGTGTAGCTGTTGAGGAAAGCCTGGAACACGTCCTCGCTCTTGAACTCGTCGACCGTGCGCTGCAGGTTGGCGTAGCGCTTGTCGAGGGTCTTGCGGATGTCCTCGGGCTTCTTGCCGGCCAGCTTCAGGCGCAGCCAGTCGTTCATCACCGACTTCTTCCAGATCGCGTCCAGCTCCTGCGTGCTGGCCGCCCACGGCGCTTCCTTGCGGTCGTACTCCCAGCGCTCGTTGCCGCTGAAATCGAAGTCCTGCTTGAGCAGCGAACGCGCATAGGCGACGCGCTGCTGCACACGCTGGCGGTAGACGGTGAAGATGTCGTAGGCCGGATCCAGTTCGCCGCTGCGGATCGCCTCGCCCATCTTCGCCTGGTAGGGCGCGAACCTGGCCACGTCGGCGGCGGTGAAGAACTGCTTGCCGCCATCCAACGCTTCCAGATAGCGCTTGAAGATGTCGGCCGACAGCGTCTCGTCCAGCGCGCGCGGGCGGTAGGCGTAGCGGCTGTCCGACAGGAGGCCGTAGACCAGCTTGGAGGTGGTGGCCTGGTCCGCGGTGGGCGCGGTCGGCAGGGCGACGCGGTTGTCGCCGTCGCCGCGCGCCAGCAGCGCCAGCGGCGAGGCCAACGCCAGGGACAGCAGGAGGACGGCGGGAACTTTCTTCACTTTCATCGGTTACTCGCGGCCGGGCGGCCTTGCTGGAGAACGGCGGGGATCTGACAGTCAGACAGTGCCCAAAGTTGCAGCACTTGTCATCCCTGTCTTTCGGCAGGCGGACGGGCCCGCCGGAAGAGACCCTAACCCCGGGTCCGTAGAGAAAAGTGAACCTGTTTCGGCTGGCCGGTCCGTTGGCCGCCCGCGGTTCAGCCGACAGCCGTGTTGCGGACGCTGGCAGCGGCCTCGGCGGCCTGGCGATCGGCGTGGTAGGAGGAGCGCACCAGCGGGCCGGAGGCGACGTGGCTGAAACCCAGCTCGTTGCCGTAGAGCTCCAGTTCCTTGAACTCTTCCGGGGTCCAGTAGCGCATGACCGGGTGATGGTGCGCGGTGGGCTGCAGGTACTGTCCGATGGTCACCATTTCCACGTCGTGGGCGCGCAGGTCGCGCAGGGTCGCCTTCACCTGCTCCATCGTCTCGCCCAGGCCGAGCATGATGCCGGACTTGGTGGGCAGTTCCGGGTGCTGCTGCTTGAATTTCCGCAGCAGGGTCAGCGACCACTGGTAGTCGGCGCCGGGACGGACGTTGGGATACAGATCCGGCACGGTTTCGATGTTGTGGTTGAACACATCCGGCGGATTGGCCGCCAGGATCTCCAGCGCCCGATCCATGCGGCCCTTGCCGCGGAAATCGGGGGTGAGGATCTCGATGCGGGTGCCCGGCGAATGCGTGCGGATGGCGGCGATGCAATCAACGAAATGCTGGGCGCCGCCGTCACGCAGATCATCGCGATCGACGCTGGTCACCACCACGTACTTCAGGCCCATGTCGGCCACGGTCCGGGCCAGGCTGAGCGGTTCGGACGCATCCGGCGGCTTGGGCCGGCCATGCGCGACATCGCAGAACGAGCAGCGCCGCGTGCAGACCTCGCCCAGGATCATGAAAGTCGCGGTGCCGTGGCCGAAGCATTCGTGGATGTTCGGGCAACTGGCTTCCTCGCACACGGTGACCAGGCGGTTCTCGCGCAGTTTGGCCTTCAGCCGCGCCACCGATCCATCGCTGGGAATGCGCACGCGGATCCACGAGGGTTTGCGCAGCACCGGCGCATCGGCGAACTGCACCGGCGAGCGGGAAATCTTGTCGCCACCCAGTTGCTTGACGCCGGTTTCCAGCGGGGCGGAAGGCGTGGTGGTTGCGGCGGCGGAGGTGACGACCTGGAGGGGAATCTGGCGCGGGGAGGACTCGTTCATGGCGTGGATTCTACGCCTCCCCCACCCCACCGGCAGCCGCGATTGCCGCCCCCGCCGGAATCCAGCATCGCGGAAGCACCACGTCGTCCCAATCCCGAATCCCCAATCCCGAATCCCGGACATAAAAAAAGCCCGCAATGGCCAGGCCAGTTGCGGGCTTTGCTCCCTCCCCCACGTCGGGATGCGGGGCCATCGTGAAGGAGCGGTTACCGGGCTTGCACGCTGCACTGCAAAACAAAACCGGACAGTACATTTGAGCGCGGAAGCACGTTTCCAGCAAAAGCCTTGTGCCGCTTGGATGTTACCGATGCCAGACCAATTTTCCCGCGGATCCTGTAACCGGTTTCACGATTTGTTCCCGAGAAACCTGAATAGGGGCAAAACCGTTCAGTTGCGCAAAACGGCCTTCAACGCAGCAGATCCGGCTGGGCCTCATACCACTCGCGGGCCTTCACCAGATGCCAGCGGCGGGCATCGTCCTGCAATTCCAGGCCCGCGCTGAGCACGCCCCAGCGCGCATACAGCTGGCCGGTGCGGCGCGCGCCCTGCAGGCGCAGGCGGGCCTGCACGTCGAAGCGCTGGTTGTTGGCCTTCACCCGATCCAGCACCAGCACGTCGTCGCGCCATTGCACCCGGCCGTCGGCCTGGGCCTGGCCGGCGTCGACCAGCCGGTAGATCCATTTCGGATAGTCCTTCTGCCGCGAGAACAGCGCCAGCAGGAAACCCACGTCCTTCATCCGCACCGCCGCGCTGCCGCCGGCGCTGAGCGGACGATCCACGTCCAGCCGCGCGCGATCCAGCCGCAACTTCGCCCACCAGCCGCTGCGCGCTTCACCGCCCGGCTCGCGGAAACCGAGATTGCGGAACTGCACGGTGCTGCCGTCGGCGACGAACGCGCGCCGTTTCAGATCCGCGCGGCGCAGGGCCAGCCCGATGTCCACGTCGCCGCGCAGATCGATGCCGGCCAGATGCATGCGCGCATTGCGGCCGGTGATGCGCAGCCGGCCCTGGCCGACATCGCCGGCGGTGTCCAGCGACAGATCGCCGCTGAGGAAGCCGGCACCGCCGTCGAAACGCATGTGGCGACGCGGCAGGTACGGGTTGTAGACGCGCAGGTCCGGTACGTTGGCGTTGTCGAACACCACCCGCCCGCGCACCGCATTGCGCAGATCCTGCAGATCGCCATCGGCATCGAGGAACAGGCGCAGGTTGCGGCCCTGCACGTAGGGGCGATCCGGCGCGCGCGCCGAGGCGACATGGAATTGCTCCATCACCGCCCGCAACCGCGGCACCCGTTGCCCCTTCGCATCGGCATCCAGGCGGATGTCGGCGTGCGCGCGGCCGCGGATGCGATTGCCCATCACGTCGGCCACGGCCTCCACTTCCGGCACGCCGATGCGGCTGCCGGACGCCAGTTCGCCGTCCACCACCTGCACGTCCGCGTCCACGTCGCCGGCGCCTTCCAGCCGCAGCCACGGCGCCTGCGGGAACAGGCTGGTGATCCATTGCAGCGACGAGAACCGCCAGCGCCCGACCACGTGCCCGGAAGCGCGCGGCAGCAGCGAGGGAAAATCGTCCAGCGGAATCGCGCGCCCGCGCAGGCGCAGATCCGCATCCACCGACATCCGCCCTTCGGCCAGCGGCGGCGCCTTCATCCGCAACGCGATGTCGCGCCGATCGACCGCCAGCGCGATCCCCAGCGCATCGGCGCGCGCGGCGCCCGCGGCATCGCGGCCGCCGACCGGCATGCTCCATCGCAGGCGGCTGCCGGGGGTCAGCGTTCCCTTGGAGAAACCCAGATCGATGTCGGCATGACCGCGTCCCGGCACCAGCGCCAGGGTGACGCCGCCCGGCACCGGAGTGACGTCGAGGGCGCTGGTGGTGCCGCGCAGTTTCAGGCGTGCGTCGGTCTTCAGGAGTTTGCGCAATCCGGCGGCCTCCTCGCGGCGATGCCGGGCGATCGCGAAGGTCGCGTCCAGTTCCGCATCACGCAGCACCTCTTCGCCATCGTGGACCAGGCGCGCCTTCTGGAAGCGCGCCTGCGACGGCAGCAGTTCCATCGGTCCGCCGCGCAGTTGCTTGACGAAGCCGACCCGCGCACTGCCCTGGCCTTCCAGGCGCAGGCCGTCGAATTCGCCCTGGCGCACGCTGTCGCTGGCGATGCGGTCGAAGCGCAGCACCCAGCCGCCTTCGCCCGGCGGTGGCACCGGGAGTTCGCGCGCGGCGCGACGGACGTTGCCGCGCACCTCGTCGGCCTGCAGCCACGGCACGTGCAATTCCCGGCGCAGCAGCGGCGACAACGCGATGCGGCCGCGCACCTGGCCCGCCTGCGCCTGCCAGGCGATGCGTCGGACCTGGCCCTGCAGGCGCACCTCGCGCAGGGTGACCCGGCCCGGCCACCAACTGTGGCCGCCGGCCCAGTGCATCTGGAATTTCTCCGGCTTGCGGTTGAGCGTGCGCTCGCCCCACGTGGTGTTGATCCATGCGTTGGCCGCGGCCAGATACAGCGCGTATACCGCCAGCAATCCCACGACCACGCGCAACGACATGCGCCGCGCGGCTCTCCATCGGGGCGCATCCCCGCGATTCGACGTCCTGTTCATGCGCACAGCATGCCCGAACGGGCCGACCGGGAAAATCGCGCGCCCGCGATTGGCCGATCGTCTTAGCCCGCGTCCGGACGCGCGGGGCGATAATGGGCGCTTTCCGCTTTCCCCGCCCTGCATGTCCAGCGATCGCATCCGTCATCCGCGCCTGCGCGGCCTCGTCGTTTCCGCCGAAGAAGCCGCCGCGCACATCCAGCCCGGCGAGACCGTGGCGATGAGCGGGTTCACCGGATCGGGCTACCCCAAGGAAGTGCCGCTCGCGCTGGCCAGCCGGATCGACCGCTGGCATGCGGAAGGACGCGGGTTCCAGATCCGCCTGCTCACCGGCGCCTCGACCGCGCCGGAGCTGGACGGCGCGCTGGCCAAGGTCGACGGCATCGCCCTGCGCCTGCCTTTCCAGAGCGATCCGGACACGCGGCAGCGCATCAACGCAGGCACGCTGGAATACATCGATGCGCACCTGAGCCACGTCGCCCAGCACACGTGGTTCGGGTTCTACGGCGCGGTCGATACCGCGGTGGTGGAAGCCTCGGCCATCCGCGAGGACGGCGCGCTGGTGCCGTCCACTTCGGTCGGCAACAACAAGACCTGGCTGGATCTGGCGCGCAAGGTGATCGTCGAGGTCAACGATTGGCAGCCCGAAGGGCTGGATGGCATGCACGACATCTACTACGGCACCGCGCTGCCGCCGCATCGCAAGCCGATTCCGCTGATCAATCCGGACGATCGCATCGGCGATACGGCGCTCCGCTGCGATCCGGACAAGATCGTCGCGGTGGTGCGCACCCACGGTCCGGATCGCAACAGTCCCTTCAATCCGGCCGACGCCACCAGCGAGCGGATCGCCGCGCACCTGATCGAATTCCTGCAGCACGAAGTGAAGCAGGGCCGGTTGCCGCCCAACCTGCTGCCACTGCAATCGGGCGTCGGCAACATCCCCAATGCCGTGCTGGCGGGCCTGTCGGCCAGCGGCTTCCGCGATCTGACCGCCTTCACCGAGGTGATCCAGGACGGCATGCTCGACATGCTCCGCGACGGCGTGCTGCGCAGCGCCTCGTGCACCGGGTTCGCGCTCAGCCCGGAAGCCAACGACGTGTTCAAGCAGAACATTGCCTTCTACCGCGAGCGCATCGTCATGCGCACGCAGGAGATCTCCAATCACCCGGAACTGGTGCGCCGGCTCGGCTGCATCTGCATGAACGGCATGGTGGAAGCGGACCTGTACGGCAACGTCAATTCCACCCACATCATGGGCTCGCGCATCCAGAATGGCATCGGCGGCTCGGGCGATTTCGCCCGCAACGGCTATCTGTCGATCTTCCTCAGCCCCAGCACGGCCAAGGGCGGCAGCATTTCCTCGCTGGTGCCGATGGTCAGCCACGTGGATCACACCGAGCACGACGTGTCGATCATCGTGACCGAACAGGGGCTGGCGGATCTGCGCGGCCTGTCGCCGAAGCAGCGCGCGCGCGTGCTGATTGCCCGCTGCGCGCACCCGGACTATCGCGACCTGCTGGCCGACTACTACGAACGCGCCCTGCACGCGAGCTATGGCCGCCACACCCCGCATCTGTTGCCGGAAGCGCTGTCCTGGCACCAGCGCTGGCTGGACACGGGCAGCATGAAGGGCTGAAGCAGCGGCCGTCCCCGCTCGGAGGCAAAGGAAGGAAAGCCGTCCCTTCTCCATCTTCCGAGAATTCCACGCCGGTCATTGGCTATTCGGAAGCGTCGCAAAAGGCAGACGCAAGGCGTTCCGCGCCGCTTCTGAAGGATTTCCGGGGCGGGTGTGATTTTTCGCGCGCCGGTGCGAATCATGCAGCGAGCGTGCGAAGTCCGCACCGGGAAGCCCATGGATACGACCGCCCATACCATCGCCACGACCGCGATCGACGCCGGCGACGCGCCCGGTACGCGGCTGCCATGCCATTCCGGCAGCGTAATCACCGGCCACCACGCGGGCCACGCGCC